>CXWL01021763.1_pt1 | contig 20918 bp, 24 predicted proteins | sample 590931 | NCBI WGS metagenome assembly CXWL01 (sample SAMEA3498368, study PRJEB10139) | groundwater metagenome | biome: water well; material: biofilm material | place: Germany | collected 2015-04-27 | reverse complement strand
TTTGCGTTAGATGTTTTGGGCAAGTATCCCACCCTGCAGAGCGGACTGCGTAAGGTGAGTTATGTGTTATTTCCGATAAAGTCTAATATACCCTTCCAAAGGATGCAGGCAATGCGCGAAAAACCAAATAAAGAGATGAGGAGATTCGTATGAGCAACAATCATTTAAAAATTAAAAGGTGGGCAAAGGCAGGCTTTTTCCTTGTGCTGGCAATGGCTTTGATGCAGGCCTGCGGTACAAAAATTCCTGAAGGGGCGCGGATCATTGAAGATACTCCCACGAGAAATATCCCAACCAAAACCCCATACGTGACGGCAACCATCCCCAGCGATTCTATATTGACAGCAACCGCCGCCGCCCTGCAAACCCACGCAGGGGCTGTGCGTTTTATGAGCTATAACATTCAGGATGGCGGGCAGGACAGGCTGGCGCAGGTCATATCCATTATGCAGGCATACAACGCCGATGTGCTTGCTATTCAGGAGGCCAATGGCTGGAGCGCGGATGATTTTGCGATCGCAAAACAGGCCGCCAGCGACCTTGGCATGGAATACATTTACTGCCAGGCGGATGACGCTGCGGTGGATAAAAACGGCAATACATACGACCTGGTATTATTTTCCAAACTGCAAATCAAAAGTTCTGAAATATATTCGAATGTGGCAAATTGTCTTGTTAGAGCCGAGGTGGTAACGACAAGCGGACAGTCGGTGCAGGTTTTTGCCACGCACATCCGTCCCAATTTCGATGAGGTGGGTTGTAAGAATGTCGAAAATATTGCAAAAACCATGGAGTCCTTTGTGAGCGACCCCGCGATCTTGATGGGTGATATGACCATGCCTCCCCCGGAAGTGCTTATCGGTTCTCCGGCAAGCCAGATCGCATGTCCGCCTATTTTTACGGCTGTGGGGTTGTTGTTCTTTTCAGATGTCAGCCAGGTGGATCATATTTGGGTGACGCAAGCCATGCTGGATATTCCATCCTATAAATTGCCCAGGCCCAGCAATGAGCCGCTTGTGGCAAAAAATATTCTCCGCAACGCGTCGGATCACCAGCCGTTGGCGGTGGATTTCTATTTCCCGTAATTGGGTGAGTTAATAACTGACCTTACGCACGGAAGAACTCTTTGCCGAAAATTTTAACGCCAAGCCNNCGTCTTTGCGTTAGATGTTTTGGGCAAGTATCCCACCCTGCAGAGCGGAATGCGTAAGGTGAGGTCAATAAACATCCCCTGTGCGGCGCAGGGGATGTTGTTTATTTCGGGCAGGGTAGTGATTGCTTTTCAACGGGCAGGCCAAACGCTTCGTAGATGGGAACGCCATCCCATTCGGGGGGGATGGGCAGTTGCAACGCATAGGCTATTGTGGCGGCGGTGTCCACAATTTGTACCTGGGTTGTCAACTGCGTTGGCTGAATGCCCGCGCCAGACGCGATCCAGGGGATGGTCATGTCTTCGGGCAGGCTCGAGCCGTGGGTGGTGTCATGTCCGCCGTGATCGGAAGTGACGATGATGAGGGTTTCTTCGCGCAGGCCCCTTGCGTCCAGTTCGGCGAGCAGGTTGCCGAGAGCCTGGTCGGCGCGAAAGAGCACGCTCAATTGCTCGCCCGAAAGCCAGCCATAGACGTGTCCCATCCCATCTGTCGTGGGAAAGTGAACGAACAGCAGCCTGAAATCCTGCGGAAAATCTGCAAGGAGTCTTTCAGTGATGACAAGGTCGCGGTCGTTGATGTAGGCGAAGATGTCCACGCTGGATGGTTCTGTAACCTGCCGTAGTTTTTCCTTGCCAACGTACATCACGGTTTGCATCCCTGCCGCATGAGCGAGATCGAAAATATCCGTAACCTGGGCATATCCTTTTTCAGGGATGTAATCGTTCCAATCCACGCCATGCTTTTGTGGACAGGTTCCGCTCAGCATGGAGGTGTGGGCTGGGAGCGTGGAACTGGGGAATATCGTCTGCGCAGAGAGGGTGTACGCTCCGCTGGACATCAGCGCCATCAGATTCGGCATGGGCGCAAGTGCAATGGCTTCGGGGCGTAAACCGTCGATGGTTAGAATCAGCGCCCGGCGGGCGAGAGGCGCAGGCGTCGGCGTAATGGTGGGTGTGGAGGTTAAAGTCAACGTGGGGGTGAGAGTCAAGGTTGGCGTGACCGTTGCTGTGGGCGTGGATGAAGGCGTGGGTGTGGTCAACCACAAGTTCAGGCTGGCAGGCATTTGACATGCAAGCAGAAGAATGAAAGCAAGGAGGCGAATACGGGGTTTCATAAGATGGTCTTATAATAAGCAATCGAACCCTGACAACAATGACCCATTGGTTTTGCAAGCCCGCCCGGCGCTTCCACAGAATTGGATGATATGAATACGAACCCCGCTTCGCTCGATGCCATCATTAATGAAGTTTTACATCACACCCAAACAGACCCGCATAAACGCGCCTCGGGGCTTTCGGATTTTATTTTGGGCGCACAGGATGGGCTGGTCAACGTGCTGGGTGTGGCGCTGGGCATTGCCGCCGCCACGAATGATGCGCGCGTGGTTTTGGTGGCGGGGCTTGCCACCACTTTTGCAGAGTCCATTTCGATGGGCGCGGTTGCATTCACCACCACCCTCGCCGATGCAGACTTGTACCAAAGCGAGCGCGAGCGCGAGTACCGTCACATTCACGAAGCGCCGAATATCGAAACAAAAGAGATCCGCGATATTTATGAAAACAAGGGCTTCAGGGGGGAATTGCTCGAGCATATCGTGGAGACCATTACCGCGAACAAGGATGTATGGGTGGCGGTGATGATGGCCGAGGAACACCAGCTCGCGCCCGTGGATCGAAAAACCGCCTTCCGCGCCGCGTGGATCGTGGGGCTTTCGGCGATCATCGGCTCGCTGGTGCCGATTGCGCCGTTTTTATTTTTGCCCGTTGCCGCCAGCATGTGGCTGTCTGTGCTCGTCACGGCGTTGGTGTTATTTGGCATCGGCGCATACAAGGCGCGTGTGACGATTGGCAAACCCATGCGCAGCGGCTTCGAGATGATGTTGATTGGAACCATCAGCGCGATGGCTGGGTATCTGGTTGGGGTTTTGTTAAAGGTTCCGCCCCTGCCTTGACGATTTCCCACAGCGGAACGCAGACTGAAGTCCGCCCTCCGCTGTGGGATTCAGATTAACCTCGCCCCACTCCGCGCGGACGGCTGGTCGTGTTCCAGGATCATTCGCTCCGCTGATTCATTTGTACCGCAACATTTATGTTGCCTTTCAGTGAAGAGAGGGGAAACGTCCCGAAGGTTTCCTCGAAAAACATGGTTGAGCCGCTCAAACCTTCGGGACAGTGTGCCTCCATCCCCAAGATATTAGTAACTGATGTTACGCACCGTCCCGAAGGTTTAAACTACAAACAGGCGTATTTTACGAGAACCTTCGGGACGTTCCGCGTAAGGTGAGTTAGTAAGAAGATACAAGAGCAAGATAAATCTCCCTGGCGCTGCCCGCCAGGGCATGTGTGCAGTACGTTTTCAACTTACTTCAACTCTTCCAGTAGCTTTTCATAAATCCCCGGCGCTGCCGCGAGGATGGAGATCGGGGTGGATAAGTAATCGGCTCTGCCATCCAGGGTGGTGACGCGGGCGCCGGCTTCTTCGGCGATGAGGCCGGCGGCGGCAATATCCCAGGAACGGAGAGCGAATTCCCAGAAGCCGTCGAAGCGGCCTGCGGCAACGTAACATCCGTCCAGGGCGGCGGAGCCGAGGCGGCGCACCCCCTGGGTCTTTTTGGCAAGGCGTTCAAAATATTTGAAGTTATCGAGTTTGGTGTCCCAGGTGTCGTAGGGGAAGCCGGTTACGAGCAGGCTTTTTTGGAGTTCGGTTGTGTCGGAGGCTTGGATTTTTTTGCCGTTGAGAAACGCGCCCTGGCCGCGTTCGGCAGTAAACATTTCGTCACGCAGCGGGTCGTACACTGCGCCGAGAGTGACACTGGCACTCAGCCCAGTCGAAGTGAGGCCTTTGACTGCGTACGCAATGCAAACGCAAAACATGGGGATATGATGGGCGTAATTTACCGTGCCATCCAACGGGTCGATAAACCATGTGCCTTCGTTCTCCCCGGCGGTTTCGCCGCTTTCTTCCGCGAGGATGTGACTGTCTGGAAATTGGGATTGAATCTCGCGGATCAAAAATGATTCAGAGGCGTGGTCGGTTTCGGTAACAAGATCAATTGTCCCTTTGTAATGAACCGTGTGTTCGGTGTTGTATCCATCCCGCAGAATTTGTCCCGCTCCGCGGGCGAGTCGTTCCAAATCAGCTACTGTTGGTTTCATGAATGTCCGTTCCAGATGCGGCGCCCCAGGGCAGAGAGGGCAAACTCTACGGCGAGGGACGCAGTTTGATTTTGGATGTCGAGGATCGGGTTGACTTCGACGAGGTCCATGCCGATGAGTTTGCCGGTTTCGGCGATCAGTTCGCAGGCAAGGTGGGCTTCGCGCTGGGTCAGGCCAGCGGGGACGGGGGTTCCAACGCCGGGGGCATGGCGCGGGTCGAGCGCGTCGAGATCGAGGGAAAGAAAAATTCCATCCACATTGCGGCTGACGTGTTCGATGGCTTTCTCCACCACGGTGACCATGCCGTAGCGGTCAATCTGTTCCATGCCCATCACCATCGCGCCTGCGTTTTGCAGATTCACTTTTTCGCCGGTATCCAGGTCTCGCGCGCCAATGACGGCGATCTTGTGCGGGTCGATGACGGGAAGCGCTTCATCCCACAATTGAACGAGGCTTGGGTCGCCAAGCCCGGCAAGAATGGCAAGCGACATGCCGTGAATATTTCCCGAAGGGGTTGTTTCGGCAGTGTTGAAGTCGGCGTGGGCGTCGACCCAAATGACGCCGATTTTTTTACCCCGCGCCGCGCCGCGGACGGAACCGATGGACAGGCTGTGGTCGCCGCCCAGCACAAGCGGGAAGCGCCCCGCCTGCACGGAGGTTGCCACCGCTCCCGCCACGCGCCGCGCCATGGGGATGATGCAATCGATATATTTTAATTTTGAATTGGTGATGCTGCACATTTCGGCGATGGGAACTTCCACATTGCCTTCGTCCTGCACGGTATAGCCGAGGTCTTCGAGTTTTTTTTGTAAGTGTGCGTAACGGATCGCGCTGGGTCCCATATCCACACCGCGGCGGTCTGCGCCTAGGTCTATGGGGACGCCGATAATATCAATCTGCATGGCTGTCTCCTAAAGTTTGGTAATAATTTTCGGGGGAATACACAGTGACACGGTTGCGCCCTTCGGCTTTGGATTGATAAAGCGCCTGATCTGCAAGGATCAACAGGGTTTCGCCGGAATCGGAGTGTTCCGGGCAGGATGCGATACCAGCCGAAAAAGCGCAGGTGAGCCGTTTGCCTTCATATTCGATGACGGTTTCTTCGAACTGTTTTCTAAAAAGCTCCGCGCGTTTGAACGCCGATTCAGACGCGGCGTCGGTCATCAGGATGACGAATTCCTCGCCGCCATAGCGGCAGACAATATCGCCCTGGCGCGTATTTTCATCGAGAAAATTTGCCAGGGCTTGCAGAACGATGTCGCCGCACTTGTGGCCGTAGGTGTCATTGAATTGTTTGAAGTGATCCACGTCCAGGATGATGATGGAGAAGGGGGAATTTTCACGGGTGACCCTTGCGGATTCCCTGTCCAGCGCTTCGGAAAAAAAGCGGCGGTTGAAGGCGCCGGTCAACGGGTCGCGGATGGCCTGTTCCTGAAGTTTAGCGCGTAATGATTCGTTCTCGTTCAATTGATTCTGTAACGAGACATTGACTTCCTTTAATTTATTTTCGAGCGCCTTGCGTTCGGTAATATCCCGCGCCACGATCACACGTCCCTCGAGCGTATTAAAACGGTTGTAAATGGGAGTGACCACCACTTCAAGCGTGTGCGGCGGGACGCCCGGTATTTCTATCTCTTCACGGGAGTATTCCGTAAAAAAGAAACGATTAAGCAGTTGGGGCCAGCTTCGGAAAACCTCCACAGGATCCTGCCCGGACATCTCTTCGATGGATTTGCCCAGCCATTTTTGCGCCATCGAATTTGCGTCCATCACGCGGTCGTGCATATCCACCACAAAGACCATCTCCGGGATATGCTCCAAAACGGTATCGCGGGCAATGGGCACCAGGTCAAACAGGCGCAGGCCGAAGATGCTCGCCACAAGCAGGATGGCTGTCACGTTGAAAAAAAAGGGGGTCAGGTCCACGGGAACAGAGAAGAAAGGCAGCAGGCCCGGCATTAATTGGTAGATGATATTAATGGCAAATGGGATGACCACCGCCCCGATCAAATAGAGCATTTGCTTGCGGTACACCAGCCGCGATTTAACGAAACGCCAGACCAGCACGCCCACGCCGATCAGATTCAGCAGGTAGGCATGGGCAAGCGCAATCCAATACATTGGCCCGCGGCTGATGATCAACGGCCCCCCGGACTGCATGGCAACATGCGTGGATGTGTAATATAGATGAAACCAGCGTTCGGAAAAGAGAAAAACCAATGAGACGGCTGGAATGATCCAGAAGAACGCCAGCGTCGGTTTGCCGCTCAGCCATTTATCCAGCCGTGTATATTTCAAGGTGAAGAAAAACCACAACACAGGCACAGAAAGGATGCCGATATTTTCCAGCTTCAGCCAGATGTGTTTCAACTCAAGCGTGGGGGAAAGCGCGATCATCGCATAACTGAACGACCAGATACCCAGCCCTAAAAGCATAAGTGTCATCGAGTGGATGCCGGATTTGGGCGGCCGGCGCGAAAGCATCCATGCGATGGTGAATGCCGTTACCGCATTGGCAATCAATACTATTGCAAATATGATCCACTTGATATCCATTGACGTTTATCCTGGCAGGTTAAGCCGTTCTATAATACCCCACATCCACCGAATAGACCTGTCCGCGCTTGATAACCTGTTTTACTAAATTCGTTCCATAACGATATCCGACCTGACGGTAATCTGACACAGACAGGATGAGCATATCCGCCTGTTTGCCGACTTCCAAAGAACCGATCTTTTCGGACCTGCGAATTGCGTGCGCTGAATTGATCGTGGACGCCGCTATGGCTTGGGCCGGGGTCAACCCCATGGTGCGGCAGGCCAGCGCGATCACAAACTGCATAGACTCGTTCCAGGTGGTGCCGGGGTTGCAGTCTGTGGCAAGGGCCAGCATGGCGTTTGCTTCGAGCAATTTCCTGGCGGGCGTGTAATGATGTTCGGCAAGCCCGAACGGCGTGCAAGGCAATGATACGGCAACCGTATCCGATTTTCCAAGTGCGGCAATATCCGCATCCGAAGTGACCACCAGGTGATCTGCGGACGCCGCTCCCAATTCCGCTGCAAGGGCTGCGCCGCCGAGGTTGTCGAATTCATCAGCGTGGATCTTGAGCGGGAATCCCAGCGACCCGGCCCGGGTNNGGCAGGGGCAGCCGCGGGGCGTGAGTCTCCCACCATTCTTTGAGCATGGGCAGCATGGTGTTCGTCACCTCGTCGGTGTAGCCCTGCGGATTATCCTTGAATTCCGGCGCAATAGCGTGCGCCCCAAGAAACGTGATTACAAGGTCGAGCGGGCTTTCATCATCCAATGCAAGCAATGCTTTCAGCAGGCGCAGTTCCGTGGAAGTTTGCAAACCGTAGCCTGTCTTTGCTTCCGCGGTGGTCGTGCCATGCGCGAACATCCGCAGCAGGCGCGGACGGGTCTGCGCGATGAGCGTTTCCATGCTGGCTGTGCGCGTGGCTTTGACGGTGGAAATAATCCCGCCGCCCGCCGCGAGGATATCGAGATAGGCCATGCCGCTCATTTTCATCTCGAATTCATTGGCGCGGTCTCCCGCCCAAATGAGATGGGTGTGCGGGTCCACGAAGCCGGGCATCATTACACAACGGCTTGCATCCAGGGTGGGCTCATCGGGATAGGCGTTTTTTAATTCAGCCGTCGTTCCAACGGCGAGGATCTTTTCATCTCGAATCACGACGGCGCCGTTTTCGATTACGCCAAGCGTGCCAAGCGCATTTCCGCGCTGCGGTCCGCCTGCAAGGGTAAGGAGTTGGGAAGCAGAATGTATGAGCATATTTCACCAGGTTTTCATAATCGTCCAGCAGCTTTATTTAACCACAGAAATAGCGCAGGAGGGCATTTTTTTATTTGTTACCTGTACTTCACGAAAACGTAGCAACCGCTTCGCGTCAGGCGTTCGGGTAAAAAGCGACTACGAAGCTCGTTCGTGAACTACTGATTATGAAGGGCGGCTCCAAAATTTTTGGCAAAACTAACATTATTGTAAAACAATGGTACCCAATTCTTTTGCGATTTCCTTCATTTAATGTACAATAAAGGTAATCACAGGAGACCTTCCTGTGAAATCCAAAAGAAAGGAGAAATATCCCATGTTATTTTCACCCAAGGAAAAAGGTCAGGGTCTTGTTGAGTACGCGTTGATTCTTGTTTTAGTTGCCATCGTTGTTATTGCGGCTTTGATGATTCTCGGCCCAATCATCGGCAACGTCTTCAGCGAAATCAACTCCAGCCTTTCCAGCTTCTAAGCTGGACCTAGAAAAAAAATATCGTGAACATAAAAATGTTCACGATATTTTTTTTAACGCTTTCGTTCCTGTAAGGCTAACATAACTGTTAGGGAAAACGCCATTTACGCACTTGCGCTTTTTCACAGTCGTTGTAAAATAAAGACAATCACTGGAGGCCTTCCAGTGAAATTCAAAGAGAAAGGAGAAATTTCCCATGTTATTTTCACCCAAGGAAAAAGGCCAGGGTCTTGTTGAATACGCGCTGATTCTTGTTTTGGTTGCCATCGTTGTTATTGCGGCTTTGATGGTTCTCGGCCCAATCATCGGCAACGTCTTCAGCGAAATCAACTCCAGCCTCTCCGGCGTCTAATTTTCGCCAATCGCTACTAATATAAAAAGTCCTGTCAAACGACAGGACTTTTTATATTTGACTTTATCGGTAATAAGCAAAAACGTCCCGAAGGCATTGTCCTGAGCCTGTCGAAGGGTTGCCCGTCAGGCAGTTCAATTGCTCGGAAAAAACCTTCGGGACGGTGTTTATATTTGACAGGACTTTTTTATTTTTTATACAAGTAGACCAACTGCTCCCGGTCAAAAAAAGCTGCGTCCCAGCCCGTCAGATCAAAAGAAACGGTCACCACCCGCGCGCCGGGTTTCAATTCCCTGCTTAATTTTTCCTGAAGACGATTTCCATGATCCGATGTGAGATACGCGAAGACGATATCCGCATCCCTTAAATTTGACTTGTAAAAATCCCCCGCCTCAATGCGGACCTGTGACCTGACTCCGTTTCGAAAAGCATTCGCCCAACTGACGGCGCACTGCACAGGCCCTGCTTCGATTCCCACAGCATTTAATCCAAAATCCTTCGCCGCCACAACCAGCACCCGTCCATGGCCTGAGCCGAGATCGTAGAGCGTCTCCCCTACCTGCGGATTTGCCAACTCCAGCGCCCGGCGGATGCGCTCCTTTCGGGACGAGACGGGCGGCAACCCATAAAATGCGGGAACCAAAACCCACAGCAAGGCAATCGCAATCACAAATATTGCAAAGACTCCGAAAAGGATTTGCATCATTTTCCCTTTTGCATTCTTCGCAAAGCCAGAAGCCCGGCGACATTAAACACTACAGCCATCAGCGTCACGAACAGAAAACCAAATCGTTGGTAGATGAATGCCGCCAGTAATGCCCCCAAGGCGCGCCCCAAGGCGTGTCCCGTCACATTCATGGAAAGCATCGTCGCGCGCGCCGAAGGGACGAGTTCCGTCATCAACGGGATGTGGCTGACCATCACATATTCAAAGGTGATGTAAAACAGGAACAGGCCAACCAGCGCGCCTGTTTGCGTTTGCCCAATGATCGGCAGTAGGATCGAAGCCAGGGCATTGCCGACCAGCCCAATGGTAAGAGCGAGCGGTTTGCCGAGTCTGTCAGTCGTGAAGGCCACCAATCCCTCCCCGCTTAATTCAGAGAGGCCGATCACCGCCGATGCTCCCGCGAGTGCGATGATCTTCAATCCGAATGAATCCTCGAGCCAGACGCCAAAGATGATATTGACCATTTCATTTGCCGCGCTGGCCCACAGGGCAATGGATATGCCCGCCAGGGCTGGGATGGAGGTAAACACGGCGCGATAACCGTCACGTGAATTGGATGTGGGTTCATGGTGCGGGTCTTCGCGTGGAANNAATCTATCGATCAAAAAGCCAACCGCAGGGACGCCTGCAATAAACGCCATGGACCATGCCATTTCGGTGACGGCCAAAGCAGCGCCGCGTTTTTCATAAGGGATGCGGTCGCCAAAGTAGGCTTGCATGGCGGGGTCAAACATGTATTTGCCAACCATGCCAAGCAGCAGGGCGGCGGCAAGCGTCCAGATGGATGGGTAGATTGCGACCAAGCCAACGCCGAGAGTGAAAATGGAGATGCCGACCAGCATTCCGAATTTTCGTCCGCGGCGGTCGGCGATGGGCGCGAAGAGCGGGCTGGTCGTTCCGAGAAGGGAACGCGCCGTCATCAGCAGGGACATGGTGGCAATATCCACGCCGAGGCCGCGCGCGAAAACAGATAAAAACGGATACACCATCCGGTGGGCGGTGTTCAGGATGGTGCGGAGGAACATGAAGATGATGAGTTGGAATCTAATTCGCAAGATGTTCTTCAGCTATTTGATTTGATGGTCATGAAAAAACGGGTCAGGAAATATGCAGCCAGCAACGCCAGCAGATTCAAGCCGATAAAGAATCCGATGATGACGTAATTGCCTGAGTTGAAGATCGGCGATGGCGGCGGGTGCATGATGTTCTCGGCGGTGGAAAAGATCACGCGCAGGACAACGATGTAGATAATATTCCCCAGCGAAGTGAGCCAGGAAATATTGAAAATCCACAAGCCGATTTGCAGCAGGATGCCCGTGACGGCAAACATCATGGCGAGGCGGAAGCGCGGTTCGGCAAGGAAGAGGCCGTTCCAGTTGCTTTGCATGGCAAATAATGAAAGCGGCAGGTAGGTGACCCAAAAGACAATGCCCGTGCGGCCCAGCGCGGCGGACCAGGCGTGGAAAATGTCGTTTTGCAGAATCAGTCCCAAAAGTCCGGCAAGAGCCGCGAAGATGAATGCAATTTCCGAAGTCAACACCCAGGCTCCGTGCAGGTAGACGATCCGCACGTTGGCTCCCAATGATCTTTCTTCGGGGCTAATGAGAGTCAACAATGCGATTGCGATGACTGTGATGAATAAATTTGTGATCGGTGATTTGAATTTGTTCATGACATGAATTGTAATCGCATCCAAACAAAATTGTTTGGTAATTGCTTGACAATCCATTTGCATGTGGATAAACTCAGGGCGTTTGGGGAGTAGCCACCTGCATTCGAAAGCAGGGCGCGTTGTCGTCATCTCATTGGCACGCTTTGCGAGCCATCGGCAGCGCGGACGTTACAGACGTTAGGCGAGACCATCACGGAGGCGTGGTGGTCTCGTTTTAATTTACAGACCAGCCTCCGAAATCCATTTAGGAGATTTGCATGGCACACGAAGAAACAAAACAACAGGAATGGCACGCGCTGACAGCAGATGATGCTCTCAAACATTTGGAAGTTCACAATGAAGGGTTGACAACTGCGGAGGCGGAAAAGCGCCTTGCCTATTATGGCCCCAACCAATTGAACGAAGCGCCGCGCCCGGGCTTTCTTGTCATCCTGTGGGCTCAATTGAATAATTTTGTGGTGATTCTTTTGATCATCGCCTCGGTCATCTCTGCATTGCTTGGCGATTATGTGGAAGCCGCCGCCATCATGGCAATCGTCGTATTGAACGCCGTGCTTGGCATCGTGCAGGAACAGCGCGCGGAACAGGCATTGGCCGCGCTGAAAAAACTTGCCGCACCGGATGCGCAGGTGATCCGCGATGGCGTACGCCGCTCCGTGCCATCCTACAATCTTGTGCCAGGTGATATTGTCTTTTTGGAAGCGGGGAATTTTATCCCTGCCGACCTGCGCCTGCTCGAAGCCGTCAACCTGCGCGTGGAGGAGGCCTCCCTCACGGGCGAATCCCTGCCTGTGCAAAAGAATGCAGTCACCGTGCTCGAGAAAAACGTTCCGCTTGGCGACAGAAAAAATACCGCCTTCATGGGCACGGTTGTCAACTACGGACGCGGGCGCGGCGTGGTCACCAGCACGGGAATGCATACCCAGCTTGGCCTCATAGCCACCATGCTTCAAAACGTGGAAACAGAAGAAACGCCGTTGCAAAGAAGGCTCGACCAGCTTGGCAAATCCTTAAGCATCGGCTCACTCATTTTGGTGGCCGTAGTTTTTATCGTTGCGCTCATCAACTACACCGAAATTGGCGGCCTGTTCTCAGCGCCTTTGGAATACTTCAAAGAGTTTGCCGCAGAAATTACCGAAGTCTTCATCATCGCCATCAGCCTTGCGATTGCGGCAGTACCCGAAGGACTCCCCGCCGTGGTGACCATCTCCCTCGCGCTCGGGATGCGGGAAATGGTACAGCGCCACGCGCTCATCCGCAAACTGTCCTCGGTGGAGACGCTTGGTTCGGCCACGATAATTTGCTCGGACAAAACTGGCACATTGACCCAAAACGAAATGACCGTTACGCGCGTATGGGCCGACAATCAATTCGTTCATGTCACGGGCACAGGCTACGCGCCAAAAGGGGAATTTCAAGTGGATGGTAAAAAAATAGTAGTAGATGAATACCCCGCCATCCTTTCCACCCTTTGGCTCGGTTTGTTGAACAATGATGCGATGATTGAATCCACNNCTAGTGGCCGCCGCCAAAGCTGGCGCCATTCACCTTGAAATTGACGAAGCCTATCCGCGCGAAAATGAAGTGCCATTCGACTCGGAACGCAAACGCATGATCACCATCCATGATGTGCGCGACCCAAGGCCGCACGACCTGTCTCCATTCCATGATGAAAAACACAAAAATTGGAATGTGATCGCCGTCAAAGGCGCGCCCGATATTGTGCTGGAACTTTGCACCAAATATCAGGAGATGGACGACCAGCCGCATGAAATGACAAAGGAAGCGAAAGAACGCATCCTCGCCGCCAACGATGCCATGACCAGGGATGCGTTGCGTGTGCTGGGCTTTGCCTATCGTATCGAAAAAGATGTTCCTGATAATCCTGAAGACATTAAAACGGACGAACTCGAAAAAAATCTCGTTTTTGTCGGCTTACTCGGCATGATCGACCCGCCGCGCACGGAAGTAAAACCCGCGCTCGAAAAGGCGCGCCATGCGGGCATCCGTACCGTAATGATCACAGGCGATTTTCCCAACACCGCCAGAGCCATCGCAGAGTCAATTGGTTTGCTGCGCCCCGGCAAAAAGGTGATGACGGGCGCGGAGCTCGATAAAATTGACGATACCGAACTCAAGAACATCATCGAAGATACCGATGTGTTCGCCCGTGTTTCGCCTGAACACAAAATGCGGATTGTCGATGCACTCCAAGCCAATAATGAGATCGTAGCCATGACGGGCGACGGCGTAAACGACGCCCCCGCCATCAAACGCGCCGACATTGGCATATCCATGGGCATCACAGGCACAGACGTTGCCAAGGAAACTGCGGATATGGTGCTGACAGACGACAACTATGCCAGCATCGTCTCTGCGGTGGAACAGGGCCGCGTTATCTACAGCAACATCCGCAAGTTTGTATTCTTCCTGCTTTCCTCAAACGTAGCAGAGATCATGATCATCTTCCTCGCCACGCTGGCAGGTTTGCCCGCGCCGCTGACCGCCATTCAATTGCTGTGGCTCAACCTCATCACCGACGGCGCCCCCGCCCTCGCCCTCGCCATGGAAAAAGGCGACCCAGACATTATGGATCAGAAGCCGCGCGCGAAGAACGAACCCATTGTCAACCGCTCGATGGGCATCGGCATCATCGTGCAGACCTTTGCGCAAACGGGCGCGGTGCTCGGCGCATTTGTGGCAGGGTTGACATGGCATCTCGAAGCCCCGTTGACGGGACAAGCAGGATCAATTATCCCTGCCGGGTCGAACGTTTTGTCATTCGTGTTGAATCATGACTGGCGCGGGGTGGATGTCCAAACCGCGGAGACGATGGCTTTCGTCACGCTGTCGCTCGCTGAATTATTCCGCGCCTACACGGTCCGCTCGGAACGCGCTTCGATATTTACGATTGGCATCTTCTCCAATAAATATATGCAATACGCCGTGGGGCTTTCCATCACATTGTTACTGCTGGTGTCTGCGGTGCCGTTCCTGCAACCCATCTTCAATACCCACTTCCTCAACCTGCGCGAATGGGGGTTGGTACTTGGCCTGGCATTGATGCCCGCGGTTGCGGAGGAGATCACCAAGTTCTTCCTGCGAAGAAAAGAAGAAAAAGTCAGGTAACAGCAACTTCGCCAGGCATGAGGCGGCTGTACCGTTAATATATCGAGCCACTGGCGCGGCAATGGAGGGAAATCGAAAAGAAGGAAGAAGTGAAAGCCAAGCGACAGTCACCTTTGCGCAGCGCCCTGCGGGTAAAGGTGACTGTCGCTTTTTTATTTACGAGCTCACCTTACGCAAAACGTCCCGAAGGTTCTCGTAATTCAGGCTTGCTTTCCAGTCAAACCTTCGGGACGGTGCGTAACATCAGTTACGAGAATTAATCTCAGGTAATAGAAGTCATGGTATAAAATTTCAGGAAACGTTGAAACATGACCACTGAAAGCATCATCTTCATCGAAGAAATAATTGTCATCCTGCTCCTGATCGCTTCAGCAGTGGCTGTTGCTGCGCGCCGCCTGCGCGTGCCGTATACGGTGGGGCTGGTCATCATCGGGTTGTTCATTACCCTGTTGAACCCGCAGAAGGTGGAATTTGCGCCGCAAATCATTATGTTATTGCTCGTGCCGCCGCTGGTGTTCGAGGCCGCGTTCCACATCCGCTTCGATGATTTGCGCCGCGATTTTTGGCTGATCCTGTTGCTGGCTGTGCCCGGCGTAATTTTGACAACCCTATTAGTTGGCTGGCTTGTTTCATGGGGGACGGGACTGGCCTTGCAAGCTGCGCTTGTCTTTGGAGCGCTCATCGCTGCCACAGACCCAGTTGCAGTTGTTGCGCTTTTTCGCAGGCTGGGTGCGCCGCGCCGCTTGCAGGTTTTGCTTGAATCAGAAAGCCTTTTGAACGATGGCACCGCCATTGTGATGTTCGGTCTCATGATTGCTGCCGCGCTGCAAGGCAGGTTTGATTTGAGACAAAGCATTTCGCAATTCATAACCGTCTCGGGCGGCGGCGTGATCGTGGGATTGGTGTTCGGGATGAGCATTTCCCAGTTCATCAAACGGATCGATGAACCGCTCGTGGAAACCACGCTCACCACCGCGCTGGCATTTGGTTCCTATTTACTGGCAGAGACATTTCACGTCAGCGGCGTGCTGGCCGTGGTGACGGCGGGCATTATCAGCGGGAATACCAGCCAGCGCTACATGTCTGCATCCACGCGCCTGGTGGTGTATAACTTTTGGGAATACGCCGCCTTTGTTTCAAACTCATTTGTCTTTTTGCTGATCGGCCTCACGATTGACCTGAATCTCCTCTTCGAAAACTGGCGCGCCATCGCCTGGGCCATCCTTGCCGCATTGGCGGCGCGGCTTGTCAGCACGTATGCTTTTTCCCTGTTTGCGCGCGAAATTCCCGCCAAGTGGAAGCACGTTCTTTTCTGGGGCGGCCTGCGTGGAGCGATCACCCTTGCGCTGGCATTAAGCCTGCCCGAGGAAGGCATCTTCGCCACCGAGCGCGGACGTTTGCAGGCCATGGCGTTTGGCGTGGCGCTTTTCACTTTACTGGTGCAGGGCTTTTCGATGGATTGGTTTTTAAAGCGGCTGAAGCTGATCGTCCGTTCGCCGGCGCAGGTGGAATATGAAAGCCGTCACGCGCGTTTTGTCGCCAATCGCGCGGGATATGATTATTTGCGCAGAAAAAGCCAGGAGGGGATGATCTCGGAACATGCGTGGCAAAAACTCTCGCTATTGATGAAAGAACAAAACGACGCTTTGATGTACGAACTAAAACTGGTGATGAGTTCCGAACCGGATGTGGAAGCGGAGGAACTTGACACGGCTTATCGTGAAGCCTTGCGCGCACAACGCACCGCATTAACCGGCCTCCTGCGCGACGGAGTGATCGCAGAGGACACCTATTCACTACTTGTTGGCGAAGTGGACGAAGCCTTGATGGATAAAAAACCATTCACGCGCCTGGTTGAATAAAGGTTGAAGCATCCCCGGACATCTGATAATATCAAAGCATGATGTCGTTGCGAGGGCGCTCTTGGTTTTTGCCCGAAGCAATCTCCCGCAGCAGTGACGAAGCCCATAGAAACAGCGATCAATTGACGGCGAAGCATGACGCGGTTCTTTGTCCAAAGGAGAATGAAGATGGAAAATCCAATCCATTTATTGCTTGTGGCGGTGGTGCAGGAACAGGACCTGGATGCCGCCACCAAAGCCGTGCAAACCATCGGCGCGTCGCTGACGTATCTTTCAAGCGCGGGCGGTTTTCTCGGCAGGCGCAATGCCACGTTGTTGATCGGCCTGCCTGCTGAAAAGAAAAGCGAAGCCCTGGCGGCGTTGCAGCAGGTCTGCCGCCAGCGCATCGAGTATATGACGCTGCCGCTGGAAGGCTCGCCCATGCCCATGCCCGCGCCTGTTCCTGTAACGGTCGGCGGCGCAACGGTGTTTGCTTTACCCGTTGAAAGGTTTGAACAGATATAAATTATTACAAGACCCTAAAGGTTTTTACGAAGTCCCGCAAGGGGAAACCTTTAGGGTCTGGGAGATGAAATCATGAAAATGATCATTGTCATCGTAAAAGATAACGACGCCGATATTCTTACGCAGGCTTTTACGGCTGGGAGTTTCCGCGTGACGCGCGTGGCCTCCACAGGCGGATTTTTACGCAGCGGCGTTGTAACCATGCTGCTGGGCGTGGAAGCGGAGCAGGTGGATGGGGTTTTGCAAACCATCCGCAATTCCCTGCCGCCCAAAGCCGGCCAAAAACGCGCCACCATTTTTGTTGTGCCTGTGCAGCATTACGAGCAGGTTTAATTCTACAAGAGTTCAGCAAAGACGTTATCAGCAAGGAGTGCTCCTGCCTGGGTAACGTCTTTGTTTTATTTAAGTGACCTTACGCAGAACGTCCCGAAGGTTCTCGTAATTCAGGCTTGCTTTCCAGTCAAACCTTCGGGACGGTGCGTAACATCAGTTATTTAATTCATGAGGTGTCTATGTTGAAAAAATCGAATCATCTTTTTGCGCTGCTTGCTTTATTTTTCTTCACCCTTGCCTGCGCCAATCCGTTGAACGCGGCAACGCCCGCCGCTCCTGCCAACGTGGAGACTATCGTCGCTGCGACATTTGCCGCGCTGACAGCCCCTCACAACGAAGACTCAACGCCTCCTTCCACGCCCGAGCCTGTGGACAACCCATCCGGCCTTTTGCCACACTCGATGTATTTTCTCAACAACGACGGCGCCGGGCTGGCGCAAGTCTATCGCCTGGATACAGACGGAAAGACGGTTACGCAACTCACATTTGAACCCGCCAATGTGGATGATTACGATGTCTCGCCTGTGGATGGCAGTATCGTATTCTCATCCAACAATCAATTATTGACCGTCAATACCGATGGCAGCAGCCGCAGCATGATCGTGGATGGCGGCGCGCGCGACGAGAACAATCCCTTCCTTACGAATATCACCAGCCCGGTCTGGTCGCCCAACGGTCAGACGATTGCCTTCGGCTACAAGGGTTTGAATTTCTATTCCATCGTCAGCGGACAGTCCAACCGTGTGCTGGAAGACCAGGTGAGTGATCTTGGCGGCGGTTTTTTTGTCCCGCAGGAACTGTATTGGCCTGAAGTGTACTCAGCCGATGGAAGCAAACTCATCGTCACACTTGGGTATTATGAGGGCGCATCCACTGCGATCTATTATCCGAACGGCGGGGCAGTTGTCCGTTTGAGCGGGAACGAAGGCGCGATCATCTGCTGCGGTGATTATCACCTCACAGATGATGCGTCTGCGCTTTTTGCCGCCAGCCCAACCTCCGGCATGTTCAACGCCGGTCTCTGGCGCGTGGATACAGCCACAGGCAACACAATCACTTTGCTCACTGCAACTTTTGAATCTAATCCCGCCGATGTTGCCGACAATCCCTTCCCCGGCCCGGACGGGCAGCTATATTTCTTTTACGCCAGTGTGCCCAATACAGATGAATTTATCAACCGTCCGCCCTTGCAACTTGTCCGCTCCGCAGTGGATGGGGTGACAGGCAGAACCATCCTGCGCCCGGAGATATTCCAAAATATGAACGAGGCGCTCTGGGCTGCGGATGCCAGTTTTGTCATCATCGCCAACCCGGCCGTTCCTGAAATCTTTCAAGGGGGCGCGGCACAGTTGTATTACACGGACGGGCGTCCAATGATTTCGCTCGTGCCGTTTGCAAGCAGCATGAAGTGGGGGCCGTGACGAACGCAACAGGGTTCGTTGTATTGGGGGGAGGAGTGGCTAAGTCAGCGCGTACTCGAATACTTCCAATTTTGTGCCTGCTCTTGCCATCTTCTCGGCTTCGCGCAGGAGGCTGGCGGTTACGGTTTCGTCCGCGTAGGCTTCGCCGCAGTGGGGGCAGATCTGGGCGGGGACGTTGTTGAAGGTGAGAGAATGCTCCTCGCGTTCAAGCAGGACCGAGGTCAGGCCGGGAAGCGTCTCTGCTTCGTCACAGATGATGCATCTCATAACCGTCGAGCCTTGAAGCCGGGCTTCCAGTGGGATGGTTTCGGCTCATAGACCGTGACCACGATCAACTCATCGTCTCTGGTGTTCTCGGTCATGACGACATGCAAGGGACGAAGCCCGCGCCTGCCCAGCATCAACCCGCCGGGTTGGGGCATTTCATCCGAATAGTCTTCGATCAATTCCCCAAATTGCAAAACCTGCCGCACGTGCTCTTCAGAGACTCTGCGTTCGAACATGCGTTGGACGGCGTGAATGCGGAAGAGGATCGGGCGGGAATTCATGCAGGCATTATAGCATTGCATGAATGCGGAAAATCCTGGAAGGCTTACAGGATCTTTATCGCGCGTTTCAAGACGATCAACGATGTCGCGATAAACATAAAAATAACCACGGCGCTCCCTTGCAGAATGCCCCACTCCAGGGATAAATCTGCTTCGCCGTGGTAGATATCGGTCAATGCCAGGTGGGCGAAGATCCCCGCCAGGATGCTTAAGCAGCCGAGGGCCATGGTCATACCGATTTGGTTCTTGAATTTGAACAGGGTTTCTCCTTGTGTGTGTGTCAATAATATTATAGCAATTTTACAGCCGGGTTTGCTTATAATTCCCGCGGGAGAAATAATATGAAAATGTTTGGTATTCTGTTTTTGGCAATTTTCAGTGAGGTTGTCGCAACCACTTCTCTAAAGTTTTCAGAGGGATTCACGAAACTTGTCCCCAGCGTGATTGTGGTGGTTGGGTATGGACTGTCGTTCTATTTGCTGTCCATTGCTTTGAAGGTGATGCCGATTGGGGTTGCTTATGCCATTTGGTCTGGTGTGGGATTAATTCTCACGGTCATTGCGGGGATGATCCTCTTTCGCGAGACGCTGGATTGGGCGCGTATCACTGGCATTCTGTTCATCGTTGTCGGTATTATTTTGATCAATGTGGTTTCAAAGTCTGCGGCGCATTAAAACGAGAGGCCAGCCCGCAATGGGACTGGCCTCTCGTTTGCAATACCTTGTTGCAGGGGGTTATTTCCCTGGGATTTCAACAGGGGCTTCCACTGCGGTTGTTTCTTCCGTGGTTTCAACAGGGGTTTCAACCTGCGCTCCATTTGCAGTCACACTGGAGTGATTCCCTTTTTTCTGCTGCTTTTCCCTTAATTTCTGCTCTTTCTTGCGTTTCTTGTCCAATTCCTTTTTACGCTTCTCGTATTGATAGTTTACTTTGACCAATTTAACATCCTTTTTGTGGGTGGCGGCTCGACGAATGAATTTGTTCAAACATTATAGCGCCCATGAACATCGATTTCACATAAAATAAGCCGCGCCTCACCGACACGGCTTGCCAATCTCCAGTCTCTACTTCTCTTCCCACTCAATCCAACTTCCCCGTCACCATCGCCATCTTCACCTCGCCAATCGCTTTGGTAATCTTGATTTCACGCGGGCAGGCTTCGGTGCAGTTGTAGGCGGTGTGGCAGCGTACCGTGCCATCTGTCTCGCTCAGGATGTGGAAACGTTCAGAGGCGCCTTCGTCGCGGCTGTCAAAGATAAAGCGGTGAGCGGTGACAATGGCAGCGGGGCCGTAATAGTCACCGTTCGCCCAATAGGATGGACAGGATGTGGTGCAAGCCGCGCACAAAATACATTTTGTGCTTTCATCGAAACGCGCGCGGTCTTCGGAGCTTTGCAAGCGTTCGCGCCCATCGGCGGGCAGCGGGCTGTCATTGATCAAATAGGGAAGCATCTTCTTGTAGTTATCAAAGAATGGTTCCATATCCACGATCAAGTCTTTGGCAACTTTCAAGCCAAGCAAAGGCTCCACCGTAATATTCGCGCCCACATCNNTGCGCGCACGAACGGCGGAACGAAAGCGTCCCGTCCGTTTTGCCTTTGATGTGCTCGAGCACATCCAGCACGCGGTCGTTTTCATCGGCTTCTATTTTATAAGTGACATAGCTGCCGCGCTGGTCTTTCTCGGGGTTGTAGCGAAAAATTTTGACTGTAACTTCCATAATCTCTAATCTCCAATCTCCAAACCCTAAAGGTCTTGAAGACCTTTAGGGTTAGTAAACTCTCGCCTTCGGCTGGTGTTT
>CXWL01005428.1_pt1 | contig 20924 bp, 25 predicted proteins | sample 590931 | NCBI WGS metagenome assembly CXWL01 (sample SAMEA3498368, study PRJEB10139) | groundwater metagenome | biome: water well; material: biofilm material | place: Germany | collected 2015-04-27 | reverse complement strand
TAGCCTACTATACGCCGGGCCAGCGTCGAGGTCTTGGGGTGGCCGTTGGGCAACGGTTATATGTGCATCAGGTGGTTCCGGAAACGAACACCGTAGTGCTAGGGCCTGAAGAGGGTCTTCTCCAGTCCGAATGTGCAGTGGCCGATCTCAATCTTTTCGATCACTTTCTGCTCGACGGCCCGAGTGAAGTCGAGGTTAAGGTTCGTTATGCCACTCCTCCGGTACCTGCCACACTCACTCCTACTGTAGACGGAAGAATCAAGATCAATTTCCGTGTACCGCAGCGTGCACTTAGTCCTGGCCAGTCGGCCGTGTTCTATCATGCTGACCGCGTCCTCGGTGGCGGCATCATCCAAAAATAGGTCGCTCCTCGTATTCCTGCTTGACAGGTCCCACCATGTGATGGTAGTTTTTTGCGTTTTTGTCGTGCTCACCCGCACGAGCTTAGTCTGACAACATCACCTTTTCCTACGGTTTACAAACGTGAAAACGAGTTCAGTTGCACGTCGATACGCGAAAGCTCTGTTTGAGTTGTTGAGTCCTGCGCAAGTGGAACCGACACGCAAGGGACTCATCGATCTGAGCCAGGTTGTCTCAGAGTCAGTGTCGATGAAACATCTCTTGGCCTCGCCGGCCTATAGTCAGGATGAAAAGCTCGCGGTCTTGGCAGAAATCTGCCGGCGCATGCAGTGCCCCCCCATCGTAGAAAGTTTCTTGAGCCCACTGGTGGCGAAGAGCCGGGCGGGAATGCTGCCTGAGATTGCTGACGCGTTCGGAATCATTGCCGATGAAGCGAAAGGTGCCAAGCACCTGACCGTGCAATCTCCTACTCCGCTCAGCGGAGCGGAGCAGGATCAGCTCCGGACTCGGCTCCGTGATGTATTGAAGCGAAATGTCGAAGTGACCTTCGAAACCAATCCAACCCTGCTCGCGGGTGTATACCTGCAAATGGGCAGTCTCGTCGTCGATAGCACGTTGCGGGGACGATTGGATGCGATGCGAAGTCAATTGAGCAAGGAGTAGCGCATGCAGATCAAGGCAGAAGAGATTACCTCCATCATCAAAGAGAAAATCAAGGATTTTGACAAGCACGTGGACGTCAAGGAGATGGGCTCCGTTATTCAAGTCGGAGACGGTATCGCCAAGATTTATGGCCTCGATGGGGTCATGGCCGGTGAAATGTTGGAATTCCCCGGCAGTCTCTTTGGCATCGCGCTCAATCTGGAAGAAGACAGTGTCGGTGCAGTGTTGATGGGGAGTGATACAGGTATTAAGGAAGGCGACTCGGTCAAGCGAACGGGCCGCATTGCTGAGGTTCCTGTGGGCCAAGCCTTGGTGGGTCGTGTGGTGAACGCGATCGGTCTGCCGATTGATGGCAAAGGCCCGATCAACGCCTCCGAAACGCGCAACATTGAAGTCAGGGCACCGGGTGTGCTTGATCGACAGTCCGTCCGTGAGCCGCTCCAGACGGGGATTAAGGCGATCGACGCTATGATTCCCATCGGCCGAGGTCAGCGGGAATTGATCATTGGCGATCGGCAGACGGGTAAGACTGCCATCGCCATCGATACGATCATTAATCAAAAAGGGCTCAACGTATTCTGTATCTATGTCGCTATCGGGCAAAAGCGTTCCACGGTGGCCCGTGTGGTGAAGACGCTGGAGCAGAATGGCGCGATGGAATACAGTATTGTCGTGTCGGCAACTGCCAGCGATGCCGCGTCATTGCAGTATTTGGCTCCCTATGCCGGTGCAGCGATCGGAGAGTACTTCCGTGATAACGGTATGCACGCATTGATTGTCTACGACGATTTGTCCAAGCACGCCACTGCGTATCGCGAACTGTCTCTCTTGCTCCGTCGTCCACCGGGACGTGAAGCCTACCCAGGCGACGTGTTCTATTTGCATTCCCGTTTGCTGGAACGCGCAGCCAAGCTCAGCGAAAAGTTGGGTGGTGGAAGTCTGACGGCCTTGCCGATTATTGAAACCCAAGCCGGCGATGTGTCGGCCTATATTCCTACAAACGTGATTTCGATTACGGATGGACAGATCTATCTCGCAAGCGATCTGTTCTATTCCGGTATTCGTCCTGCGATCAACGTGGGGCTCTCCGTGTCACGCGTCGGAGGCTCTGCGCAGATCAAGACCATGAAGCAGGTGGCTGGCACCTTACGGCTGGATCTTGCGCAGTATCGAGAGATGGCCGCATTTGCGCAATTCGGCAGCGAATTAGATAAAGCCACCCAAGCGCAGCTGAGTCGAGGCATCCGCATGGTGGAGCTGCTGAAGCAGGGCCAATACAAACCGATGCCAGTCGGCGATCAAGTGTTGTCGTTGTTCGCTGGGGTCAGTGGGTTCTTGGATGATGTGCCTATTAACAAAGTGCGGCTGTTCGAAGAAGATTTGTTACAGTACATCACGAAAAACCATCCGCAGGTCAAGCTCGATGTGGCGTCCAAGGGTAAGATCGACGAGGCCTTCGGCGGTGAACTCAAGAAAATCATCGTGGCGTTCAAGCAGAAAATGGGTTACGGCATCCAAGTCTAGGACGGAGTAGCGAGTCTTTCATGGCAAGTTTACAAAGTTTGCGGCGCAAAATCGTCGCCACCAAAAATACGCAGAAGATCACCAAGGCGATGAAAATGGTGGCTGCGGCGAAGCTCAAGCGGGCACAAGATCGAATTCTTGCGGCTAGGCCGTATGGACATAAAATGCGAGCGGTTATGGCGAACCTGAGTCAGCGGGTCAACCGGAGTTCTCACCCTCTCCTTCAAAAGCGACCGGTCAAAAAGGTCGAAGTATTGGTCGTGACAAGTGACCGGGGACTCTGCGGCGGGTTTAATACCAATATTCTGAGGAAGGCCGTCGAAACTTTACGCGAACAAGAAGGCCATAACGTGCAGGTGGTGGTCAGCTCCATCGGGAGAAAATCAAGAGATTTTTTCAGTCGTCGTTCCTGGACCATTCGGCAGCAGTGGGCGGATGTGTTTGATCGGCTGACTTATGAACATGCGTTGGATATAGGACAAAATCTGTGCGACGAGTTCACAAAGGGTTCGTTCGATGAACTCTACGTGATCTACAACGAGTTTAAGTCAGCTATTCAGCAGCGGGTCGTGGTTGAAAAACTGTTTCCAATCGACTCTCTGGATGCGGGCCAAGGCGATGGGTCCGAAGTCGGTGGCGGAAGCTACCTCTACGAGCCGGATGAAGATGCGCTGCTCGCAGCATTAGTACCAAAGCATTTTGTGGTGCAAACCTATCGGATTCTGCTGGAGTCGTCGGCTGCGGAGCATGGAGCTCGGATGGCAGCAATGGACGGAGCAACGCGGAACGCCGGGGAACTCATCAAGAAACAGACGCTCTATTATAATAAGACGCGTCAGGCTGTCATTACCCGAGAGTTAATGGACATTGTCGGCGGCGCTGAGGCGTTGAAGTAAGGTATCCGCCAGTCGAACTGGAGTTGATCGAAAGGAGTTAGCCGTGAGCATCGGTCGAGTGATACAGGTGATCGGTCCGGTCGTGGACGTCGAATTTCCCCAAGGACAGCTTCCGAACATTTATAACGCTCTGCGTATCGAACAGCCTGAAGACAAGGTCGCAGGTAAGCCGGCTGTTCGCCTGACGCTTGAAGTGGCGCAACACCTCGGGGATAATCGGGTGCGCGGCGTGGCCATGTCTTCGACGGACGGCTTGACCCGTGGGATGATGGCGCAGGATCTCGGTGCGCCGATTACTGTTCCGGTCGGCAGGGAAACGCTTGGGCGGTTAATCAATGTCCTTGGCGAACCGGTCGATGACTGTGGTCCGATTCTCACCAAAAAGAGCTATCCCATTCACCGTCCGGCTCCAAAGCTCGAGGACCAGGAAACAAAAACAGAAGTGCTCGAAACCGGCATCAAGGTCATCGATCTCCTTGAACCGTATTCCAAGGGCGGTAAGGTCGGTCTCTTTGGCGGTGCTGGCGTGGGTAAGACCGTCATCATCATGGAATTGATTAATAATATTGCTCTCCACCACGGAGGCTTCTCCGTATTCGCGGGCGTCGGTGAGCGGACTCGCGAAGGAAACGACCTTTGGCACGAAATGCAAGAGTCTAAGGTTATTGATCCCCACGATTGGACTAAGTCGAAAGCCGCGTTAGTATATGGGCAGATGAATGAGCCGCCTGGCGCGCGCCTACGGATCGGTCTTACCGGATTGACCATTGCCGAGTACTTCCGTGATGAAGAGAACCAGGACGTGTTGCTGTTCGTGGACAATATCTTCCGGTTTACTCAAGCAGGGTCTGAAGTCTCCGCTTTGCTGGGTCGTATGCCGTCCGCAGTAGGCTACCAACCGACCCTGGCGACGGAAATGGGTGCCTTGCAAGAACGCATTACGTCGACCAAGAAGGGATCCATCACGTCGGTGCAGGCGATCTATGTTCCGGCGGATGACCTCACAGACCCAGCGCCAGCGACCGCTTTTGCGCATTTAGACGCGACGACCGTGTTGTCCCGTCAGTTGGCCGAGTTGGGGATTTATCCTGCGGTGGATCCGTTGGACTCAACCTCCCGGATTCTCGATCCCCAAGTGTTGGGCGAGGAGCACTATTCGGTGGCGAGGCAGGTGCAATCTGTCCTCCAGCGCTACAAGGATCTCCAGGACATTATCGCCATTCTCGGTATGGATGAATTGTCTGAAGACGATAAGGTGGCGGTGGCTAGGGCGAGGAAGATTCAGCGGTTTCTCTCGCAGCCGTTCCATGTGGCCGAAGCCTTCACCGGTTCGCCAGGCAAGTACGTCAAGCTGAAAGATACGGTGCGCAGCTTCAAGGAAATCGTCGAAGGTAAATATGACGATCTCCCGGAGCAGGCCTTCTATATGGTTGGGACTATCGACGAGGTTGTGGCCAAGGCCGAGAAGCTGGGCTACAAGCGCGGATAAATTCAATGGTCAACACTCCTCTGGTACTTCGGTGAAGTGCTGAGGTTTGGTGATCGATATGATGGACTTTCTTTACTGAGTTGTTATGGCAGGAAAACTTACACTCGAAGTTGTAACTCCCGAACACCTTCTGTTTAGTCAGGAGGTGGATGAAGTGATAGCCACCGGCACTGAAGGTGAGTTTGGGGTGTTGCCTGGGCATTGTCACTTCCTCTCAACCCTCCGGATAGGGGAACTGCGCTATCGAATGGGAGACACCTGGTCCTACATGTCGGTCCTCTGGGGATTCGCTGAAGTCACACCGACCAAAATCACGCTGTTGGCGGAGATTGCTGAAAAAGCGGAAGACATCGACATCGACCGCGCGCGCGCCACGGTTGAAAAGGCGCAGAAGCGGCTTGAGATGGGTGGTCTTGCCTCTGAGCTGGAAGAAGCCCGCATCAGCTTGGAAAAAGCTCGCCTTCGTCAACAAATTGCGGAGCGTGCCCAACGCTCCAAAACTTCTCACTAGACAGACAGTTCTAGCCGTTCATCTCATTGACTGGCCTATCTAATTTCTTGCGGGGAGGGAATGCGTCCGATCTGGTGTTCCCCAAGTTTAGGTCAAGTTGTAATGGTCCCCCTCGACTCTGTACAGTCTCATGCGTAACCCTCTTGGAGGGTGCCTGAAAGTCACGGAGGCTGGTATGACAAGACGCTGCTGGATTAGCATTGTTGTTCTGTGCATATTCCTGGGAAGCATCGCGACGGAAGGGATGGCCGCGGTCGAGCGTGAAAAACTGCTTACTGACCCTGGCGTCTACGCCACCTTTGCTATCTTTAAGATGGAAGAGGATTGGTGGAAGCTCGACAAAGCTGTCCGAGCTTCCACGAGTGAATCCGTAAAAGCCGTCTTTGCCAAACATAGCGATCGCGTCATCACCGATACCTATCTTGTTCGCGGCATTTCTGAAAAAGCCGACTTCATGGTCCGTCTCCACGCAACGGATCTGATTCATAATCAGAACTTTCTGCTCGATCTGATGAGTTCCCCATTGGGAAAGTACCTGCGTAACCTCCAAACGTATAAAGGTATCACGAAAAAGCCTACCTACGCCGCCCTGTTTCCCGAGGATCTGAAGGCCGCGTTAAAAGCTCCGGCTGAGCCAGGCTCCAAGCCATACGCCATTGTGATACCGGTGCGGAAGGATGCGGCCTGGTGGAATACGGAGGTGGAAGGTCGGATTCAAATGCTTCGTGAGCATGCGGAAGCCTCGGTGCCCTATTTACGGACAGTCAAGCGGAAGCTGTATCACACGACTGGCCTCGACAACCTCGACTTCATCACCTATTTCGAAACCGCCCACCTTGAAGATTTCAATAACTTGGTGCTCGCACTCCAGAGAGTGAAGGAGTATCGGTATACGGTGCACACCGGCAACCCGATTCTCGTGGGGACGATTCGGCCCTTGGAGGACATTCTGGAGGTCCTGGCTCGTTAGGTACCAAGCGATTGGNNCCTGATTGAATGTCCCTTGCCGCCTACAGTAGCGTGGGCCGGATCAACTGTCACACGTAACCGAGCATGCAAACCGAATTCGTGGTCACAGCAGGAGAGCAGCCAAAGAGGCTCGATGTGTTCTTGGTGAACCGGGAACCGAATTTATCGCGATCGGCGATTCAACGCCTAATCACGACCGGTCGGGTCCGAATCAATGGCCAGATCGTCAAGTCGAGCCAGAAGATCAAACCAGGCGACATGATTGCCTTTGATATTCCGAAGGCAGAGCCGCTGCAGTTGAAGGGTGAGCCAATCCCCCTGGAAGTCCTCTATGAAGATGATGCACTCCTGGTCTTGAACAAACCGGCTGGGCTGGTCGTCCATCCCGCGCCGGGGCATTGGTCTGGCACCTTGGTCAATGCGTTGCTCCATCACTTTCAGACCTCCGGCGGCTCGGTATCCACGGTCGGTGGGAAGGAGCGCCCTGGGCTGGTCCATCGGCTGGACAAGAACACGTCGGGGGTGATGGTGATCGCCAAGACGGACGAGACGCATCGAGGGTTAGCCGCGCAGTTCAAGCTCCATACAATTGTCCGGGTGTACGAAGCCCTCATCTGGGGCGTGCCCAAGAAAGGCCACGGCTTGATCGAGTTGGCGATTGGTCGCGATACCAAGGAGCGAAAAAAGTTTTCTGCCAGAACGTCGAATCCCAAAGATTCCATCACCGAGTACAAGGTAGACCGACGATTCGGCAAAGTGGCGGCCCATGTGCTGCTCTACCCGCGGACTGGGCGAACCCATCAGCTGCGGGTCCATCTCACCTCGCTCGGCCATCCCATTCTCGGTGATCCGACATACGGCGGGAATAAAGTGACCGCTCTGGACGATGGTGAGGTTCCACGCGTCATGCTCCACGCCCGCACGCTCGGATTTATGCATCCGGTTACCAAGCAAACGGTGGAGTTCAGCATGCCCTTGCCACCCGATATGGAAGAGGTCGTCAATCGACTGGCAGCCCTCACGGTAAGAAAGTCTTGACAGGGTGACGGGCACACGGTATCAGTCAGGTAACGGATAGGACTGACATGGACGCACGAGAGTTATTGGAAACCGTCGGGGGCCTCATCGCCCACCTGAAGGCCTTTCGGGCTAAGTTGCCTGATGTGGTCCATACAGCCGTGGTGCCATCTGGCGTCAAGCCTACGCTTGAAGCGATCGAGGCCTATGAAAAGACGGTCTATCGATTTCGTGAGGCCGCGAAGACCGCGACCTTTCGGCGATTAAACGAACTCTTCATCGAATCCCTGGAGTCGTTCGAAGCCGGGCATCTTCTCGACGCGGTCCATCCCATACTGATGGCGTTGGATCAGATCGAGGCGATGGAGCAGGAGAAGACGATCACCGTTCCGCAGGCTGAAAAGGGACGGGTGGCGGAGTATCGAAAAATGCTCCACAAGATTTTGCCCGGGAACCAACCCGAGCTAGAAGGAGCCGGGAGAGGATTGTGAGGCCTGGTGGCGGGCCGTGTGGTTAGTGGCCCATCTTAGGGCTAACCGCATTCGCCCCTTCGGTGATGAGCTTGAACCGAACCAGCAGCTGACAATGCGGGCAAGTCATCTCGACCGTGTTCTCATCAAGGTACGTCACAGCGTCCTCTTTGAGCCACATCAATTTCCGACAACGCGAACAAGCGCGAACAGTCGTTCCCATATCGTACCTTTTGTAAGGCGGCACCGGGCCAGCGAAGACCCGGGATCGCCGAAGATGAAAAGCCTAACCCGGTAAGTAATACACTATCGTGGACACTACGCTCAAGACCAAGATTTCCTATTCCGACCGGAAGGACTTGGACCCGGAGACACTTCTGACCCTCTACCGGCAAGCCCCCTGGGCCCAGGCTCGACAGGCTGAGGGTACTCGGGAGATGCTCCAGCACACGGACGTCACGATTTCTGCCTGGGATGGCGAACGATTGGTCGCATTTGGGCGAGTCCTCACCGATTATGTCTATCGAGCCACGATTTGGGATGTGATCGTCGATCAAGCCTACCAGAGCCAAGGCCTCGGCACAGAGATCGTCCAGCGTATTCTCCACCACCCCAGTCTGAAGCAGGTGGAACTCTTCTGGCTCTGCACCCGTCGCCCTGCTTTCTACGAGCGTCTGGGCTTCAGCGCCAACGAGCAGACCGGCATGGTCTGGGCCCGCAGCAAGCAGGCTCGACAGGAATAGGTCGATCCTCCCCCACTGAAACTTCGCCGTCGTCAGCCGTGTTGCTTGTGAAGAGTCAGAGGGCTCGCTACGAAACCGCCAACCGATTTGAGCGTTTGGGGGAAACCAACACGGACAGGAAGAACAGCCCCGTGGCCAGTAAGACGATGGCTGGTCCGGATGGCACATCCCACATGGCCGACACGAGGACCCCTCCGGCAGAGCACAGGATGCCGATGATGAGCGAGTAGACCGTCATATAGGTCAGGCTGTGCGTCAGTTGGTAGGCCGTCGAGGCAGGGATCAACACCATCGCAAACACCAAAATCGCGCCTACGGTTTTCAGCGATACCACCACCGTCAAGGCCACCAGCGTCAGCAGTAGGTAGAAAATCTTTCGTGCCGGTACGCCAGAGGCTTCGGCCATCTCCTGATCGAAGGCGATGAAGTAGAGTTCCTTCGCAAAGAGACCAAGGCATCCCAATACCACTGCCCCCAGTATCCCAATTGTCACCAGTTCCTCAGGCGTCACGGACAACACGCTGCCGAACAGATAGCCATAGACCTCGGCGTTGTAGGTCTTCATCAGTCCGATGAAGAGAATGGCGAGGGCCATGGTGGCTGTGTAGAGGATGCCGATGGAGACATCCAGCTTCATCCGGCCCTGTTCTTCCATCACCCCGGTGATCCAGACCGTGGCCAGCCCAAAGACAATCGCAAGGGGTAACGGCGGCACGCCCAGTAGATAGGCCAGTGCGACCCCGGCAAAGGCGGCATGCGCGGTGCCAGCCCCAACAAAGGCCAGCCCCCGTAACACGACAAATACGCCAATGAGTGAACACACCGACCCCACCAACACCGCCGCAAGCAGCGACCGCTGCATGAAGTCATAACTTAACAGTTCAAGCAATGCTGTCTCCCTGGTCCGACATCAATGCGGATGATCATGATGGTGGTAGTCTTCGACGATGATGAGGTCTTTTTCGGTGATGACGAGTTCTTTGCCATAGACGGCTCGGAGAATATCTGGTTTGAGGACATCCTTCGGTGGCCCGGCGGCGTAGAGTTTGGTTTTCAGGAGGACAAGACGGTCCACATGTTCACGAATGAGATTGATGTCGTGCGTGACGAGCAAGACCGTGAGCCCGAGGTCCCGATGCAGGCGTTTAATGAGTTCGAGCACGCTGTGTTGCGTGGTGATGTCGATGCCCGTGGTGGGCTCGTCGAGCAGCAAGACTTCCGGTTGCTGTGCGAGGGCCCGCGCAATGAAGACGCGCTGCTGTTGGCCGCCGGAGAGATGCCCGAGGGCGGTTCCGGCGTGATTCTGCATTTGGACATTCTCAAGCGCTGCCATCGCCAACGCGCGGTCGGCTTTGCCGGGTCGACGGAACAGCCCCAAGCTCCCATATCGTCCCATCATGACGGTCTCAAACACCGTGATCGGGAAATTCCGATCGACCACACCCTTCTGTGGGAGGTAGCCGATGCGGGCGCGGTGGTGGCAGCGGAGCTCGGCGCAGGCACAATCAAAAATCTGCAGTTCCCCGCTGCGTGGCGGCATCAAGCCGAGTACGGCGCGACACATGGTGGTCTTGCCTGAGCCGTTGGGCCCGATGATGCCGATGAATTCCCCGGAGTAGATATCCAACGTGATGTCTTCCAGGGCCGTGACCCCTGGAAAGCCGAACGTCGCATGAGCAAATCGAATAATGGGATGGGACATACGTGTGCGAGGTCAATGGATGGTTAATGGGCTTTCAACCTAGAGACTGATCTAGGCTGGTTGAAGAATGCACTCCTACGGTTCAGTTGATCCAGGATGGTCAAACAGGTCATCCAGAGAGGCCGCAGCGAATGAAGGGTGAGGCGTACCAATGGTACGTCGAGCCCCTGAGTGAAGCGAGAACGAAGCTGGGGGGCCTGTTTGACCATCCTATCCGCGTTCGAGCGCTTGGGCCAATTGCTGCACATTATACCTGAGCATGTCCACGTAGGTCTCGGTGCCTGGGAGTGCGCCAGGAAGCGGGGTCAGCACGATGAGTGTCGCGCCCGTTTCTCGTGCGAGCGTCTGCGGAATCTTTTGATTAAGCTGGGGTTCGGAGACGATGACCCGAATGCCTTCTCGCCGAATCCGTTTAATGAGTCCATGGAGGCGATGGGCTGAGGGCTCCGCTCCGGATTGCAACACAATGGTATCCACGATCTGCAAGCCGAATCGCTGGGCAAAGTAAGGCCAGGCTGGATGGTGAACGATGAGGCGTCGGTCGGTCACTCGAGTGAGCCGGTCCAGCAGCTCCGCTTGAACCCGGTCGAGTTCTTGGGCATAGACAGTGCGGTTCGTCTGAAACTGCGCCGCATGCGCTGGGTCGACCTTCACCAGGGCGTCGGTGATCTGGCCCGCCATGAGCTGCATATTGGCCGGATCTAACCAAATGTGGGGATTGCCAGCCTGATGCGGATGGTCAGACCCAGCATGAGTGGCTGAATGGGCATTTTCTGGCGCATCGTGGATAACCGGAACACCCTTTGACGTGGTGACCACCGTGAGTCCGGGGCTCCCGGCATTTTTCACGAGGGAGGCCACCCAAATTTCCAATCCTAATCCCACTTCTACCAGCAGCTTGGCCTTTCGGACGGCCACCAGATCGCTCGGTTTGGGGGAATAGGTATGCTCACTCTCCAGGCCAGTCATCAGCGAGGTGACGTGGACCAGTGGCCCGCCGATGCGCTCAGTCAGTTCTTTTAAGACGGGAATGGTGACGACGACAGGGATGGGCTCTCCGGCCTGTACGGCGGGAGTCCACCCAAGCAGCACAAGACCCAACAGAAAGGCCGTCACTGTGAGGGAGCGACGCGTGCAGTGGGTGACAATCGGACGACGCATGGAGCGGGGACCGTAGCACCAGATTCTTCACCATGTCAACGAAGCACAGACCCTCGACTGTTAAGGCAATCTCCATGCATCACCTTGACCCCTTCAGTCAGTTCAGTTAGCGTAGGCTCCGCCTCTGGCGCGTGTCTGCGATGAGGCGCAATGGATGGGGTGTTGAGATGTCAGGTCGTCCTTCTCGCGTCATTGGGCTCATGTCCGGCACGTCTGCCGATGGCGTGGATGCGGCACTGGTCGAGATTTCCGGCCACGGCGAGGCGCTTGAGGTGATTCCCCGTGCGTTCTGCGTAACCGCCTACCCAAAGGCGCTCCGGCAGCGCCTCTTGCAGGCCGCGACACAGGGGACGGTGGCCGATATCTGTCACTTGAATGTGGTGGTGGGGGCCTGGTTTGCTGAGGCCGTCCACCGGGTGATCAAACAAGCGGGAATCAACACCAGCCAGGTGGATCTCATTGGTTCGCATGGGCAGACGGTGCATCATCTGCCCCACGGCCAACGGGAAGGAAAATTTGGTGTCCTGCGGTCGACGCTCCAGATTGGCGAACCGGCCGTCATCGCAGAGCGTACCGGGATTGCGACTGTGGCCAACTTTCGCCCGCGCGACATGGCAGCCGGCGGGCAAGGCGCGCCGCTCACGCCTTATGCCCATTACTTGCTGCTTCGGCATCCGCAACGGGGTCGGTTGATCGTCAACCTCGGCGGGATCAGTAACGTGACCTATCTCCCGCCAGGAGGCGGCCTGGACGCCATTCAAGCTTTCGATACCGGGCCGGGGAATATGCTTTTGGATGCTGCGGTCCACCGGTTGACCACGGGCCGCGCCATGATGGACAAGGGTGGGCGGTTGGCAGCGAAGGGGCGCATCGACCCCCGTCTGCTGAAGGCCTGTCTGGCACATCGCTTTTTTAAGCAAGCTCCGCCCAAATCCACGGGGCGTGAAGCGTTCGGTGAGGTGTTTCTGAAGAAGATCTTCACGCAGGCGCCCCATCGTCGCGTGCAACCCAACGATCTGCTCGCCACGCTCTCTCGGTTTACCGCGGAAGCCGTCGGGCAGGCGCGTCGCTGGCTCAAGGGGCCGGTGGATGAAGTGGTGGTTGGTGGCGGCGGGGTGCACAATCGTGCGTTGATGGCGCATCTGGCGGAGGTGTGGGCTCCCTGTCCGGTAGTCACCTTCGATGAGGCAGGGTGGGACAGTAAGGCCTTCGAGGCCGTCGCCTTTGCGGTGCTGGGGTATCAGACGGTTCAGGGCCATGCGGCCAATGTGCCGGCCGTCACGGGAGCGGCACATCCGGTCGTGCTCGGGTCGATCACGCCGGGGGCCATGGGACGCTTACCCGTCGTTCGTTCAGCGGGTGGAGGATAGGAGGCGGTATGCCATACGATTATCCCTTACTCTGGATCGGCATCCTGCTGGTGTTGGTGATCGTCCTGGTGGCGCTCATGCGCAATCCTCGATCGCAGGCCCCAGTGCTGGTGGCCACGCCACAGCCGAATGTCGCGGTGATTCCCACGGACATCTCCCTGCATGCCCAACCACTGCTGAGCGAAGCGGAGGCGTTTCTCTACAATCTCCTCCGGCTGGCCGTTCAAGACCGCTATCACGTGTTTGCGCAAGTCCCCCTCTGGTGTTTGGTCGACGTGCGGGCCCGTGGGCCCAATGGCGCCAAGACCCGCTCGGCATTTCTCTCCAAAATCGCGCTGAAGCGGGCCGATTTTGTGCTTGTCCATCCAGGGACGCTGGACATTGCGAAGGTGGTGGAGATTCAGGACCGCGGTCAACCCACGCCACAACGCGATGAACGCAACCGGCTCATGGATGCCGTCTGTCATGCCGCCGACCTGGAATTGGTTCGCCTGGAGTCCCAGGTCTCGTATACCGTGCCCACCCTGGCCGCCCTTCTCGGCCTTGATCCGGATGACGAATGAGGTGTCCCTGGTTGGCCTCCATACTCATCACCGGCTCTAGCGAACCCCGCCATGCTTGATGTCCTCGACCAGTTCTTTGTGTATCATCCTGCCGCTTGGACCGAGGGGCCGTGGGCGGCGTCCAGTCGATTGCCGTTGGAAGAGGTGTGGTTCAAGGCGGAGGATGGTACGGTCTTATTCGGCTGGTATGTGCAGGGCCAGCCTGAGGCGCCGACACTGCTCTGGTGTCATGGCAACGCGGGGAATATCACCCATCGGCTGGAGAATTTAGCGCTGTTGCATCGGTTGGGGCTCTCGGTCTTTGTGTTTGACTACCGGGGCTATGGGCGGAGTGATGGGCGTCCGTCAGAGCCCGGGCTCTATCAAGACGCGCAGGCGGCCTATGGCTATGTCACGCACGTGCGCGGCGTGCGGCCCACTCGACTGGTCATCTTTGGCCGCTCACTCGGCGCTGCCGTGGCCGGATGGTTGGCGAGCCAGTTTCCTGCGGCAGGTCTCATTCTCGAAGGTCCCTTTCCCTCGATTGAGGCTATGGCCCGCTTCTATTACCTGGGTCTTCCGGTCCATTGGTTCCTCGATGCGCGGTATCCGCTGATCGAGTACGTCAGGAGGATCAAGCTGCCCCTGCTCGTCATCCACGGCAACCACGACACTGTCGTGCCGATCGACATGGGGCGCCAGGTGTATGAAGCCGCCCCTCAGCCCAAGGAGTGGTACGTGGTGGAAGGCGGCGACCATAACGATGCCTATGTCGTGGGGGGAAGGGGCTATGCTCAAACCGTTGCCCGGTTTGCCTTTGGACGGTAAGAGGTGTGCCGTACAAAATCATGGTAGGGCAGCACGTCTCGTCTCTTCACCATGCCCCCTCATTGACGAGACCTCATGTAGAAACTACATGACCATCGCGCCCGTCAAACCCTTTTAGATGGGGCTGACTTTGCCAAGAGAGGCTGAATGTCAGCAGTGCAACGGAGACAATGTAGATTGGGAACCATCTAAGAAGAAGGAGACAAACCATGAGTGGAGGGAAGATGTTGCGAAAAGGTCTATCGGTTGTCGTGCTGGTCTGCTTCATGAGCGTGACGAGTGCCTGCTATGGCCCGTTCAATTTGACACGAAACGTCTATCAGTGGAACGGGTCCGTGAAGGGCAGTGGAGAGGTGAGTGATAAGTGGATGAAAGAGCTCGTGTTCTTCGGAATGATTGTCATCCCGGTCTACATGTTCTCAGCCTTATTGGACGCGTTCATCTTTAACTCGTTGCAATTTTGGACCGGCAGCAATCCGATTAAAACCGTCGACACCAGCCTTGATGGCACGATTCGCACCGTTCGAGTGGGGGACACAACGATCACGCTGGCCACGACGAGCGAGAATCCTCTGGGTGACGTGACCTACGAGAGGGGTGGACGAATCGTTCAGCGGGGGCACATTGTGAAAACCGACCAAGGCTATGCGTTGGTGGACGAGGAAAACCGAACGCTCTCGTCGGTTGAACTCCGGAGCGATGGTGGCCTCACCTGGTTAAACGGGGATTGTGGCATAGCGGGCACAGTGTCCGGCCCACAACTGCAGCTCGCCGCTGACCGAATGGCGGGATAGACGCAGACGGGCGAGGGACGTGGTGTGTAGGTTCTACCGTCAGAGCCTGCTCTGCGGAGAGAAAGGTCCTCAGTCAATAGGAAGGGCAACGAAGATGTCAGATTTCTCACACGATCTGCCCTCTCAATTGAATTGACAGTACCCAAAAGTCAGACTATGCATCTGCCAAGGTATCACGAGGTATTAGCCGTAGGTATGCTTGGTCTTACTGGTTGTCAGCCTGTGGGGTCACCCGTGCTCGGTCTCATTGTTAACCACACGCAGTGGGGGTGGGTGGTTACAACAAATGTAGACGCAACGAAGGAAGGAAAAGCCTGCGCCGAAACAATAATGGGACTCTTCGCCTATGGTGATGCCAGTATCTCTGCTGCAAAGGCAGCAGGGGGAATCACAAAGGTTTCCCATGTGGATGCTTCCGTGAAGAATTTTCTAGGCATTGTTGCTGAGTATTGCACAATTGTTAAAGGAAGCTAGGCAGTAGCGAATTGGTCTGTGAAATGGGCCTGCTAGGGGGTAGCCCCATTTTTTCTAGGCCTCACGGCTTGTACTTTCAACCGAGACTGTGCGCATGCCCAGCGAGTCCGGGCACCCAGTAGGCCGCTCAAACGGACCAACAGCTGTTCAATAACTACGGCATCACCTCCGGCAGGCCGCACAGGAAAAGTTTTGATCACGGCTGCGTCGAGTGCATCTTCGGGCACCCTGAAGCGCGAGCTCCTCGATCAGCCTCAGCCTCTCATACTGGAAGAGGCGAAACAGGACATAGTTGAGTACATAGGAAATCGTCTTCAATTCCTTCTAAATGCTTTCCCGGTTGACTCAGCCGCGCGAATTTGCACTGTTTAGGAATGGCCCGACTGGGATATCCGAAGAACATGCGGGAGTTTCGCTGGCAATTTGCAACCGAAGCGGTCCAGAAACAGCCGCTGATCCTCGAAAGCCTACGCGGCTGAGTCAACTGGGGAAGCATTTCCTTCTATTGTATCCCTTCCCAGGCCGTCCTCTAATTTCTGTGTCATAGAGATTGACACGCGCTCTTCTGTATCGCTACAAGGGGGCCTTCAAAATAGGCCGTTCATTAGAGGGGGGGCATGATGAGACTATGGTTTGCACTTCTGGTTCTGTGTATGGGTCTGCTTTATGTGACTTCGTCTGGGTGCTCGGTGGCCATGGCGCTCAACGGTCATCCTGAGCCGAACTTTGATGCATTTGAAGTAGGATCTTCGCGCAAGCAAGTGGAAGTTCAACTGGGACCACCTGTGGCAAGTGTCAAGCAGGCCGAGGGGAAACAATTAGACACCTACCGTTTTGAAATGGGAAACTCGCCCAATGGCCATCGCGCCGTGTGGAACTTTTATCTGGATCTTGCCACGTTTGGGATATGGGAAGTCTTCGCCACCATCATTGAGGCAAGGATGGGAGATGTAGAAGAAACCAAGATATTGTATAGCCCCGATGATCGCCTAATCGACATACAAGGCTATCGTCCGCCTCCCCCTTCACCAGAGCTGCAACAGGCAAGGGATGAGCAACGAAGATACCAGCAATCCTCATCTTCGCAGTAATTGATGATTCGGAAAGGTTGCTTATGGTTTGACACCATTTCTATGGCCGAATATACTCGATTGAGTTGCCCGGGTTGAGGGAGGGAGTGATGCTTCAGCCCGTCCATAATTCAATCATTTCATGGGAGGCGCTATGACACGGAAAGTTGCTCTGATGGCGGTGGCAGTGGGTTTCATGTGTTTCCAGGCGGTAGCCGCAATGGCCGCGAATCCCGATACGGGACCTGGCTGCGGATTAGGTAAGCTGGCCTGGGGCGATTACAAGAACCAGAAGAACATTGCTCCTCAAGTGTTGATGGCGACGACCAATGGCACCTTTGGCAGCCAGACCTTCGGTATCAGTTCGGGCACGTCCGGTTGCACCAACGATGGCCAAGTGATGGCGCAGTACAAGCAGACGATGTTTGCCGGGATCAATTTCGACAACCTTTCGCAAGAAATGGCCCAGGGCCAGGGTGAACATCTTGCCTCGCTCGCGACCTTAATGGGTGTGCCAGCGGAGCATCAGGGTGCGTTCTTCACGATGACTCAGGACCGCTACGCCTCCTTGGTCCAAGCTGGGGAAGCCAGTCCAGTGGCGATGATTAAGGCGATCAACGACGCGGTGGCGGGACATCCGGTTCTTGCCAAAGCGGTTGTCGCTCGGTAAATTGTTCATGCGCAACGGGCTCCGGTCGTTGAGACCGGAGCCCGTTGTTCCTCATCGTTTCCCCACATGGGCTTCGGATTTAGTCCATCGCTTCCTCTATGAGGGTAGGACGTCTCTCGGTGCTCGTAAGTTCTTCATTTTCTTATCCGCTTCAGGAACATCTGTGGTAAATTTTCCATCGTGAGTCAGGTTGAAAAACCTCTCGCTCGAATTCTTGGGGGTGTATCGGACGCAAATATCTCGTTCAATGAACTATGTCAGATGCTGCGCGGCATGGGGTTCAATGAACGTATTCGCGGGAGCCCCCACATGTTTAGGAAACAGGGGCAGGGGCAGGGGATAGAGGAGATGATCAACTTGCAGCGCGACGGGAATCATGCCAAAGGGTATCAAGTGCGTGGAGTCTCGGAAGTATAGGTTGGGAGAGGGCGCTGATGTATAAATACGAGGTGATCATCTATTGGAGCAATGAGGATCAAGTGTTTATCGCCGAAGTGCCTGAACTCCCAGGGTGCATGGCTCACGGCTCTTCTCAAGAAGCAGCGCTCGCACAAGCGAGCGAAGCCATTCAGTTGTGGATTGATACGGCAAAGGAGTTCGGTCGTCCGGTGCCAGACCCCAAAGGTCATCGCCTCATGCTCGCCTAAGCAATCCTCTCCCTCCAAGGGGAGGCAAGGTTCAATCAAGTCTTCTGTTAACGGTTCCGGCCAGATTTTTCTTTCTTGGAGCATCGTTGAGAGCAGTCACGGCATTGTTCATTGTTGGCCTCACTGCCATGAGTTCTGTGGCAGGTGCAGAGCCGGACAATGCGTATCTCGCCGAGCTGATGGTAAGGGCCCGCGCTGCAACATTGGCCGACGAGCGCGAGTGGCACCTGCTGCTCCACTACCGCAGTACCTGGCTAGGTGGCGTGGTCAGTGAGCAAGACGACCCGGGATTTTTTCTCTCCCCACACGGCAAGACCGATCCTCAGGCAGAACTTGAGGCGACCCTGCGCGCGTTCTTTCGAGATGATCTGGTCGGACGATCCAAGCAGCCGGCGCAATGTGCCTTTGTTGCGCGGTATCAATGGCTCCGAGGGAAGCTTGCGTTCGAGGATGCCCGTCTCCCGGCGGTTCGGTGTGAGCGGTTTGACAACTGGTTGAAGGAGTTTTCGGCCCAGGGCATTTCTCTGATTTTCCCTTCCGCCTATATGAACAATCCGGCTTCGATGTTTGGCCACACCTTTCTTCGAGTGGATCAGCGTGGGCAGACGGAGCAGACCAGTATCCTGGCCTATACGATCAACTATGCTGCCGATGCGGACACCGATAATGGGCTGGCCTATGCGGTGGAGGGGATCTTTGGCGGTTTCAAAGGCTACTACACGACCATTCCGTATTATCTGAAGGTCAAAGAGTACCGGGACATAGAAAACCGGGACATCTGGGAGTACCGCTTGAATCTCACCGACGGGCAAGTCCGTCGTCTGTTGTTGCACGCCTGGGAGATGGGCAATGCCTATTTCGATTACTTTTTTTTCAAAGAGAATTGTTCGTACCATCTGTTGTCGTTGCTGGAATATGCCAATCCTGACCTTCATGCGACGGATCAGTTCCTCTTCTGGACCATCCCGGTGGATACCGTCCGGGTGCTCGATCGCTATCCAGGCCTTGTTGGCGAGCGTGTGTATCGACCGTCTCGCGTCTCCAAGATTAAACGCCGCCGTGAAGACTTATCAGGTGAGGAGCTGCAGTGGCTCAAGACCGTGACGGAGGATACGTCCTCCCTGCGGCACGCTGAGTTCGTCAAGCTTCCGCCCGAGCGGCGGGCGGCGGTGTTGGATGTGGCATCCGACTATCTGCTGTACCGCACCGTCGCCGATGCTCCCAATGCCACGACCTATGCCGATCGGAATCGCGCAGTCCTGGCGGCACGGAGTCAGTTGAAAGTACGGGGAGAAGACAAACCCGTGCTTCCCTTTACCGCGTCGCCGGAGCAGGGGCACCAGACGGCGCGTGTTGGCATGGCTGGAGGTGTACGACAGGGTGACTGGTTTGAAGAAATTAACTTCCGTGGGGCCCATCACGATGTGCTTGACCCAGATCCGGGGTATGCGTTTGGCTCGCAGCTCCAAATCGGTGCGCTCAGCCTGCGACACTACCATGAGCAGAATCAGGTTCGAATCGAGCGCCTCACGGTGTGGAATGCCATGTCGTTATCGCCGATCGACCGGATGTTTCTGAGTCCTTCGTGGAAACTCAATGTGGGGATGGACACCGTGCGGCAAGAGCGGGCAGGCGTCAGTTGCCGATATTGTAGCAATGGGAACATTAACATCGGTGGCGGCGGCGCCATAGAAAGCCATGTACTGAGGCACGAGATGTTCTTTGCGATGATCGAAGGTGATGCGAATGTGAGTGCCGCCTACGAGGAACACCATCGCGTGGGGGCTGGAGGCACGGTGGGGATGTTGGCGGAGGTGACTGATCGCTGGAAGGTCATGATGACGTCGACGTATCTCCGCTTTCCGTTTGGCGAACGTGGGGACGAATGGCGGGGTTCGATCCAACAACGCTATACGCTAACTAATAATCTGGCGGTGCGCTTCGAGTTCAACCATCGACACAAAGATACGGAAGGGGTGTTGAGCCTGTATGCCTATTTCTAGCAGGATGCTGAAAAAGGCCTCCAGCTTTGTGCTCGCGTCACTCGGAGACTTCACGTACCGCAAGGGTACGCGTCGTCTCTTCGCTTGCTGCGGCCGCGCTGGGCAGCCTTTTTGAGCATCCTGGGTAGCTGTCCCGGTCTTGGCGTGGCGCATCACGTGACGACGGATTGTTGAGCAAGAATCGAGTGTTTCCAGTGGGTTGTTCGTGCGTGGTTGCTCCCATTGTCTTGACTTCGTTGGATTTCAGCGCGAATAATTCGGCGCTGTCGTGACTCCCCTACTTTTCTTGAGCCACCTATGCCAAGTGATCCAATCCATGGGCCTGAGGAGGTTCCGCCTGCTGATCCGCCGACTCTGGCGCCCGCCTTCCTGAGCGAGCCTCCACCCAATCTCCTCGGTGGGCGCACGTTGATTGTCGATGCTCATGACCCGGATGCCTATCCAAGGCCCAGCGCCGCGTTGAAAGATGCGAAGTCCGAGGATCACGTGTTTGTCCGGCCAGGGTTGTATGAGGATAAAATCTTCATGGTTGAGCGCCCGATTCATCTGATTGGCGCGGGACGCGACCATGTACAGATTTTTAGCCGCCGGGGCGGGCCGTTCTATCTCCAACAGGTTCCCGAAGGCCGCATTGCGGGGATCACCTTTCGCTACGTGGGGAGCGATCCACATTCGGCTATCAATATTCTCGACTCGACATGCACGGTCTCGGGCTGTCGCGCCATGGAAGGTGTGCTATCCGGGGTGGTCCTCTACGGCCCGCGTTGCCGGCCTTCATTGATCGATAATGAGGTATGCCAGAATCGAGAGTCAGGAATTTTCGTGTTTGCCGGGGCCCGCCCCTATGTGGCGCAGAATCGGTGTTTTGCCAATCACCATTTTGGTATCGCCGTTCGGGACCAGGGGAGCGCGCCGGATCTGGTCCGCAACGTCTGTCGGGATAATATGTTGAGCGGGATAAGTATTTTCCAATCCAGACATGAGCCTGAGCGAAGGTGATTTGTGAGGTGTAGCTCAGGCG
>CXWL01118077.1_pt1 | contig 20952 bp, 20 predicted proteins | sample 590931 | NCBI WGS metagenome assembly CXWL01 (sample SAMEA3498368, study PRJEB10139) | groundwater metagenome | biome: water well; material: biofilm material | place: Germany | collected 2015-04-27 | reverse complement strand
ACGAAGCGGTGCGTCTGACTACCCCCATCAAATTGACGCTGGAATCTGCGGTAGAGTTTATTGACGACGACGAGCTGGTGGAAATCACGCCCAAATCCATCCGCATCCGCAAGCGCTACCTCACCGAAAACGAGCGGAAGAGAGAATCGAGAGTGAAGGACACGGCATAACGCGCCCTCATCCCGCCGACCTTGCGCTTGTCGGTGCGGGGTCGGGAGCGCCCGTTCATAGACTCTTCAGCTTCTTGTACTTCAGATAGGTTGTTCTGGCATTCATGCGCGCGATGCCGATTCCAGCAGGCCCGTCCAGAAAACCCAGCCGCAGAAAATAGGTTCTGATAAATGCCCATGCCGCCCGCAGGGGTGCGGCTGACCGTGTGACCAGCCTGCCGTTCCGGTGCATTTGCATGGCGGCGGCAGTGGCGTATTGCTCGATCTTGCGCTCCACGTCCGCCTTGCTCCTGTAACTGTAGTGCAGCAACGGGGCGGATAACCGTCCTGTCGCCCCTTGCAGTTTCACGCTCTCGTGAACCAAGTCGTCCGTGAAGCGCCCTTTTTCCCTTAGGAACAATCTCAACACATAATCGGGATACCAGCCAGAGTGCCGGACGAATTGCCCGCAGAACTGGGACAGGCGCGGCAGATAATATCCGTCATCGGCGGCATTCTCCATCGCCCCTTTGATTTGCGAGCGCAATTCGGGAGTGACGCGCTCATCCGCATCCAGAGACAGCACCCAGTCCTTGCTCGCGTAGCCTAGCGCGCGATTCTTCTGCGCACCGAAACCGGGCCAATCATGCTGGTAAACATGCGGGGTGAATTCGCGCGCAATCGCGACCGTCCCGTCCGTGCTGCCGGAATCCACCACGATGATTTCATCCGCCCAGGAAACAGACTGGAGGCAGTCGCGAATGTTGAGCGCCTCGTTCCGGGTGATGATAACGGCGGAAAGTGCGGTCGAACTCTTCACCATCTGCGCGCCATCGGCACCGGATCAAGGGTGGCCGCTATTCTGCATTGCCGCCTCGATGCGCTGGCACAGCGTCTTCAGAATTTTGATGCGCGCAAAATTCTTGTCGTTGGCTTCCACCAGCGTCCACGGCGCAATTTCCGTGCTGGTGCGATCCACCATGTCGCAGATCGCCTGCTCGTACTGATCCCATTTCTTGCGGTTGCGCCAGTCTTCTTCGGTGATCTTGAAACGCTTGAAGCCGATCTTCTTGCGCTCGTTGAAGCGCTTGAGCTGCTCGTCCTTGCTGATAGCCAGCCAGTACTTGACCAGCACGATATTGTGTCTGGAGAGTTGCGCCTCGAAGTCGTTGATTTCTCCGTAGGCGCGCATCCAGTCGGCGTCGCCGCAAAACCCTTCTACTCGCTCTACCAGAACGCGCCCATACCAGGAACGGTCAAAAATCACCAGCCGATCCTTGCGCGGGATGTGTCGCCAGAAGCGCCACAGATAGGGTTGGGCGCGCTCCTCTTCGGTCGGCGCGGCAATCGGGACGATCTGGTACTGCCGCGCATCAACCGCGCTGGTGACGCGGCGGATGCTGCCGCCTTTCCCCGCCGCATCGTTGCCCTCGAACACCGCGAGTACAGTAATGTGTTTAAATTTCGGGTCGCGTGTGAGCATTGCGAGTTTGCCCTGATATTTTTCCAGCTCGGCCTGAAATTTTTTCTTCTCCATTTTCTGGCCAAGCTTCAGGGTTTTCAGGATGTGCAGATTATCAATCGAGGGCAGCAAGGGGGGGGCGTTCACTTTGGTTGCCTTTGCTTTGGACGCATCAAGGCGCCTGCGGATGGTCTCGAGGATAACCTTGCCCACCGTCAGGCTGCGGTAGCGCGCATCTTCCCCTTCGACGATGGTCCACGGCGCCTCTGCGGTGCTGGTGTGGCGGATCACGCTTTCGTGCACCGTCTGGAACTTGTTGTAAAGCTTGTAGTGATCCCAGTCACGCTTGGTCACGCGCCAGCGTGTCTTGGGGTCTTTCTCCAGCATCTTGAGCCGGGCTTTCTGCTTGTCCCTGGACAGGTGCAGCCAGAACTTGATGATCAGCGCCCCCTCGTCGGTCAGCATCTTTTCCAGCCTTTTGGCGCGTTCCAGGCTTTGATCCAGATCGGCGACCTTGCTCAAGCCATGCACGCGGTTGAGAATCGGCCAGGTGTACCAGGAGCCGAGGAAAACACCGATCTTGCCTTTTGGCGGCAGCGCGCGCCAGAAGCGCCACATCATCGGGCGGTCCAGTTCTTCGTCGGATGGTTCGCCCATGCCGTGGGTCTGGATATAGCGCGGATCCATCCACTCGTTGAGCAGGTTGACGGTCTCGCCGCGCCCCGCGCCATCCACGCCGCCGATCAGGATAATGACGGGGAATCTGGCATTTTGCGCCAGATCGAACTGCGTATCCAGCAAGGCCTCGCGCAATTTCGGCACTTCTACCTCATAAGTGGCCTTGTCAATTTTATGTCCGAGTTCCGCAGATTCAAACATGCTGGTCTCCTTGGCGAGCGTTATAAAAGATCCGGCGCGATGGCGAGGCGCAGGCTGACCTGGCAACCGCCTTCGGATGGGCGGCAGGCAAACCACCAAACCGCCCCCTTCTTGATGCCCCAGTAGTGCGGTTTGCCGGTCATGAGCAACGCGGCAACTTCGCCCAATGCGGGCTGGTGCCCGACCACCAGCACGCACCCCCCGCTATCCGGCCAGCCTGCCGTTTGCAGGATCGCCGCCGGCGAGGCGCCGGGCGCGATGCCGGGTTCGGTGATGAAATGCCCGGTCAGTGCCTGCGCGGTTTGCTGGGCGCGTTTTGCGGGGCTGACCAGAATGCGCGCGTCGTGCGGCAGACGCGCACGCAGAAAATCCGCCACTTTGCCGGCTTGTTTTTCGCCCTTCGCGGTCAGCCGACGGGCGTTGTCGGGCGCGCCATCTTCGGCTTCGGCGTGACGCCACAATATAAGTTCCACGAAAATATACTCCTGCACCGTTCTGGTTGTCAGAATATACCGTAGCTGCCATTTTCGCTACACTCACCCCGCAGCAGTTGCGTGGGGTGGGAGCGCGCTCGATGTGCTACTGCCGCTGACCGGGGGAACCGTTTAGAGATACTTGCCGATCTGGTTTTTCTGTTCTATCGCCCGCCAGCCGATGTCGCGGCGCATCTGGCAACCGTCGAAACGGATGGTATCGGCAATTTCGTAAGCCCGCTTCTGCGCCATGATCGCCCTGTCGCCCAGCGCGGTGACACACAGCACCCGCCCGCCGTTGGTGACAATTTTTCCGTCCCGCATGGTTGTTCCGGCATGGAATACGTGCGCACCTTCCGGGTTTTTGGGCAGCCCCTCGATGACATCCCCCTTGCGCGGTGCGTCTGGATAGTTGGCCGCCGCCATCACCACACCGAGCGCGGTGCGGCGATCCCATTCCGCCTCCACTTTATCCAGCGTCCCGGCAATAGCGTGTTCCAGCAGCGCCAACAGGTCGCTCTTCAAGCGCAGCATGATGGGCTGGGTTTCCGGATCGCCCATGCGGCAATTGAACTCCAGCACCTTGACGGTGTTCTGCGCGCTTATCATCAGCCCGGCATACAGGAAGCCGGTGTAGGGGTGACCTTCCTTTTCCATGCCGCGCAACACCGGGTTGATGACCTCGCGCAGCACGCGCGCATGGATTTCCGGCGTGACCACCGGCGCGGGCGAATAAGCGCCCATGCCCCCGGTGTTGGGCCCGTTGTCGCCGTCCAGCAGGCGCTTGTGATCCTGGCTGGTGGCCAGTGGCAGGACATGCTTCCCGTCCGCCATGACGATGAAGCTGGCCTCCTCGCCCGCAAGGAATTCCTCGACCACCACCCGCGCACCGGCCCTTCGACCAGACTCAGGACAGGCATCGCCCGGCCGGTTATCGGACAGCATCATGTCTATGGCGTCGCAGGCTTCCTGCTCGGTCATGGCCACCACCACGCCCTTGCCCGCAGCGAGCCCGTCGGCCTTGACCACGATGGGCGCGCCGCATTTTTCGACATAGGCTCGCGCCGCCGCCGCATCGCTGAAAGTTTCATATGCGGCGGTGGGAATATTGTGGCGCACCATGAAGGCCTTGGCGAAGTCCTTGGAAGATTCCAGCTGCGCCGCCGCCTGGGTGGGGCCAAAAATTTTCAGCCCGGCGGCCCGGAAGGCATCCACGATACCCGCCGCCAGTGGCGCTTCCGGCCCGACCACGGTGAGATGGATGTCTTCGCGCCGGACAAACGCGATCAAGTCGGGGATGGCGGTGAGCGCGACATTTTCCACGCCTTCTTCCAGCGCGGTGCCCGCGTTGCCCGGCGCGACATATACCTTCTGCGCGCGCGCGCCCTGCGCCAGCCGCCAAGCCAGCGCGTGTTCGCGGCCTCCGGAGCCGATGACAAGAATCTTCATGGTTTACTTTCGGTATTGGGGCATGCCTTATGCCTTTTCTACAAGGAACAAGAACTCCCTATTAGGAAGTTCGGCATCTCTTATCCATTCATTCGTCCACCGCATGCCGGCCATCACGTTTTTGCGGTAGTCAATCTCGACTACCTCTAAAAGGCTCCCGTTTTCTGCGATTACATTATTGAGTTCTTCGGCTGTCGCCCGCCCGCCGGAGCTATAGGAAAGCAGTACATGCCGAGCATTGACTTCCCGCAATACTTTCTTGATAGCCTCAACTGCAATCAAGTGCCCATTTTCATTGCGGCGAAATTCCTCGAACACAGAGGCTGCCACAACATCCGATGTATCAGTTCTGCGCCCCGCTTTCCCAAATATCTCGGGTCGGTCGTTCAAGCACACGGTGGTCCAAATGTGGTAATAGGCTGCGTAGCGAACTCGCGAGGGTGGCATTTTTTCATTGTTGGAGCCGTAAGGCGGATCAAGGTAAGCCAAATCAACCTTGATTTTCGGCACAAGTTCGAAGATGTCTTTCCTGTGTACCTGATGGGGTGATTGTTTCGGCAAAAGGGCGGGAACTTTCAAACGCATCTGCTTGTAAGAGCGTGGCGACCATTCATTAAGATATGACGCAAAATGCCCAAGTGTGCTATCAACCTCATCAAGTGCATGAATCAGGCTGGTAAGGAGAACAGCTCGTTCTACAGAAGACAGTTCCATCCGATCAATCTCATTCCGGACGGCATCTAGGCAACGGGTGTTATGCCGTTGCCACGGTTTTTTCAATCCGTCATCTCCAGCGGATGTGCCTTCATTGGGATCGCCGCCGTATTTTTCCGTGAACCACCCATCCTCCGGAGGCAGGTTGTTCAAGTGTTCTATCAGTGGAACATAATGCGAGCGAGGATGCTCATTAAGCAAATAACAGGTGGCAAAGACTTCCGACCATGCCGAAAGATCATTAGCAATAACCGTGTATCCGCTTTGCGCAAGCGCCTGCGATACGCGAGTAGTTCCGGCGAATCCGTCCAGAATCGTTTTTGGCTTGACCTTCTTTATCAGAGACAGAATATGCAACAGCAGTTTTTGTTTTGATCCAGCGTACTTGATGCCCTCCGTACTTGGGGCATCCACAACAATGTCGTCGAACAGCGCCAGCGCTTCCATAATTATCCGAGCACCGAATGTTTTTTCTGGGCTTCGATATCTTTCTTGAGCACTTCCAGTGCTTCTTCGTGGCCGCTTGATGTAGCTATAAGAGCATGAGAAAAAAGCTTCACCAAAACTTTATTGTGGGAGTAAGTAATCCAGCCGCTTGTAATGCTGTCGAAGTATTTCAGTCCGTTTTTCGTATGCGTCCAGAGACCCCGCTGGAGCGCATTTGCCGTTCCACTTCCATAGCGCACTTCACAAACGTAGCTTCCGTCACCATCGTAGAAACGGTAAACCGGGTGCTTTCGTCCTTTGCCCTCATCTTCGAAGATGATTTTTGCAATCTGTTGTTTTGCTTTCTCGTGATCGAACACGAGGACATTGCAACGCTGCTTTTTCTCATCGTATATCAACGGTAGAACATTGAGAGCGCTGAAGTCGGCAAATACAGGATCCGCCCATAGTTTTGAAAGAGACCTGTCTTCAATCAATTTCCCCATTTGTTGGAGCTTTGGAAACATCAAGAAGTTTTTATCTGTAGAAAGTTGCAGCGGCCCATCCCCATATGCCTTAAGGCTGACAGGGAATTCAGTTTTTGTTATTTCATTGATGATTTTTATATCTTCTTCATGTTCCTTTGCGCGGTAGAGGTCTTTCCCGACATGCACGGACTTGAAATCGTACATATATTGGTTGATGAACTCAGCGATGGCGATTTCCGCTAAATCTCCGTGCGTCTTATTCCCTATAAGTCGCATCGTAAAGATGTTGCTCAATGTTGTGGTAATGAGATGCGGATTCTTGCTAATTAGCAATTTGAATCGCATCGAAAATTCCTTGTATGGCGTCATATAGCCTCTATTATTCAAGCCCCTTGGCCGGGTTGGCCCGCGTAGTCTGCGTAGGGCGCAATCATTATTGCGCCGCATGAAAACATCCGGTGCAAAGCGCTTCGCTTATTGACACCCTACATTGATTTATGCCGCCATCCGCTCAAATGAAAAGTTGGGCAAGTCCACACGCTCTGCCGCATGTTCAATAGTGATGCCGCACACTTTGCCACTCTCGTCGAGATCAAGCAGCGTGTTTTCGTCCACGTCATTGGTTTCCACCACTGTTGCGGACCGCAATTCGATATATAGCGTGTCGGTATCCTGAAAATACTTAATCTTCATTGCTGAATCTCCTATCGAAGAAAGCATTGTGTACGGTTTCGCCATCGGGGAGCAGAATAACACGGAGAAACCTCCCATCAGCTTCCGGAATCGCTGTCCAGCGGCGGATGCGCCCATCTGCCTGTATGACTTGTTTGCATGGCTGGTCAATCGCCCGCTGTATCCATTCGATCTGGATGCCCGCCCGGTCATGGCGGAAATACGTCATCTGGAAGTATTGGGTGAATTTCACCGCAGCATTCCTGCAGCGGTTAAACCGTCGCGAGCGCAGGCAGAACTAGGCGCGAAAGGATGAAAAAGCGGAATGTACTTTTTTGTACATGAGCATTTTGAATCCTTGAGCAACACAGTTATGCCAAGCGCAGCAGGCTTAATGCCTGAAATGCCGGTAGCCGGTAAACACCATCGCCAGCCCGTGCTCGTCCGCCGCTGCGATCACTTCTTCGTCGCGCATCGAGCCGCCGGGTTGCACCACCGCTTTTGCCCCTGCGTCGGCCAGCACGTCTATGCCGTCGCGGAACGGGAAAAAGGCGTCCGAGGCCACCACCGAGCCGACCAGGTTCAGGCCCGCATTCTGCGCCTTGATCGCGGCGATGCGCGTGCTGTCCACCCGGCTCATCTGTCCGGCGCCCACGCCCACGGTCTGGCCGTTCTTGCAGAACACGATGGCGTTGGATTTCACGTATTTCGCCACGCGCCAGGCGAACAGCAAGTCTCGCAATTGCTCCGGCGTCGGCTGCGTTCTGGTCACCACCTTGAGCTGCGCTTCCTGCACGTTGAGCGTGTCCGGCGACTGCACCAGCAGGCCGCCAACGACGCGCTTCATGTCGTACTGGTTGTGCGCGCCGGAAAGGGGCACGGTGAGGACGCGCACGTTCTGTTTGGCCGCCGTGACCTTGAGCGCGTCGGCTGATGCGCCCGGCGCGATGATGACCTCGACGAACTGGTTGGAAGTGATGGCGCTCGCGGTATCTTCGTCCAGCTCGCGGTTGAAGGCGATGATGCCGCCGAACGCGGAAACGGTGTCGGTGGCGTAGGCCAGCCGGTAGGCGTTGAGCGGGGAATCCGCGACCGCCACGCCGCAGGGGTTGGCGTGCTTGACGATGACGCAGGCGGGCTGCTCGAAGGTCTTGACGCATTCCCACGCCGCATCGGCATCGCCGACGTTGTTGTAGGACAGCTCCTTGCCCTGCACCTGGGTGTAATCGGCAATGCCGCCCGGCACGCGGTTCAGGTCGCGGTAGAACGCGGCGCTCTGGTGCGGGTTTTCGCCGTAGCGCATGTCCTGCACTTTGGCGAAATTGAAATTGATCTGCGCCGGGTATTTGCTGCGATTGCCGTCCGCCTCTATCGCGGTGAGGTAGTTGCTGATCGCGCTGTCGTAAGCGGCGGTATGCGAGAAGGCTTTTTTCGCCAGGCTGAAGCGGGTGGCATCGGAAACCGCGCCGCCGTTCGCCCCCAGTTCGGCCAGCAGCGTGGCGTAATCCGCCGGGTCGGTCACCACGGCAACGTGCGGGTGGTTTTTTGCCGCCGCGCGCACCATGGTCGGCCCGCCGATGTCTATGTTCTCGATGGCGTCATCCAGCGAGCAGTCCGGCTTGGCCACCGTGGCGCTGAAGGGATACAGGTTGACCGCTACCAGATCTATGCCGGGGATGTTGTGTTTGGCCAGCGTGGCAACGTGTTCGGGGAGATCGCGCCGCGCCAGGATACCTGCGTGGATTTTTGGTTGCAGGGTCTTTACCCTGCCGTCCAGCATTTCCGGGAAGCCGGTATATTCCGCCACCTCCGTGACTGGAACACCGTTGTCCGCCAGCAGTTTTGCTGTGCCGCCGGTCGAAAGTATCTTGATGCCTAACCGGTGCAGGCCGCGCGCAAATTCGAGTACGCCAGTCTTGTCCGATACGCTGATAAGTGCTTGCCTGATTGTTGCCATGTTCAAGTTTCCGTCCGATATAGATTATTTGATCCGGTGCTGCTGGATTTTTTTGCGCAAGGTGTTGCGGTTCAGCCCCAGCAGTTCGGCCGCCCGCGTCTGGTTGCCGCCCGCATGTTGAAGCACGATTTCGATCAGCGGTTTTTCCACGCAGTTCATCACCATGTCATACACCGCGCAGGAGGGATCTTCGCCATCCAGATCCTTGAAATAGTCGTCCATCGCCTTGCGCACGTAGCGCGCGATTTCATTTTCGTTCAGCATGGATTCACTTTCTTTTTTCATGCGGCCAGTTCCTTTGCAAAGTGCAGGCGGGTGCCGCGCTGCATCTGGTCATCAAAAAATTCCTTCACGGCTTCAAGTTGCTCCGCGCTGCTGTCCATGTGGTTCATGCGGTGGCGGAACTGTGCCGAGCCATTCAGCCCTTTGGTGTACCAGGATATATGTTTGCGCGCCACGCGCAATCCGGTGTATTCGCCATAAAAATCGTAAAGGTCGCGCAGGTGTTCGAGCGTGATGCGCAAAATCTCATCGGCCTGTGGGGCGGGCAGGTGTTCGCCGGTGGCAAGGAAGTGCGCAATCTCGCGGAATAGCCACGGACGGCCATGTGCCGCGCGGCCCACCATGATGGCGTCCGCTCCGGTGTGCCGCAAAACGTGGTGCGCTTTTTCCGGAGTGGTGATGTCGCCGTTGGCGATAACCGGGATATTCACGGCGGCCTTCACTTCCGCAATGGTGTCATATTCGGCGTTGCCGCTGTACGCGCAGGCGCGCGTGCGCCCGTGGATGGCGAGCGCCTGGACGCCGCTTGCTTCGGCAATTTCTGCGATGCGCGCGGCGTTGCGGTTGTGCTTGTCCCAGCCGGTGCGGATCTTCAGCGTCACCGGCACGGGCACCGCTGCCACCACCGCCTCCAGTATTTGTGCCACCCGGCTTTCGTCTTTCATCAGCGCGGAGCCGGCCATGACGTTGCAGATTTTTTTTGCCGGGCAGCCCATGTTGATGTCTATGATCTGCGCACCTGCATCCACGTTGTGGATGGCGGCCTGCGCCAGCATTTTCGGGTCGGCGCCGACGATCTGCACCGAAACCGGCCCGGTCTCGCCATCATGGTTAGCGCGGCGCCGAGTCTTTTCCGATCCGTACAGCAAGGAGTTGGATGCAACCATTTCGCTGACCGCCATGCCCGCGCCCATGCGCTTGCACAACATGCGGAAAGGCCGGTCGGTCACACCCGCCATGGGGGCGAGTATCAGGTTGTTTTCTAGCTGGTGGGGGCCGATGCGCATGGCTCGCTTTCCGAGAGGGGGTGCGATTATAAAGCAACGGGTCTTACAGCGAAACAACCCGTGGCGGTATGTTATGATTTCCGCCCTGAAACCAAGCCGTGCTCTTCCATGATCAAGCCTCTCCTGTTGCTGATTGCCGCTCTCGCCTGCTCCAGCACCTACGCCAGCGAAGCCAAGGTAAAAGATGCGCTGCAAAAAAACTACCCGCAAATCGGCAAGATCGACAAAGTCAGCAAGACCGGCATCCTCGGGCTTTATGAGGTGATAACGCGGGATCAGCTGCTCTATACCGACGAAAAGGTGCAATACCTTATCAACGGCAATATTTACGAATTGAAAACCATGCGCAACCTTACCGAGGAGCGCGCGCGCCAGCTGTTTACCGTAGATTTCAACGCGCTGCCTTTCGAGCTTGCGATAAAAAGGGTAAAGGGAGACGGCCAGCGCAAGATGGCGTATTTCACCGACCCGAATTGCGGTTACTGCAAGAAGCTGGAACAGGAACTGAAAAACATTGACAACGTCACGCTCTACCTGTTCATGTACCCCATCTTTCAGGGGTCCGACGAAAAAGTTAAAGCCGTCTGGTGCAGTAAGGACCAGATCAAGGCTTGGGACGACCTGATGCTGAATAACGTGCGGTCGCCGGCTGGCACATGCGATGCGCCTTCCGGAAAAGTGCTGGAACTCGGCAAAAAACTCAACGTCAGCGGCACGCCGGCATTGATTTTTGCCGACGGCGTAGTGGTTCCCGGCTATGTGCCCGCATCGGATATGGAGAAGGCGTTGAACGGTGCCTCGGGGCGCTGATTGATCCTGCACCCACAGACCCGCCAGCCAAAATCTCATGGAACAGGAACTTAAAATTGGTCTAGTTTCGATCAGCGACCGGGCCAGTAGCGGGGTGTATCAGGATGCGGGCCTGCCGGCGCTGCAAGAATGGTTTGCCCGTGCGCTGTCCAGTCCGTGGCAAAGCCTGACACGCTTGATTCCGGACGAACAGCCGCTGATCGAATCCACGCTGATCGAACTTGTTGACCGCGAATGCTGCCACCTGATATTGACCACCGGAGGAACCGGCCCGGCAGTGCGGGACGTGACGCCCGAGGCCACGCTGGCCGTGGCGCACAAGGTGCTGCCGGGCTTCGGTGAGCAGATGCGCGCAATCAGCTTGCGTTACGTACCGACCGCCATCCTGTCGCGCCAGGTCGGCGTGGTGCGCGGACAGTGCCTGATCCTGAATTTGCCCGGACAGCCGAAAGCCATCAAGGAAACGCTGGACGGGATCTTTGCCGCCGTGCCCTACTGCGTAGACCTGATTGGCGGCCCCTATATCGAAACCCATCCGGAGGCCGTTGCCGCCTTCCGCCCCAAGTCGGCGCTGCGTCCCACCTCTTGAACCTGCAGGCCTGGCCAGATTGATTCCGCGCTTCGCCTGACTGACGCCCGCCATTCCGGATTCCAGGTTCCAGAAAATGCCCATCGTCCGCGTCGCCCTCGATGTTCCGTTGCCCACGCTATTCGATTACGCGACGGCGGAAGCCATTGCCGTTGGTCAGCGCGTGCTGGTGCCGTTCGGGCGCAAACAGGCGGTGGGGGTGGTGATGGAATGCGCGGCAGGCAGCGACCTGGCAGCAGAGCGCATCAAGCCGGTCACGCGGGTGCTGGACGATACCCCGCCGCTGCCAGCCGAACTGCTCGTCCTGCTGCAATTTTGCAGCGACTACTACCATTACCCGCTCGGCATGACCGTGCTGTCGGCGCTGCCATCGCGGCTGCGCTCCGGGCGGCGGGTCGCGTTCAAGGAGGCCGCGCAATATGCGCTCAGCGCCAGCGGGCGCGCGCTAACCCCGGACGACCTGCCGAAGCGCAAAGTGGTGCAGCGCCGTATTGTTGCGGCATTGCAGGCCGGCGCGTTAAACCCGGCCCAACTGCGTGCGCTGTCGCCCGGCGCACCTGCCGCGCTCAAGGCGTTGCGGGCAGCGGGATGGGTGGAGCCGAGCGCCGCCCCCGTTGCGGCGGCTGCCTGCGCGTTCGACAACGCGCATACCCTGACCGCCGAACAGCAGCGTGCGGTGGATGCGGTCGCGCGGGCGCAGGATTATGCCTGCTTCCTGCTGCACGGTGTCACCGGCAGCGGCAAAACCGAGGTGTACGTGCATCTCATGCACCGCGCGCTGCAACGCGGCGGGCAGGTGCTGTTGCTGGTGCCGGAAATCAACCTCACGCCGCAACTGGAAAACTATTTCCGCAGCCGCTTTCCGGATGCCGTGCTGGCCAGCTTGCACAGCGGCTTGAGCGACGGCGAACGGGCGCATAACTGGCTGAACGCGCAAGCCGGTCGCGCGCGCATCGTGCTGGGCACGCGCCTGGCGGTGTTCGCGCCGTTGCCGCAACTGGCGCTGCTGATCGTGGACGAGGAGCATGACGCATCCTTCAAACAGCAGGACGGCTTGCGCTATTCGGCGCGCGATGCGGCGATCTTCCGCGCCAGCCAGCGCGGCGCGCCCATCGTGCTGGGCTCCGCCACCCCCTCGCTGGAAAGCTATTACAACGCGCAAAGCGGGCGCTACACCCTGCTGCAACTTACCGGGCGCGCGCTGGCCGCAGCGAAACTGCCGGCGATGCGCTGCATCAACATCAGCCAGACCGTGATGCATCACGGCATCAGCGAAAACCTACTACGCGAGATCGGGCTGCGCATCGAGCGCCGCGAGCAGAGCCTGTTGTTCATCAATCGGCGCGGCTATGCGCCGGTGCTGATGTGCTCCGCCTGCGGCTGGCTGTCCGGCTGCCCGAATTGCGCCGGGAGGCTGGTGCTGCATTTGCGGGATCGGCGCCTGCGCTGCCACCACTGCGGTTATCAGTTGCGCGTGCCGCCAGCCTGCCCTTCCTGCGGCGACCCCGACCTGAAGCCGGTGGGAAGCGGCACGCAGCGTGTGGAAAGTGCGCTGCAAGAGCGTTTTCCGGAGGCGCGCATCCTGCGCGTGGATCGCGACAGCACACGCAACAAGGGCGCGTGGAACGTGATGCGCCAGCAGATCCACGACCAGGCGGTGGACATTCTGGTGGGGACGCAGATGCTGGCAAAAGGCCACGACTTTCCCAACCTGACCCTGGTGGGCGTGCTCAATCCGGACAGCGCGTTGTACAGCAGCGATTTTCGCGCCTCGGAAAAATTGTTTGCCCAGCTCGCGCAGGTGGCGGGGCGCGCCGGGCGCGCCGACAAACCGGGAGAAGTGCTGGTTCAAACCGCGTTCCCCGACCACCCACTGTTTCGCGCGCTGCGCGAGCACGATTACGCCGCCTGGGCAACCACCCTGCTGTCGGAGCGCAGCTCCGCCGGGTTTCCGCCATTCGTGCACCAAGCCATGCTGCGGGCGGAAGGCAAGCAGGAACCGGCGGTGTATGCGTTTTTGCGGCAGGCGCGCGAGGCCGCCGTCACGCTGGCGCTTCCGGTCGAAGTGTACGGCGTGGTGCCCGCCGCCTTGCCGCGCCGCGACAACCACGCGCGCGCCCAGTTGCTGGTACAGTGCGGAACGCGCAAGCCCTTGCAGCAATTTTTGCGCGCGTGGCGCCCCATGTTGGACGCGCTGCCCGCAAACAAGCTGCGCTGGTCGTTGGACGTTGACCCCCTGGAATTCTAGAGCAGGCATATATGTCAGCCAGTTTGATCGCTTCGTTGACCGCCATCGTCGGCGCAGAACATGTGCTGACCGGCCACGCCACCGCACCCTACTGCAATGACAAACGCGGGCGTTACAGCGGCGAGGCGCTGGCGGTGGTGCTGCCCGCCGATACGCCCCAGGTTGGCGCGGTGGTCGCGCTGTGCGCGGAACAAGGCATCGCCATCGTGCCGCAGGGCGGCAACACCAGCCTGTGCGGGGCATCGGTGCCGCTCGTTGGGGGCAGGCAAATCGTGCTCAACCTGTCGCGCATGAACCGCATCCGCGAACTGGATGCCACTAACTACACCATCACCGTGGAAGCGGGTTGCATCCTGGCCGACGTGCGCGCAGCGGCGGAACGGAGCTGTCGCCTGTTCCCGCTCAGCCTGCCCGCCGAGCGGCATTGCGAGATTGGCGGCAACCTTTCCACCAACGCGGGCGGCGTCAACGTGCTGCGCTACGGCAACATGCGCGACCTGGTGCTCGGGCTGGAAGTGGCGCTGCCAGACGGGCGCATCTGGAACGGCCTGCGCGCCCTGCGCAAGGATAACTCCGGCTACGACCTCAAGCAGTTGTTCATCGGCGCGGAAGGTACGCTGGGCATCATCACCGCCGCCACGCTCAAACTGTTTCCGCGCCCGCAGGCGATGGCCGCTGCCTGCGTCGGCCTGTGCGATCCGTCGGCGGCAGTTGAGCTGTTCGCGCATTTGCGCGCCGCCTGCGGCGACCGCATCAACGCTTTCGAATTCCTTGGGCGCCCCTGTCTCGATCTGGTGCTGCGCCATGTTTCTGGCACGCGCGAGCCGTTCGCCAAACGGCACGAGTGGCTGGCTGTCATCGAATTGACCGATGTTCTGAATGTGCCGCTGGATAATCCGTTGCGCGCGGCACTGGAAAGTTTTTCCGGCGGCGTCGAAGATTCTGCGGTCACCACCGAGAAGGCGCAGGCAGCAAGCTGGTGGAAGCTGCGCTACAGCATCAGCGACGCGCAGAAAACAGACGGCATCAGTATCAAGCACGACATCTCGGTGCCGGTGAGCCGCGTGGCAGAATTTATCTCCCTGGCCGATGCCGCGCTGCATGGCGCATTCCCCGGCGTGCGCATCGCCGCCTTCGGGCATATCGGCGACGGCAACATCCACTACAACGCCTCCTTGCCAGACCCCGCACAGAACCAGACATTCATCGAACAGCACGAGGGCGAAGTCAACCGCATCGTTTATGAGGTAGTGGCAAAGCTCGGCGGCAGCATCAGCGCCGAACACGGCGTCGGGCAACTCAAGCGCGAGGAAATCACTCGCTACAAGAGCGCGCTGGAGTTGGATCTGATGCGCAGCATCAAGCGCGAGTTCGATCCGCGCGGGCTGATGAATCCGGGGAAAGTTGTTTAGTGCGCATCGCCGTGCGCCCGGCATTCCCCATTCCCGGGAAAATGCCAGGCAAGGCGCGTGAGGTGGCGCTCGACCCAGGCGCAACTCTGCGGGGCACCCGCTATGTTTTCTGCTGTGCTGGCTGGCAGGTTGTTTTCAGAAAATCGCGGTATGCCAGAGCGATCCCGCTCTTCAGCGAGGTGTGTGCCGCCCAGCCCAGCCCGCTCATGCGGCTCACGTCCAGCAGCTTGCGCGGCGTCCCGTCCGGTTTGGTGCGGTCAAAAACCATGTTCCCGACGAACCCGACAACCTCGGCTACCGTTTCCGCAAGCTGGCGAATGGTTACATCCTGTCCGCAGCCGATGTTAAACAACGGAGGTGCATCCGGTGTAAACAACCCCGCAAGTTTTCCCTCGCTTGCCACCATCAGGAAAACGCAGGCATCCGCCATGTCGTCGCTGTAAAGAAACTCGCGGCGCGGCGTGCCGCTGCCCCACACCACCACTTCCTTGTCGCCGCGCTGTTTCGCCTCGTGCATTTTGCGGAGCAGGGCGGGCAGCACGTGGGAGTTTTGCAGGTCGTAGTTGTCGTTCGGCCCATAGAGGTTGGTGGGCATGGCCGCCAGATATTGGGTGCCGTACTGGCGGTTGTAGGCGTGGCACATTTCGATCCCGGCGATCTTGGCCAGCGCGTAGGGGCGGTTGGTCGCCTCCAGCGGGCCGGTCAGGAGATATTCCTCTTTCATCGGCTGCGGGCAGTCGCGCGGGTAAATGCAGGAGGAGCCGAGAAACAGCAGGCGCTGGACGCCGTTGCGCCAGGATTCGTGGATGACGTGGGTCTGGATGGCGAGGTTCTGGTGGATGAATTCCGCCGGGTAAGTATGGTTGGCGTGGATGCCGCCGACCTTGGCGGCGGCCAGAAACACGTATTCCGGTTTTTCGGCGGCGAAGAAGGCGCGCACCGCCGCCTGGTCGGTCAGGTCCAGTTCGGCGTGGGTGCGGGTGACCAGGTTGCGGTAGCCCCGGGCTTGCAGTTGCCGCACCAGCGCGGAGCCGACCAGGCCGCGATGGCCGGCGATGTAGATCTTGCTGTCGGGGTTCATGGGGTTACTCGTGGTAATCCATGGCCTTGTAGCCGTGTTTCTTGACCAGCTCGTCGCGCTCGGCGCTCTTCAGGTCTTCGCGCACCATTTCGGCGACCAGTTCCGCGAACGTCACCTTCGGCGTCCAGCCGAGCTTTTCTCTCGCCTTGGTCGGATCGCCCAGCAGGGTCTCCACTTCGGTCGGGCGGAAGTAGCGCGGATCCACGGCGACGATGCACTTGCCTGACGCATCAAAACCCTTCTCGTCCACTCCCACGCCTTCCCAGCGCACCTTGATGCCCAGCTCTCCGGCGGTCGCGTTGACGAAGTCGCGCACGCTGTACTGTACGCCGGTGGCGATGACGAAATCTTCGGGTTCTTTTTGTTGCAGCATCAGCCACTGCATCTCGATATAGTCTTTGGCGTGGCCCCAGTCGCGCAGGGAATTGAGGTTGCCCAGGTACAGGCAGTCTTGCAGGCCGAGCTTGATGCGCGCCATGGCGCGGGTGATCTTGCGGGTGACGAAGGTTTCGCCGCGCACCGGCGATTCGTGGTTGAACAGGATGCCGTTGCAGGCGTACATGCCGTAGGCTTCGCGGTAGTTGACGGTGATCCAGTAGGCGTACAGCTTGGCGACCGCGTAGGGGGAGCGAGGGTAGAACGGCGTGGTTTCCTTTTGCGGCGTTTCCTGCACCAGGCCGTACAGCTCGGAGGTGGAAGCCTGGTAGAAGCGGGTTTTCTGTTCCAGCCCGAGGATGCGGATGGCTTCGAGCACCCGCAGCGCGCCCAGCGCGTCGGAGTTGGCGGTGTATTCCGGCTCTTCGAACGATACCGCGACGTGGCTTTGCGCAGCGAGGTTGTAGATTTCGTCCGGCTGTACCTGCTGGATGATGCGCACCAGGCTGCTGGAGTCGGTCATGTCGCCGTAGTGCAGGATGAAGTTGCGGTTGCTGACGTGCGGGTCCTGGTACAGGTGGTCAATGCGGTCGGTGTTGAACAGGGAGGCGCGGCGCTTGATGCCATGCACGATGTAGCCCTTCTTCAGCAGAAATTCGGCCAGATAGGCGCCGTCCTGGCCGGTCACGCCGGTGATCAATGCAACTTTGCTCATAAATCCACCTTCGTGATGTTTGGGCGCGGCCTCCAAGGCTCATCCCCTTGGATGCCAGAATGCAGATTATAATTCAAGCCATAAACTAGCAGCCTGTCGGACTTGAAGAATCGAAGCGAAAATTTAGCTGGGCAAGGGCAGATTTTGATGATTTTGCAGAGCAATAGTCGTTCTATTGCTCAAAAAAGCAGCGAAATATGCACCGGTCAGGTAAATTTGCAGCCGATTTCCTTTAAGTCCGACAGGCTGCTAGGCACTTCTAAAAATCCACATCCTAAAAATCGCATCGGCAATGAATGCATCATTCGGTTCAATCTGGTATTCCGCCTCCTTCTTGACCATTGATCCATTTAGGGCACCTCTAAAAATTCAGAGTTCGCCCAAATGCAAGGCGCATAGAAAATTTCGCAGCGCCGCATATGGTTGATATGTCAGCAAGAAATTTTTTCTGCAACACAGCAGTTGGGATGAAATGTGAATTTATAGAGGTACCCTTTACAGCCTGGCCGCTGCACCGGGGAACTCGAAGCCGCGCCCCAGTGGGGCAAGCTCGCCCCGGAAGATCGTGCCGCCATCCTGCGCGAGGTGCAGCTTTCCGCCTCGGAAAACATCCCCAAGCTCGGCACCCTGGCCGAAGTGCGCACGACGATCATGGGAAAGCTACCAAATTGCAAAGTTCAGATATAACGGATGTAATAACATCTATATTTGTGTATTATTGCGAATATAGATTTAATTACATCTAAAGATGAAGACAGCAAAGACAGTCGGGGAATGGGAATCCGATCTGGGCGAGCAAATGCGCGCCCTGCGCCTGCGCGCCAACCTCGACCAGATCAGCCTGGCCGAGCGTGCCGGAATCGGCCTGACTGCCGTCAAGAACGTCGAATCCGGCAAGGGCGCAACCCTCAAGACGCTGATCAAAATGCTGCGCGTGCTCGACCGTGCGGATTGGCTCTCAAGCCTCGCGCCGCCAGTCAGCATCAGCCCCTTGCAAATGCTCAAGGCGAAGCCGGCGCGTCAGCGTGCCTCGCGCAAGCGTATCAAGGGAGATGCAGAGAATGCATAAACCGGTCTCCGCCGTCGAGGTTCGCCTGTGGAACCGGCGCGTCGGCGCCGTCGCGCTCGATCCGCGCCTCGGTTTCTACGCCTTCGAGTACGCCCCGGATTTCGTCAGACAGGGCGTCGAGGTCGCACCCCTCGCTATGCCCCTGGCGCAGGCGGGCGAGTCCTTCGTCTTCAGCGACCTGCCCACGCTGACCTACAAGCGCCTTCCTGCCATGCTCGCCGATGCCCTGCCAGATGATTTCGGCAACGCCCTGATCGACATGTGGATGGCGGCCAAAGGTATTGCCAGGGGCGCCATCACCCCGCTCGACCGGCTGGCCTACATGGGCAAGCGCGGCATGGGCGCGCTCGAATTCCGTCCGGTGCGCGGCCCGAATGTCGCCAGCCACACGGCCATCAAGCTGGGGCGCCTGGTCGAAAGCACGCGCCGCGCGGTGCAAGGCCAGCTTGACACCGATCCGCACGCGCAGGCCGCCCTGGCGCAGATCATCCAGGTCTGCACCAGCGCCGGCGGCGCGCGCGCCAAGGCCGCCATCCTCTGGAATCCGCAGACCCATGAAATCCGCGCCGGACAGTTCGACGCCGATCCCAGTTTCGAGCACTGGCTGCTCAAGTTCGATGGCATGGGCGCCGACCGCGAGCTCGGCCTCTCGCAGGACTACGGTCGCATCGAATACGCCTATTCGCTGATGGCCCGCACCGCCGGCATCGACATGGCGCCCTGCCGGCTGCTGGAAGAAGGCGGCCGCGCCCACTTCATGACGCGCCGTTTCGACCGCGACACCGACGCCGAGGGCGGGACGGTCAAGCACCACATGCAGAGCCTCTGCGCCATGGCGCACCTCGACTACAAGCAGAAGGCCACGCACGACTACGTGCAACTGCTGCTGGCCCTCCAGAGCCTGAAGCTCGGCCACGAAGCGCTGGCCGAAGCCTTTCGCCGCATGGTGTTCAATGTCGCGGTCGCCAACTGCGACGACCACAGCAAAAACTACAGCTTTCTGCTGCCGCACGAACAGCGGCAATGGCGCCTTGCCCCGGCTTACGACGTCACCCATGCCCACAACCCGCAAGGCGAATGGACCTATCAACACCTGATGGGCGTGAATGGCAAGTTCGGCGGCATCACGCGCGACGACCTGCTGCGCGTCGCCGACCGGTTCGCCATCGGCCCCGCGCCGAAGATCATCGACAAGGTCATGGATGCTGTCGCCGATTGGCCGAAGTTCGCCCGCGAGGCAGGCCTGGAAGACAAGACCATCGCCGACATCCGCGCCGACTTCGAGCCGTTATGAAAACCATCCTCTCCCGCGAGCACCGCTGGTCGGCGACCGCGATCTGCGTGCCCATGAGTTCTCGGTGCAGCTACGTGGGCTCGATGCCGCCAGGAGTGGTGCAAAAACAGGGGTCGCCTCGCTGATCGCGCTGTGCAGCGCCTTGCTGCGGAAGTCCGTGCGTGGTGGTCGGTGAAGTCACGCTGGGCGGCACCATTGAGCCAATCCATAGCGCTGTCAGTCTGGCCGAGATCGCCGTTGAGAGGGAGCGAAGTCCCTGTTGCTGCCTGTTTCTTGCAGGCGACAATTATTCGATCTATCGGATGATATGGCAACGCGGCTGGATGTCGAGTTTTATCAGGATGCCAAGGATGCGCTGTTGAAAGCCTTGGTGGATTAAAGGGCGCCTCTAAAGCTTGGCAACTCCCCTTTCAAGTTGCGAAATGGATGTGCGGTCAACCTCTGCCGATAATGCAAGCGCTTCTGAGATAGGACTGCGTTTAGCCGCAATACCGAAGGCGGGAGTTGCCCATCAAGCTTTCCCCGTTCGAGGCTCAACGTAAGCGGGCGCTGCTCGCAACAGCCATCGCCCCCAAGCGCGACAGGCGCACAGTGCTCATGCTGGTTGCCGGGATATGCTCATTGTTAAATCTTTGCAACTATTTGATGTGGTGTTTATTTGCCATAAACGCCATGCCCTGAAATGTCAGTTCGACTTCAACCATACAGGGTACGAAACACGCTCGTGATGTTTGGGCGCAGCCCCTTCACAGCGGATTGCAGATTATAATTCAGGCGATAAACCAGCAATTACTTATTGTTGCCCCACTCCTGAAAGGTGCCATGCTCTACCCCGTTATCCTGTCTGGCGGCTCCGGCAGCCGCTTGTGGCCGATGTCGCGCGCGGCGTTGCCGAAGCAGTTCCTGCCGCTGGTATCCGAGCGCACCCTGTTCCAGGAAACGCTGTTGCGCCTTGCGGGCTTGCCCGACATGGCCGCGCCGCTGCTGGTCTGCAACAATGATCACCGCTTTCTCGCGGCGGAGCAGTTGCGCGACATCGGCGTCCGACCGCACTCGCTGATTCTCGAGCCGGTCGGCCGCAACACCGCCCCCGCAGTCGCCGTTGCCGCGTTTGCGGCGCAGGCGAGCGATGCGGGCGCAACCCTGCTGGTGTTGCCGGCAGACCACCTGATACAGGACATCCCGGCGTTCCATGCCGCGATTCAGGACGCGCTGCAACTGGCGCAGCAGGACCGGCTGGTGACTTTCGGCATCACGCCCCACGAACCCGCCACCGGCTTCGGCTACATCGAGCGCGGTGCCGCGCTGCCGGTCGGCCAGCGTTCCTACGCGGTGGCGCGTTTCGTGGAAAAACCGGATCTGGAAAAGGCCAAACAATTTCTGGTTTCGGGCGATTTCTTT
>CXWL01000445.1_pt1 | contig 20960 bp, 21 predicted proteins | sample 590931 | NCBI WGS metagenome assembly CXWL01 (sample SAMEA3498368, study PRJEB10139) | groundwater metagenome | biome: water well; material: biofilm material | place: Germany | collected 2015-04-27 | reverse complement strand
AGCCGCTCAAGTTCTATCAGGAAATGAAAGTCTTATGAAAAAAATTAATGTTGCCTTAGTCAGACTGATTCAGTTTGTAGTCTTTGTCGTATTTATATTCATTGTAACTGCCTATTTTGGCGCTATGATTTTGCTGCCACTTGATGCGGTTTCATTACTTATTAAACTGATGTCTTTTGTTGGCATTCATGGTTTTATCGGTGCATTGATTGCTGTTCCGGCCGTTGCCTATTTATGCCTGATCGTATACAGAACTCCGGCGCTATGCAAAATGGTAATCGATACCGGCATTGAGCTGGTCCACACCGGCAAATCAAAGGTTGAAGCATTCAATGCCATTGCTGTTGCAGTAAAAGGCTAATTTCCAGCCCTGCCCCACGCTTTCCATCAAGGGTCTGCCAGCAATTGGCAGGCCCTTTTTTATGTTCTGTCGTCCGATAACAAAACACGCTCTTTCAAAAGTTTTCGAATTTCGTCAAGGCACTGTGTTTAAACCAGCCTTCCAATTAATTCACTTGACATGTCATCCCTAAAGCTATTGTATATCTGTGCCGAGATCAAAATGATTGGCGTACTACTTTAATTAATAACTATAAAGGGGTAATACTATGGGTATCGTTACAACAACTATGGGCTGGGAAATGCTCTTGCGGTGGGGACACTTTCTGGGCGGCATCACCTGGATCGGTTTGCTGTATTATTTCAACCTGGTACAAACTGAATATTTTAAGGAAGCTGACGCTGCGGCGAAGTCGGATGCCATACAAAAACTGGTACCGCGCGCTTTGTTCTGGTTTCGCTGGGCTGCTGCATTCACCTTCGTGACCGGCCTTGGCATTTTCGGCGTCAGAGGCGGCGGCATGTCGATCGATATTTATATCGGTGCGCTGCTGGGAACTCTCATGTTTTTGAACGTCTGGCTGATTATATGGCCGAATCAGAAAATCGTCATCGCTTCTGCAAAGGAAGTAGCCGGCGGCGGTGCCGCCATACCGGAAGCTGCAGGTGCATTGGGCACTGCCGGTTTGGCATCAAGAACCAATGCCCTATTCTCCGTTCCCATGCTGTTTTTCATGGGTGCTTCGGCTCATTATCCGCATACTTTCCATTTACTGGCATTTATTAGCGCGGTTACATTGATCCTGCTGCTTGAATACAATGGCGCCTATCCCGCCATCAAGAACTTCGGCCCGATCAGTAAATTGCCCGCAGCCGGTAAAATGGGGCCTTACGCCAGCATCGCCGGTGTTATACACTGCGGACTGGGCTTGACCGTCATATTATTTTTATTGTTAGAGTTTTTGTAATTTATTTTTCCAAAGTGATAAATAGCCGCCTGCAATCGACGGCTATTTATCAAATCAAGCTCTGATAGGGTCAACTCAGTCGGCCTTATCTCCACTTATTCATTTAGTCATCATAAACCGTCTTCCAATCTTCCCATCTAATTCTACTTTGCCAGATTACCAAAAAGCCCGTCATACCCGCCGGGATGCGGGTATCCAGCGCCATGGATGGTAAGTTCAAACCCATCCATGGGGCCTGGATTCCGGCAATCCATGCCGGAATGACGAACTTGGAAAGGATAGATCATGTAATCTAACAAAGTAGAATTAATCGTTTCACAACTTTCTGCTACCCATTAAATTAATCATTCTCGCACTGTGACGCCTGAACCTATAAAATAGCCAATTTGTTATCAAGCTGATCGAGGCCGTAATGATGCATATTAAAACCATTTTGCTGGGCTTGTGCCTGTTTATGTCAAGTCTGTGCCTGGCAGTGGAAAAACCTGTTATCCGCATTGGTGTGCAGGCCAATGGGACTGTCGAATGGGAATTAGCCGCATTGCGGGATAATAATCAAGCCAGTCCAGCCGATTATGACATCGAAATACATCAGGTTGCCAATGCTGAAGCCGGTAAAATTGCACTGCAATCCGGCGCTGTTGATATGATCGTATCCGACTGGATATGGGTCTCCAGACTCCGCTCTACCGGTGCAGATTTTACTTTTTATCCCTATTCCGAAACATCAGGCGCATTGATTGTTGAAAACACCAGCCCGATTCATTCTATACAGGATCTTAAAGGCAAACGCTTGGGCATTGCCGGTGGCGAACTGGATAAAAACTGGTTATTGCTGCAGGCACTCGCGCAAAAGGAAAAGCTGGATCTTAACACCTCTATCGAAAAGGTATTCGCCGCTCCCCCTCTTATCAATGAACAAATAAAACAGCACCGGATCGATGCCGCGCTGACTTATTGGCATTTTGCGGCCCGCCTTGAAGCATCGGGCTTCCGGCAAATTATCGACGGAAAAGATATTTTAAAAGGCCTGGATATTCAGGAAGCCATTCCAAACCTGGGCTATGTTTTCAAGCAAAGCTGGGCTGACAAGCATAAACAAAGCCTTACCCATTTTTTTCAAGCCAGCAAACAGGCAAAAACTACGCTCTGCAATTCTGATGACGCCTGGAAAAAGATTATTCCCTTAACCCATGCAGACGATAGCCCAACGCAAATCAAACTACGCCAGCGTTATTGCGCCGGTGATATCAAAAACTGGGGCGAAACCGAGAAGCAGGCGGCAGGACGAATCTATCAGTTGCTCAGTCAAGTCAGCAACAAGCAATTAACCGGACAATCAGAGACCTTGCAGCCCGGCACATTCTGGTCGGCTGAATAAAATATTACGACACAGGCCGATAACTCTTAATTGCAATGGTTAGAGAAGACAAGCATCTTGACTCGTTATAAAAATTATTTGGCTACCCTGTCATTGTTGGTTTTTTTTGCTGTATGGCAGGGATTCTCGATTTATTTAAACAGCAACACGCTGCCATCTCCACTCGTTGTGGCCAAGGTATTCCGGCTTGAATGTCTTTCAGGACGGCTGCCCTTTCATCTGGGCGTTACCTTGCTCAGACTCGCTGCCGGTTTTTCCATTGCCATGCTGCTGGGTTCGGCAATTGGCATAGTCTTGGGCCGAAACAAAAAGATCGATGCTTTCTTTGATAACTGGCTGGTGATTTTTTTAAATATCCCGGCGCTGGTCACCATTATTCTGTGTTATGTCTGGTTCGGCCTGATCGAATCGGCTGCCATACTGGCCGTGGTCATCAACAAGCTGCCCAATGTGATTGTCACGATACGCGAAGGCGCCCGATCACTCGATCAGGACTTGCTGGATATGGCGCGCTGCTATCATTTAAGCAAACGAAAAATCCTGATGCATATTATATGGCCGCAACTGCATCCTTTTGTCATGAGCGCGACACGAACAGGGCTGGCGCTAATCTGGAAGATCATTCTGCTGGTGGAGTTATTAGGCCGAAGTAACGGCATGGGCTATCAATTGCATTTGTTCTTTCAACTGTTTGATGTGGCAAGCCTGCTGGCTTATACCATCGCTTTTGTCGCCGTCACGCAACTGATCGAATTCATGATCTTAAAACCGCTGGACGATAAATCGCAGCGCTGGCGCCGGTAATGGCTACTATTCAAATCAACATCGTTAACAAAACCTATCCATCGGTCGAGCGGGCAAGTCAGCACGCGGCCATCGCCGATTTCAATCTGACGCTCAACTCCGGTGAGTTTGTCTGTCTGGTCGGTCCGTCCGGCTGCGGCAAAACCACGTTGCTGAACATTGTTGCCGAACTTGACACCGATTATGACGGTGAAATAACGGTTGCGCACCGGCATGAATATCCCAAAATAGGTTATGTTTTCCAGAATCCTCGCCTGCTGCCCTGGCGAACGGTCAGAGAAAATCTTGAACTGGTGTTAAACGACACTGAAACAACCGCAGCTATCGACGCCTTGCTTGAAATCATGCAACTGACTCAGGCACAACACAGTTATCCTGAAAGACTATCATTAGGCATGAGCCGCCGAGTGGCCATTATTCGGGCTTTCATTATCAATCCCGAACTGTTGCTGATGGATGAACCGTTTGTATCGCTGGACGCACCGACTGCCAGACAAGTCAGGGAGTTGCTGATTAAGCTCTGGCAACAGCGCCCGCACACGGTATTATTTGTCACTCACGATCTACGCGAAGCCATTGCGCTGGCAGACCGGATTATTTTTCTATCGGCTGCGCCGATGCAGGTTCTGAGTGAAGTGACCGTCCCGCTGGCAAGAACGGAGCGGAACAATGAGAGTGCCATCGAACTGTTCCGGCAACGGCTAATCGACGATTACCCCGAAATCAATCAATTGCTGTAGCTCAAAGCGTAATAAATCTGATTTTGATCAGCCTGGGTTGAAGCAAAGCGAAAACCCAGCAAACCTACAATAACCAACGCCGGTTTTCGTACTTTAAGCCAGCGGGCTGTTTTGCAAACCTGGCAATAAGCCACCATTCTTGACAATTAATTGCGATAAGATTTATGTTAGCCAAACTCAGTCTGCCATCACATGAAATCAAACACCCGAATGCTTAAGCCTACAAACAAATGCCTAATGTCTGGTCTCTCTGTGGTACTGATCATCGCAACGCTGACAGCACACGCGGAAAAGCCAATGTCCACCTTTGAAAAGCTCTACGCAGAGATGAAGGAAGCAATGAATCGCAGAGATACAAAGGCAGTGGCAGGGTTACTCGCGCCCGAGTTTGTGAGTGAGGACGTGTCTGGGAAAATTGAAACGGCTCAGCAAATGCTTTCTGAATTAAGCGCTCTGCCACCACAAGACCCCAATAAGCAATCTCAAACCACACTGCTATCCGTAAAGGTCGTCGGCAATGTAGCAAGTGTAACGCAGCGCTATCACATGACCACAACAAAGATTGCACTAGGCGGTGGCACTAAATTGGTTGAACTCAACGCTGTCTCGGTCGACACATGGAAACAAATTCAAGGATCATGGTTACAGGCGCGAACAGTCACTCAACAGATGGACTACCTGGTAAATGGTCGATCGGTGGTACATAAGATACATGACCAAAAATAACGCTGGTTCCATAAATTTTGAAGAGAGCTAACATCGGCTCATAGCGACCCAATTTAAACGATGCGGCGTTCAACAAGGTTGTGCCAGCGTGCCGCAGCCGAATCGTTGGGCATCAGAAATGGAATAGCATATTAATAGTGGCTACAAATAACAATAAAACTAGACCCTATGTCATCCTGCTTCACGGCTTGGGGCGAACTCGCTTTTCGATGCGAAAACTCGCAAAGAGCTTGATGCAGCAGGGCTATCAAGTCGTCAATTTCAGTTATCCTTCACAACGCCTGTCCATTGCCGAGCTTAGCGCTCAAGTGATGCCGAAATGTCTGCAAGCCTGCTACGACGGTAATGCAAGTCACATCCATTTTGTAACGCACTCCATGGGTGGCATCCTGCTTCGTCATTATTTACAGCATCATACCATCGAGTCTTTAGCCAATTGCGTCATGCTGGCGCCGCCGAATCAAGGCAGTGAACTGGCAGAAAAACTCCGCCGCCATGCCTGGTATCGTTATTTTAATGGCCCGGCAGGCAGTCAATTAGGCACGGGCAGCGACAGCGTGCCGTTACAACTGGGTACTGCCGGATTCCGGCTTGGCATTATCGCCGGCAACCAAAGCGCCTTTTGGGATCGTTATTTTGCCACGCTGATCCCAACACCCAACGATGGCAAGGTGACTGTTGAATCGGCGAAACTGAACGGCATGCGCGACTTTTTGGTTGTTCCGTGCAATCACACTAACATCATGAACAACGATACTGTTATCGCACAAATTCTGTATTTTCTACAGTTCTCCCGCTTTCAGCACTCGGTTATACTATCGCCTTCCTGATTCTACTTTGTCAGATTACATGATCAGTATTTTCCAAGATCGTCATTCCGGCATGGATTGCCGGAATCCAGGCTCCATGGATGGATTTAAGTCCGCCATCCGTGGCACTGGATACCCGCTTCCCGGCGAGTATGACGAGCTTGAGCACAATCTGACAAAGTAGAACTAAGAATCTAACTTTAAGGCACCGGTTTTGACCTCATCTTTTTCTTGTTACTGCGGCTCCACAAAAACTTATAGCGACTGTTGCGAGCCATTCCATAACGGCCAACAACGCCCGGCGACTGCTGAAGCCTTGATGCGCTCCCGCTATAGCGCCTTTGTGTTAAAACTGGACGACTATGTGCTCGCCACGTGGGACAAATCAAACCGTCCAAGACGTGCGGATCTGGCAGATTCAAAGACCGAATGGCAAAGCCTTGAAATTATTGACTGCAAAAAAGGACAAGCGAGTGACAACAAGGGCATTGTCGAATTTAAGGCGAACTACCAGCTGGATGGAAAAGACTTTACGCTGCATGAGGTCAGTCGCTTCAGCAAGCAACAAGGGCAATGGTTTTATGTGGATGGTGTGATCAAATCGATTGCCAAACCCGGTCATCAGCCAACCAACCTCGGTTTAAACGCGCCTTGCCACTGCGGCAGTGGCAAAAAATACAAACGCTGTTGCGGCGCGTCAAACTCAGTTAGCTGATATCACAATGCAAACTTAATCAGCACGATTTAACCTGGAAAAACAATTCACCACGAAGGACACGAAGAGCACGAAGAAAAAACAGCGGATACGGCAGGCTGTGTGTATAAAAACCTTCACCATTTGGGTGTCTGTGAACTCTTTGATAACACGTTGAAACGCTTCGTGAACTTCGCGTCCTTCGTGGTTCAACTGCCAAATTCAGGTTTAAGAATCATCAACCTGTTCAGCCAGCTTGACCAGTTGCGCAAGCCGCACTGACAAGTCAGCCTCATTTTCAGCGCATACGGTCGCATGCGCAACTTTGCGGCCTTTTCGCGGTGATTTATCGTACAAATGCAAATGCGCATGTTCAATCGCCAGGACATCGGCAGAGTCCGGCAGGCCGCCGATAAAATTAACCATCGCCGATTTTCCAATCGCTGTTGTTGCACCCAAAGGCAAGCCTGCTATTGCGCGCAAATGATTTTCGAACTGGCTGGTTTCAGCGCCTTCTATGGTCCAGTGCCCTGAATTATGCACTCTTGGCGCAAATTCATTGGCGATCAGTTTGCCGTCTATTTCAAACAGCTCCAGAGCCAGCACGCCCACATAAGCCAGTGCCTCCATTAGCCGAGAAACATAGGCTTCGGCCTGCTGTTGCATGCCATCGCCTGCACGGCACCGGGAAACCCGCAAAATACCACCGCTGTGCAGGTTTTCGGCCAACGGATAAAAAACGATGGAACCCGCCGTATTGCGTACGGCGACAATAGAAACTTCCCGGTCAAAAGGCACAAAGGCCTCAACAACAGCAGGCACGCCTTCCAGCAAAGCCCAGGCTGCCGCCAAATCATCCGGTGATTTCAGCACCGACTGGCCTTTACCATCATAGCCTTGAGTGCGGCTTTTCAAAATTGCAGGCCAGCCGATGTGAGTCATCTCCTGCTCCAACTCCGTGAAGGTTTCTACCGGTGCGAAATCGGGTGTCGGTATGTCGATACTATGGAAGAAATTTTTCTCAACCAGACGGTCCTGGGCAATGGCTAGTGCCTTGGGTGATGGATGAACCTGCGTATGCGAAGCCAGATAGCCTGCGACATCAGCTGGAACATTCTCAAATTCGTAAGTGACGACGTCAGCTTGCTCTGCAAGCTGCGCCAGTAATCTCGGGTCGTTGTAGTCGCCATGCAAATGCACGCCCAGCTTGTTTGCGCAAGCATCCACGGAAGGATCAAGAAAAATGAAATCCAGTCCCAGCGGATAACCCGCCAAGGCAATCATTCTGGCGAGTTGCCCCGCTCCCAGCACGCCGACTCTCATACGCTTTCTCCCGCCTCATTCCGAGGATCGGGACAGGACAAAACCGACTCGGTCTGTTCCTGCCGGTATTTATTTAATTGCTGCCGGTATTGGCTATGTTTATTACTGACGATGGCCGCTGCCAGCAATGCCGCATTGACAGCGCCGGCCTTGCCAATCGCCATCGTGCCGACAGGAATACCGGCCGGCATTTGCACGATGGATAACAGGGAATCCATGCCATTTAACGCTTTTGACTGGACAGGTACGCCCAAAACCGGAACCACCGTTTTTGCGGCGGTCATGCCGGGCAAATGCGCAGCACCACCGGCGCCGGCTATGATGACTTCCAGCCCTTTTGCTTCTGCCGTTTCGGCATAGTGAAACAGTTTATCCGGTGTACGGTGCGCCGAAACCACTTCAACATCATACGGGACACCCAGCTTTTCCAGGGTTTCCGCAGCAAAACGCATGGTTTCCCAGTCAGACTTTGAACCCATGATGATGCCAACCAATGTCGTCATCTGTAACTCCTTTCAGTATTAAAATAATCGGACATGCATAAAAGCCGTGTAGTATCGCATAAATGCCAAGTTGATGTTTTCGCTATCATTGCGGTTTCGAAACGCTGCAGGATTTTTGCGATTGCTAGCCAGAGCCCCAGAATTCGAGAAATCCTAGTGATCCGCTAGCTCTGTCGTATTGGCAATGATTTTATGAATCCGTTTAAAACTGACCGCAATAATGATCAGAATAAACGGGATAGATACCCCTTCAATCAGTTCGGGATTGATTTTCAAGCCCCAAATATGAAGTGCTTCCGCAATTTTACCGATAAGATTAGCCGCATAATAGGTAATCGCAACCATCGATATGCCTTCAACCATTTGCTGCATCCTAAATTGCATTTTTGCGCGCAAAGCCATTGAAGTCAGCAGCCCCTGATTCTGTTTTTCGATAATGATGTCGACTCGTGTTCGAAGTAACTGACTGGCATTACTGACGCGCTCCGACAGCAGCGTAAACCGGCGCGAAATGGACTCGCAGGTATTAATGGCCGGTTCCAGCCGCCGTTTGATAAATTCGCCCAGCGTTTGAATACCTTGAATTCGAACTTCGCGCAAATCATTGACGCGCTGTTGCACCAGTTGGTAATAGGCACTGGCGGCCGCAAAACGAAAATGATTGCTGGAGATATGATTTTCAATTTCAGCGGCCAGCGTGGTTAACTCATCCAGCAATTTGGCATCATTATTATCGGGAAGCGTCATGGCATTGGTGATCGTATACAGTTGCCGGTCGCACTTGTTTAAAGCCGGAGACAGTTTGCGGGCAATCGGAAATGCCAGCAGCGCCATAACCCGGTACACCTCAATTTCGAACAAGCGTTGCAATAAACGTCCGGCCTGTTCTGTTTTTAAACCCTGGTTGATAATCAAAAAACGGCTAAAACCATCTACGTGAATACGGAAATCGGTAAATACCGACGCAGCGCCACCCGTGACTTTGGCCCCGATCACCGAATTACCGGCAAAATAAGGATCCAGAAACGCTAAATCGGCCTTTTCATCATAGTTGATATCCTCAGGGGAAACGATGGTTGCATGTGCAGCAACGATAAGCTGGCCGGTTAACTGTGACAGCCAATCCATCGGCACTTTTTTTAGCGCTGAATCGGTAAACAGATCTTTTGGCGTATCGTGCGCATAAAAACTGTAGGTGCTGAACTCGCCGTGCTGTTCCCAACGGATCTGAAATGAATGAAAATTGGCCGTAAAATGATCGGCTTCCTTTTCGGGTGGTGAAATACCAAATCGCTCGCAAAGCGCTAACAAGTGCCGGCGTTCCTGCATTTTTTCTTCGGCCGTCAATATTAAGGCCAGATGACTGGCTCTAACCGGCAAATTGAGTACAAAGGATGCCCGGGCATGCACTTCGTTATGAAGCACAAAACGTTGAGGATGATTTTTGGGAATGGGGAATAAAGTCGTCACAGTTAGTTTTTATCGTTTTAGAATGAGGTGCAGGGTTAATCGTAAGTCAGTGGCCCATTATAAGCACGACGAATTATAATCGGCTGCGCGCAGAATCCAATCAAAAGTATTGTCGATTTAAAGCACGCGCTCTAAAAAGATATTCTGCCTTGCCCAATGAAGTGTTTGATACTCTTTGCTTGTCAAAATTCTATTTTTCAAATCTCCTCACCCTAGCCCTCTCCAGCAGGAGAGGGAAGAGGGAACGAAGATGCCGAATTTTGAAGTGTGATGAGTAAATTCAAATATTCTCTTCAAATATAACATCAATACGAGTTCCTCCTGAAGCATTACGACGACCAAGCTCAATACGCGCTTTGTGCAAATCGGCAATTTCCTTGACGATGGCCAGGCCCAAACCGCAGCCATTGCCGGGACTGTCCGGTATCCGGTAAAAACGCTCGAAAATTTTATTTTTTTCGCTATCCGGAATGCCGGGGCCATCGTCTTCAACCGTCAATCGGGGAGTAGGTACTCGAGTGAGTTTGACCACAATAGTACCGTTGTTGTAGCCGTATGAAATTGCATTATCCAGAAGATTAGACAGCAACTCTCGCAACAATACCGGATCACCACGTATAACCAACGCCGACTCTGAACATTCCAGGCTTAGTTCGATTTGCCGGGATAAGGCTTTCGGCACCCAATCCATACAGGTCGTTTTGACCAACTCATAAAGATTGACGGGCTGTAATTCATTCATACCATCGACAGGACCCGATTTTGCCAGAACCAGCAACTGCGTTACGGTATGCGATAAACGATCGGCACTATTCTGCATTTGTAAAAGCGCAGGTTTCATTGAATCCAGATCCTGCTCACGAAGCGCCCGCTCTGCTTGAATCACCAGCCCTGCCAGCGGTGTACGCAATTGATGTGCAGCATTGGCTATAAAACGCTGTTGCGCAACAATGGCTCCGGATAAACGTTCCAGCAAGTTATTGATGGTATCCGTGAGTGTACGCACTTCCAGAAAAACATACGCTTCGGCTATCGGACTTAAATCGCGCGGTGAACGATGTCCGATTTCGTCCGCCAGTTTATGTAACGGTTGCAAGCCTTTTGTTAAACCTGAAAACAGATAAAAGCAGGCAAACAGGACCAGAACCAATTGCGGGACCAAGTCCGATAATAAAATATCCTGCATCATGTCCTGGCGTTTATTTAAAGTTTCAGCGACATGAACATAAAATCGGGCCTGATTTTCCTGCTTGATAACCAGCATCGACACCACTCGTACCGGCTCTCCGCGAATTTCTGCGTTAAAAAAAACGGGCTTCGCTTCGTCTGTAGCAGACGCCTCCGGGACAAAACTGTCACCGGCTATCAATCCTTTTTCCGGCGAGTTTATTTTAAAATAGGTTTTGTCCGTATCATCCCATTTAAGAATCTCCAGCGCAGCCAGCGGTAACTCAATCAATACATTGGCGTTCTTGACTTTTATCTCCTGAGCCAAAGATCGGGCAGAATCCAGTAACCAGCGATCATAGGTTTTATCGACATGATGCAGCGTAACGAAATAGGACAAAACCGTTTCAAAAGCGACAAAAAAAAGCAGCGGGATAATCAGACGAAACAGTATGCCTGTTCTAAGACTTTTTCTTTTAAGCATTGCCCGCCTCCAACAGATAGCCCAGTCCACGCAGGGTTCTTATCACAACACCATATGGCTCAATTCGCTTTCTTACCCGGTGAATGTAGACTTCGATCGCATTGTCGGCAAGCGCTTCTCCCTCTGTTGAAAGCCGCTGAACAAACCGGTCCTTACTGACAACTTTACCGGCCTGCATCATCAAAATTTCCAGAACGCCGTATTCCCGTGCCGACAGTTGCATCGGCTGGCCATCGGCTAATACTTGAAAATCGCGGGTATTTAAAACTAATTGCCCAATTTCAATATCATTACGAAAGCCGCCATAGCAACGCCTTATCAGCGCATGGATACGCGCCTCCAATTCTCTCAGCTCAAAGGGCTTGGTCATATAATCATCGGCACCCTGCTCGATACCTTCAATCCGGTCATTGATTCCGTCCCTGGCGGTTAAAATCAGAATGGGGACCGGCACTTTGCGTAAGCGGAATTGTCGTAAAAGTGTTAAGCCATCCCTATCCGGCAAGCCTAAATCCAGTATGATCAAATCAACATCCTGGGTCTGAAGGACATAATCAGCATAGCTGCCTGTTGTCGCACAAGTGACCGAATAGCCGCTTTTATTTAAAGTATGAACCAGCCCATCTGCCAAAATGGCATCATCTTCCACCAGTAAAATATTCATTGCTTTGCAGTTGTTCCTTGAAAGGTTCCTGAAAGGTTTAGCGACTATAGTATCAATCCATTGGATTTAGGTTAGGATACTGATCAAGCCAACCAACACCGATCCGTCAATTATAAATCACAGGTAGCTTATGAAATCATTTGAAAAATTACTGTTGGAGAATAAAGCCTGGGCAGCCGAAACCAAAGCGCAACATCCTGAGTTCTTTGTAGACCTGGCAAAAGCGCAAACGCCGGAATTTCTGTGGATCGGCTGTTCCGATAGCCGGGTTCCCGCAGAAATCATCGTCAATGCCAAGCCCGGTGAAATCTTTATTCATCGCAACATCGCAAATCAGATCATAGAAACCGACTTTAATTCTCTGAGCGTACTGCAATACGCTGTGGCGGTGCTGGAAGTCAAACATATTATTGTCTGCGGACATTACAATTGTGGCGGGATTAAGGCCGCTCTTAACAGACAACGTTCCGATTTAGTGATTACCAACAAATGGCTGATGCATATCAAGGATGTTTATCGCTTCCATAAAAATGAAATCGATGCGTTGCCGACCGAAGAACAACGCGTTAATCGGCTGGTTGAGCTCAATATAATTGAGCAGGTTCAGACTCTGGCCCATACATCCATTATTCAGAAGGCCTGGCATGATCACCAGCGTCCGGTCCTGCATGGATGGGTCTATGGCTTGACCGATGGCTTGCTGAATTCACTGGTTACGCTATACCCTGACGCTGATATCGATCCTATCTATAAATACGATTTCTGATTACAACCGAAGGAAGTCAGATACCACCGGATAGCCTTTTAACTTTTATGGACCAAACAGCATGATACACAAGCATATCGATTACTATGTAAAACATTTAAAAAACGACATCCCCGCCGGAATGGTGGTTTTTTTAGTGGCTTTGCCGCTTTGCCTTGGCGTTGCCCTGGCATCCGGCGCGCCTTTATTTTCAGGATTGATCGCCGGCATGGTTGGCGGATTGATTATCGCCTGGGCGAGCGGCTCTCAACTCAGCGTTTCCGGACCAGCTGCTGGTTTGACGGTTATTGTGTTTAACGCAATCGAGACGCTGGGCAGTTTTTCCGGTTTTTTGGTCGCCGTTGTCTTGGCCGGCTTTATCCAGCTGGTTCTGGGGCTTTGCAAAGCAGGCGCGATCAGCGCCTATTTTCCTTCTTCGGTCATCAAAGGCATGTTGGCAGCGATTGGGCTGATTCTGATTATGAAACAGATCCCTCATGCGATTGGTTACGACGCCAGTTTTGAAGGCGATGAAGACTATATGCGGGAAACTGCTCTAACGACCATCCAGGAATTAATCGGGGCTTTAAATACGATATCACCCGGCGCTACGCTGGTCAGTGTGGTGGCCTTACTGATATTAATGCTTTGGGAAGCAGCCTGGGTGCAGCGAATTCGTGCTCTGAAACTGATTCCCGGTGCATTGATCGTCGTTGTCTGGGGAGTATTTTACAATACGATGGCCCTGCAGTATGCCCCTGAATGGGCGATTTCGGTGAAGCATTTGGTGGCATTACCGGTGACGGAAGGCCCAGCCGGCTTTTTCGACCTTTTCACATTTCCGGACTTCAGCTTTTTGATGAATCCACAGGTGTACACCATAGCGGCAACGCTGGCCATCGTTGCCAGCCTTGAAACGCTGTTAAGCCTGGAAGCCGTCGATAAAATGGATCCGTTGAAACGAACAGCGCCAAGCAACCAGGAATTGAAAGCCCAAGGGCTTGGTAATATGGTCAGCGGCCTGATCGGAGGCCTGCCAGTAACCGCCGTTATTGTTCGTAGTGCAGCCAATGTCAACGCAGGCGCACACACCAAGGTATCTGCTTTCGTGCACGGCCTGTTGCTGATGGCCAGCGTGCTGTTTTTTGCCCGCTTTCTTAATCATATTCCACTCGCCTGCCTGGCCGCCATCTTGCTGCAAACCGGTTACAAACTTGCCAAACCCAAACTGTTCATTGAGTTTTTTCATAAAGGCTGGAATCAGTTAATTCCGTTTGTCAGCACCATCGTAGCGATTTTGGTGACCGATTTACTCAAAGGCATTCTGGTCGGCATTTGTATCGGCCTCTATTATGTCATTCGCGCCAATTATCATGCCGCCATTTCACTAACTCAATCCGGCAATCATTATTTGATACGACTAAATAAAGATGTCACCTTTCTTAACCGGGCCTTGTTAAGAAAATTTTTAAACCAAATTGATGAAAACAGCTTTATCATCATAGACGGATCAAAAGCGCAATTTATTGACCATGACATTCTGGAAACCATTGAAGACTTTTTACAAAGCGCCCCCGACGCCAATATTCAGGTTGAGACAAAAGATTTGAAAGGCAAAGAAAAAATTCAATACAGCAACGAGTTGATCGTATAAATAAAGGACAACCTAACGCCGCGGCCGGCAATACCGGACATGCTGGGTTTCATTTCATTCAACCCAGCCTACACACGGACGCATCAAAATTAACCCGTGCCTGATGTACCAATGCCGTTCCCAAAACCAATCCCGTCTGCCGCGCCGAGTACCGGAGCTTTCGCCGGGATCAGCCCTTCAGGGGTGCGGCAAGGATGCCGCACGTTGCCGAAGGGGCAGGAGCCCCTTTCGGCAACCCCCGGTGAAATCGAGGAACGCAGGAAACAAGCGGCAGCCGGGCGGCTTTTCTTTTGGATACTTTTCTTTGGCCGTGCAAAGAAAAGTATCCCGCCCGCCGGTGCGGGAACTGGCATTAAATCAAACATCGCGGCAGAGACACACACCGAAAATGTTGGGCTTCATTGCATTCAGCACAACCTACCATTTATTAAATTGCCGTTCGCATGGGATACCGTCTCCATCACCATCCATATTAGTTCCTGGACAATTTCGAATGTAAAATAAGGCTTCGTCATAGGAAGCCATTTGGGTACACCATACTTTGCCTTCACATTGAAACTGTTCTATTTGCACTATTGGTTGTTTTTCAACAGTAGGCATTTTAATGTTTTCAACAATGTTTTTTTCCTTCAAAACCTTGCTGTAGACAAAAACTATCACCACTCCAATCAAAACAATTATTGGAAAAATATTAAAACTCTTTTGAGGTTTATTCGCTCTATTGGAATAAGTTCTGTGGAGCCTTTCATTACGCTTCTGAGCTAGAGGGACCAAAGTCATAACTTGGCTTACCCCTTCAATTTTCGCATCAACAGCTCGAGTCTTTCCATTTGAATCAAAACCAATTTGATACTGGATAACATCACCAACAATTGGCTTACGACTCATACTTCTTAATGCAGAAATATGGATAAAAATTTCATTACTTCCATTTTCAGGTTTTATAAAGCCAAAACCTTTTTCATCAATCCAGCGTACTAATTTCCCTTTCTCAATAGCCATAATTTATAGATCACTCGTTATGGGTTCAAAGGAGCCTTATCATTCGCTGAATTTTGACCAGAGATGAAAACGACAAGCGTATTATTTTCAAACTTTACAAGCCCCTCAACAAATCCCTCTTAATATCCTCAATATTCTCCAGCCCCACCGAAACCCTAACCAACCCATCCTTAATCCCCGCCGCAGCCCTGACTTCCGGCGTCAAGCGCCCATGCGTCGTGGTTGCCGGATGCGTAATCGTTGATTTTACATCACCTAAATTAGCCGTAATTGAAAGCAACTCCGTCGAATCGATCAACTGCCAGGCTTTGTCCTTGCCGCCGTCCACTTCAAAACTGACGATACCGCCAAAATGACTTTGCTGACGTTTGGCCAGTTCGTGTTGCGCATGAGACGGCAGTCCGGGATAGTGAACTTTCGAAACACCAGGCTGTTGTTCCAGCCACTTGGCCAATTCAAAAGCACTATCGCAGTGGGCTTTCATTCGAATTGCCAAGGTTTCCAGACCGGACAAAAACACCCAGGCATTGAACGGGCTCATCGTTGCGCCGCCGGTGCGCAGATACGGATAAATCTGCTTTTCGATGATGTCGTTGCCGGCGATGACGGCTCCGCCGACACAACGGCCCTGGCCATCGAGATATTTGGTGGCCGAATGAATGACAATGTCCGCGCCTAATTCAAACGGCTTTTGCAACGCGGGCGTGCAAAAACAGTTATCGACGATCAATAAGGCATTATGCCGATGCGCGATATCGGCCAGGCATTGAATATCGGCGATTTCAATCAGCGGATTGGATGGCGTTTCCAGAAATAAAAACCGGGTATTCGGTTTAATGGCCGCTTCCCAGGCGGCAGCATCAATCAAATCGACAAAATCGGTCTCGACACCGAATTTACCAAAATAATTTTGAAACAATAACACGGTATTGCCAAACACGCCGCGCGAACAAACCACGTGGTCGCCTGTCTTTAATAAGCCCATGCCGACGGCCATGATTGCCGCCATGCCGGATGCAAAGGCCAGACAACGCTCGCCTTTTTCCATGAAGGCCAGTCGTTCCTGAAAGGCATTAACAGTCGGGTTGGTAAAGCGTGAATAGATATTGCCCGGTTTTTGCCCGGTAAAGCGCAAGGCCGCTTCTTCAGCATTTTTAAATACATAGCTGGACGTCGCAAAAATCGGCATGCTGTGCTCATCTTCATGCGTCCGCTTGTGCCCTGCCCTGATGGCCTGTGTTTCCAGAGAGTAGTCGTTCCAGTTTATGTCGGTCATGATGGTTATGCCTAAATTGAATTCAGTACAGAAATTTATTAGCAACATATTGGCTAACTATTCACCCAATGCCGTTAAAGAAGCAAGCTCCCTCTCCTGCTGGAGAGGGTTGGGGTGAGGAGAATAAAATCAAGTGTTTACATTCCCCTCATCCCAGCCTTCTCCTTTATGCCCTGTGGGTGCTCTGGAGAAGGGGCGCTATAACTTGTGTAGATACCTATGCCCTTGAGGGAGAAGGAACTAAACCGCTTAATTTAACGACATTGGGTGAATAGTTATATTGGTTATATTTGTACACAAGACCGTTTTAAATAGCGGCTTTTTGGTAATCGGGAATAAATATGCTGAGCAATTTGCACCTTTCGATTAGACGCAATTCTGCATTTCCAGAATAAAGCTTTCCGAGTTGCGTTTGCTTTGCTCGCCGTCATTGCGCATGGCTTCGGTCCGTTCCAGATACGCATCATCAATGTCACCGGTGATATATTCATGGCTAAAGCAGGACGTATCAAAATGTTGTATATCCGGATTACCTTTACGAACCGCATCGATCAAATCATTCAAATCCTGATAAATCAGCCGGTCGGCGCCTATTGCCTGACAAACCTCATCCTCAGTCTTGTTATGCGCTATCAACTCGGAAGCCGCCGGCATATCGATGCCATAGACATTGGGATAACGAACCGGTGGCGCTGCTGATGCAAAATACACTTTTTTGGCGCCCGCATCCCGTGCCATCTGAATAATTTGTTCGGACGTCGTGCCTCTGACGACAGAGTCATCAACCAGCAATACATTTTTGCCTTCAAATTCCAGGCTGATGGCATTCAACTTTTGTCTGACCGATTTCTCGCGCATCTTCTGGCCCGGCATGATAAAGGTCCGGCCGATGTAGCGATTTTTGATAAAGCCTTCCCGGAACTTGACACCCAACAGATTGGCCATCTGTAAAGCGGCTGTTCTGCTGGTGTCCGGAATCGGTATAACCACATCGATATCATGATCCGGCCAAACTCTAAGCACTTTTTCAGCCAGTTTTTCACCCATTCTGAGGCGCGCTTTGTAAACTGAAATGTGGTCAATAATGGAGTCGGGACGAGCGAAATAAACATATTCAAAAATACACGGACAATGATCGACCATTTCAGAGCACTGACGCGTATGTAATTTTCCGTTTTCTTCGATAAAGACAGCCTCGCCAGGTTCTATATCCCTAACCAGTTCAAAACCCAGAACATCCAGTGCGACGCTTTCCGAGGCAATCATGAATTCTTCGCCCTGTTCCGAAGATCGTTTGCCAAATACGGCCGGTCTGATGCCATGCGGATCTCTAAATCCTAAAATGCCGAATCCTGCAATCATGACAACAACCGCATAAGCGCCACGGCAGCGGCGATGCACGCCGGATACAGCTTTAAACACATCATCGACAGTCAAATGTAATTTACCCAGACTTTGTAGTTCATGAGCAAATACGTTTAACAATACTTCCGAGTCTGAATCGGTATTGATATGCCGTTGATCTTCTACGAACAAGGCCTGCTTGAGCTCATCGGTATTGGTCAAATTACCGTTATGCGCCAGCGTCAGGCCAAACGGCGAATTGACATAAAAAGGTTGAGCCTCTGCGGAACTGGTACAGCCGGCCGTCGGATAGCGAACATGTGCGATGCCCATGTTGCCTTTTAATTTCAGCATTTGTGCATTGGTGAAAACATCGCGCGCCAGGCCCGTATCCTTGCGCAAATGCAAGCGGCCATTCTCGCACGTGACTATGCCGGCAGCATCCTGACCTCGATGTTGCAAAACGGTCAGCGCATCAAATAAATCCTGATTAACAGACTGATGCGAAACAATTGCAGCGATACCACACATAATTTTTAACCCGGTTGTAAAAACATTGGCTAACGAAAATCTGTCAGATAACTACTCGGCGATCAGCATGGTTTTTATCTTTTGCTTTTCCAGCTTGATCTTCATGTCTGCTGCGCGTTTCTTGCTGAGTTCAGGCCCTACTTTAACGCGATATAAATCACCTTTATCAGTTTTAACAGTCTCCAGCAACACTGGCAATCCCTGTTTTCTTAATGCATCAAATTGAGTCATCGCGTTTTCCTTGCGGCCAAAACTACCGGCCTGAAGATACCAGCGAGTCATTTCCTGGCCCGTTTTTTTAGGCAACTCATTGGCTTTGCCAGCAGATTTTTTGGGCTCTTCAATGGCTGACATAGTCGCCTTGGGCTTAATGGCTGAGTGCTGAACAGGCACAGGCTTTTGTGCAATGACGGCTGTATCTTTCACTATTTTTTTAGCGGGCGCCACGACATTATCATTGACANNGCCTGATCCTTATTTGGATTTTCATTTCCGGATTGTTCAGTTCCGTCCGGACCTGCCTCATCGGAGCCACTCGGTTCGATTCCCGATATATCATCCGGCTCCTGTTCCGGTAACGCCGAATCGCCGTCAGTTTTTGCAATGACCTGATCAATACTGGTTGGCGATTTATTTTCTGCCGCGCCGCCGGAAGAGGCCGTATCTGCCGGAATCTTTAATTCGCTAACCACCTGCCCGGTATCGTCGATAGGATCATCAAACAACATGGGAATAAAAATGGTTGCCAGTGCGGTAATGACAACAGCACCAATTAGTCGATGTTTTAATTCTTGATTCATTTCGTCAACTCACCTTTTTCTAGTTCAAACAGGCAATCAGATACCAAAAAGAAAGATCCAAAAACCAANNGCTCTCAGATTGGTTAAAGGCGCAAAATACCAGGCATGAACGACAGGGCTCATAATCTCCAGAACGCCGGCTATATCTTTGTCTTTCATCATTGAAAAAATCGCATGAATACGCTTGCCGGGAAAATTTTTGTGCAGATATTCAACCAGCGTCCTGACCGCCTGCGGATTATGACCCACATCCAATAGCACCGGTGTTTTACCATCAATCAGTTGAAACCGTCCGGATAAACGCACATTTTGCAAACCTTTTTGGATGGATTCAGTGCTGACCGGCAATCTGTCTTCCAATTTTACGACAGCCAATAGAGCCGAAGACGCATTGCGATATTGATGTTCGCCTTTTATACCGGGTTCCGGCAATCCACAAATATGCCGGTCACCGTAATGCCAGTCCCATCCGCTTGAAGTTATCGTATAACCAAATTCCTTGCCGATACGGAACGGTAATGCACGTTTGTCTTGAACAGTCTGCATTAATGAAGCCGGAGGTTCAGGATCGCCAATAATAGCCGGGATTGAAGCACGGAAAATGCCGGCTTTTTCCCTTCCTATTGCTTCCCGTGTCTCACCCAACCATTCTACATGATCAATTCCGATCGTTGCTATTAATGCAATATCCGGATCCACAATATTGACCGCATCAAGCCGGCCTCCGAGACCCACTTCCAGTAATTGTATATCAAGATTGGAGCGCCGGAATATATCGAGCGCCGCCAGGGTTCCGAATTCAAAATAGCTTAGCGTTGTATCGCCTCGAACCGCCTCGATTCTAGCAAAGGCTTCGCATATCAGTTCGTCTGATACCGGCTCACCGTTTATTTTAATTCGCTCGTTATAGCGCAGTATATGCGGCGATGTGTAAGCGCCAACACGATAGCCCTGAGCCCGGTATATGGACTCAAGATACGCAACACAAGAACCTTTTCCGTTAGTGCCGGCAACGGTAATCGTTAACGGCTTGATGCCTTCCGGATTCAGTGCTTTAAAAACCCGTGTTGATCTGTCTAATCCAAGATCTATGGTCAGAGGGTGTAAACTTTCTTGCCAATCGAGCCAGGCCCTTAACGTGTCAAAACGCATTGTTAACAAAAAACAGAGATCTAAACCCCGTCATCAGGATACAAATCGGCCGAATTTTCAGTTTCCACATCTATTTCAATTTCAATAGTTTCCGGATTTTTAAACACTGGATATTCACGAAATCCAGCCATTAACAGAGCCAGAATACTGGCGATTTTCGTGCGCATTTCACGTCTATCAATAATCATATCGATAGCGCCATGCTCCTGTAAAAACTCGCTACGCTGAAAACCTTCAGGCAATTTTTCGCGTACCGTCTGTTCGATAACCCGGGGACCGGCAAAACCGATAAGCGCATTTGGCTCAGCTACATTAATATCACCCAGCATCGCCAAACTGGCTGAAACGCCACCCATCGTGGGATCTGTCATAAAAGAAATGTAA
>CXWL01003335.1_pt2 | contig 20966 bp, 21 predicted proteins | sample 590931 | NCBI WGS metagenome assembly CXWL01 (sample SAMEA3498368, study PRJEB10139) | groundwater metagenome | biome: water well; material: biofilm material | place: Germany | collected 2015-04-27 | reverse complement strand
ACGTGAAACGTGAGAAGCGCGACGAAAAAACATGAATCCTTCCCGGCTCGTGCGGCTCACACAAGGCGAGACCAATCTCTATCCTGTTACCTTTCACGTCTCACGTTTTATATCTCACGTCTTCTAACAGGGAGGTGCAGTCATGACATGCAATGTAGGGGGAGTGGAACGGCCGATCAGGATCGTCGTAGGAATTGCGTTGCTCGGGATCGGGGGCTTTGCCGGGTTGCCCCCGGTCGGGACCGGCATCGCGTTGGTGGTCGGAACGGTCATGTTGGTCACGGGCGCGATCGGTTTCTGCCCGGCCTGGACTCTGTTGGGCATCAATACCTGTCCGACGGAGAACGTGAACCGTAAAAAGTGAAACGTGAAACGGGGAAACCGTTGAAGAGCGAGTCTTACGAACAACGATTCATGCCTAACGTGTAACGAGGTGAACCATGGCACGAGTGGTGATCATCGGCGCATCGATCGGTGGACTGCCAGCGGCCTATGAGGCGCGGGCGTTTCTTGCGAAGAAACACAAGGTCACGGTCATCTCCAATGTCGAGTCCTTTCATTTCGTGCCGTCGAATCCCTGGGTCGCGGTCGGATGGCGGACCAGGAAAGACATCAGTTTTCAGATCGCGCCTGTCTTGGCCAAGAAAGGGATCGAGTTCGTCCATGCCACGGCGGACCGGATCGAGCCCGAGCAGAATCGAGTGATCACTGCTAAGGGCGAGGTGCCCTACGACTATCTGATCATCGCGACGGGTCCCAAGCTGAATTTCGGCGCGGTCCCAGGACTGGGCCCCAGCGGCTATACCCAATCCATCTGCAATGTGGACCATGCTGAGCAGGCCTGGGGCTTCTACCAAGCGTTCCTCAAGAATCCCGGTCCCATCGTCGTCGGAGCGGCTCAAGGCGCGTCCTGTTTCGGACCGGCCTATGAGATGGCGTTCATCCTCGACACCGACCTCCGGAAAAAGAAGCTGCGGAAGAAAGTGCCGATCTATTTCGTGACGCCGGAACCCTATATCGGACATATGGGATTGGCCGGGGTAGGCGCCTCGCGCCGCCTCATGGAGGACGAGTTCGCCGAACATTCCATCAAACCGATCCCGAATAGTTCGATCAAAGAAGTTCAGCCCGGCAAGGTGCTGCTGGAAGATGGACAGGAGATTCCGTTCCGCTATTCCATGTTCATCCCGCCGTTCGCCGGGGTAGATGCGGTGGCCAGTACGCCGGGGCTTTGCAACCCGAAAGGGTTCGTGAACATTGATGCCTATCAGGCCAATCCCAAGTATAAGAATATCTATTCAGTCGGTGTCTGTGTGGCGATTCCACCGGTCGAAGTGACCCCCATCCCGACCGGCGCCCCCAAGACCGGCTACATGATCGAGTCGATGGTCTCCGCGGCGGTCCACAACATCAAGGCCGATATCGAGAACGATCCCAAGCGGGACACGGCGACCTGGAATGCGATCTGCTTGGCCGACATGGGGGATACGGGCGTTGCGTTCGTGGCCTTGCCACAGATGGCGCCGAGAAATGTGACCTGGGCGAAGAAGGGCAAGTGGGTTCATCTGGCGAAGATCGGGTTGGAGAAGTATTTCCTCCATAAAATGAAACGCGGTATCAGTGAGCCCTACTATGAAAAAGTGATCCTGAAAGCGTTGGGCATCGAGAAGTTGGATAAACCGGCATGAATAGGATAACGCTCCCTTTCTCTGTTAGGTTTTTCCGGCTCACGAAGATGGGGCTGCTGGTGCTAGTTGGATTGTTGTTCGCCGCCTGTGCCGGTGGTCCGGCGGATCGTTCGGACGCGGTGAAGATGGCGGATGTCTTGAGGGGCAAGACGAAGCAGGAACTCCTCGCCTGTGCCGGTGCGCCGCGAAGCGAGCGCACATCACAGAGTCTGACAACGATGGTCTATCAGGAAGAAGCGGAGCTCATCGAACTCTCCGTCCCTGGCGCGAAATCGAGCGGCGCGAGAAACCTTCCGCATCGCTGTCGGGCGACGGTTCTGCTCAAGGACGGTCGAGTGGCCGATGTGCATTACGAGTCGGTGCCCGCAGGGTTGGGGGCCGAGGACCACTGCGACGAGATCTTTGCGCATTGTTCTCAATAGGGGCAGCCGTCCGGTCGAGCATTGGATCATCAGGGAAGATGCGCCGGGTGGTTCTCGCATCGCCCACGGCGTGATTGTGAAAGAGTGAAAGATCGTGCCGAATGATAGCAACGTCTCGCTCGTCGGACACGACGCGGCATCTGATGCTGGCGATTATGGCCGTGGTGGCCGTCATCGTGGTGGGGACGTTCGGCTACATCGTGATCGAAGGCTGGCCTGCCTTCGACGCCTTCTACATGACGGTCACAACCGTCACGACCGTCGGGTATCAGGAAGTTCATCCGCTGTCGCCGGCCGGCCGGGCCTTCACAATCGCCCTGATCATCAGCGGTGTGGGAACCCTCTTCTATGTGTTGGGCAACGTGGCGCGGCTGTTGTTAGAAGGGGAACTGAGAGCGATTTTCGGACGGTATCGGACTGAGGGAAAAATGAAGACGGTGGCGAATCATTACATCGTATGCGGATACGGACGTATGGGGAAGCGGATCTGTAAGGAGCTCCGCGCGAAACCGCTGCCGTTCGTCGTGATCGACAAGCATCCTGACGTGATCGCTGCCTTGCAGCGAGAAGGCCTGATGGCCGTGGAAGGCGACGCCACACAGGATGAGGTTCTAATCAGGGCGGGGATCGAACGGGCCAAAGGGGTGGTGTCGGTCGTGAATACGGATACGGAGAACCTCTACATCGTCCTGACTGCCAGGGGATTGAACAAGGATCTCTACATCGTGGCGCGCGCCGGCGACGAAGGGTCGGAGCACAAGTTGATGCGGGCCGGCGCAAACCGTGTCTCGTCGCCCTATCACATCGGTGGGGTGCAAATGGCGCAAGCCTTGATCCGTCCCGCGGTCATGGATTTTCTCGAACTGGCGACGCAGAGTGAACATTTGGATCTTCAGATGGAAGAGCTGACCGTCGAACAGGGCTCACGCTTCGATGGCCGGACCCCTTGCGATTGCGGACTGGCCGAGGATCGAGGGCTGGTCCTCATCGCGGTCAAGCGCACATCAGGCCATCTTGAGTTCAATCCAGGCCCCAAGGTCCTGCTAGCCGAGGGCGACAAATTGATTGTCTTGGGTCAGCCGGAAAGTTTAAAGCGCCTTGAAGCCGTCATCAAATCCCAAGCTGTGGTCTAGCCGTATCGTGAGCTTCACGAGTATTAAAAGAAGAGCCTCATGACGGGCGGCGATCCATCGATCCTTGCTGTCTTGGTGGGAAGTCTGGTGGGGCTCTCGTTGGGCATCACGGGGAGCGGCGGGTCACTGATCGCGATTCCTCTCCTGGTCTATGTGCTCGGGACGAGCGTACAGGAAGCCGTGAGTCTCTCACTCGCGCTCGTAGCCGCTGCTGCCTGCATCGGCGCCATCGAATCTTTTCAGTCGGGCCTCGTCAAGGTGAAGGCGGCTCTACTCCTGAGCGGTACCGGTATGATCGGCGGGTGGGTGGGCTCCATAATCCATCGGCTCGTACGGGAGGAAATCACGCTCCTACTCTTCGGCCTGCTGATGATTGTGGCAGCCGGACAGATGTGGTGGCGCACGACCTTGCGGGAGGATCCTGAGGAACGGAGCATCTGCGCGGATTTGTTTCCGCGAACCTGTTGGGTGAAAGTGAGCGGGATTGGACTGGCGGTCGGCTTGTTGACCGGATTCTTCGGGGTCGGAGGAGGGTTTGTGATTGTGCCGGCCCTGACGTTGCTGCTCGGATTTCCAATGCGGGTGGCGGTGGGGACTTCGCTGTTTATCATTACGCTGATTGCCCTGACAGGAGTCGCCGCGTATGCCCGTCTGGCTCCGATGGATCTGCGCGTTCTCTCGTTCTTGATCGCCGGCGCTGCTATCGGAATGCTGGCAGGGAGACAGGTGAGTCGCGCCCTCTCCCCCAGGCTCTTAACCAGGGCCTTTGCCGTCGTCGCATGGGCGGTCGCGGTGATCCTTATCGGTCACAATCTCTGGAAGATCAACGGAGGAATCTTGTGAGTGAGCAACAGGGGGGCCTTGAAGAGGGAGGGACCCATACGCCTGTCGGTTCGAGGCGGACGTTTTTTGGCTGGGTGACGAAGGTGGCGGCAGGCCTGATCGGGCTCGGGCTGGCGATTCCCTTGGCCGGGTATGTGATCTCACCAGCGCTGAAGCGCAGAGCTCAATCGTGGGTCGAGGTCGGTCAGGTCGATAGCTTGCCGGAAGGAGAGCCTTCCCAGCTTGAATATGTGGCGATCGTCAGAGACGGCTACCTAGAGGCCAAGACTCAGAAGGCAGTCTGGGCAGTGAAACAGCCGGACGGAGCCGTCACCGTGTTCGCGCCGCTCTGCACCCATCTGGGGTGCGGCTATCACTGGGATAGGACGGATCGCCGGTTTAAGTGCCCCTGCCATGGAAGCGCGTTCGATGTGACCGGAGAAGTCCTGGCCGGTCCTGCTCCCCGTGCCCTGGATCGTTTGCCGACAAAAATCGAAGAAGGACGATTGCTCGTCATGTACAAAGAGTTCAAGTCCGGGCTTTCGCGATCAATGGAGCTGTAACAATAGTCAGGTCGGTGAAAAACCGTATGGCTGAACAAGACGGCACGCAAGCGACGAGAAGGCTCTGCGATCAACTGCAGATCACTGCGGAGGAGCTGCAGGCCAGACTGAAGTTTCTCTCCTTCAATGAGCAAGACGGGCGGAACCTCGTCGAAATCCGCGACGTGATCGCTTCCCGCATCGACGAGATGATCGGAGAATTCTACGGACACCTGCTGCAATTTGAAGAATTGCGCGTGATCTTGTCCGATCCAACGCTTGTGGAGCGGCTCAAGGGGTCGCAGCGCCAGTACTTGCTCACCCTTGGGCAACTCGGCGATGACGTCGAGTATGCCGAGGCGCGGCTTCGGATCGGACTCACGCATGAACGAGTCGGGCTCAAGCAGAAGTGGTACTTGGGCGCCTATCACAAACTCTTCGAGTTGATTCTTCGACGGCTCACGGCTCGTTATTCGCAGGACGTGCACAGGCTGTCCTCGTTGGTCCTCACGTTGAACAAGGTGCTCAGTCTCGATGAGATCTTTGTCGTGGAGACCTACTACCATGCGACGACGCAGCGGTTGGAAGACAGCCTTGGTCAACTGAAGGACGCGCATCGGCAGCTCGAAGGCCTGTCTCGTCAGGACTCTCTGACGTCCGTGAATAATCGGCGTGCCCTCATGGATGCGTTGGCCCTGGAGTTTCACCGGTGCCGGCGCTACCGGCACCCGTTCGTCCTGCTGTTTCTCGATGTCGATCACTTCAAAGAGATCAATGACCGGTACGGGCATGCATTCGGCGATCGAGTGCTGCTCCATGTGGTGCAGTTGGCCAAAGGAACCATCCGTCCGCCCGATATCATCGGTCGCTACGGTGGGGAGGAGTTTGTGATCGGTTTGGTAGAGTGCGATCAAACCGGTGCCCTGCAGATTGCCGAGCGTATCAGACTAAAAGTCGCAGAGGATCGGTTCGCGTGGGAACAGCATGTCACGGCAGTGACCGTCAGCATCGGGGTCGTCATGTTATCTCAGGAAATCGACCGGGTCGAAACGCTCATCGCCCGTGCGGATCTGGCCATGTATCAGGCCAAACGCAACGGGCGAAACCGCGTCGAGTTGTACAACGAAGAGTGCCTGTCGAAGGACCAGCCGACATGAACCGAGTCACTTTGTATGCATGGCTTGACCGCCGCTTGAACCTTAAATCGGTCGAACGGACTCTGCTCGACGAGCCGATTCCGGGTGGCGCCAGCTGGATCTATGTGTTCGGCTCGGCGACGCTCTTTCTCTTCCTGCTCCAAGCCATCACCGGCATGTTTCTCGCCGTCTATTATGCGCCGACGCCCGATCACGCCTACGACAGTATTCAGTTTATTGAAGAGCAAGTCACATTCGGCGCGTTCGTGCGCGGGCTCCACCATTGGGGCGCCTCAGGGATGGTGGTCGCGATCGGACTGCATATGCTCCAGACCTTCCTGTATGGAGCCTATAAGCCACCCCGCGAAGTCATGTGGATGGTCGGCGTCGTGCTCTTTCTGATTGTGATGGCGTTTGCGTTCACCGGCTATCTCCTGCCGTGGGATCAGACGGCCTATTGGGCAACGCAGATCGGGCTTAATATGGTGGGCACGGTTCCGCTGGTCGGAGAGTTCTTGATGAAGGTCATGCGGGGCGGGGAGGTGCTGGGGGCGCTCACACTATCCCGGTTCTTTGCCGTCCATATCTTGTTTCTGCCGGCTTTGCTGATCGCCTTGATCGCCGCCCATCTGTTTATTCTGCGACGTGTAGGCCCGGCCGGGCCCTGGACTGATGAGCGGGCGTCGCTCGGCCGCGAGACGTTTTATCCGCGGCAGGTCTATATGGACGCCGTCGTCATGCTGGCGGTGTTCGCCACCCTGTCGAGTCTCGCGCTGCTGGTGCCCTTTCCCTTGACCGACAAGGCGAATCCATCCGACACCAGTTTCGTGCCGGTGCCGGAATGGTATTTCCTCTTCTACTACGAATTACTGAAATACGTGCATGGGCCGTTGGAGCCGCTGGCGACCTGGGTTCTGCCGATGGTCGTGATTCTCGGTCTCCTTTTCTGGCCCTTCATCGACAGGAATCCGGTGCGCAATCCGATCAAGCGGCCTGCCGCACTGGTCTCTGGGCTGCTGTTTCTCTTCGTCGTCTTTTCCTTGCTGGGTCTCTCGCTCAAGAATCTCTATGCGGTGCCGCGTGTGGATCCGGCTCTCGCCAGAGGGCAGGTGCTCTATCAGCAATTCGGCTGCATCGGCTGTCATCGCATTCATGGCGAAGGTGGCGCCGTCGGGCCGGAGCTGTCCTCTATCGGCGACACGAGGCCTGACCGTGAATGGCATCTGAAACATTTTCACGATCCTCAGTCGGTATCGCCTGGGTCGTTCATGCCGAAATTTCCTCTGGACGAGAAGCAGCTCAATGATCTGACGAGCTATATGCTGAGCCTCAAGCGAACTTCATAGGGTAAGGCTGAGCGACGCTGGGCTAGAGGCTAGGGGCGACCAGAAGGAATATTTCCCCTCTCGCCTCGTGACCCTTGCCTGGCTTCTGTGGCATCCCGCAGCAATCACAAGATCGGCTCTGTGGCCTTTCGCTCCAGTAGGAGAGGAGTATTCTGCCTAATCATCTGATTTGACAGGTAAAGCGGCAGACATGGTGTTCTCGTTAATGGCACAGTCTTGGCACATAAGAGGGACATGATGTGGCTACTGTCGACATTTCTTGGGCTGGCTATGCTCGTGAGCTGTTCTGGGGAGACGGCTGGGGTCAAGAGCGAGCAGTNNCATTCCAGGCAGCCGGCTCGGCGAACAGATCCGGCTGGGCTATGAGATTGTTGTAAATACCCAGGAATATGGCCGGCCCTACATCGGCAATCGGCTGAACTGCACGAACTGTCACCTCGACGGCGGACTCAATCCGAATGCGGCCTCCTTCGTCGGTCTTGCGTCAGTCTATCCCGAGTATCGCACTCGCAACGCGAAGGTGAATACCTTGGCTGATCGCATCAACGAATGTTTTGAGCGAAGCCTCAATGGGCGAACCCTTCCGCCGGACAGTTCCAAGCTGCAGGCTATCGTGGCCTATATCACATGGCTTTCTGAGGGAGTACCGCAAGGCGCGACCATTCCCTGGAGGGGCCTCCAGCTCATTGACGCGCGGCGGCCTCTCGACCCATCCAACGGGAAGAAGATATTTGCGAATAAATGTGCCTTCTGTCACGGCTCCGACGGCCTAGGAACGATGTCTGGTCCGCCGGTCTGGGGATCGCAGTCCTACAGCATTGCCGCAGGTATGGCGCGGGTGAGTGTCGCCGCGGCGTTCATCAAGTCGAACATGCCGCGTGCGCGGGGGTGGACCCTGTCGGACGACGATGCATACGACGTCGCCGCATTTATCAACGCGCAACCGCGACCGGATTTTCCTGGCAAAGCGCATGATTGGCCGAAGGGCGGTAAGCCTGTCGATTCGCCGTACTAGCGTATGAGATGTGAAGCGTATCCTGGGGGATAAGAGCGTATGGCTTATAGCTGATGACATGGAAAAGCTATCGTCTGTCGAGAAGAGGAGTCGATCATTGGTTTCGGTAGTTCCAGCTCTAGTTCCTAGCCATACGCGATAGGCTTTTCTTTTCTGACGAGATACGAACGACGCAGGAGAGGGCGACATGAAACTCACAGCCTCATACCATGATGGGACGCGCTACGACATCACGAGCGGCACACATCGCATTGTCACGGATCAACCGGCAGACGACGGCGGGCAGGATGCCGGGATGAGTCCCGTCGAACTGTTTGTTGGCTCGGTGGCCAGTTGCGTCGGGTATTTTGTCGGGCAGTTTTGCGCGCGCCACGACATCCCTCGGGACGGGCTGAAGATCGATGCCGAGTGGACGATGGCCGAAGGCCCGCATCGCGTCGGGGTTATTGCCCTCGCCATTCATTTGCCGCATCGCTTGTCCCCGGAGATCAAAGAGCGTTTATTGAAAGTCGCGCAGGCCTGTACCGTCCATCAGTCTCTCACGGTTGCGCCGAACGTGGTGATTACGCTGAATCCGCACAGCCATGTCGGGAACCAGCCATCCGGAGGGACGATCACTCCATGACTCTCTCGCGGCGTTCATTGCTCGGATGGCTGCTTCAAGGGCTTGGAGTAGCAGCGATCGTCAATCGGCATGTTCTTGTTGCGCAGGCGGACGGGGAAGAGCCGGCCCGGAGCGAGTCGGGGCCGTTGACGGTCCGGGTGACCAGGCCCTTCGATGCCGAAACGCCGGTGTGCGAGTTCCTTCCGTTCCTGACACCCAACCATCGCTTCTTCGTGCGGAGCCATTTCGGCCCGCCGCCGCCTGAAGCAATCTCCGAGGCCAAGTGGACCCTTCGTGTGGGCGGCCTGGTTGAACGATCGCAGGAATTTACGCTGAAAGACCTGCGTCAGATGGACGCCGTGACCATCACCGCAGTGGTGCAATGCAGCGGCAATGGTCGCGCATTTCATCGGCCCAAGGTCCCTGGCGTGCAATGGGAGCGGGGTGCCGTCGGGAATGCAGAATGGACCGGGGTACGGCTGCGGGATCTCTTGGCGAAGGCGGGGGTTCAAGCCGGCGCTCGTCATGTCCAGTTTCAAGGAGCGGATCGGCCTGTTGTGGTCTCCGTGCCGCTGTTTACCAGAAGTATTCCGCTGGAGAAAGCCCTCCATCCCGACACGATTCTCGCCTATGAAATGAACGGGCGTCCCTTGCCTCTTTTGCATGGCGCGCCATTGCGAGTGATCACGCCGGGCTGGATGGCGGATTCCTGCATGAAGTGGCTGACGGAGATCACGGTGCAGGCGGAGGAGTCGAAGGGCTACTACATGCAGGTGGCCTATCGCGTGCCGACACAGCCTGTGGAGTCCGGGACGACCCCGAACGTTCCCTCGATCCCCGTGGAAGCGATGGTGGTGAAGTCGCTCATCGCCGCACCACAAGAGGGTGAGACCGTGAAGTCCGGTCCCGTGACCATTCAAGGTATGGCGTGGAGTGGAGAGGCGAAGGTCGTGAAGGTCGAGGTGTCGTTCGACGAAGGAAAGACGTGGGAGCCGACACGGTTGGTGGGCGAAGATCGCCTCTACGCATGGAGGCAATGGCAGTTGGTCTGGAAGGCGAAGACTGCAGGCACGTTCACGATTCTCTGCCGTGCGACGGATGCCCGCGGGGAGCAGCAGCCGGCCATCACTCCCTGGAATCCCAGCGGGTTCTTGTGGAATGGGTGGGATCGCATATCGGTGACGGTGACGGCATGAGAACGCTGCAAAAGGCTTCCAGCTTCGTTCTCGCTTCGCTCAAACCCTCAACGTGGGAATGGCTGAAGGGGTTTTTCCGTTCGCCAAGATCCATTGCATGGACGAACGGCTCACACGAAGTGCGGTGTGTACCTCCTCGGGCTATCGCTCGCTGCGGCCTTGCTGGAAGACCTTTTTCAGCATCCGCTCTCTCTGTTGCCATGCTGTCGGCGGTCATCATCATGGCGGGTCTGGCCGTTGTGACGGCGGCGCAAGAGGAAGATATGGCCATGGTGAGCGCCGCGCTGGCGCCCCGTGCGGAGGGATTGATCATCGCGCGCTGTTCCGTCTGCCACAGTCCTGATCTCGTTGCCCAGCAGCGGTTGCCTCGCGCACGATGGGAAGCCACGGTCGAGAAAATGAAACATTGGGGGGCGGAGGTCTCCGATGACGAGGCGGATCTGCTCGTGCGGTATCTGTCGGCGCGGTATCATCCTGGTGCGCCGGATCATCTGCCGCCGCTCGAGAGTGAACTGAGGAAGGCGGAACCCTTCACGCAGGACTCGGTGGCCGAAGGGCCGGTGACGGGAGTCGCGGCCAGGGGTGCCGGCATCTTCGAGCATAATTGCCAGGGTTGTCATGGGACCGGGGCCACGGGCGGGATGGGTCCGAAGCTGGCAAAGAATCCGATTCTGAAACATGAGGATCTATTCTGGGAGACGGTTCTGCATGGACGGGGGCCGATGCCGGCCTGGGGTTCGGTGTTGAGCCATCAAGAGATTGCCGATGTGCATGCATGGTTGTTGTCGAAGTAACGGTGAGGAGACCTCATCACAGATGAAAGGAGCGGTCATGAATCTGCGGAAAGGAATTGTCATTGGCGGCGCGTTGTTGGCGTTGGTGGGACTGATGTCCGCACCGCGGTTGCTCTTCGGGAGCGACCAGCCCCGCGCGAAGGAACTGATCCAGCAGGCCTGTGTCCAATGCCATCGTCTGGAAGGGCAAGCCGAGTCGCGATTCAACCTGCGTGCACCGGATCTTATTTGGGCCGGGAGCAAGTATAACCGCGCATGGCTGATTCGATGGCTCACAGGGAAAGAAGCGCCGCTCTATGTGAAAGGCTATCGCTGGGATCTCAGTGAAGGGGCGATGAAGCATCCGGTGGTCACCGAGCCCGAGGCGAATGCGATTGCCGACTATTTCGACAAGAACAACAAAGATCCGCGGGTGAAAGTCGGGGCGTTCGACGTGTCAAAAGTCTCCAAGTATGAGGTGGCGTTCGGCGGCATGGCCTATAAGGCGCACGCCTGTCTCGGCTGTCATACGATCGAGGAAAACGGGAAGCTCATCGGCGGGCAGCAAAGCATTGCGTTGGAAAAATCCGGTCAGCGGTACAACATGGACTGGCTGTTCCGCTTCGGCCAGAACCCGCAGGATTTCATCATCCACACCGGCGAATTTGTGGCGGATGCCACGGAGCCGCAGTTGCGCGCGGTGATCGGGTTCTTGGCAGCACAAGGCGTGCCGGACTTCAAACACTATGAACCCTGGACGGCTCCGGAGTTCGGGAAAGCCAGTGCCGGGCGCGGGAAAGTGATTTACAAAGAGTACTGCATGCAGTGCCACGGGGCTGCCNNGGCCACGATCGAACCGAAACCGGCGATCCATGCCAATATCAACTTCAGCGAGGTGCCGACCGAATATCTCTACAACATGGTCAATCACGGCGGCGCGGCGATGGGCAAGTCTGCCAACATGCCCTATTGGGGGCTGACCATCGGGCAGCAGGGTGTTGCCGATGTCATGGCCTATCTCAAAGCGAACTTCAAGGGCCCGAAGTAGGAAAAGCATGTGAAACGTTTTTCGTATCTCGTGAAGCGTGAATAACGCCCACGAGATATGAGCGATGAACGACAAGGGACGGAGGCGCAATCGATGGCGACGCTGCCGTTCATGGCTGCGAAGGTCGCCAAGGAGCAGGGGCACGATGTTGTGCTCTGGCTCTGGAACGAATCCGTGACGCTTGGACGTAAGGGGACTGCCGAGCATGTGACGGGGGTGAATCTGACGCCGCTAAAGGATTTATTATCTGCCGTACAGGCCGCGAATATTCCCATCTGGGTCTGCGGGGCCTGCGCCGTGGCCAGGCAGATCGGCGCAGGAGATCTCGTTTCTGGCGCAACGATCAAAGGCATGGCAGACTATATCAAGGCCGTGGCCGAGCGTGACCGTAACGTCGCATTCTGATTTTGGCGCAAGAAAGGGAGCGTGGTATGTCAGCCGATGGTAAATCGACCGGGAAGTCAAAGAACAGTAAAGATCGAGTAGATGAGGCGGACAACGACGAGTCCGTCGAACAGGACGGTCGTTTCGATGTTAATGGGTTAGAGACCATTCCCACGATGGTGCCGCGGGAAGGGGACGGCTACCGGGCTCTGCGCGCTGGAGTGATCGCACAAGGGCTCGGACATATCGGCGAGCCTGGACACGCCTTGACCGACGATGATCTCAGACGGGTCAACACAAGAAAAGGCCTTCTTCAACTGCTCGAGAATAAAGCCGTCGACATCGAGGAGGTCCGCAAGACATTGCTGTACGAGCAGGAGTTGCGGCAACTACAGGTTGAATTGGTCAGGCTGCAACGGTGGGTGCAGAGCAACGGAGAGCGAATCGCCATTCTGGTCGAAGGCCGTGATGCAGCCGGGAAGGGTGGCACCATCCGCCGGTTCACCGAGCATCTGAATCCTCGCGCTATGCGGGTGGTCGCGCTGCCCAAACCGTCGGATGAAGAACGGGGCCAATGGTATTTTCAACGGTATATTCGTCAGCTTCCCAATAAGGGCGAGATCGTGTTTTTCGATCGCAGTTGGTACAACCGCGCGGTGGTCGAACCGGTGATGGGATTCTGCAGCAAGAAAGAACACCAGCGGTTCCTCCAGCAGGTTCCGGAGTTCGAACATATGCTCTACGAAGACGGCGTGACCATCATCAAGTTCTGGTTCTCGATCTCCAAGGACGAGCAGGCCAAGCGGTTTGAAGCGCGGCGGCAGAACCCGCTCAAGCAATGGAAGCTGAGCCCGGTCGATGAAAAGGCGCAGGAGCTGTGGGATTCCTACACTCGGTTCAAAGAGGAGATGTTCAGCAAGACACATGCGACGTTCAGCCCCTGGATCATCGTCAAAGCCAACGACAAGCAGGCGGCGCGACTGGAAAGTCTCAGGCATGTGCTGAACTTGTTGCCGTACAAAGGCAAGGACGAAGCCCCGATCCGTCTGACACCGGACCCCAATGTGATTACCCGATTCCACCGCAAGATGGTGGAATTGGATTTGTGACAGGTGCGAAAAGGAGTCTATGCATCCGATTCATCCGATCGTGGTCCATTTCCCCATTGCGCTGTTGTGCGCCAGCGTCGCGTTCGATGCCCTTGCCTCTCGCTGGCCGACCGGAGGTCTTCGCGAAACAAGTCGCTATACCCTGCTGGCCGGTGTCATGGCCGCAGGGCTGGCAGTGGTGACGGGCGGAATGGAAGAGGATCTGGCCAAGCGGGCCGGTGCGCCGGAATCGGTGCTTGAACTCCACGAGAGCCTGGGCACGGTCACGCTCGTCGTCTTCGTGATGCTGTTGGGGTTGCGTCTCGCCATGCAATTAGGGTGGCTCAAAGAAATCCGCGCACTCTCTCTCGGTCTCGGTGCGATCGGGATCGTCATCCTGGGTCTTACAGGCTATTGGGGCGGCGAACTCGTCTATACCTACGGAATTGGCGTGCAGACGATCATGGCCCTGGTGACTCCCTAACGGGATGTGGAAAACGCAGAACGATGAGCGCAGAACGATGAGCAGCGAGTAGACGATTACAGGAGCAAGACGATGAAGATATTCCCTCTGATTATCGTGGCGTTGTCTTTTGCCATTCCCGCCTGGGCTGCGGAGCGACAAATCATGCAGCCACGGGTGCCGGCCGACAAGTTGGCCGAAGCGCGCGCATTGACGAGCCCCCTGTCGAGTTCCCCGGAGATCGTTGCGCAGGGCAAGGCGCTCTACAACGGCAAGGGTACCTGCTTCAACTGTCATGGAAAAGACGGGAGTGGCAATGGACCGGTGGCGGCCCAGCTGGATCCGTCGCCTCGCAATTTTCAGCATCATGGTTTCTGGCGTCATCGCACGGAAGGAGAAATCTTCTGGGTGATTAAGCATGGCTCACCCGGCACCAGCATGATCGGATTCGACGGGCAACTGACGGACGAAGAAATCTGGACCATCATGCAGTACGAGCGCAGCTTCGGCGGCGAGCATGGTCTTGGCATGATGGGCCATGGAGAAGGCATGGGGCCCATGATGGGACCGGGCGGCGGCATGGAACATCGTGGACCGAGAGGTGGCATGGGCGGTTGTGAGGGCGGAGACTGCGGCCGGTAATAGAATGCCAGTGAAACTCTCGCTGTCTGTGGATGTCTACGCTTGTTGTGGTTTGTCGATGAGGCGGGTGACAGGTCCCCCTATTGTTGCAACATATTGGGCTCATAGATAATCTCCTTGCTGTCGGCGGTGAGCACCCGATAGCTATAGAGCTCTAGCGTTTCCTGGCTCAACATCCTTACCGTGGCGGCATCATCTACCACTAAAATCGTGTTCGACGAATCGATCCTGTCTTCCCAGACCTATTGGGGGCGTGCGAGCTCCATGGCGGTGGACAGCTTGTCAGGTATTGGGAAGAGGATACGAATATTGGTGCCCAGTCCGGGGCTGCTAGTGGCCACGAGACCGCCCCCATGCGATTGCACGATCCCACGGACGGATGGCAAGCCAAGCCCCCGGCCCAGGAACTTGGTGGTAAAGAACAGGTCGAAGGCCCGTTGAAGGGCGGCCTCACCCATACCGCATCCGTCGTCCGCCACCTCCAGATAGGCGAACGTTCCAGGGCGCGTTGTGCCTTCCAGATAGCTATGGGACAGTTGCTCTTCGTCGCACTCCATCGTCCCTGTGCTGAGTTGAATGGTTCCCGGGTCGTCGCCGATGGCCTCGACACTGTTGGTGACCAATTGGTCAAGGAGGTGCCGTATTTGTTGGTCGTTGGCCATGATGGATGGAATCCCATCACCCAGGTGCAGCTGCAGACGACTGGTGGTTCCGCGAGGAAGCGGGAGGGACGCGGAGTACTTCTGCACAATTTCATTGAGATTGGTTAGCTTGAGTCCGATGAGAGATTTCCCGGTGTAGACGAGCAATCTGCCGGTGATATCCGAGGCGGTTTGCGCGGCTCGCATGGCTTCGTCGAGGTTCCTGGCTATGCCTCGCTTGTCCTCCTGCAAGGCCATTCGGGACAGGGTCAGATGGCCTGTGATGACTTGAAGAAGATTATTGAACTCGTGGGCGATGCTGCCGGCTATCTGCAGCTGGTTTTCCAACTTTCGATCGTGCGTGCGTTGGTGCTCCAGGCGGTGCTTATAGAGTGTGGCCTGGAGCGTGGCGTGCAATTCGCGCTCTTCGAACGGCTTGATGAGATACCCGAACGGCTCGGTCTCGAGGGCTTCTTCGAGCAACGAGGCATCGGAGAACGCGGTCAGGAACACGACCGGCACGTCGAGAAGTTTGTGCAAGCGAGCGGCTGTTTGGATGCCGGTCAATTCGCCGGCCAGATGGATGTCCATCAGCACGATGTCCGGGTGAGTACGTGGGATCTCCTCCAGCGCCTGCTCGCCCCGCGCCGCCCGGCCGCAGATGTCGTAGCCTAGTTGCGTCAAGCGATCGCTGATCTCCATGGCGATCAGCGCCTCGTCTTCCACGATATAGATGCGNNACTGCGAGGGGCGCTCCGGTGCCGTGGTTTCGGAGGGCAGAGGTATCTCAAGGACGATCTCGGTGCCGGTGCCGGGAGGCCTGGTGAGCTTGGCCCCCAGTTGATTGGCCAGACTTGCCACCAATTGCAGCCCGAAGGAACCGGCCTGCTCCAGATTGAACTCCGCTGGAAGACCGGCGCCTTCGTCCGAGACCGAGAGGAGGAAGGAACGGTCGCGCGTCGCGATGCGGACCAGCACGGGGCCGCTCGTGCCATCCGGGTAGGCGTACTTAAATGCGTTGGTCACCAGTTCCGTGACGATCATGCCGCATGGCAGGGCGATGGTGGCCGGCACGGAGAGGTCTTCTGCCTCGACTCGGAGGTGAGTGCGGCTGGCGGACTCGTGGAAGGAGCGCCGTAGTTGATCCGTGAGTGCCGTAAGGTATGCACCGAGGGGGATTCTGTGGAGGTCGGTTGAGCGATACAGTAGCTCATGCACCAGGATCATAGCGCGCAGCCGATCCTGCCCCTCGGAGAAGATGGACAGGTCCTGCCCCTGGCGAGTTTTCTTTGCCTGAAAATGGAGCAAGCTGGAAATGATCTGGAGATTGTTCTTCACCCGGTGATGCACCTCGCGCAACAGGGTTTCCTTCTCGTGCAACGACGCCTCGATCCGCAATTCCGCCTGCTTGAGCGCGGTGATGTCCTGCGCGGTGCCGGTGGAGCGGAGTGGCCGGCCGGTCGCCTCGTCGTAGTGGGTCTCACCGTGCTCTTGTATGAACTTGATCCGTCCGTCCGCCATGCGCAGCCGATGGATGATTTCGTAGGGTTTGCGGGTCTCGATCGAGGTGAGATAGGCTTCGTCGACCAGGGATCGGTCCTCCGGGTGGACCGCGTCGAGAAACGCCTGGTATGAGGCGCCGAACTGTACCGGATCGATCTCGAAGATGCGGAAGAGTTCATCGGACCAGGTGAGCGTAGAGCTGGTGAGGTTGAGTTCCCAATTCCCGATCTGCGCAATGCGCTGGGCTTCTTTCAGCCGCGCTTCGTTTCGGATCAGGTTTTCCTTCGCGCGGTTGCGCTCGGTGATATCCCGCAGGATCACCGTAGAGAGCGTGTGCCCGTCGGTCAGTGTTTGCGAGAGAGAGGCTTCGATGGGGAACTCCTGCCCGTCGGCCCGCAATCCGCTGGCGATCTCCAATTGGCCGATCTTTCGCGCGCTGCGATCGCTCAGGCTGAATGCGGGGCTGGGTTCATATAGCGGTTTTTGAAAATGATGAGGGATGAAGCGGTTGAGCGGTTGCCCCAACGCTTCCTGTGCGGAGCATCCGAACAACCGTTCCGCCGTTGGATTGAACAGCACGATGTGCCGGTCCTCATTCACGGAGATGATGGCATCCGTGGCGGAGTCGATGACTGCGGCCAGACGCAGCTCGACTTGCTGAACTTCGTGCCGGACTCTGTCCTGTTCCCGCTTGCGTTGCCAGCGATGGGTCCATAGGCCTAGGCCTGCGGCTGCGATCAGGGTGCCGGTGGAGGCAATCAGTTGCAGGCTCTGCAGATGCTCCAAGACCTCCTCGGTATCGACCTTGACGACCATACTCCAGGGCGTGCCCTGAACCGGGACTATATGGGCCAGTACCGCATGGCCGCGATAGTCGGAGGAACTCTCCAGCGGGCCATAGTGCCCTTGCGCGGCTTTGACGATCGGGAAGGTATCCAGTGTGCTGGGGACCTTCCGCGTCATGGGAGTCGGTGTCATGTAGCGCAGCTTATTCAGCACGATCACCTGGTCGTTGTCATGCTTGATCAGCTCGATTTCGGCGGTACGGCTCTTTCCCGGCCAGGATTGAATCATCGTGAAGAGGTCCTTCCAGGTCCCTCGCAACACCAATACGCCGACGGTGGTTGTCTTGTCTGCACCCTTGATCGGGGCGAAGGTATCCAGCATCGGCTGTTCCGGCGCAGCCGGGTCGGCGGCATAGAGTTCTGAAAACGGCGGCGGGGTTGTCTGCAGGACTTGCCGTGCGAGTAATTCTCCCCTCTCGGACAGCTTCATAGACCGGCCAGTGCTGAAGCGAACATTCCCCCTGGCGTCGAGAATCGTCGCTCCGGCATAGCCATAATAGGCGACCGCGGACTCGAGTGGCTGCTGGAGCAATGCGGGCAGGTCGTTGCCTTTGGTGGCCCACCAGCCTTGAGCCAGCCCAACATGCAGCAGGTCCGTGAGGACCAGGCTATCCCCCCGGCGTTCCTTGAGAAAGGCCGACAGTTGGCTTGATTTCAGCTGACCGATGCTGGCCAGCTCGTTGAACGTGGAGGTTTTCTTTTCCGATTTGAGGTGTGCGAAGAACTGATATTCGGCGACTTCTGCGCCGAGCGCGAGCAGGCAGAATAGCGCAATAAGCCCGAGCGATATCTTGTGTGCGATAGCAGGTCTGTTCATCGGTTCGATCCCGCCCCCAGTGGTGACGACCCCGTCAGCCGGTTTCCGGCAAGACGCTTGACCGACTCACTCTGCTGAAGGGCTGGAACTGGTCGCCGACCTAAAATCGATGGATTTGTACATTGCGCGCTGAATGCGCGATCGTCTCTGGTATGGGGTCTTAGTGCCGTGGCTAACCTCGCCTTGCCTAAGAAGAAACGAGTATATCAGTGGGTGGGCTACTCCACAATGTGTGGTTCGATGCAGCGCGCCGCGCCACCCGATCTTGTACCCAAATCTGTGTTGTCGCCTTTTGCGACAGCCACGTTTTTAGGTCAGACCTGGAATGCCCCAGGGACAGTGCCCCCTCTCTCCGCGCATTTCCTCAAGCCCCTGTCAATCCACAGTAATCCGCGATTCCCCGGTTCTGAGTCTCTGGCACGGCCTTCGCTTTTGTTTTGAGCGGAACCATATCTATCCAAGGAGGAGTCGTCATGGACAATCAAGAGATAAAAGGTTCGGCGCAGGCCGTGGCACTGGCATTCATTGGAGGAGCGGTGGCTGGCGTGGTGGCCGGTCTGCTTCTTGCCCCGCAGTCGGGAGAAGAGACGCGACGGGATTTGAAGCGATATGCCAGAAGGGCCGAGGACGAAGTCCTGGAGAAGGCGAAGGAGGCGCGAGCTGCCCTCGATGAGACCATCGAACGTGGCAAGCATTTCATCGCAGAGAAAGCGGCGGATGTCGAGGCGGCGCTCAAGGCCGGACGAGAAACCGTGAAGGAAAAAATGGATAAGTGCTGTAGCTGACGAGGCTGTCGTGAGGGAGGGTCTTGCCATGCGACCAGTGGACGATATTCGGAAGAAGCTGTTGATCCAACGGCGCGGCTTGTTTCGTCAGGTTGCACAAACGGAAGACGAACTGCTCTGGCTTGAGACCGATGTCGAGAGCGAAGTGGAGGAGCGGGGGCAGAAAGAGGGCATGTTGCGCCTACTCGATCGTCTGGATGGACGAGCGAAGGCTGAGATCGAGGAGATCGACCGGGCGCTCGTCAAGCTGGAGGCAGGGCAGTATGGCCGATGCGAACAATGCGGAAAGGACATCACCCAATCCAGGCTGGAGGCCGTCCCTGCGGCAGCCATGTGTATGGCTTGCGCAGAGGCATGGGAGACCCGGGCGGCGCTGAGGGCATAACTGATGAGAGCCGTCCGTTTTCATGGCCGGGGCGGGCAGGGTGCGAAGACTGCGAGCCGTATCCTGGGAACGGCTGCGTTCCTGGAAGGGTTCGTGGCGCAGGACTCGCCGATCTATGGAGCCGAGCGGCGCGGTGCGCCGGTGGCCGCCTTTACGCGGATCGATAGCGGACCGATCAAACAGCGTGGGGCCATCGTCCATCCCGATCTCGTCGTCATCGCCGATGCGTCACTCGTTCAGGATCCTGCCGCCCGCGTGCTGGAGGGTATCGATGAACGGACGGTGGTGTTTGTTAATTCACCACTGACCGTCGAACAGTTTCAGACCCAGACTTCTCTGCCGGGTCGCCTGACTACGTTGGGGCTGACGGATATCGCCCTGCAACAGTTTGGAAAGCGCGGCGCGATCAGTTCGTTGCTTGGCGCTGTCGCCGGTCGGCTCGTCGGACTCAGCCGGGATTCTGTTCGAGAGGCGATTGCACAGGAGTTGGCGGANNACCGTTTCCCTTGATACAGGCGCAGGGCAGCCGAGCGCTCCGGTGATGCTTCGAACGCCGACGTACGAGCCACCGACCAGAGGAACTGCCGGCATTACGGCAGGCCCCAATTCAGCAATCCGATCCGTGGCGGGATGGCGCACCTTCCGGCCAGTTCTTCGTCCGGACCTGTGCAACGGCTGCTGGCTGTGTTTTGCCAATTGTCCGGAGGGTGCCATTTCGATCAAGCCGGATGGCAAGCCGGCGATNNGATGATGACCGGCAATCTCGCAGCAGCCTGGGGCGCGCGTCTCGCCGATGTGGACTATGTGCCGGCCTTTCCCATCACGCCGCAAACGGAAATCGTCGAAGCCCTATCCAAGTGGTGCGGCACCGGGGTTTTGAACGCCCGCTTCGTCACCATGGATTCGGAACATTCGATGATGACGGCTGCAGGAGCGGCGGCTGCCACGGGCGTCCGCGTATTCACGGCCACGTCGAGCCAGGGGCTGCTCCATGCTTGTGAAGTCTTGTACACCATCGCGGGATGGCGGGTGCCTTTGGTGCTGGTGAATGTCTCGCGGGCCTTGGCTGCTCCCATCACGCTGGAGCCGGATCACAATGACGTGCTGGCGGCGCGTGATTCCGGCTTCCTGCAGATCCATGCGGAGACCTGTCAGGAGATCGTCGATTCGATCCTCATGGCCTATCGTATTGCGGAGGATCCGCGGGTTTGTCTCCCGGTCATAGTCAACCTTGACGGGTTCTATTTGTCGTTTACCCGTGAGCCGGTGAGCCTGCCGGATCCTCAGATGGTGCAGGCGTTTCTACCGCCGTTTCGACCGACTCATTTGGGATTTAAAGCCTCGTCGCCCCGCGCACTGGGGACAGCCGTGTTGGGTGGTGCCACGTACAGTTATTTCCGGCACCAGATCCATCTCGCGTCGATGAATGCGTTGCTCGTACATGAGGAAGCCGCGGTGGACTTCGAACGGCTCTGTGGCCGCCGCTACGATGTGGTCGAGGGCTACCGACTCGACGACGCGGAGGATGTGTTGATCATGACCAACGCCTTTGCGAGCAAAGGCAAGGCGGCGGTCGATGTTGCGCGGGCAGAGGGCAAGCGCGTGGGCCTGCTGCGCCTGCGCATGATCCGCCCCTGGCCGGCTGACGCGATTCGTCACGCATTGCAGGGGCGTCGGGCTGTGGCAGT
>CXWL01121443.1_pt1 | contig 20977 bp, 27 predicted proteins | sample 590931 | NCBI WGS metagenome assembly CXWL01 (sample SAMEA3498368, study PRJEB10139) | groundwater metagenome | biome: water well; material: biofilm material | place: Germany | collected 2015-04-27 | reverse complement strand
GGGGGTGAAGTGGGCGGGGTGCCTCAGTGGCAGCCGATTGAGACGGCGCCGAAGGATGGTACAGATATTCTTCTCGCCAATGACAAGGCCGTCTCGCCGGCAGGCTGGGTTTCGGACGTAGAGCACGGCGCCGAGTGGGAGGGGCAGATTGGCATGGCTGGTTGGTGGACTCTAAATGGAGATGCGCGCCCTCCAACCCACTGGATGCCACTGCCGCCGCCCCCTGCACCCCGCCCCGAATCCACCACCGGCCAAATAAATAAACCTGCCACTGCCGCTCAGGATGGTAATCATGGGTAATTTTGAAGAACGGGTGAAGCAGCACGCCGAGGCAATCGAGCGCATGAAGTCGCTCAAGTTTGGCGACCCCGTTACCAATGTCTGCGCTGGCGACAAGAACCCCGAACTTCACGCCTACTTCGTGGAATACACAGCCCACGGGCGAAAGAACAGATTCGGCATTGTTCACCGCGACCACTGGGCCAAGTGCACCGACCGCAAGGGCAAATTTTGGAATACCGGCATCAAGGTAATCTTCCCGGGCCACTTGGACGCCAAAACCCGCGAGGCCCTGTTTGCACCGATCTGGCAAGCCGAATACGGCGCACCTGCCACTGCTGGGCAAGGGATGGAGGGAGGGTCGTGAGCACGCTTGTTTTACCGCTGAAAGGTGTTTACTTCGACCAGATCAAGGCTGGCGTGAAGCGCTGGGAGTACCGCCTATGGACACCGTACTGGCGAAAACGGCTGGAGGGCCGCACTTACGATGCGGTAACTTTGACCAAAGGCTACCCAGCCCGAGATGACGCAGAACGTCGCCTGACGCGCCCGTGGCAGGGCTTCAAGGTGGAAATCATCATGCACCCACACTTCGGACCCGATCCTGTGATGGTGTTTGCCATCAGAGTCGCCGACGCTCAAACCAAGGGGCCGACATGAGCGACACACCAAAAACAGGCTGGCCTCCCGTGCTGCTGCAGGACGATTCCAAGCAGCTTAGCAAGTGGCTTGCTTCACGGCCTGATGCGCGGCGGATTGTGCGGATGGTTGCGGCTGAGATTGTGAAGGCGCGGACGGATCGCGTGGTATCCATTGCTCGTGAGAGCCTTCAGTGTTGCGGTAACAGAACCCGAGATTGGTGAGAATCGCCTTAACCTCTTTACAGGTTAAAGGTTTCCATCCACTCATGCAGCCGCGAGAATCGCGGCCATGGGCCGCTTAGCGGCGATATGACCTCTTGAATGCTTCTTCTTGTGCGCAAGGGCTTGCAAGAAACCGTAGAAGTAAAACTTGGCCCAATACACAAAAGGTGCAGAGCGCGAAAGCAAGTCGTCTGCGTGTGCAGCATCGACCCCTTGTGCATCTTTCACATAAGAGGCAATCTGGCTCTGGAGTTTGCTTTTTGCCACCGCAAGAGATTCATCTTGAGCGGCCAAGCTGAAGTCCAAGCAAATAAGAGTCCACTGCCCATCACGGCATTCACCGTAAAGTCGGATAAATTTTTGCTGGTTTTTCATGGGTATATGGGTACGACCATAAATTGGCCGTGCATTGATTGTGTATTACATTTTCAAAAGTCAACGTAGGACTTGCTCTTAACCTTGGGCGGCAAGACACATCCAGGATACTTTGCGCTCAAGCCTAAGGGCTTTGCGTACGCAAAAACTTTGAAACCTAATCAATTCATACTGGGAGGCGCTGCGGGGACCCCGCACAGCGAAAACAACGTCTGAATGAACAACAGCCCCTTTGGGGCTGTTGTTCTGGTCTCAATCAGGTGCACGGGTAAGCCCGCGTCTGTAAAACCATCCAGTGATGCGGAGCCTACATTTTACACTTGTAGGGGTTTATGGACAAGGCTTGCCTCGTGTTTTCTACAACACACCTAGGGGCAAATAATGCGTACATGCGCTTATCCCAAGGCTGTGCATGTGTGTCCTTACGTTCGATTTCGCCACGGCAAACTCGAAAACGTCTGCGAACACTGCCAGCAATGGCCGGACAGCGATCAGCGTCGGAGGTGCTGGCGTTCAAGCGCGAGAATCCGTGCCCTGCAACCGGAAGGCCGGAACTGCGCTGTCCACAACATCATGTTGACCACGTAACCCCGCTCTGTGCCGGTGGCGCCGACACGCGAGAAAACATGCAGTGGTTGACGATTCAGGAACACCGCTGGAAAACGCGGACTGACGTTAGGGTTTGTCGGCAGTTGCGCAAGGATGGCTATTAATCCACCCTAGGCGGCGGAATATCATCATCACGCGGCGGGTCGTCGGCGATGCGCTCGAGCAGTATCCGGCGCGCCATTCTGGTGTCTCGCGTTTGCCGGTCAAGCTGCTGCTTTTCCGTCCTGCGATGGTGGCGGGCGTCGTTGCCGTCTTGGTCGGGGTATTTCATGGGGCTACCTCGGCCAGGCGTCCATCAGGGTTTGCCGGTCGCTAGCGAGTCGGTCAGCATCTGCCGCCATGTCTTGATAGTCTTCGCTGGCACTGATCGAATACGACACTGGCGGCATCGGCGTACCGATTGACGGCATCACGGGTAAGGCGGGGCAAGTCACCACGGATGGTGGCAAGGTCGCCGCGCAGCCGCTCAGACTCAGAGCGAGCGCGGCCAGCATCAGCCGCCAGTTTTGTTTCACGGTTTTTTGCATTTTGAATGGCCTCGTTGACTTTGGTTTGAAGGGCTTGCTCACGGGTGCGCGCCGCCTGGGTGGCGACAAGCGCGGCGGCGGTGACTTCGGCCCGTATCTCGTCCCTGCCGACTTCGCGCTGGTGGGCATTCCAGCGGTTGATACCCAGCAGCAGGGCGGCAGCCAGGGCTGCGTACAGCATCCAGCGGCCCGGGTTGAGCCATGCGAGCGGGTTCACTGCCAGACTCCTGTTTTCATTTGGTCAGAAATGCGTTTTGCCCGCTCCGGAGTTTGCTTCGCCCATGTAGACTCAAGCATCCCAGCCGCCGCGCCGTCATAGTCGCCGTCCCTGACCATTGCAAGGGTGTTGCGGAAGCCGAGCAGGCCATCCACACCCATCTGGAAGGCCATATTCAACAGCGCACCGAAGCGCACCGGGTCAAGGTTCGCCATCCAGGGGGCGCGGCGCAGTAGTTCGGCCTCGCGCTTGTCGATGTCATTCGACAGCAGGTAGGCCGATTCCTCGGGTGTGATTCCGCCGCCCTTGCGCTTGTCGATCAGCCGGCCCACCCCGATTGTGAGATAAGACAAGTGGTCAGGGTAGGCGTGCAAGACCTCCCCCTCGTCGCGCCGAAGCTGTTTGGTGAGTTCTGCTTTCATGGCGCACCCCCGGAAACGGATTTTTGCTTCACCGGCCGCAGGACGATTGCCAGCACCATGCAGGCCAGCCGGATGCCGGATTTGTAGCCGTCGTCCAGCCACGGTATCAAGCTGCTGTTGTCAGCGACAAGCTGCAACACTTCAGGCAGCACGGCACCCAGCGCCAGGATTTGAATGGATGCGGCCCTCCATAAGTGGCGCCAGTTTTCAACCAGAGTAATTTTCATAATGTCCTCATGCAGGCCACGCTGTCAACGCCTGCGTCATAGCCCTTGGTGTAGCCGTCATTCCAAGCGGCTTGCATGGCCTTGACCAACGCGGCTTTTGTCAGCGTCAGGCAGTCATCGCACGTTTCCGGCTTGGTCGTTGCGCAGCCGGTCAGCAGTAGCAGGACAAGCAGCGCGGCTTTCATGGCCGCCGACCCTCGATTACGCGGTCCAACTTGCTTTCAATCCTGCCAAGCGATGACCGGGCATCCAGCATTTGCGATTCCAGCGCCGCCATGCGCTCGCTGATGCGCTGTGATTCGATGATGGTCAGCCGCTTTTCATGGTCAACCGCATCTTTGGATACGCCCTGCGCCCACCAGATAATCCCGGCTGCTTGAATGAGTAAGGCAGCAATGACCCCGATGGGTATGGCCTTGTCAACGTGCCAACTGTTTTCTGATGGTTTCATCTGTCCGGTCCTTCTCGTTGGGACGTAAAAAAGCCCGCACGCGGCGGGCTGTGTTGGCTGTAAAATGCAGAACTTCAACTTTCACGGAGGCAGCACGGCCTACAAAACATCAGAAAAAGCATGGCTCCTGGCTTTTCTTGCCATATTTGCCATCCTGTTTTTGTTGGCGCGCTATGCCAACGACTCCGCTGTTCCTGTCCGACCTGATGCACGATGCGCGCAAGCAAAAACACCCGCAGAAAAAGCGCACGAGTGCAACCCAACAACGATTTTTCTGCGTGACGGAAAGTAGCAGCTGCTTGCCCGTCATTTGGTAACAAGCTCGATCCGTCCAGCACCAACACCGGCAAACACCCGGGGCGGCACGCCGTTAGTCACATAGACGGGGACAACAGACTCGGTAGCGGTTTCCGTGACTGGGGCCGAGAAAATGCCGGTAAACTGATCGCGCGCCGTGAAGTCTTTTACAAACTGGTGGCCCGCCACCGACAAATGCACCACGTCTGCGTAAAGCCCGAGCCAAACTGCGCTCTCTAGATACAGGTATGCGGCGCAAACTTCCCGGTACAAATCGACGTAGACGACACCTTTCTGCACACACAGCGCCTGGATGGCTTGCATGTACTTCTGGTAGCTGAAAAAGTCGGCAGTTGGCCCGCGCTGAACATTGGAGGACATGATCACCGGCCTAATACCCGCCGACCGCAGCTGGTCGATGATGGATGCCATGTTGGCAACGTAGGGGGCTACCAAAACGTTGTTCCACCAGTCGTTAAGCCCGACCATAACCACACAAACAGCCGGAGCGTGCGCAATCACATCGGCATTAAGTCGCGCCAGCACTCCCGCGCTGGTGTCGCTATTCACGCCGGTATTAATCACGTCGATTGCGGCGTAGCCATTTGCCACTCCGATCTTGTGGGCGAAGGTATCAGCCGTGGTCACGCCGCCATAACTAGTGCCTTTTACTTGGCTGTCTCCGATGAAAACAATTTTGCCCATTTTTATTTTCCTCGTGTGTCAAACCAGCCAAGCGTTGCGATCCGAAGAGTGTCAGCAGCCACGCCATTTGATTCGCGTGTTCTGATTTGCGAACTGGTGTTGGTTCTTATCTCGATTGGAGCGACGGCAATAAGGTTGGCGCCTGCGTACACCGTATTTAACGGGGCGACGGTTGTTGATGGGGCAAGGTCAACGGTAGCCGGATCGGAAATATAAACATGATTACCGCCAGCCCCGGTTGCCAGTTGCACGCTGGCCTTGACACGGACGTTAATGCCGGGCGGGACGAGAAGCGTTCTGAGTACGGCAGCGGATCCGCTTGTAGTTACGCTTACGTCTATAGTGGGTGTCAGCCACTCGAAATAATCACCATCTTGCAAAAATGCCGCCCATTGAGCGACGCCGTTCGTCAACCCGGACCCTATGCGCCGGAACTGCGTGTAATTTGCTGGGAGTGTGGGGGCCGTGACGCTCAAGCTGAACAAGGCATCAACCGCGCCAGTGTCAGGGCGACGAATGACGTAGAAGTGATACCAAGTCGCACTGGCAATTGCGCCGGCATCCAAACCGCCAGCCGCCGTACCGACCGCCCATGCGGACGTGGTTTTAGCGATGGCGGTGAGCGCCATGGATTGCAGGCCCGTGCTGTCAGTGACTCGCCCCGCAGCAATAGACATGGTGGCGCTGGAGCCTGCCGTTGATAGGCCGCAGCCGTACAGGTAGCCGGGGAGAATGTTTATCGAGGTGAGGCTTGAAAGGTTGGACGGGATAGATGGGTTTGTTGCTGTCAACAGCCCGTAGTTGACAGCCGATAGCCCAGAATCGAGAGCGCCAGAAGTGTTGACAACTGTGACGGTAGTCAACGCGCCGTAAGCGGACGCGCTAATGGTGCTATAGACGGTTCCGGCTGTGTTGGTGCTTTGCAGCCTGCGGCCTACATGGAACTCGGAGGTTTGATCGCCGGCCAGTGTGAAGATGGTCGCGCCAACATAGGTTGGCGTCAGGCCAGAGGCTTGCCATTGGCTGACCGAAGCCGCCCCGGTGACGCCGGTAACGTCGTCAACAGAGTCAACTAGTACATCGCTGGCATCTTTCCAGACAAATTTATAAGACAGTCCAGAAGTAAGCCATATCTGCCCATTTGTAGGTAGTCCCAACGAATTAAGAATAATCGGGTTTGTCTGCGCCGTGCTGCCAGTTGAGTCGGTGTAAGTTGCAAGCGGTGTGCTTGAGCCCGCAGCGTAGGTGTATAGCTTGTGCCCCACCGCTAGCGCAGTGCCTGATGCGGAAAACTGCTGGTTTCCAAATGGTGAGAATAAGACGCTCATGGCTTGCCCTTAGTTCTGTAGAACGATGATTCGGAAAATTTGCGATGCGGGATTGACGGACCCCGCGCTGAAGTTTTTGGCGTACACGGTGACGGTGTTGACGGCGGTGACCACGCCTGTAAAAACGATGCCGCTTACATCCGCAGTCGGCGTGACTTGCACGGCATCGCCCTGCCTTGCGCCTGTGACTGTCACCGTCAAAGCGGATTGCGTCTGCGCTGCCGTGGCGCCAAAATCGAGCGTGGCGGTGATGTTCAGTCCCTGCTTCCACGGCAGGCAAAGAAAGACCTGGTTGAACCAATTCGCCCAGCCATTGCTGATAACGGGCGTGTTCAGCNNTCGGCAGACCGAGAAACACTTGGGTAAACCAATTCGCCCAGCCATTGCTGATAACGGGCGTGTTCAGCGGCTCTACAAGTGGCGGGCGGTTGTTCATTTGCCAACCTTCGCGTCAATCGAAGCTCCGGCAATCACCACCTTGACCGGATCAGTGATGCGGATCTTGAACACCCAGTCCCGCGCAACACCAAGGCGCCACCAGATGGCCCGGGTAAGGTAGGCACCGATAGCCCCCAGCGTCACCCACGCCTCATTGCTCCATGTATGCCCGTTGTCCTTGGAAAACTGCAGCATGGCCTGCGGGTCGGAGCCTTGGCCGGAAATCAGCCCTACTCCAGTTTCAAAATCAACCTGCAATTTGCTGACCTTGACCATATCGAGGCCGCTATTGAAGTGCTTGCTGACAATCTCACGGGCAATCGGTGTGCCGTTGTCGGTGTAGGTGTCGGCGTCCAGCGTGTAAATGTTGCCGTTTTCGTAGTCGGCAATGCGTGGCTTGTTCAGGTAGTCAAGATGCAATTCGCCCCGATAACGCGCACCATCAAGCCCAGACTCCAGCTCTGTCCACATGTTGGTGCTGGCGTCGTACATGTGCGACTTCCCTTCTCCGGGGAAGTTGACAACCAGCATCGGGTGTCCGCCCAACATGTAGGCGTAGGCTGTAGCGTCTGAGACTGAGCCGTATTTGTTGATCTTGTAGTCCAGCTCCTGATCGCTGATCTTGCGCAGCGCGTGGCCCGACATAGCCATGACCTGAACCTGGCCCATGCGGTTCTTGAACAGGCCCGCCAAACTGTCGTTGTACTTGGCCAAGGACCAAGGCGCGGCAAGGCCGAATTCCAGCGTAGAGCCGCGCTGGTTGCCGTATGGGAAATCCTGCGCCCCGGTGTTGCCCCAGAATTCCATGGTTTCAGCGCCGGCAAGAACCACCTCGCCGTGATCCGAGACGTTCCTCAGTAGGCCGTCCGGGTTGCTTTCCGCCGTGGCGAATTCCAACGCGTCCAGCGTCTGGAAGGCATAGGATGCGGTTTTTTGGAACTTGCCGTCAGCGTAGGCCAGCAGCCCGTAACCATCCTGAAACGTTACGTCGATGGGCGTTCCGATCACGTTGGCGGTCACGGTCGCCAGCGTCGTCGTGGCGATGGTGTAGTTGTAAAACCCGGCAAACGTGCCATCAACAACCGCAATCTGCGTGCCGTTGTAGGCCATCTGCACCCGGCCCGAGGTGCTTGTTAGCGTTCCACGGTTGGTCTTGACGCCTGCGTTGTTGACCTCCCAGAACACACCACGATGCACGGCGTAAAAGAGGTCGCCAACCGCAATCCACCCACGAATCGGCGTATCTCCAAAGCTGGTAAAAAGTAACAGCCCCGGTGTGCCGTAGTACACAACCCGCGACTTTTCAGGGTCGGCGATGATTTCGGCGTAGACGTTCAAGTGCCGCTGAGACGTGACTGTGCTTGATTTCCCTTGCTGATTGACTCCAAAGAGGGAAACTACGGGCATGTTGGTCCTGAAAAAGAAAAAGCCCCCTGACTTGCGCCGGGGGGCTTAGAATTGCGGTATGGATGATTTCTGGTTGCGTGGAATTGCTGGCGCTATTGGCGTCGCCTTCTGGTCTTACATGTGGGCGCTATCTGACCGAATAGCCGAGCGCCGCGCCCGCCGCAACGGGAGCCGGCCCCATCAGCCGAGCCAGTTTGTTTACAGTCTCGGCGTCAAGCTGGGTCGCTTGTTTCGGAAGCGCAGCGGCTAGGGCGTTTGTTGTTGCCGCCCGGTCCCTGAAGGCGCCAATCGGCTTGATGACAAAATCATTGATGTAGGGCGCGCCCTTCACGGTTCCGCCGATCTTGCCCAACATACTAGCCACCATCGCCCCGGTGTTGGAGTTGTTCACAGACGAACCTGCGGGCTGCTGCTGGATGTAAGCCATCACCCGACCAATGGCAAACAGATCATCAGTTTGCTCAGGACCAAGCAGCGCGGCCAGCTTGTTGCGGCCAATGTTGTTCAATTCGGTATTGAACGAAGCCTGACGGCCCGCGCCATCCCCGGCAGCATTCACCCCGAAGGCCTTTGTCTCCAGATACTTCATCATCTGCTGCTGCATGGTCTTTTGACCCTCTGGCCCCACCAGTTCAGCCAGCGCGTTGATTTCTCGCACCTTGCCATTGATAACGAACTTTTTAACGAAGTCGTCAGGCTCTACGGAATTGATAGCCGCCTTCAGGGCTGGCGTGCCGTCAATCGTAGAAAACCGCTTAGCAGCAGCAGCCCGCGCAGCCTGGGCCAGCTTCGCCGCATCCCCAGCGCCAGTATCCGCAACCTCGGTGATCGCCTTCTGCACATGGCCGCGCAGCTCATTAAGCGCCGTCGCCTGAGCCTTGTCTGCAGGGTTGTAATTCTTGTTGATCGTCTTGATGAGATTTTCGGCGTCGTCAATGCTTAGCAGTTTTGCCTGCTTGCCGGTCAAAAGTCCCAACTCCTCAAACTGACCGCGCACGGCCCCGGGGATAGTCTGCCCAAAGTCGCGCAGGGTTCTTGTGTAGTCCTGAGCCAAACCCTGAAGCGGGACTTCCAGATCCTTGCCGGTGCTGTCCTTGAATGCTTTGTAAGCGGCACGAACACCGCCCGCGAGTTCGGCGTCTTTGGCTTGCAGGTTTTCCACCAGCCCACGCCCTGCCTCGTATGGGTTCTGCGCGCCGGCAGAGCCCTGCCGGAACTTGGAGGCGATTGTGGACGCCTGCTGGTTCAGACGGTTAGCAATAGGTTCGCCCACGCCCTGAACGCCGCGAAGGTTCAGCTCTTTGGTAAACTGGGCTGGGTCACGGGTAAGTTGTCCCAGCAACGGATCTACGCCGACGCGCTCAAAATCCAGCTTGCGCAACAGGGCCGGAGCATTGATTTCCTGCCCGGACTTCATGGCCTGGTTAACCTCTGTGGTGAGCTTGTCCATCACCCGTTGAGGGATCTGTCCCACGTCAATATCATCACGGGCAAGCGATGTTTTGATTTCGTATGCAATGGCCTCCGGCGTCTTGGTGATGGCGCCGTTTCGGAGCTTGTCGCGGACCATGCGGGCCAGCGAGTCAGCGGCTTTTGTCATCACTGGCGTAAGAACCCCGCCAGCCAAAGCGCCAACGCCTATTTGTGCGGTTTTTTCGCCTGCGAAGTTATCAGACATAACGGGCTGAGTCGCAGCACCAGCCGCGCCACTGACCGCACCTTTGACGGCAAGTTTCCCAACAGATTCACCAATCTTGCCAAGCGGGACAACTTTGCCGACTGCCACATTGACCGGGCTTGCCACATTTCCGGCAAAGCGGGCCACGTCTGCGCCGTCTTGTCCAACAGCTTTGCGCGCCTGCTCATATTCTGTATTGCTATCCCGAATGTCTCCGGTCAGTTGCTTGGATGTGGCGCCTTTGATGCCCAGAACATCGCCCAGAAACGTACCCTCGCCACCGACGAAATCAGCCGCTTTGTTGACTGCATTCGACACACCGGCAGGCATGACCCGCTCAAGCAGCTGAGCAGCGCCGTCGATTGGGTCTTTCATACCCTTTGCAAACCGCATGGGCGCGCTGGACAACAGTTTCTGACGGTCGGTTGGGTCAGGCTTGGTATCAGCACCCAGCCATTCAGCAGGCACGGCCATGCCGTTACCCTTCAACTTCATCACCAAATCGGCCTTTGTTGTGCCGTCCGGAACGTTTTTGATGATCGTGCCATCAGGCAGGCGAACGTCCATTATTTGAGGCTCCCGAAGTCAACCACGCCGCCCGGTGGAGGCGCCCATGAGCCGGAGGCGCCTTGGTTCTTGCTGGAGCCTGCCGGCATGCCCGCATACTTCTCGTTGAGTTTGCGGATCATTGCCGAAGCAGCCTGACGCTGCGGGACCGGGATCGTCTGGTCGCCCACTTGTCCAGCCATTTCGCGGTAAAGCAAAACGTCCTTGTCGGACTGTGGTCCGGACATTTTTGGCATCTTCGATACCAAAGCGCCTTGCAGCGCCTTAAGTTGGGCGACAGTCTGGGCGCCTTGGGTTGAGCCACCGAACGCGCCCATCACCGCATCAGCCGCCGCGCCTCCATAGCTTCCAGTGGACTTAGGCAGCAGCGCATCAACCTCGTCAAGCAGGCCCAGCACGTCCTTTGCGTCGCTGACCTTGGCAACCCCTGCCGCGTTAACTTTGAGGTCTGCAGGACCGCCCGGGATGGCCTCTAGGCCGCCGCTTGCAGTTGCGCGGTAACCAGGCGGGATCTTGCCGGACTGATTTGCTTCACGCGAGCGCGCATCCGTCAGGTTCTGCCCGCGAATCGTCGCCCCCACACTTGCCGCGTTATTGGCTCGGCTGGTCGCGTTGCTGGCCTCGTTGTTCTGGCGGGAAGTTGTGGCGCTTAGAGTTGCATTAGCATCCGGCGTCGTGTACTTCACCAGCTCCTGCGCGTTCAAAGATGCCTGCTGTTTCCACTTGGCGAAGGCTTCGGGCGAGGTTACGCCTTGGTCAAAGCGCTGCAAGGCGGTCTCCATCGGTCCCATCTTCTCGAAAATGGCTTTTGTGTCGGGGTTTTGGTAGGCGGCGGCGATCCACTGCTTAGCAGTAGCCGGGTCGGTGATCGTGTTCAGCATGTCTCGGTGCTGAGTCAGCGCAAGATTCATCGCCTCAAGGCCGGTTTTCTTGGCGGCAGCTTCGTCCTTGGCAATCTCGCCCTTCACCTTTTGGCTGTCCTGCTGCGCCTTGGTGTAGGCCATCGACTGACGGCCATAACCGGCACCCGCAAGGCCAGTAGCCACATCCTGCGGGGCCTTGCCAGCGGCCAACAGACGGGCAAGCTCGTTGTCACCAGCGGACTCACGTTGCTTTTCGCTAAACATCAGGTCGGCAAGGCGGTTCTGGTTCTGAGCGCCCTGGATCTGCTGCATTTGCGCGAACTGCTCAAGCTGGTTCGGAGCTTGTGGGGCGCGAATGGCGCCGTAAATTGATGCGTCAACAGCCATGATTAAAACCCTATCGAAGCGTTGTAGCCGGGGTATGGCTCAGACGATGTGTATCCGCCGCCGTAGCCGCTTGTGCCGCGACTGGTCAGCGAGTTAATCAGCTTGTTGGTTTGGTAGCCAGACACTGCGCCACTCAACCCGCCCGACAAGGCGTTACCCTGCGCAATCTGTGAAGCGCCACGAGCGTTGCCCAGACCGGTCTGATTGGCGGCAACGCCGCCTGCCATCGCCTGCCCTGCTTGGGACACCGTGCCCGCCGCCTGTTGGCCTGAATTTGAGGTTCCCGACAACATGCCGTAAATCTGGTTCTGCCGTTGGCTGTAGCGATCAGCAGCGCCCGCCGTCTTGGTCGTGGCGTAGTCGTTGCCGAAGCGTGTCAGTGCCTTCAGAGTTGCGCCGGACAACTGCGAGCCGGATGCAGAGGCCATGTTGTTGATGCCCTTGGTGCCCTCATTCAGGCCCCACTGCAGGCCATTCTGATAGGGCAGGTCCTTCGCTAGTGCGTCGGCGTCGAACTGGCGTGTCAACATGCCGAAATTCGGATCGCTTCTGGAAGCCTGCCCTGCCGCCTGCTGGTCGGCCTGCTGTTTGGACATGGCCTGCTGGATGGCGTTGTTCAGGCCGGCCTCATCTATTTGAGTGCTGGCAGCAGCCCCGGGTGTCGCATTGCTGCCACCTGAATAGATCCATTGCTCAAACTCATCGGCACCGCGCCCCGGGTGCTGCGTTGCCGTCGCAGGCATGCCCGGCGTACCTGGCGTAGCTGCTATGGACTTGGTGTACTGCGGCAAGAACTGTGCCCGGAATTGCTCAGCAGTCATGCCCTGACCAGAACTGCCAGCGCTATCAAGGCCGAGATATGTGGCAAGTTTGTTGTTTGCGGCTCCGCCTGTGCCCATGTAGCCAGAGAAGTCCTTGCGCGTCTGGTCGTAATTGGCCTGCAGTGTGGCGTTAGCCTCACCTGCGCCTTGTGTCTGCGCGGCCTCGGCAGATTGTGCGCTGTCTCCGGCCATCATGCCGCCGATCAATGGCGCGGCCACGGTCGCCCCGGCGCCGATCAGGGCAATAGCGCCTGCAGATAATCCTAAAGACATGGGGCCTCCAATTCGGCAGCGCGATTTGCTGCAAGTTGCTTGTTTGTGCTGCCGCCGATCAGGTCGGAGGCTTTGGATTCGCTCAGTCGTTCAACCAGCTTGTCGGGGTTTGTCTCGTTGTCGGGGTTCGGCCAAAAGTTGGTCCAAACGCACTCATCCAATGCGGTAGCGCTGTTTTTGTCGCCGGGTAGCACGGTGAGCGTGTGCGGTGCGGAAATCTCTACAGGCCCGGAGTGGGTCGCCAGCACCATGCGGCCCTTTGACAAGACTGCGAGGTTCTGCGTCTTGTGAACTGCGCCGATCAGCACCGTGTTTGCCGGGATCGTGATTTCACGGGCGCACATGCCGGGAGCAAAGAACCACCTGACAGGGCAATCAACCTGCTGGATTTGGTCCACCTCCGCGTGCAAACGGTCCACCCTGGCCCGGTGAAAACCGAAGCCGCGACCGTAGGTAACCTTCATTCTTGGACTTCTTGACTGATTGGCGTGTAGCTCAGCGCGCTTTCAATCGCCATGCCGCGCTTCATGCCCCAAGTGCGTTCAATGTCGTCACGATCCACCTTGTCCAACATGAACTTGAACTTCAACTCATTCGCCACGCCGTACCCCAGTGGGTTTTTCATGATCTGCAGCACGTCAGCAGTCAGCGATGCAACGGCATCGTCAACGATTTTTTGGTATTGCAGCGTTACCATGGGGTCCGTCGCCTCGCTCGGCGTCGGGTACATATAAAACACGTTTGCCGGGCTGATGTAGAAGTGCGTGACCGGGCCGGAGGCGGCTCGGTTTGTCATCTGCACCCAGTTCGCATGGGGGATCGGTGTGAGCGGAACTCGATGCCCATTGAGCAGCTTCCATGCTACCGGAAAGTTGTAGAAGTCGGTCGGCAGCACCATAGTCTGCACGCCTGCTCCGCCCCATGTCAAAGCCACTTCGCCGGACAGCTTGGGCCACACGTAGCCGTACAGCGGCAATTCCTTCAAAACGCCATCGAGCGCCTTCAGTGCGGTCTGCTGATCGCTGGCGCTGACGGTTTCCATGGCTCCAATCACGCCCAGATGCTCAAGCCCATCACGGCAGATTTCCTCAGCCGTAAGCGTCCAGGCGGTAGTCATTACAGGGCCTCAAGCTCGTATTGGTAGGCCGGAATGCGAACCGACTTGGTTTTACCTTCCGCGTCTTGCATGATGGTTTCAATAACGGCGGCACGCAGCACACCCAGAAAGTTTTCGTCAATCGTTGTCCATACGTTGCGCTTATACAAGTTCAACTTGAAGTTGTGGCCGATTTCAATATCGCCACCCTCACCGCTGAACATGATCTTGTATTGCTTTGCCTTCTTTTCAGCCCTCTCGGCTTTGGCTGGATTTTCCATAACTTCTGACATATTTGATTCCTTTGGTCGTAAAAAACCCGCTGTTTTAAGGCGGGTTTTGTGAGTGGCGCGCGGCTTAAGCGACTGTGGTCAGCGCTGCCGGGTTACAGAGCGAGGCGTAATTTACATCAGTAACGCCTACGTCGGCGGCAAGCTTTGCCGTGATCAGCAGGACGGCCGCGCGTAGTGCCGCCATGTCCGTCATGACGCCCGTTATCAGCGCTGACATTGCGGCGTGCTGGATGTTGTCGGAAATATCTGCCATTTTTACCTTTCAAGGGTTAGGATGACCCGGCTCTTGGCCGGGCCGGTTGTTTACAGGCTGGCCAGGGTCTCGATGCGGATCATCCATGCCTGGTTCAGTATGGTGGTGATCGTGGTTGCCTTCCAGCCCACGGTGGAGCGCTGCTCCAGTGGGTCGGCAGAGCCGGCAGAACCGAGGGCCTTGACGTATGTGGACATAGCAGCGCCGGCCAGCGGCGACACGCCGTAAGCCTCAGCAGCGAAGATCAGTGTGGCGTACACGTCATTCGGTCCAGCCGCAGGAGTAGCCTTCATCGTGGCCGTCGATGCGGTCGTTGCAGCGGTCCAGATTTTGGAGTTGGTGGAGCTGACGAAACGGATGTTCTTGTAAGAACCAATTTCATCTTCCATCACGCCCATCTGCGACGGGTAGTCGGAAACAGGCTTAAAGCCGGTGATCGACTCCAAGTCATATTCCACGTCCGGATGCACAACACCAACAAACGCCTTGCGGATCGCACCAGTGCCCACGCCGTCAGAAGGAGGAATACCTTCTTTCATGAACTTGGCGTTCTGGCCCTTGAGGTAGCGAATGGCCTTGTCCAGATCAGCGCCGCTCATCTTGGCGATCAGGGCCAGGCGGTTGGCAACGCCGTTGGCATAGGCCACGTTCGTACCGGCAACCAGCACGTCGCGGCGCACTTGGTCAATGGTCGTGCCGGCTTGGTCGCCCAGCACGTCCGTGGCCTCGGTAACCACCGGGTCCTGGTTGGTCATGCTCACCATGTCGGACAGCGTGACGAAATCGCCATACTGGGCCAGCGTGGAAGTAACGTCAGTCACAGCCAGGCTAGAGCCGGCTGGGGTGACGCCTTCGGTTAGTGCAGTCGTCGCGGCGGCAAGCTGCGAGTAGCGGCGGAACTTGATCTGATTTCCGCTGCGGCTGGCAATGGGTCGCTTCTGACCGAAGCGGCCATGAACATCATTGGGCTGGGCGCGGCTCAGCAGGTTGCGATCGTAAAACGCTTGTACGCCGGGGGCGACTTGCGCGAGAGTGGTAGTAGCCATTTTTCAGGTTCTTTCCGGGTTAATAACCCTTGACCTTGCGGACTTCTTTCTGAAATTCCGCGTCGGTCATGTTTTGGATACGCTGGACCTCCACCAACGCGGCATCAGGGGCGACTCTTGAGCCACCACCCGCACCCGCGCCGGGAACACCCATCGCAGACTTTTCTTTCAGCTTTGCGCTTTCGGCTGCGAATCGCTTGCCGACTTGGCGCTCTGTAAACGCAAGCTTTTCCTCGGTGATTTCACGGATAACCGTCAGCGGGTCGTTCTTCGCTGCGTCATCAAGAGCCTCAAGCCGCGCAGACAGGGCCTTCTCAAGCTCCGGGTCAATGTCCTTGCTGAAAATGCCCGGGTGGGCCTTATCAACCATGGCAATGAACTGGGCTTTTTTATCCTCTTCCTGCTGCTGCGGTGCGGGATCGTGTGCGACATAGCGAATGGCATCAGCCAATTCAGGATTCGCATCCAAAATAGCTGGCTTGCTTGCTGCTCGCTCTCTCGTTTCCCGCTCGCGCTTTTCCTGTGCGCGCTCTTGTGCCAATCGGGTCGCCCAGGCTTGGTTATCCTTGGCGATCTTTTCGGCTTTCTCAACGCGGGCGCGAAGCTCTGCCAGTTCGCCGGGCTTTTCAGCCTTGCCTGGCTCGCTTTCAGGCTTGTCTGCGTCAGGCTTTGCCGGCTCGTCCTTTTTCTCAGGCTCTGCCGGTGTCGCTTTAGCAAACTTGCCATCGGGCGCCCGTGCAGTAGTGGCCTCAGCCGCTGCATCGAGCTTTTCCCGCGCTGCGTCGTACTCTTTCTGATACTCCGTGTCTTCAACCGTCATGAAAAACTCCTTGGGGTCGGTTGCCCGATAGTCCCTAACTTAAAACTGCCGGATCTTGTTCAGATAGCCCGGCGCGGATGCCTTCGCGCTCACTGCTGAGCGTTTGCGGCAATTCCAGTACTGCGGTCAGCGCCTTGATGCGCCCCCGCGTTTGTTCGTTGTCGGTGCCGATCAGGTCGGCGGTGTGTTCGGCAATGCGCCGGCTGATTTCCTCAGCAAAGAAGGGCCAGGCCGTCTTGCTCACCTCTAGCCAGTGGCTGATGGCGTTTGCGCGCTGCTCAGCGTTCATGCCTGCGGTTCACCAGGCGTTAAAAAGCCCGCATCGGCGGGCTGTTCTGGTGGCGTTGGCTCTTGTGGTTCTGGTAATCCTGGCGGCTCCTGCTGCTCTGGCATGGGCTCCATAACCTCTTGCGGCTGCATTGCCTGTGCCGGACCTGTCGCTATATCTGGAGTCGTCGCGGCCTGCAAGCCAATGCTCGCGGCAATCTCTGCGATAGCCTGCGGGCTGAGGTATGGAATCACCAGCTTCAAACGCTCAGTTTCTGCTTTGAAGCGATCCACCTCGCGGGCTTGCTTGTCGCTCTCGGCCTTTTCCAGCTTGGCGGTGTTGTCGGCCTCCAGACGTTCCACTTCCTCACCAGCCTTGCCCAGTGCATCGCCAAGCTGCTGAACCTGCTCGGTCAGTTGCTGCATCTGCTGCTGGACCTCGGCGGGGATCTTGTCCTTGCCCTCGGCTTCAAGGATCGGACTTTCCCGGCCAATCTCCATCACATCCCACGTCTGTTGCAGCAGCTCGCGGGCATCCACCAGCGGGGCGGTGGCCTCGTTGCCCAAAGCGAACTCGCTGAAGGCGCGGATCTTGTTGGTCAGCACTTCCTTTTGCATAAAGCTGCTGGTGCCGGTGGCCTGCCAATCCATGAAGGAAGACTTGCCAAACTGCTTGATCTGGCGCCAAACGTCAGCAACTTCCTTGCCGTGGATCTTCTCGACGGTTTCCACTTCCAGATACTTCAAATCCCAGTCAATCAGGCACTCGACAATCGGCTCGATCCACATTTCATCAATGTTCTGGATCACCTCTTTAATCGGCAGGCTTGACGCCGACATGATCATGCTGATCCCGCTAGCCGTCTTGTTCAGGTTGCTGCTGTCGTCGCCCTGGGTGTACTTGGTGATTCCGGTGTCGTCGTCGCTGAACTGCTCGGACATGCGGATCACATCCATCCATCCAGCGGTAATGTCTGGCTCAATGTGCTGCTGGATAGCCTCCTTGCGCTCGTCCGGGCTCAGGCCGGGGCGCATCTGATAGACCTTGCCGGGAAACTTGCGAAAGTCCTCGGTTGGCAGGAACTTGGAGCGGTCAACGCTGGATGTTCCTAGCAGGGCCATGCCTTTACCTTCCATGAACAGGCGGAAAGCGGCGTTCGTGACCTTCTGGTGCGGTGCGTTGTTCTCAGCTACGCCCACACCCCACATTTCATGCTCGACTGCCTCATAGACGCAGCGATGGGCCGGCACTTTGTCTTTATAAGGCGCTTCGTTGACCTTCACTACGACACCACCGGCCATGATCACGATCACGTCAACCATTTCTCCTTCTTTGGCGTCCTCTATCTCGCCTTGTTCGACCTCTTGCGTGTTCTCGCCCTCTTCTTCGGTGCCTTTTGGGATGACGTTACGGGGAACGCGACCAAAGAACCGGGCGACCTTGATCCGGTCGTTTTTGTACCAGTATTCGACATTACCGCGCAGCTTGGCGGCGAGTTCTGAGCCTGACTCGTTGCCCTTGTCGCCCGGGGAGCTTAGTGCCGCCTCGATATTGCTGTAGGACTTGTCAGCTTTCCATGCGCCAATCGTGTGCGGGCTCTCCATAGTCACCCAGAACACGCCCAAACCGCGCTCCAACTCCCGCGCTTCGCTGTCTGGGTACACATCCAGGGTGTTGCCAAGCTCGAAGTAAGGTGAGTCGAACTCGTACTTCTCCTCTTTCAGCTCTGTAAAACCGTTGGTGTTGTCGGCGCGTGTCTCGGTGATCGTTTCCTTGCGCACGAACGGGCCGAACATGAAGCCAGTGCCGTAGGTCGCCAACGTGTTCACGCCAGTTTTCAGCATCCCACGGAATCCCATGCGCTCCAGTTGCTCGGTAACAATGTCCTCTACTGCATCGGCGTAGGGAGCCAGTTCCTCGTTGGTCGGCGAGGTGTCAAACGGCATCTTTCCATTGCCCAGCAGCGCATCAACGATCTTGGCGCGGGCCGCTCGGACCTTGTTGCGGCTGGATCCAATGAACAGGCCGGCGTTCTTCTTGGTTCGGGCTGCTCCAGTGCCTTTAACGTCATCGTCCCGGGGGATGCGCATCACATCCTGATAGCACTCCAGCATCTTCAACTCTTGCGGCTGGCGCGACTTCTCCCATTCGACCAGGCGCTTTTCCAGCAGTAGCGCGAGTCCGGAGGTTTCTTGGAGTGTGTCAGCCATAAGTTAGAAGTAGAAGCCGTCCGCGTTGGGTTCGGCTTGTTGTAGTTCGTTATAAGCAGCAGTTGCAGTCACTGGTGCCGCAAAGGTAAGGGCTAGGGCATCGGCACAGTCCGGCGATGACAGACCGCGCCGCTTCATGCTTTCCTTTTTCTCAAGCAACAACTGCTGGCTGCTGGTGTAGCTGTACTCAGGCCCAATCAGGTCCTGCTTCAGCTCGTAGTCGTCGGGTATCTCTCCGCCCTCTTTCAGCCAATTAGCGGTTTCTCCCCACATTTCGGCGCGCTTGTTGGCATACTTCACCTTGTCAGTCGGCTCGCTGCCGAAGTTGACGCCGCGCACATCAAAGCCCTGCTCCCTGAGTCTGTCCACCACACCGGCACCCATGGCGCCTATGTCGATGTTGACAAGCGTAGGTTTCAGCGCCTTGATGGCCGCTGCCACATGGCCCGCCACCTGCATCGTGTCCTGCTCGCGGAACTTGGACAGCGGGTAGACCTTCCTGCCTCGCCTCGCACAGATCACGGTCTGGTCGTCACCGAATCGAGCCACATCAACGCCAAGGATCAACGGCAGCTTCTCGAAGCCGACTGCCCGATACTTCACGGCATCGTCAACCCATGCCGTGCTGATTAGCTGAGCGCTGGAACTCTTGGGAAATTCGCCCTTGACCCTGACCCGCACAAAGTCGGAATCCTCGCCATAGTCGGCAATCCATTCATCAATCTGCGTCTGGTCGGCCATCTTTGCCGTACGGCTGTCCACTTGCATCGTGTGCCAGCGGTGCCGAAATCGTCCCCAGCACTCACGGAAACGGCCTGTGTTGCGCGTTGGGTTGCCCAGTGCTACCCACCTGGCGCCAGCTGTTGTCATGGCCCCCTCAACCACATCCCAGATCACGTCAGCAATCGCGCTGGCCTCGTCAAACACGATAAGTACATGCTCTTCGTGCGTGCCGGCAAAGGATTCGCTGTTATGTTCTGTCCAGGGAATAGCAGAGGCAAACCACGTCTCCGGGCTATCCCTCAGCTCCATCCGGGTCGCCTTAACCTCAAACCAGTGGCCGTTCAGTGCCTTCTGGTTCCACTTCGCCAGCTCTCGCCAGGTCTTGCTGTCCAACTGATTCTTGGTGTTGGCCGTCACCACAACCTGCGGGTTGGGCCTGGTCGCCATGAACCAATGAATGATCCAGGCTACAAAGGCCGTCTTTCCAATGCCGTGCCCCGAGGCGCCAGCAACCCGCTTGTTGTCTCGGACGGCGTTAAGGGCCTCCACCTGCCACGTGTCCGGCTCTGCCTGTAGTACATCGCGGACGTAACCAACCGGATCTTGGAAATACGTGGACGCAATGTAGGCGCCATCATTTGAGGGCTGCATGGGCCTGCTTGATCTGCTCGGCTATGGACAAGTTGACCGTGCCGGATAGCTCGACGCTTTCCTTAGCCTTGCCCCAACCCCTATCAATCACGTACTGAGCTGCCGCGAGCCTTGCGCGCTCCTGCATTCCGCCCTCCATGATGCGCAGGATCGTGTCCAACGCGTCAGGCGTCTTGTCCTTGCACATCTGCTCAAGCGTGCGCTCCTCGTCCGTCTTCTTGGGCCTGCCGCCCTTGTTGCCGGTTTGACCCGGCTGGAACGGCTTGCCCCGGGGCAATTTTTTGCTGTTCTCAGCGGGTGAGTGGGGTTTAGCCATAGTTCACCTGCGAAGTTTGAATGAAAAAGCCCCCGGGCCGATGGTCAGCGCGGGGGCTAAGGCTGGCGATGTGCCAAGCCAAGGAGAAAAGGGGCGGGAACACGTCCGCTATCGAGGTTGCAGCCTATTGCTACGCGAGCGGCGGCGCATGATTACGGGCGAGGACGGTTCCCACGAGGGGTTGCGCTTGTGGGCGCGGAAAAAGGAAAAGCCGCCCGGTGTTGCCAAGGGGCGGCTTGAATTAGTCCTTGTCTCTCCAAGGTGTCACGCCTATCAAACATGCGGCGTTCCGCGCCCAGCCAAATATCCGGGCCTTGCTGGTGGGGGTACTTCTACGCGTAAGCGCCAAACCCGGAGTACTCTGTAAATGACCCCGGCGCGTTGCTGCGTCGAGGCTTGAATGGTTGCAGTGCCCCGGAGTTGAACCGGGTATCTCTAGGTTATGAGCCTAGCGGGTTGCCGTCTCCCTCGCCTGCTGTAATTTCTGCCGTCTTTTCCGGCTGTCATTTGGCTATCTGGCCTAGAACTGGATTACTCCGCAATGCTTGCGCATTCACCAAAACGGCT
>CXWL01130515.1_pt2 | contig 20980 bp, 15 predicted proteins | sample 590931 | NCBI WGS metagenome assembly CXWL01 (sample SAMEA3498368, study PRJEB10139) | groundwater metagenome | biome: water well; material: biofilm material | place: Germany | collected 2015-04-27 | reverse complement strand
TCGCCAGGTGTTGCAGCAGCCCGAGCTGTCAGGTTTGTATCATTTGGCAGCTGCTGGCGAAGTGTCCTGGCATGGTTATGCAAGTCATGTGATTGCGTTTGCTCAAGATAACGGCGAGCAGCTCGCCGTCGAGACGGTCAATCCGATCGATACGACCGCTTATCCGACACCCGCGCGTCGGCCTCTGAATTCACGCTTGAACACTCAGAAGCTGCGCGACAATTTTTCTCTACACTTGCCGGATTGGCAAAGTGGTGTAACCCGAATGCTTAGGGAAGTTCTGAACAAATGACCACGACAAATCGTAAAGGCATCATCCTCGCCGGTGGCTCGGGCACGCGCCTGCACCCGCTGACTCTGGGTGTTTCCAAACAGATGCTGCCGATCTACGACAAGCCGATGATTTTCTATCCGCTGTCGGTATTGATGCTGGCGGGTATGCGCGAAATCTTGATTATCTCCACCCCGGAAGACCTTCCATGTTTCCGCAAGTTGCTGGGGGATGGAAGCCTCTATGGCATCAAGTTGACGTATGCCGAGCAGCCTAGCCCGGACGGGCTTGCTCAAGCGTTTATCATCGGTGAGGAGTTTATTGGCAAGGATCCTTGCTGCCTGATTTTGGGCGACAATATCTTCTACGGTCAGCACTTTTCGGACAATCTGCGTTCGGCAAGTTCTCAGCAGCAAGGTGCAACCGTTTTCGGTTACCACGTGTCCGATCCAGAGCGTTTCGGCGTTGTAGAATTTGACGCTTCCGGGCGTGCCTTGAGTATCGAAGAAAAACCACTGAAGCCGAAGTCTAACTATGCAGTCACTGGCCTGTATTTTTATGACAATGATGTTGTAGAAATAGCCAAAAATATCAAGCCTTCGGATCGCGGCGAGTTGGAAATCACTGATGTAAACCGCGCCTATCTGGAACGCAAGACTCTGAGCGTCGAGATGCTGGGGCGTGGATTTGCATGGCTCGATACGGGTACTCACGACTCGTTACTGGAAGCAAGTCACTTCGTGCACACGATCGAACAGCGCCAGGGACTGAAGGTCGCTTGCCTGGAGGAAATTGCCTTTCACAATGGCTGGATCTCCACAGAGCAATTAGCACGTCAGGCTGATGCGCTGAAAAAGACTGGCTACGGCCAGTATCTGCAGAAGCTGCTTGATGCGCCTTCTCATTAAAAGGTGTTCTTCGCCTTTTTTGGCGGCAACGCTCGAACAGCTTTTAACAGGATCGGTATGCCAGTGAAACATCCCAAGGTCGCAGTTTTACTGGCTGCCTTTAATGGTATGCAATGGATCGAGGAGCAGATGGCCTCGATTCTTGAGCAGTCCGGGGTCGATGTGCAGGTGTTCGTCAGTATTGACCCTTCAACGGACGGCACTGAGGCCTGGTGCGCTCAGTATGGTCTTGTTCACCCGCGTGTAATCGTCTTGCCGCCAGCCGGTAGCTTCGGCGGAGCTTCGCGCAATTTTTTCAGGCTGATCCGTGACGTAGATTTTGACGGCTACGATTTGATCGCCTTTGCAGATCAAGATGATATTTGGGATAACAACAAGCTCCACCGAGCGCACGAAAAGCTCAACGAACTGAAGGTGGATGGTTATTCGAGTAATGTTGTTGCGTTCTGGGAGGGCGGGAAAAATCATCTGATTGACAAAGCGCAGCCTCAGGTTGCCTGGGATTTTCTGTTCGAGGCTGCGGGGCCAGGTTGTACTTATGTCCTCAATCATCGACTGGCCACGAATCTAAAAGCGGCGGTATGTCTTCATTGGCAAGCATTGCAGGGCGTTAGTCTACATGACTGGTACTGCTACGCATTTGCTAGAAGTAATGGCTTTCGTTGGTTCACTGATCCCGTCCCAGCCATGCGATATCGTCAGCATGAGCGTAATCAAGTTGGTGCAAATATCGGCATAAATTCGCTCGCAGTACGCTATAAAACGATTCATGACGGTTGGTGGTTTTCCCAAGTAAAACTCATTGCCGAGCTGGTGGGCAAATACCACGACCCTTTTGTTCAGTCATGGTTTCGCTTGCAGCGCAGGCAGTTGCTTAGGCTGTCTCTAAGTGCTTGGCATTGTCGCCGGCGGGTTCGTGACAAGGTGTTTTTTTTCCTGATCTGCTGGGCAACGGCGATTGTCAGGAAAAAAGTTAAATGAACTCACCGAACGTTTTGGTCACAGGGGCTTCGGGTTTCGTTGGTGAGGGAGTAGTGATGCGCCTGCTACTCGATCGCAAGTTTACCCCCATTGCCGCCGTTCGCCGTGCCTCGCGCCTATCTGGGCTTTGTCGAGTATTGAGTTTCCCGTTAGGCGGGCATTCGCAGCTGCCGGCCTTGGACGGAATTCAAGTTGTAATCCATTGCGCTGCTCGCGTTCATGTTATGAGCGAGATTGCGCAGGATGCATTGGCCGAGTTTCGAAAAATAAATGTGGAAGGCACCGTTGCTTTGGCGCGCAAAGCAGCTGCGGCGGGTGTCAGGCGCTTCATTTTTATCAGTTCGATAAAGGTGAACGGTGAGCGTACCGTGAGTGGCGCTCCTTTCAAGTACGACGATGCGCCGACTCCTCAGGATCCATACGCGCAATCCAAGCATGAGGCGGAGCAGTGCTTGCGACAAATCAGCCTGGATACCGGTATGGAGCTGGTGATTATACGTCCGCCGCTGGTATACGGTCCCGGGGTGAAAGCCAACTTCTTGAGCATGATGAGCTGGTTAAACAAAGGTTTGCCGCTGCCATTGGGCGGGGTAGCCAATAGCCGAAGCTTGGTTTCGCTAGCTAATCTGGTGGATTTGATTGTTCATTGCGTTGATCATCCCGCTGCACCGGGTAATACTTTTCTGGTCAGTGATGGCGTGACTCTTTCGACTACCCAGTTGCTGAAAGTTATAAAAAAGTCGCTTCATCGCCCAACATTGTTGATCCCTGTGCCGATCTGGATGCTGAAGGGTTTGTTGATGTTGCTCGGCAAGAATCTCATAGCTCAGCGCCTGTTTGATTCACTCGAAGTTGATATTGCCAGAACCCGCACCGTTCTCGGATGGTCGCCTCCAGTGAGTGTGGATCGTGCAATTCTTCAGACGGTCAGGCACTACCTGGATGCTCAAATAAAATGATGTTTTGTGTGCTGTTGCTTTCAGTATTCGTGGTTTCGCTCTTGCTGACGTATGTGTTGCGACGCTATGCCTTGGCCAATAGCCTGATCGATGTTCCAAACTCAAGAAGTTCTCACACTCTGCCCACCCCGCGAGGTGGGGGCGTCGCGATAGTTGTTTCCTTTCTGTTGATGCTGCCCGTGTCGTATTATGCGCAGTTGATTGACTTCCCCGCGATGGCCGGATTGTCTGGAGCCGGCGCTTTGGTCGCGATTTTGGGGTTCGCGGATGATCATGGGCATGTTGCGGCCAAATGGCGGCTTCTCGGACATTTCCTGGCAGCTGCCTGGGCCTTGTATTGGTTAGGCTCGGGAGTGCAGATATCACTTTTCGGTTGGTTGCTCGATTGGAAGTGGTTCACCAGTTTGTTCTTTTCTATCTATCTCGTCTGGATGCTCAACCTGTATAACTTCATGGACGGAATTGATGGGCTGGCAAGTGTAGAGGCTATCGCTGTCTGCTTGTCCGCTTGTCTCGTTTACTGGGTGAGTGGGCACCTCGAGTTGGCGTGGTTGCCTTTGTTGTTGGCGGGTGCTGTCTGGGGGTTTCTGTGTTGGAATTTTCCTCCCGCCAGGATTTTCATGGGGGACGCCGGCAGTGGCTTTCTTGGCTTGATTATTGGGCTGCTGACGCTAATCGGGTGTGCAAAGGCGCCTGAATTACTCTGGTGCTGGCTGATATTGTTGGGGGTGTTCATTGTGGATGCTACATGGACACTTGCGCAGCGCCTGCTCCGTGGAGATAAAATTTACGAAGCGCACCGAAGCCACGCTTACCAATATGCCTCTCGTTACTATGGAAGCCACAAGATAGTCGTCTATGGCGTATTGGCGATCAATCTGCTTTGGTTGGCGCCGCTTGCTCTCTTGACTGCAATCGGTGTGCTTCCTGGTGTCGTGGCCCTTCTGGTTGCTTATATTCCACTGGTGTTCATAGCGAGAAAATACAACGCCGGCATGTTGGAAATTCCAGAATGACTGAGCGATTCCTCCGTTTCGAGGTTGGTAACAAATCCTCAAGGAGGTGAACCGTGCAAGTCCTGTCTGGAAAGTCATCGCCGGCAGTCGTATATTTGCCGGTTACGTTGAAAGATAACGCAATGGATGCTGATTGAGCGCGTTTGAATAAATGAATTTATTCAAACTGATGGACGGTTTTTACGCAGGATCAAAGACTCGAAGTTTCGCAGCCAAGCGGTGCACAGTTCAAAATATTCAAAATTGAAAAGTCGTCTTAAAGGATAAATTGCTCGGTATGAGGTCTTCGAAAAAATCGTTTGTCAGCTGCTTCCTGTCAGGGTCGCGCCAGTTACTCTCGAACCCGAAAGCGGCCCTTCGGCCGCTATATCAGAAATTTCCTTTTTTGGCGAGTGTTCGAGTGCGAGTAGGGCTGTTTTCGCGCAAGGTTCGTTCGTGTCTTTTTGCTGTGGTTCATTCCAAGAACAATGTGAAGGCGCTCCAAGCATTAGCGGAGCGTCGTTTTTCGTATGCTTTACCACGCTTGGGAAGTGGCGAGCATTCGGCTGTCGACTTATCGATCGTTACCTATAACAGCGGAAAATGGGTTGACGGTTTCTTCGAGTCTTTGAAAGCGCAAAACTATCCTTGTGAAAAGCTGAATCTTTTTTTTGTAGATAACGGATCTTCGGATAATACGGTTGCTCAACTTGAAAGTTGGAAAGCCCGTTGTGCCGACCTCTTTGGAGGTTTCAGTATTACAAGGGGAGAAAATATAGGATTTGGCGCCGGACATGATCGAGCCATTTCCTTGGGGGTGGCGGATTATTTTCTAGTGAGCAATATCGATATTCAGTTTTCGGTGGATGCGCTAGAGAAGGTTGTGGGCATGGCTTTAGCGTCAGGGCAGGACGATGTAGCGTCCTGGGAGATGAGGCAGGCGCCTTTTGAGCACCCTAAATATTATGATCCGGTAACACTGGAAACCAACTGGTCTTCACATGCTTGTATATTAATTCGGCGTGCTGCTTATGTTCAGGTTGGAGGGTATGAGCGTCAGATATTTATGTACGGGGAGGATGTCGAGTTATCCTATCGATTCCGCTCCTACGGGTACCGACTTAAATATTGTCCTGGTGCAATGGTTTATCACTATACCTATGAACACGAGAATCAGATAAAGCCGCTTCAATTTACCGGCAGTACCTTGGCGAATGCTTACCTGCGGTTGCGTTATGGTAACTTCATCGACAAGGTGGGTGGTATTGCATTGCAGTTCTTGTTGCTGCTCAGGCCGCAGGTGTATCCGGGGTCCCGGCGAGATGTTGTGGGCAGTATCTTGCGTTTGATAAGAAAGGCACCTTGTTTTCTTGCGGGAAAAGGACTGCAAAAGAATGTCAGCTTTCCCTTTCGTGGATTTGACTATGAAATGATCAGGGAAGGGGCTTTTTGGCACGTCGGCCAGCCTCTGGTCCTGCAGCCGTTAGTTACTATTGTCACGCGCACTTATCAGAAGAGGGATGAGTTTCTGCGGCAGTCGATCATGTCGGTGCTCAATCAGACGTATCCTCATATTGAGTTGATTGTTGTTGAAGATGGAGGGACGACAATGAAGTCGCTTGTCGAAAATACTCCGTTTTCTGAAGGGCGCAATGTGCGTTTCTTCGGTTTGGACAAAGTGGGGCGCTCGGTAACCGGTAACTATGGTCTGGAAATGGCATCAGGAAAATACTGCATTTTTCTGGATGATGACGATTTGCTGTTTGCTGATCATGTGGAAGTTTTAGTTGCGGCTCTACTACAGAATGAGGAAGCGGTGGCGGCCTATTCGCTGGCTATGGAAGTTGGTACGGTCAGTGGCAATGGCGGGCGTTATGTAGAGCTTAGTCATGAAACGCCTGATTCGTTTAAGCAGCCATTTGATTATGATGTGCTCCTGGATCATAACTATATTCCGATTCAATCGATTATGTTTGAGCGTGAGTTGTATTTGGATCGGGGTGGCTTTGAAACCGATATGAGCAACCTTGAAGACTGGAATCTCTGGTTGCGTTATGCTTATAAGAACAAGTTTTGCTATGTTCCAAAGACAACCTCGTTGTTCAGAACTCCTGCACAGTCGGACGTGAGGGTCGCTCGCCACAAGCAGCTTCATGATGCCTATCTTGTTGCCAAGAATCGCGCACTGAAGTCTTGCGAAAGTTACCAGTGATTTTCTAGATTGGTTGGTCTCGGTGTCCAGGAGAAGCTGCCTTTTCAGGCAGCTTTTTTATTTTGGCGAATAGCCAGGCGCTCACGATTTAAAGTTTTTTGACTGGGTGCCGATAGGGGCTGGTCTTCTTGTGTTATGGCGCAGACGCTTCTGGTTTACCTATGAAATTCCTCCGCTTTGGGCGATGAACAATCGGGTAAAATTTGCTCGTTTCTTCGGGCCCTGTGTCTACATCCGGCAGACGTATTGCCAAGGGAAAACCCGTGTTTCTATGTCGTATTGAGTGATATCATCCGACAGAATATTGACCTCCATGATCATGGGCCCGTTGTCTGAATTTCATTCATCGGCGTTGTCACGCAGGGCTGCCGGGCAAGGGCTTCAAACCATGCCATCGGTCCGACCTGCTGCCTGGAAAGGTATAGCCGGTTTTTATTCCGGCCACGGTTGTCACCACCCCGCCGTCATGCGGTTTTGAGGAAGGAACAGTTTTGCCACGCGCTCTTTTCAATGCGACTAACGATGCACCTGGAGTCGGTTGGTCTAATTTGCGGAGTGGCAGTGGATCGAACTGTTTTTCCCGAGGAATCGTTTCTCTTATGAATGGAATCCCCTGATTATGTACAGCTACACGCCGACGTACCTCGAACCCTGCGCAGAGGAACGCGGTATTTTCCATCGAAGCTTCTGCTTTTTCTCCTTGGATATGACCCCTACGCTCGCGGCTCGGTATGCGTGCCGACCTGCATTTTTTTTTGCTGAGGTTTTTGCTTGATGCGCCAGTTCTCTGCCAACCCATTGGAAATGTTCGTCAGTCTCTGGCGCAACGCTGCTCTGATCAAAGCATCGACAATTCGGGAGGTGCTCGGCAGGTACCGCGGTTCTGCGATGGGGTTGCTTTGGTCGTTTTTTAATCCGCTGCTGATGCTCGCGGTTTACACTTTTGTATTCAGCGCCGTGCTTCGTGCCCGGTGGAGTGTGGACAGCGACTCGAAGACCGAATTTGCCCTCATCCTGTTTGCGGGGTTGATCATTTTCAACCTTTTTTCCGAGTGTATTAACCGTGCTCCTGGCCTGATTCTTGGCAAGGTCAATTTTGTGAAAAAAGTGGTTTATCCGCTTGAGATCCTTCCAGTGGTGGTGTTGGGTTCAGCGTTGTTTCATGCCGCCATCAGTCTCGGCGTATGGTTCATAGCCTACGGGATATTTTTCGGCATGCCACATGCAACGGCCTTGTACCTGCCGCTGATCGTCATCCCTTTTATCATGTTCATCATGGGTGTCAGTTGGGCCTTGGCTTCGTTGGGCGTTTACCTGCGCGACGTGTCTCAATTCATAGGTATTTTGACAACTGTTCTGATGTTCCTGAGCCCGATTTTCTATCCAGCGACTGCGCTTCCCGAGGCATACCGTCATCTGCTGTACCTTAATCCGCTGACGCCAGCGATCGAGATGACCCGGGATGTTTTGTTCTGGGGCAAATTGCCGAATTTTGAAATATTGGGAATCTATTGGATCGCCACTACTTGCATTGCCTGGTTGGGTTTTGCCTGGTTCCAGAAAACACGTAAAGGATTTGCTGATGTCCTCTGAAGTCGCGATTAAGGTTGAGAACCTGAGCAAGTGCTACGAAATCTACGATCAGCCGCGTGATCGGCTCAAGCAATTTATCGTGCCTCGTCTACAGGCCACGGCACGTATGCAACCTAGTCGGTTCTACCGAGAGTTTTGGGCACTGCGTGACGTTTCCTTCGAAGTGAAGAGAGGCGAAACGGTAGGAATAATCGGTTGTAATGGCAGCGGTAAGTCCACTCTTCTGCAGATGATTTGTGGAACGCTGAACCCTACGACCGGCACCGTGAAGACCCACGGGCGCATCGCTGCTTTGCTTGAGTTGGGGTCGGGTTTCGATCCCGAGTTCACTGGACGCGACAACGTATACATGAATGCCGCAGTCCTTGGGCTGGCGCGGGAAGAAATCGATGAACGTTTCGATGAAATCGCGGCTTTCGCGGACATCGGTGAGTTTATCGAGCAGCCTGTCAAGAGTTACTCAAGCGGTATGGTGGTGCGATTGGCATTTGCCGTTCAAGCAATGATTGACCCGGACATTTTCATTGTTGATGAAGCGCTTGCCGTTGGCGACGAAAAGTTTCAGCGTAAATGCTTCGCACGAATGGAAGAGCTGAAAAGCCAGGGTACCTCCATCTTGTTCGTGTCGCACTCGGCTTCAAGCATTATTGAACTGTGTGACAGAACCTTGTTACTCGACCATGGCACTCGGCTTATGTACGGTGCGGCACCTCAAGCGGTAAGGGCCTACCAAAAGCTTATTTATGCTCCACAGGCGGAATACAAAAGGCTGGTTGAAGCCTACCTCGAAGCGGATAAAACTGGAGAAAACGTTGATCTCCAGAAAACCACGCAGAAACCTCGTGTTGTCTCCGTGGATGTGTCGCAGGATTCGTTTGATTCGGGACTGGTGCCTGAAACCACTGCGATCTATCCCACTCAAGGGGCCGAGATCACGTCCTTCTCGATACTTGATACTGATGGACGTCAGGTGAATGTTCTGCAGGCTGGCAGCACTTATCGTATTCAGGTAGCCGGGCATTTCAGCGAGAATTTTGACGCAACGTTCTGGGGCATCCATATACGTAACGTTTCTGGCGCTGTTGTAACAGGGCAGCGTTTTCCTGAGGATGGTGCTTATTTTGAACCTGTGAGTGCAGGAAGTGACTTTAATATAAAGTTTTCTTTTCAGATGAACTTGCTACCGGGTGTTTACTTTGTAGGTGGCGGTGTCTGGTCAAATCAGGAACCAAGCTGCGCTCATCGAATCATGGATGCGATCATGTTTCGGGTTGTATCCGAGGAAAAACTGAACTCATTCGGTTATGTGGATTTGATGGCGAGCGTACCTCAAGCGGAAGTTGGTCGAAAAGCTACGATTTAGCGGTTGGCTGTCGGCTAAAGGAACTAGCCGACCGCTCGACGCAACGCGACGAGTCAAAGGTGACGTTGTTGACTTGTGTAATGGAATAATGGACTCGGAAGTTTGATGCTGCGCTGCAGCATATTCATAAGGTTTATGACGTAAATGCTAAATATCAGTGAATGGCCACCAAGTGACGAAGCAGCAGTTTTCAACTATCTCCGCTGGAGTGGCTATCGTTCGGAGCAGCACAAGCTCTTGTACGTGAGCACACCAAAAGTCGCGTGTACATCCCTTAAATGGTGGTTTGCATCGTTGGTAGGCTGCTCGAAAGCACTTAACGAGATCACTGATAGTGCAGAAAGCAACCCGGATCAGATCGTGCATGAGATGCACAGGGTCGCGCCCACTGTCACGGGACTTGGTCCAGAGGCACTACATGAAGCCCTGACCTCAGACTCGTATTTCCGATTTGCTGTGGTTAGAAACCCGTACAAGCGAATATTTTCGGCGTGGCAATCAAAATTGCTGTTGCAGGAACCACAACAGGTTGGGCCCTATCTTCAGCGAGATTTTTATCATCAGCCGTTGAGAGATGCGAACGATATCGCCTTGGCATTCGAGGGGTTTCTTGAGCACCTTGCCAGTCAGGAAGCGCCAACATTCTGGGATCAACACTGGACTCCTCAAGTCATGTTGTTGCGCCCTGATCTGATCAACTATAGCGTGCTGGCCAAAATTGAGGAGTCGTCCCGGCTCAGTAAGGCATTGTCCGAGCACCTCGGTGAATTCCTTCCAGACCCTTTTGCCGAGCGTCGCGCAAACGAAAGTCTGATTCCTTATCTTCCTGAGTTCGTCACAGAGCGCAGTGCCAGTCTGATCCGGAGTTTGTATGCCGAGGATTTTGCGGTATTGGGTTATGACACCGAGCCACCGAAAGCCAAGGAGTCATTTACCCACGATGAGCTCATGCTTGCCTTGCGCGCGATCAAGCTGATCAGGGGGCGCCACCAATCCCTCGGAGAGCGCACTGCGCGAATTGCCACCCTGGGTCAGACAGTTGGCATGCTTGAGGGAAAAGTCGGGTCGTTGAACGCTTCGCTAGTGGAGGGTGCCACACAAATTACCGAACTTCGTCTTCTTGCGGGCAAGCGTGAAGCCGAAATCGCGAACCTCACGCGTCAGATCGACATTCTGAAGGCTCAGGTTGTTGGGGGCGAGGAGAAGATTTCCAGCCTGCAACAACAACGAGACTCGGACGTTGCTGCGGTGAGGCAAGAGCTGCAAAAAACTCATGACTCGCACTCCTGGCGTGTGACTTTGCCGCTGCGTAGAGCCAGTGTGCTGGCTCGCCGGACAATCCGCAGGCTGAGCAATACGTCCTTGGGTAAAGCTATCGAAGTCCTGAGAAAACGGCGCTCGCCCGCAGGTGAATCTTCGATTGAATTACTGAAAGCCAGTGAGCTTTTCGATGAGAATTACTACCTTGCCAAGAATCCCGATGTAAAAGATCAGGGCGTTGATCCACTCATGCACTACTTGATCGATGGGTGGAAGGAAGGGCGCAACCCCTCTTCGTTATTCAATACCGAAAAATACCTGCGTGACTATCCAGACGTCGCCGCTGCGGCTGTGAACCCATTGGTTCATTACCTTGAAAGCGGTAGTTTGGAAGGCCGTTCTATTGCTGGTCACGCACGCACCTGGACGCGAAAAAAACGTGTAGAGCAGGAGGCCATTCCTCGAGTTTTCAAGCAAGTTGCTCCGGACGTTATCGCAGAGCAAGTTGAAGTTATCAAGAACTCTGGGTTGTTTGATGCTGATTACTATCTGGCAATGTATCCAGAATTAAAGAACATTGGCCTGGATCCTATTCGACATTATTGTGGGTTCGGCTGGTTCGAAGGGAAAAATCCTTCCGATGATTTCGATACTGTCGGTTATCTTGAGATGTATAAGGATATCGCCGCCGCCAATATAAATCCGTTTTGGCATTACGTTGTTTCAGGTGCCTCGGAACAACGGATCGCGGTGCCAGGAGCGATGATCCGTTATGAAGATGATGTGAATTTTGGTCATGCCAAAAACAGCATAAAACTTTTTGCACTTTATGTTTCGCCGCAGTGGGATAAGTTGCGCGAGGCGCGTGCCGCCTCCAAAGGCGGGGCTCAGTTACTGCCGAATGACTATCTTGGATTTTATGATCCACTGGATAGCCAGGTTTTGGCCAAACAAGTAGGACTGGCCAAAGCCCATGGGCTGTACGGTTTTTGTTTCGAGTGGAAAGGCAGCGAAGGCATTGAAGATACGCGCCAACCCGTAGACGTTTTTCTTGATCATAAAAATATTCAATTTCAGTTTTGCGTGAAAATTTCAGAGCAAGATAAAAACGTGCCGGCACGTTTGCGTGAAGCTGTTCGCGATCGGCGATACCTGCGTATTGATGGACGTCCTGTCGTTATAGTCGAGTACTCGGGGCGCAACGACTTTGATGTGATCAATGAGGTACACGATCAACTCGTCCAACGTGACATCGATGCATATCTGATCGTTCAGTCGACACTGATTAATGACGCGGTGTGGAGCGAAAAACTGTCATCGCTATGTGACGCCGTCCTGGAACTCCCGGTAGAGCCTGTTCCAGGTGAGATTGGCACTTTTGCTCCACAGGTCAAGAATGGTATATCCGCTGTTCCTTATTCGGTAATTGTGGCCAATGGCATTACACGAGCGGAAAAAGCTCAATCCCATTCGTTCCCGGTTTTTAACGGTATTACTTTGGCCAGAGATGAATCTGCATATGATGCAAATTCCCCGCTGGTTTATACTCGATTTTTTGCGCGCGAGTACCGTCGTTGGTTGGATGCGACAATAGAAAGTGCTAAGAGTACGCACTCTGAAGATCGGCAGTTGGTGTTCGTAAATGCTTGGAACGACTGGAGTCGTGGACTGTTTCTAGAGCCTGACAAAATAGCGGGTTTTGGTCGCGTTAACGAGACGAGTCGTGCATTGTTGAACATCAAGTCAACGATGTTGATGCCGAAAGTTTCGGTTGTTGTACCCAATTACAATCATGAGCGTTTTCTGCGTAAGCGTTTGGATAGTATTTATGGCCAAACGTACAAGAATTTTGAAGTTATCTTGATGGACGACTGTTCGTCCGATCAAAGTCGCTCGATATTGAGTGAGTATGCACAGCGGTTCCCGGACGTAACCGTAACTTTGTTCAATGAGAACAATTCTGGTGGCGTGTTCAGGCAGTGGGCGAAGGGTATCAAGGCCGCAACGGGGGATCTTGTCTGGGTTGCCGAGAGCGATGATTACTGTGACGAAAACTTTCTTCAGGCTCTTGTTCGGTGCTTCGATGATGAAGCCGTCATGCTCGCCTACGCACGCTGCGAATTCGTCACCGTTGATGAAGTCGTCCAGGAGGGCGAGTTCCACAAGTATGTCAGTGACCTGGAATGTGCTGAGAAATGGGCAGAATCGTACGTAGATACCGCTCACAGTGAAGTGCGTTATGCACTGGGGATCAAAAATACGATTCCTAACGCCAGCGGTGTCGTTTTCAAGCGGCCAATAGATTTACCGTTGCTTGATGATGAGGCCTGGCTCTCCATGCGAGTGGCAGGTGACTGGGTTTTTTACCTTCATCTCATTCGCGGAGGCAAAGTCGCTTACTCGGTCGAGGGGACGAATTTTTTCCGCCGTTACGTCGGCAGTGCTGCAGAGCTTACCTATAAGCGAGAAGTCTTTTATCGAGAACTCGGCATGGCAAGCCAGACCGTACAGGCTCTGTACAACGTTCCGCTTTCGGTTCTTGAACTGTGTGAAGAGAGTAGCCAGCGACTTTACGATATTAACGTCGGGAACTCACAAGAAGAGTTCTACGCGTGGTATGGGCGCGATGCTATTTCTGAGGCTCGTGCCAATCGCACTCCGAACATCATGGTTTCAACGATTGGCTTTTACCCGGGTGGTGCGGAAATCTTGCCAATCCGCCTGGCGAACGAATTCAAGCGCCAAGGTTTTTCGGTGCTTCTGCTGAGTGCCGGGCTTACAGCGCGAGAGGACGGCGTTCGCCGTATGCTGCGTGCGGATGTTCCGCTCGTCGAAACGAACGACCTTCATGAGGTGAAGTCGCTTATTCACGAGTTCGGTATAGAAGCCTTGAACAGCCATCAATGGCATACGCAGAAGTATCCAATAAGTCTTCCTGGCGTATTTTCGGAGTTGGGCTCTCACGTTGCTTCCTTGCACGGAATGATTGAGCACGGTGAAGCCTTCGCTGTAACTCATGAACAGCTCAAGGCGGCAAATAGCGAGGTGACTACGTGGGTTTATACAGCTGAAAAGAACATCGTTCCTTTCGCTAATCTTGCTATTTGTGAGAAAGACCCTGAACGTTTCGTCAAAGTACCTAATGGCTTGCAGCCCCCTGCCGTGGTAGCGATCGACCGTGAGCAGTTGGGCATTGCGCAGGACGCTTTTGTACTTTGCTGTGTGAGCCGGGCAATACCCGACAAGGGCTGGGATGAGACGATACAGGCAGTAGCTTTGGCGCGTGAGCTTTCGGGAGTGGACATACGTTTGTTGCTGGTCGGTAATGGACCTGTATACGACGAGTATTGCCGTGTCGGGGCTCCTGATTTCGTCTGCCTGACGGGATTCAGTGATAACTCGGTCGGACATTATGCCGCGGCGGACATGGGGATTATGCTCACCAAGTTCAAGTCCGAGAGCTTCCCTCTGACCATTGTTGACTGCCTGTTCGCGGGCAAGCCATATATCGCATCCGATGTTGGCGATATTCGAAATATGCTGACGATAGGCGATCAGATGGCCGGTGAGGTGATCGCACTTGAAGACTGGGAGATCCCTATTGAGCATACTGCGAAAGTAATCGCCGATTTTGCCAGCAAAAAAGCAAGGTATAGCGAGGTGCTGGGGTTGGTGAAAGAGGTTTCCAGTCGCTACCGAATCGACGCAGTTGCAGGACAATATATTCGTTTGTTCGAACGTGACATCAAAGCCCGCAGGGAAGAGCGAGCTGGCGATGAGTCAGCTTTGGTATCGCCGCCCGCCGTGTAGGCGGCATTGAGGGCTTGCCTTGGACATGAAGGAGGCTCCACAGTTTGAGCTGGTCAGGCTGTGGAGCGCTTCGCGTCGTCTCATTGGCTCCTTTTGTACTACATGGCCTGTCACTGCCCCTTTTTTTTCGCAAAGCTTTGAAACAGCTGATTTGCGCAGGGCTACGTCAACTGCTCATCCGACAGCAAATCAAGCCTTTGAAGCATTGGAGATTAATGTTGAAAATATCCGAGAACACCTCCACCTCGAGAACAATGCGGTCGGTGGTATTGGGCGGTCGCGGCTTCATCGGTACCCATCTGATCGAGGCATTGCTCGATCAAGGGCATACTGTGCGCTGCTTTGATCGCCCTAACGTCGTAGCGCTAGGAGACTCACACACCACTGATACACGTTTTGAGTTGTATGAGGGGGACTTCACCAGCGAGGCTGATATAAGCGAAGCGCTGCGAGACTGCGACGTTTGTTATCACCTGGTGTCGACTACGCTGCCTAAATCATCGAACGCAGATCCGGTTTTTGATATCGAAAGCAATCTGGTCGGAACCATTCGCTTGCTGAATCTCGCTGTCGAAGCCGGTATCAAGAAGATTGTTTTCGTGTCATCGGGAGGAACCGTTTACGGGGATCCCGTTCAGGTACCTATCTCTGAGACGCATCCTACAGACCCGGCTTGTTCGTACGGAATTGCGAAGCTGGCAATCGAGAAATACCTGGCGCTTTTTCATCGTTTGCATGGTCTTGATTACACCGTCTTGCGATTGGCAAATCCATACGGAGAAGGGCAGCGGACACATTCTAGCCAGGGTGCTGTTGCGGTTTTTCTCGGTAAGGTACTGCGTGGTGAGCCTATTGAGATATGGGGCGACGGGTCGGTGGTGCGTGACTACATCCACGTAGCGGATGTTGTTCAAGCGTTGCTGGCGTCTATCGAACGCTCAACGGATGAACACGTGTTCAATATCGGCTCCGGACATGGACACAGTTTGAATGAGTTGCTGGATGCGATTGAAAAAATCACGGGGCGTGTAGCTGATCGGCAGTACCTGGCTGCACGAGGATTTGATGTGCCTGTGAGTGTTTTATGTATCGAGCGAGCGAAGCGTTCGCTGGGATGGGCGCCCGCGGTCAGCTTCGAGCAGGGCCTCAAGCAGTTTGTAGCATGGTTGGAGGAGAGTCCTTCTTCGCGAATTGCCTGACAGTTGGACGTCGATTCGCGGTGCAGCCAGGCAACCGATTCAACCCGTTGAGGAATCAACGGGTTTTTTTATTTCCGGCGCAAAAACATTCGCAACAGATTGCTGATGACAGAAGTTTTTTCAGTGTTGTTGCCGGCAGGTGTGGCAGATTTAGTGCATTGCGGTTCGCGACGCTTGTCTTGCTGGAGTAATGGCGTTAATAAAGGCTCGATCATCTTCGCATGCGCTGTCGGATCGTAGTGATGATCGCTTGGGTCAGGGTTGCGGAGGGATTCTTTTAGACAGCCCGTCTCATCAGTGGAAAGCGTGTCGAAATTCAGATGGTTTATGCCCTCTTCAAGACAGAACGCTTCCATCATTGAGTTGAATCTGATGGTCAACCGGGTTCTTTCAGACAGGGAGGCAGTTACTTCCTTTCTCAAGTTGGCAACATCGCCCCATTGCATATCGTCGCGGATAGTGGGGAGCGGAGTGCTGATACAGATGACCTGGTTTGTTTTAGCAATCTGCTGCAAAAATTTCTGGTAGTTAGCAACGGCCTGCTCAAGCATTAGCTCCACCGGGCTGCCATGTTTTTGTGCTCGGTACCAGATCACAAACCCGGTATCGACTTCTCCCAGCATCACTATGACTGTTTTCGCGGTAGTCGTTTGCAGCGCAGCAAGGTATTGCGGCATGGCTTGAGTGACGGCATTAGGATTCTGCAATCCGGATACAGTTGCACCGCCCACGGATGTCACTTCGAATATATGGTCGGGAAATAGATCTCTCATGTGGTCTGAGCTGAATACCAAAGCGTGAGAGTCGCCGAGCACAAGTACAGGGTTCATTGTCTGGTTGGATCCTGATGGGAGTTTCTTTGAGATCACCCGATGGCGGTTAGCTGTGTCGCGGATGACTCGAACCAGGGAGGCCGGCATGTGGCATACGGGATGCGATGTGTGGGCGATCCCTGGGTCCGTTAATTACTCAGGGCTGGAATTTTACGGATACGCTTCTGGCGAGTGCGCAAGCATGTATACGCAGTTCGGGGACGGCTGTAGCCTCCCAGAGCCCGGCTTTGAGCATTGGGCCCACGTAACTCAGCCATGAGAGTGATTTGCCGTCTTTGCACTGCACGCACAGGCTGTCGTCGACTAACAAACCCAAACCAAGATCGTCGACAGCAATCAGCCCGTCTCTTATCAATTGTTGAATCAGTGGCTCGTCAATCAAACCTGGATTGGAATTAGGTCCCGTGCAATTGATGATGCGATCAATCTGCAATTGCTCCGTATCACGATGACCGCGCCGCTGCAGAGTAATCAGCGTTTTTCCATCGAATGTTTCCATCGAGCGGATACGCCCGGCTAACGGTATGATTTTTTTCTGTTTCACTGCATCTGCGAAGAACTCATGGGTTTGCGGCGCTACACGATGGCGATGAACATCCCAATAGGGTTGCAGATGACGGAGAAATCTCTTGCGCTCAGTCGCCGGCAGGCGAGTCCACAGACGGGAAGTGATCGGGCGTATCGCAGCAACAATATCGCGCCAATTCAGTCCGAGCGTTTTGCCCGCTTCTACTTGCGATTTGAGGAGACGCAGGTAGCTCAAGACTGTGGGTGCAGCATTCAGCATTTCATCACGATAGGCTATTGGTGCCTGCAATCCGCCCTTGTTTGCCCTGTGGGCCAGTGGCAACAATCCTCGCCGCGACAACAAGTATATCCGACTGCCGTCGTTCACCTTTCCAAGGCTGGAAATGACGTCCAGAGCCGTGAGGCCGCTTCCGATCAGGAGCACCGATTCACCTTGGTGTTCGATGGCGCTGACTGATCCGCTCCAAGGATTTGCGATGTAGTGCGGTGAATCCAGCAGGCTTGCCAGCGCAGCGGGCGTGCGCGGAGGAAAATGGCCAAAAGCCAGAATTACGTGATCGGCAAGGATTCTCTCGCCCGAAGACAACTCAATCTGCGCCCCTTGATCCTGCGGTTTGAGCGATACCACTTCCGCACAGATACGTACTACATCGGTAGGTCGCCCGAAGTCTTTTTCTGCATCTTCCAAGAGTGAAGCAAGATAGTCGCCGTACAACTTTCTGGATACGAACGAACTGGAGGTTATATCCGGTGCCCGGACCTGGCAGTAGCGCAGAAATGAGTCGGGATCATCGACAAGGGCGCTCATATTGCCTGCAGGAACATTCAGCAAGTGTTTTGAACTGCTGGTGCCATAAGCAAGACCTCGCGCGACTGCGCCAGATCGATTGATGATGATCAATCGGGTGTCTTCGGCGGCAGAGCGCAGAAACTCGATGGCGGCCACAGTGCCACTGAAACCGGCACCGATAATGACTAGAGTTTTCATTAGCGTGATGGCTTGTTGATGAAGTCGATAATACGCCGGGCGGCAGTTTGCAGATCATCTTCGAGAGTGTTGATTACTATCTGCGGATCTTCCGGTGGCTCATAGGCCGAGTCGATCCCCGTGAAGTTGGCAATCAGTCCCTGACGGGCTTTCTTGTACAGGCCTTTTGGATCCCTGCGTTCACATTCATTGAGGGGAGTGTCGATGAATACCTCAATGAAGTTTTCTGCGCCGATGACTTCACGGGCCAACGCGCGGTCACGTTTGAACGGAGAGATGAATGCGGTGATAACGATCAAACCTGCATCGATGAAAAGCTTGGCTACTTCAGAAATGCGCCGTATGTTTTCGATGCGATCCTTGTCGCTGAATCCCAGATCATGGCAAAGACCCAAGCGGACATTGTCGCCGTCGAGGAGGTAGGTATGGCGGTCTTCATTGCAAAGAGCCAGTTCCAAGGCATTGGCGATGGACGACTTACCCGCTCCGCTGAGTCCTGTGAGCCAGATGACAGTAGGTCGCTGATTTTTAATGAGGCTGCGGCGCTCTGCGTTCACTGCGGTTGTGTGAGCTACAAGATTTTCGGACATGTTTTCTCATTAAGCGCTGAAAATTGGAAAATGATGTGAGTTGATGGACGGAAATGCCTGCACTGGCGGTGCGGCGTCCGGTTCCGCGCTTTCATGATCTTTGCCGTGTGTTGATGGAAATGGATCGGCAGGCGAAGGGGATTCGCAAATCTGAGAGCGCTTTACATTTTCGGTAATGGTGGATTGTAGCCATGCACCCAGCAAATTGCTCGTGCAGAATCGGCGGGTGTCGGTCGATCGAGTGCATGGTTGACCTGGCGCAATCAACTATTCAGCTGATCATTCAAATATTGGGAGTAGAATGCCAGCCTCGACTGCTGAAGGAGGGAGCTGCGTGCTCCGATGGGTGAATGGATAAGGTGCGGACGGTCTTGTTGGGGTTGCCTCGCAAACAAAAACGTTTGTTGCAGGTGGTTACCGATGTCGTGTTGGTTTGGGTCGCTTTATGGCTGTCTTTCATTGTACGTCTGGGCGTCGATGATATGTATAACCCGATCAATGCTCATATATGGCTCTTCGCATGTGCGCCAGTTATTGCGATCCCGTTTTTTATACGCTTTGGCATGTACCGCGCTGTCATGCGCTATTTTGGCAACGACGCACTTATCGCGATCGTCAAGGCGGTCAGTCTTTCCTCGTTGATTCTGGCCGTTGTTGTGTTCTGGTACAGCAATCATGAATCTGTTGTTCCGCGTTCGATCGTTTTCAACTATTGGTGGTTGAGCATGGTCATTATCGGTGGCCTGCGTTTGTGTCTGCGACAGTATTTCATGGGCGATTGGTTCACGGCCGCGCAACACGTGCCATTTGCAAGTCGTAATGATGGTTTGACCAAAGTTGCCATTTACGGTGCCGGGGTTGCGGGTAATCAGCTTGTAGCAGCGCTTCGCATGGGGCGAGTCATGCGCCCGGTTGCATTTATTGACGATGATCCCGGAATTTCTGATCAGTCGATTTCCGGACTTCAGGTATATAAACCCAAACACATACAACAAATGATTGATGTGACCGGGGCACAAGGGATTCTTCTAGCCTTGCCATCATCTACCCGCGCACGGCGTCGGGAAATTCTGAACGTTCTCGAAGGGTTTCCCCTCCATGTTCGCAGTGTGCCCAATTTCACCGATCTTGCCAGCGGTCGCGTCAAGGTTGACGATATTCAGGAAGTCGATATCGCTGACTTGCTGGGACGCGATTCAGTTCCCGCGCAACCCGACCTGCTCGCTCGCTGCATTAACGGCAAAACCGTCATGGTCACCGGCGCCGGGGGATCGATTGGTTCGGAGTTATGTCGGCAGATCTTTGCGTTACGGCCGACGACTCTGATTCTGTTCGAACACAGTGAGTTCAATCTCTACAATATTCTGTCAGAACTGGAGCAGCGGGTCTGTCGGCAGTCGGTCCCCGTCAGGTTGTTACCGATCCTCGGTTCAATTCGTCATCAAGACAAGTTGTTGGATGTCATGAAAACATGGAAAGTCGAGACGGTTTACCATGCGGCGGCCTATAAGCACGTACCTATGGTTGAGCACAATATTGCAGAAGGTGTGCTGAACAATGTGATCGGAACGCTCAACACCGCCCAGGCAGCCTTGCAGTCCGGTGTGGCAAACTTTGTGCTTATTTCCACCGATAAGGCCGTGCGTCCAACAAATATCATGGGCAGCACCAAGCGCCTGGCGGAGTTGACACTTCAAGCACTGAGTCGCGAACTGGCTCCCGTTCTGTTCGGTGACAAGGCCAACGTGTCCCGTGTCAATAAAACCCGGTTTACCATGGTGCGTTTCGGAAATGTTTTGGGGTCGTCCGGTTCAGTGATTCCGTTGTTCCATAGTCAGATCAAGTCCGGAGGGCCACTAACGGTTACTCATCCCAAGATCACCCGGTACTTCATGACCATCCCTGAAGCCGCACAACTGGTCATTCAGGCTGGGTCCATGGGGCAAGGGGGTGACGTATTCGTGCTGGATATGGGCGAGCCGGTAAAGATCGTCGAACTGGCGGAGAAAATGATTCACCTGTCCGGTTTGAGCATTCGATCCGAGCGCAATCCGCAGGGTGATATTTCCATCGAGTTCACCGGATTGCGCCCTGGCGAGAAGCTCTACGAGGAGCTGCTGATCGGTGACAACGTCGCTGCGACGCCACACCCGATGATCATGACCGCCAGTGAAGATCATCTGCCCTGGGATGTCTTGAAGGTCCGATTGAGCGAGTTGCTCGCTGCTGTCGAGCGGGATGACTATTCGCGAGTACGCCAATTGTTGCGCGAAACTGTCAGTGGCTACACCCCCGATGGCGAAATCGTTGACTGGATCTATCAGCAACGCCGTCTTGAGCCCTGATTGTTTCACATCCTGTAACGCTCGCATTTTTGACATGTGCCCCTCATGACCTACGTTTGGAGAGCAGCTTCGGAAAAGCTGCTTTCTCAAATGATGATGGAGCGTCACTTATGCGTACCGGTTATTTTTACTCGTTGATTTTTGC
>CXWL01068395.1_pt1 | contig 20982 bp, 19 predicted proteins | sample 590931 | NCBI WGS metagenome assembly CXWL01 (sample SAMEA3498368, study PRJEB10139) | groundwater metagenome | biome: water well; material: biofilm material | place: Germany | collected 2015-04-27 | reverse complement strand
CTGCGACGTCTGGGAGCACGCCTACTACATCGACTACCGCAACGCGCGCGCCAAGTACGTCGAGTCGTTCTGGGGCCTGGTCAATTGGGACGCCGTCGCCAAGAACGCGGCATAAGTTTTTCCGCTCACACTAAAAATCCGCTTCGGCGGATTTTTTTCGCCTGCTGCACGGTGGCAGTTTCCCAGAAACCGGGTCAGACCCGTTTTTTCTGACACAAAAACAGGGGCGAGCGAAATTTTGTCCGATTTTTTGGTGACGGAGTTTCCGAAAAAACGGGTCTGACCCGGTTTTGGGGAATCTGCGGTTTGACCCCGTTTTTTGCAGGTTGCGGCGGCAATTGTCGTGAAACTGTAGCGATGTGTCAGCCATTGTCTCCAAATGTGCTTTATGGCAATGGCTCTACTACAATAGCGGTCGAGGAGAGTTGCCATGTTTCGAGTAATGCTAGTGGAAGACGACGCCAGGCTGGCCGCGCTCGTCACGGAGTATTTGAGCGGCTATGAATTCGAGGTCCAGCAGGTCGCGCGCGGCGACCAGGCGCTGGCGCGCTTCGCCGAGATCGCCCCGGATATCGTCGTGCTCGACCTGATGCTGCCCGGCCTCGACGGCATGGTGGTGTGCCGCCAGATCCGCGCGACCAGCGAGGTGCCGATCCTGATCCTGACCGCGCGCGAAGATTCTTACGACGAAGTGTCGGGCCTGGAACAGGGCGCCGACGATTTCCTCAACAAGCCGGTCCAGCCGCGCGTGCTGCTGGCCCGCTTGCGCGCGCTGATGCGCCGCTCCAGCACCAAGCCTGCCGCCGACGGCCAGCCCACGCTGGTGTTCGGCGCGCTGACCATCACCACCAGCGAACGCAGCGTCACCTGGCGCGGCGAGCCTTGCGTGCTCAGCAATACGGAGTACAAGCTGCTGCTGGTGCTGGCCAGTGCGGCCGGACAAGTGCTGTCGCGCGATGCGCTGCTGAAGAAAATGCGCGGTATCGAATTCGACGGACTGGACCGCAGCATCGACAACTGCATCTCGAAACTGCGGCGCCGTTTCGACGACGCCAGCTCGGAAAAAATCAAGACCGTGTGGGGCGAAGGCTACCTGTTCTCGCCATCCGCCTGGGCCTGACTACTCAAACACCGGCGCGATCGCCAGCGGCGCTTCCTGCGTCACCACCTGGCCGCGCGCCGGCGTGTCGGCGAAGCGGTACAGCACGGTCCTGAAGCCGTCATCGGGATCGTCGGAAAACAACGCGCCCTCCACCACCGGCAACGCTGCCACCGACTCGCCGTTGCGTACCCGCACCACCGGCGTCATCCCCTTTTTGGCAAATCCGAAACGCACGCCGGCGCAGGTCAGGCTGCGCGCCGATGCGTCGGCGTAACGGGCGAAGTTGAGCGCCTGGTCGCACGCGGCGCGCAACTCCGCCGCTTCATACACGCCGTCCGGCCGCACCGCCACCGATACCCGCGGACGCAGCACGAATTGGCCGACCTTGCGGTTCAGCACCAGCGCGGCGTTCTCGTCGTAGGCAGCTTTTAACAGCGGAAACACGGTGCGCCCGGTGGCGTCGAGCGGCAGGTTCAGCTGCGTCGATTTGCCGGACAGGCTCAGGCGCAGGCCGGCGGTCGGCACGCCCTTCTCCCTCGGCATGACCTGGAAGTGGTTCTGGATCAAATGCTTGGGCCGGCCATATTTTTCGAACACGACCATGGCCCGGTAGGCGTCGCGGTAGCTCACCCATTCGCCGTCCGGCGCCTGGGCCGCGGCGATACCGGCCGCCAGCAGCAGCGCTGAAAACATGGGGAGATGTCGAAACAGGGCCATCGCGTCAGAACCTGTACGCCAGCGCGCTCGAAACCGTCAGGTTGGTGGGCCGCTCGACCAGCGGGCTGTCCTTGGCGCTGCCCAGCAGGCGCGTCGCCTGCAGGCCGGAGGTGACGATCCAGGACGGCGCCAGCGCCCAGTTCCAGCGTGCGCCGAGGTGGGCATCCTTGAGCCCGCCAGATGGCTGGTAGGCCGGGAAACCGCTGCGCCACGCCTCGGCCGGCGTGACGCCGAAGAATGCCTGGTTGTAGTCGCGGTTGGCCAAGGTCAGCCCGGCCGTGAACGACAAGGAATGATGGGACGCGGGTTCGGCGGCGATGCGCTGCAGGCCGACGCTCCAGGTCGCACCTTTTCGCTCGTTTCCGGAACCGTAGAGCAGGCTGTTGGTCAAACGAAGACGAGGGCTGAGGTAGAGGTTGAAAAAGCCGCCAAGCTGAAGGCGCGCGCCGATCGGATCCATCCCGTCGAGCCGGCTGCCGGCACGGGAGGAACGGGCGACGATCATCGGCGGTTGCGCAACCATGGTGGGCGCGCCGGCGCTATCGACGCCGCCGATGCCGGCAGCGCTGCCCGACTCGTTGCGGCGCGGCTGCAGCGCCACGAGCGGACCGAACTCGACAGAGGGTTGGCTGGAGAGGTGCATCCCGGCGCTCATGCCTGAAATAAAAATGCCGTTGCTCCATTCGAGCTGCAGCACCGGCAAGGCCGACGTCCGCCGCGCGCGCGCGCCTTCGTAGCGCGGGGCCGATAGCGCGCCCAGCCCGAGGTACAGGTCGCGGCTGCCGTCGGGCATCCGGTTGACCGCGGGGGTCTGGGCGCAGGCCGCACCGCATGCGGCCGCCAGCGCGAGGGCAAGAAGCTTTTCCATTATGTGTAGTGAGAGTTCGCTTGCCGACATTTTACGGTGTGCAACGACTCCTCAGCAATTCGCCCTTATCCGATGTTATTGCGGTGGCGGCGCGTCGTTTGCGACAAGCGCCCCGCTTCAGCTGACGATCTTCTGTTGCACCGAAAATTCGACCGGCAATTCACTGCGGTCAACGACGATCAGGTGCGCCGGCGAAGTCATCGCCAGCGTGCACAACACCTTCGGTCCCGGCGCGGCATCGGTGTGCTGCACAACGAGCTTGCCGGTGGCGCGCAAGACGCTGTCGATGTTGGTCGAGTAGCAGCCATTCGGCTTGAGGCCCATGAATACGCCTACCACCATGCTCCGGTTGAAGTCGATCGAAGGCAAGGGCGCTTTGCTGTGCGCGGTCCACAGCGCCAGGAAACTGTCGGCGTCGCGGATCGTCACCGCCTGCGCCTGCTGGATTCCCGAGCGCATGGTCTGCTCGAGCGACTTGAACGACACGGCCGAGCCCACTTTCGCCGGAACGATCAGCGGCTCGACCTGGTGGCCGCTGCCCAGCCCCAGGTCGCTCTGGTCGAGGTTGTCCAGGATGGTGTTGAACAGCGCGCGCGCCGACTCGTCGGTGCAGGAGCTGCGCGGTCCGGCGATCGAGTCGCTGGCCGAGCACAGCAGCGCTTGCGGGGTGGCCCCGAACAGGCTGCGCGCGTATGAGTTGTCGGGGCAGTTTCCGGCGCGATCCCAGAACACCATGCGCTTGTCGATCACGAACAGACGGTTGCGCTGGTCGGCGCAGGTCGCTTCCTGCGCCTTGGCGATGAAATCGGCAGTGGCCGGCACGCCGCCGTTCGGCTCACCGACGGCGACGCCCCGCCCGGCCAGCTGGTCTTGCGCCGCATCGCCGCCTCCGCCGCAGCTCGTCAGCGCCAGCGCGCCCGCCAGCACCACGGCGCCGATGAGATATTTGCTTAGTGACATGGAAGTCCCCCTGATCAGGTCCGGCGCGCTCGGCGCGGCCGGAACACTACTGCGAATAAAAAGAGCCCGCCAACACTCGCGCATCAGGCGGGCAAACGGAAAACCCTGATCTGCGTAGCTTAGCCAGTTGTCGGAAATGAATCCCACGCGATTTGTCCGCCAATTGTCATCAATTTGTAACGCCCGCAAGCGGGCACGGCTCTTATACAATGCAGCCCAGGGAGAGAACCATGTTTTTGCCAACAACTGCCAGGCTGGCAGCGTGAACCGCCTGTTTTTCCGTTTCTTTGTGTTGGTGATGCTGTCGATCACCGTGGCGACCTTCGTCATTTATTTTGCGATCAGCCGCCTGTTCGGCGACCCGCTGGAAGACATCGCGCGGCGCCAGGCTGCGGCCGAGATCTTCCTGCTCGAGCAATACGTGGACCAGGCGCCCGCCGACGAATGGCTGGTGCGCCTGAACAAGGTGCGCGAAGTGTCGCGCGTGAATCTCGAACTGGTGCCGCTGGCAAACGCGCGCGCCGCCGTCCCGGCCCGTTGGCAAGCCGCGCTCGAGCGCGGCGAGGTGGTGCTGGACGCGGCCAACAAGGCGTTCTTCCGGCGCGTGGACCTGAAGGGCGACAAGTACATCGGCAGTGGCGAGGAGGTGATCCACGCGCAGGACTTGCCGATCGATATCGGGCTGGCGCTGGAGATGGAAGCGCTGCGCTACGTGATCGTCGCGCTGGCCCTGTTGATCCCGATTGCGCTGTGGTCACGCGCGCACTGGCAGGGCCTGCAGGCGCTGTCGAAGGTGGCGGACCAGTTCGGCGCCGGCGACCTGTCGGCGCGCGCCAGCTTCAAGCCGGGCGCCAGCATTTATCCGCTGGCCGAGCGCATCAATCACATGGCCGGGCGGATCGAAGGCCTGGTGGAGTCGCAGACCAACCTGCTGCACTCGGTCTCGCACGAGCTGCGCACGCCGATCGCGCGGCTTGAATTCGCGCTCGAGTTGTTACGCTCGGCGGCGCCGGATGGCGTGCTGACGCCGCGCATCGCGGCGATGGAGGCCGACCTGGCCGAATTGAACGCGCTGGTCAGCGAGCTGCTGGGCATGGCGAAGATCGGCAGCGAACGGGCGCTGAAGGCAGCCTCGTTCGAACTAGCGCCGGCGTTGGGGGAATGCGTCGAACAACTCGACCATCCGGTCGAGGTGGCAGGCGATGCGGCGCTGGGCAGTTTGAGCGGCGATCGGCGCCTGTTGCTCAGGGCGGTTGGCAACGTGCTGCGCAATGCGCAGAAATATGCAAAATTGCGCATAATTTTGTCGGCAAGCAGGGTTGGGGCTGCGGCGGTCGAGATCGTGGTGGAGGATGACGGGCCGGGAATTCCGGAGTCCGAGCGGGAGCGGATATTCGAGCCGTTCTACCGGCTCAACCGCAGCCGCGACCGCGCTACTGGCGGGTTCGGACTGGGGTTGTCGATTGCGCGCAAGGCGGTCGAGCTGCACGGCGGAACGATCAGGGTTGAGGGATCGATGCTGGGCGGCGCGCGGTTTGTCATGACGTTGCCGGTGAGCGGCATGTAAGGGGAAAGCATGCTCAGCATAGGTTCCCGCCTGCGCGGGAAGTCGTTTCTGCCAATGGCAGGAACGACGGTTTTAAGAATATTGGCCTAAAAACCGTCGTTCCCGCGGAGGCGGGAACCTACACCACCTGCGTTTAGAGAGGATGTCGGCGTGAACCACGAGCCCCAACAAAAAACTCCGCCGCAGCGGAGTTTTTCTTTTACTTCGTCGGCGTCGACGGACGCACATGCGTCATCGCATACGTCAAATGCTCCCACCAATGATCCCGCGAGCGCACCATCACCAGGCATTTCTGGTCCAGCTCGCCCTTGAACAGCGGATCGGCGCACTTGTTGGTCACCAGCGCGTACCGCTGGTTCTCGGCGTTCACCAGCGCGATGCACAACCAGACGATGACGCCGGCGAACAGCACCGCCAGCGTCCACGCCAGCTGGTTCACATTGCTGGTCTCAAACAAGTCCTCATCGACCGGCTTGGACCGGTCGTATATCTTCAGGACTTCCCGTTCGACATCGCTCATTTTGTCTTCGCCACTTTCGTTACCATCGCGTCCAGCACCTGGATGGTCGCCTGCGACAGCGCAGCTTCGCCCATGCCCTTGTTGGTCGCATCGACCACGCTTGGCGACGTCATGTAACGCCCGTCGACCACCAGCGTCGGCACCGAATCGACCTTGTAAGCGTTCAGGATCTGCGGCAAACGCTTCATCTTGGTCATGACGCCGAACGAATTCCACGCATCCAGGAATTTCGCCTTGTCGACGCCGTTCTTGCTGACCCAGTCGATGACCGCCTCATCCTTGTTCAGGCGTACCCGATCGACGTGAACCGCGCGAAATACCTTCGCATGCATCTCATCCAGCTTGCCCATCGCTTCCAGGGTCAGGTACAAATGCGCTTCAGGATCGTTGGCGCCGCTGAACGGCATGTGCACGCGCTTGAAGACGATCTTGTCCCCCTGCTTTTTGACCCAATCGGCCATGTAGGGTTCCAACACGTTGCAGTGCGGGCAGTGATACATGAAGAATTCGATCACCTCGACCTTCTTGCCCACGGCCTGGACCGGCTGCGGATTGGCCAACTGGACATATTCCGCGCCCAGCTTTGGATCGGTGGGCGAGGCAAAGGCGGCGGAGGCGGCCAGCCCGATGGCGGCGATAGCAATACGCAGAAAACGCATGGAAGTCCTTATTAAGTATGTTAGGCGAACGATCGCGAGATTACCACTTTTTCACAAATTGCTCAGCGTGCCGGGCCGTTTTTTGCAATTGCTTACTTCTTTAACGCAAGCTTACTTGCGCCGTTGACGCGCCAGCTCGATTTTTTCGCACAGCTGGGCCACGCCCAGCGCCAGGCGGGGACCGGGCCGGGTCAGCAGCTCGCCGTCCAGCCGGAACAGGTTGCCGCGCTCGACCGCGAGCAGGCTGCGGTAGGGTTTCCAGATGCCGATGCCGGCGTCCTCCGGATCATGCTGGTCGCCGCCGAAGATCGCCTCCGGGTTCGCCTGCAATACCGCCTCGGTGCTGACCGACGGCGCCACCACTTTCAGGCCGGCGAAAATGTTTTGCCCGCCGCACAGGCGGATCGCGTCGTCGATGATGTGCATGCCGCTGAGGGTGTAGATCGGCTTGTCCCAGATCTGGTAGAACACCCGCACCGGCGGCCGCCCGGCGTAGCGCGCGCCGAGGCTGGCGATGCTGGCGCGGAACTGCGCGGCCGACGCGGCGGCCGCTTTCTCGGTGCCGAGCAGGCGGCCGAACCGGATCAGGGTATCGGCCACCTGGTCGAGCCGGCGCGGCTCGCTGCGGAACACCGGGATGCCGAGCTTGCCGAGCTGCTCGAGCTGGCGCCCGGTGTTCCCGCTTTGCCAGACGATCAGCAGGTCGGGCTTGAGCGCGATGACTCGCTCCATGTCGATCTGCGCGTTGCTGCCGACCAGCGGGATCTTCTTCGCCGCTTCCGGATAGTCGCTGAAGTTGATCGCGCCGACGATGCGCTCGCCGCCGCCGGCGGCGAACAGCAGTTCGGTCACGTGCGGCGCCATCGAAATGATGCGCTGCGCCGGCGCCGCCAGCGTCACGCGCTGGCCGGCGTCGTCGACCACCGTGATGGCGGCGTGGCTGGCCGCGACCGACAGCGCCAGCCACAGCGCCGCGAACAGTCGTCTAAAAATCATAGCGCGCCGACAGCTTGATCTGGCGGCCGTCGCCAGGATAGATCCCGGACTGGCAGCCGAACGCGTTGCTGAAGTACTGCTTGTCGGCCAGGTTCAGGCCCGACACCGCGAATTCCCATGCGCCGATGGTGCGGGCATAGCGCGCATCGATGGTGGTGTGGGACGGGATGCGCGCCGCGCAGCTGTTGGTGAAGTCGCTGCCGTAACGCTGGCTGTCGACCCATTGCGCGCCGATGTCCGCACTCTGGCCACTGGCCGGCGACCATGACAGGCGCGCCGACAGCAGGTTCTTCGGCACCAGCACCATCTCGCGGCCGGCGTTCGGGCCTGCCGTGAAGCTGGCCTTGACGTGCTGCAGGTGGCCGCTGAGGCGCCATTCGGCGGCAATGCGCGCCTCGGCATCGATCTCGAATCCCTGGCGGCGGGTCGGATCGAGGTTGGTGTTGGTGCCGTAGCCGATGGTCGGATCGTAGAAGATCTCGTTGACCAGGCGATGGCGGAATGCGCGCGCGGTGAGCTGCCGGCCGGCGTCGCCGAAGGTCACGCCCAGCTCGAGGTCATGCGAGGTTTGCGCCTTAAGTACGTTGGAGGAAGCGCGGAAGCTGTTCTCGTCCGCGTTCGCCATCCGATAGCTCTGGCCCGCTTTCGCATGCACCGAGACGCGCGGCAGCACGCTGTAGCTGCCCTGCGCTTCCCACGCGTTCTGCGATTGCGAGCTGTGCTCCGGCGCCGGCGTGAAGCTCAGCGGATCGACGTAATCCTTGTCGAACACTTCGTGGCGGGCGCCCAGCGAGAAGCGCCCGTTGTGGGCGGCGTCCCAGCGAATCTCGTCGCGCAGGTAGATCGCCTTCGAGTCCTGGCTGGCGTCGGCCTTGGAGAAATCGGCGTTGGTCACGCGGTTCCAGCGAATCAGGTCGACGCCGGCGATCAGTTCATTCAACATGCCGCCGAACTGCGACAGCTGGCGCATGCGCGGCGAAAACTGGGTCTGATTGCTTTCGTAGGCCAGCTTCGAATCGAAATCCCCGGCCCCGAAGTTGAGCCGGTAATTGGCCTTGGCGGTCTTTTCGCGATGCGACAGTTCGGCCGCGAGTTCCACACCGCCGACACGCTGCTCGACGAAGGCGCTGATCCGGTCCGAGTCGAGCGAACCGAAGTCGCCCGGGGTCTTCGTCTGGCGCGGATTGGCCAGGAATTGCGCCAGGGTCAGCGAACCGGGAAAGCGCGAATCCTGGCGCGCGCTGTCGATCCGCACCCCGACCCGCCCTGTCCCGAGGATCCACTGGGCGCCGCCGGAGAGGGCGGTCTGGCGGAAGCGGCTGTTGGCGCGGTAGTTGTCGGTGCCCTGGTTGCCGATGGCCGCATCGAGCGCCATGCCTTCCCAGTCTTGCGCGACGGACGCGCGCGCATCGTGCTGGTTGAACTGGCCCGCTTCGGCGCGCAGCGAACCGCGCCTGCCGCCCTTGCCCGGGCGCTTGGTGACGATCTGGATCACGCCGCCGGTCGCGCCTTCGCCATACAGCACGGCGCTGCCGCCGCGGATGATCTCGATGCGTTCGACCGTCTCGATCGGAATGGTCGACAGCACCGGGTTGGCCAGTTCGTTTTCGCTCATGCGCACGCCGTCGAGCATGACCACCATGTTCTGGCTGCTGTTCGAACCGAAGCCGCGCAGGTCGAGCGTGAAGTCGGGGCTCGAATCGAGGCTCTGGCGGCCGTACACGCCGCCGATCTTGCGGATCGCCTGGTTGACGTCGGACACGCCGGCGCGCCGGATTTCATCGGCGGTGATGACGGTGGCGCCGATCGGGGCCAGTTCCGGGGCGCTGGCAAAGCGCGAACCGGTGATCAGTACCGACGGGACGCCGGCGTCCTGCGCCCAAACGGACGCGCTGAAGCAAAGGGAGAGAGCGGAAACGAGGGCGAGCGGAGTCAAGGCGTGTGCGTTGCGCGGTGCGGCTGGAAAAGTCATGGTGTCGGTTTTCGAAAAAAGTCTCCGGCCGTGCGTCCCCGCAAGCCGGATTCAACGGAAGACGCCCGCGGCATGCGCCGGCGCTTCCACCTGTCCTGGCCGGTATCCGGGCTTGCAAGTCAGACCGCCTCACCTTCCTATGCAGTGCGCACAGTGGTCATTGAGACAGCCAGTCGCCACTATCGGGGCGACGCTTGTTTACCGTTGCGGGGGCAGCACACCTGCGTCCGCTGCGCCTGAGTGATGGCGCGGCAGCGTGGTGTTTCCCGTTTAACTGCACGCGCGATTACGCGTGCGGGCACCAAAACACCGCCATTATAAACGTAACAAGCCCCAGCAAGAAGTTGGCTTTTTGTTACTGATGCCGATATAGTGGCCCCACCTCAAGCTATCCAGCCCAGGAGTCAGGCATGCACGTTTCCAAGTTAGTCAAAGTACTGTTGGCAGGCGCCCTGCTGCTGGCCGGCGCAGCCTTCAACCACAGCCTGCTGGCCCAGACCGGCGAAGGCGTGAGGATCACGCCGATCCCGCTGCCGGTGGTCGATACCGGCATTCCGTTCGCACCCGCCAACGCGGCCGCGGTCAGCGTGCCCAGTGCGCCGAACGCCTGGGGCGGCGCGCGCAGCGGCAAGGAGCCGACCTTGTCCGACCGCGTGGTCGATTACCAGATCGACGCGACGCTCGATCCGGTCGCGCATACGGTGGCCGGCAAACAGAAGCTCACCTGGCGCAATCGCAGCGCGGTCGAGGCGCGCAGCGTCTATCTTCACCTGTACATGAACGCGTTCGAAGGCGCGCACAGCACCTTCTTTACCGAGCGGCGGCGCAGCGCGGGCGGCGACCGCCCGGCCATCGACGTCAAGAACGGCGAGTGGGGCCACATCGAACTGCGCAGCGTGGCGCAAGGCGCGGCCAAGGTGCAGTGGTCGTTCGTCCATCCCGACAACGGTCCGGCGCAGGACCATACCGTGGTGCGGCTCGACCTGCCGGCGCCGGTCGCGGGCGGCGCCTCGACCACGCTCGACATCGACTTCCTGACCAAGCTGCCGCGGGTGGTCGCGCGCACCGGCTACTTCGGCAGCTTCCACCTGGTGGGCCAGTGGTTCCCGAAGATCGGCGTGCTCGAACTGGCGGGCGAACGCGGCGCCACCGGCCCGCGCTGGAACGTGCATGAGTTCCACCAGAATTCGGAGTTCTACGCCGACTTCGGCAATTACGATGTCCGGCTCACCGTGCCGAAGGGTTACACGGTCGGCGCGACCGGCGAACGGCAAGGCGCACCCGTCGAACGCAATGGCCTGGTCACCCACCATTACGTGCAGGGCGACGTGCACGATTTTGCCTGGACCGCCGACAAGCGCAGCGCCAGGCCGCTGGAAGACAGCTGGACCGGCCCGGGCAGCCCGAGCGTGAAACTGACCGTGATCTACCCGCCCGAGTATGTCGCCAGCGCCGCTCCCGCGATGAAGGCGGCCAAGGATTCGCTGAGCTATTTTTCGAACACGCTCGGGCCCTACCCGTACAAGACGCTGACGGTGGTGATCCCGCCGCATAACGCCGACGCGGCGGGCGGCATGGAGTACCCGACCTTCTTCACGGCCGAAGGCTACAAGGACGCCGCGCCGGGCGTGCTGACCGGCTTCCTGCTCGACGCCGTGACGATCCACGAATTCGGCCATGGCTACTTCTACGGGATCCTCGCGTCGAACGAGTTCGAGGAGCCGATGCTCGATGAAGGCCTCAACGAATACTGGGATGCGCGCATGATGCGCGAGCGCAAGCAGGACATCCCCGCATCGACCGCGCTGATGAACGCGATCGGCATCCGGCCCGCATTCAAGATATTCGACTACGAACGGATGGCCGCGCCGCGCGAGGAACCGGCCGATGCGCCCGGCCAGAATTCATACGACCGCTTGCAAGGCATCGGACCGGTGTACGTGCGCACCGCCACCGTGATGCACGACCTGGAACAGCGCATCGGCAAGGACGCCCTCGAACGCGCATTCAAGGAATACTACAGGCGCTGGAAATTCCGCCACCCGAGCGTCGCCGATTTCCGCGAGACGCTGGCCGAAGCGAGCGGCCAGCGCGCCACCGTGGAAGCGATCTTTGCCCAGCAGGTCTACCAGGTGAGCAAGGTGGACGACCGGCTCGATGCGATCACCAGCGTGGAGCAGCTGCCGCAACCGGGAACGCAGCAGGTCAATGGCGCCTGGGTCGAGGAAACCGCGGATGCGCTGGGCAAGCGCGTCGACGCCATCCGCAAGCAGTGGAAAAAGGCCCATCCCGATGCGAAGGAAGGCAGCGGCCCGTTCCCGTTCGTGACCAGCGTGACGCTGCGCCGGCGCGGCGCGGCGGTGCCGCAAACGCTGCTGGTCAAATTCGCCGATGGCGGCGTGGAGACGGCCAGCTGGAACGGCGACGAAAAGTGGCAGCGCTTCAGCTGGACCAGGCCGGCCAGGGCCTTGTCGGCCGAACTGGATCCCGGGCGCATCCATTACCTCGACGTGAACAAGCTCGATGACAGCCGCACCGTGAAAGCCGACGGCAGCGCTTCGCGCCGCTGGAGCGCCGACTTTGCCGCCTTCGTCCAGATCCTTCTTTCCCTGATTGCGAACGTATGATGAACGCGTCCACCCGATCCCGGTTTTCCCTTGTTCCGCGCGCCGGCCGCGCCGCCCTGCAATGGCGCCTGCTGCTGCTGTGGGCCGGCTGCCTGCTGGCGCCGGCGGCACTGCTGGCGCTTCCCATGTGGCGCATGCTGGGTGCGAGCTTCGACTATTCAGTGCATGCGGCGGCGCTGGCGCAGGAGGTGGACCTGTCGTCGCTGGCCGACCTGCTGGGCAACTACAGCCGTACCGGCGGCACCTTCCCGATCACCGCTGCCCAGGCGCTGATCCTGACGCTGCTGCTGTCGCCGCTGCTGTCCGGGATGGCGATGAGCGCGGCGCGCGCGGCGCAGCCGCAAGGCTTCGGCGCGCTGATCGCCGGCGGCTTGCACGAATATCCGCGCATGGCGCGCATGCTGGTGCTGGCCGTGATTCCGCTCGGTGTCGCCGCGGGGCTAGGCGCGGCTGCGATGGCGGCGGCAAGCAAGTACAACGACAGCGCGTTCCTGCAGTCGGACGGGGACCTCGCGCGCCTGCTGGCGATGCTGGCGCTGTTGCTGCTGCTGGTGCTGGCGCATTCGACGCTGGACGCCGGCCGCGCCACGCTCGCGCTCGACCGGCGGCGCCGCTCGGCCGTGCGCGCCTGGTGGGATGGCTGCAAGCTGCTGGGCCGGCGCCCGCTTGCCACGCTCGGGGTCTACCTGCCCATCACGCTGACCGCACTGGCGGTCGCGGCGCTGCTGTCGCTCGCGCGCATCCACCTGCCGCACGTGGGCACGGCCGGTTTCATCGCCGCCTTCCTGCTGACCCAGCTGATCGTGATGGTGTTGGCGTGGATGCGCACCGCGCGCCTGTTCGCCATGGTCGAGCTGGCGCGTTCGATGCGTGCCCCTTGAATTCCGGCGACGCGCACACATATTAGTACTAACTAGTACAATGTAGATACTCAACTTTCAAGGAGTCATCATGGCGAACGCCCTGCCCACTTTTTTCGTCTCCCACGGCGGTGGTCCGTGGCCGTTCATGAAGGACCAGTACGGTTCCACATACGACAAGCTGGAAGCGTCGCTGGTCGACATCCGGCGCCAGGTTGGCGTGCGGCCGAAGGCGGTGCTGGTGGTCAGCAGCCACTGGGAGGAAGCCGGCCTGATGGTCTCGTCCGGGACCGCGCCGGGAATGATCTACGACTATGGCGGTTTCCCGCCGCACACCTACCAGGTCAAGTATCCGGCGCCGGGCATGCCCGAGCTGGCGCAGCGGGTGGCGGACCTGGCCGGCGCGGCCGGCCATCCGGTGACGCTGGATCCGAACCGCGGATTCGACCACGGTACGTTTTCGATGCTGTATCCGGTGTATCCCGACGCCGACATGCCGGTGGTGCAGCTGTCGATCAAGCATGGCTACGATCCGCAGGCCCACCTCGAGATCGGCCGCGCGCTGGCGCCGCTGCGCAACGAGGGGGTGCTGATCATCGGCAGCGGCCTGAGTTACCACAACCTGCGCCAGTTCGGGCCGGGCGGCGCCAAGGCCTCGCGTGAATTCGATTCGTGGCTGCAGCACGTACTGCTGGAACTGACGCCGGCCGAACGCAGCGTCGCGCTGCTGCACTGGAGCGAGGCGCCATATGCGCGGCTGGCGCATCCGCGCGAGGATCACCTGGTGCCGCTGATGGTGGCCGTCGGCGCCGCCGAGAACGAAGCGGGCGCCTGCGTGTATCACGAGGATGATTTCTTCGGCAGCCTGGCGGTGTCGAGTTTCAGGTTTGGGGAAGCGGCCGCCTAAGGTTGCGCATGGCGCGCCGCTGTTTCAAATAATATCGTTACCCTAAAGACCGTCGTTCCTGCCAGTGGCAGGAACGACGGTCTTAAGATTAGCGGATGGTCTTGAGGGTAGCAGCAAAACCAGGGTCTGACCCCGCGGGGTCAGACCCTTAGCCCCTTATGTCCCGCGCTTGCCGCGCGCGGAGTTGGCGGCTTTTTCGGCGGCAGCAGCCGCAGCCTTCGCCGCCTTCTCCGCCATCGCGGCCGCGTGTTCGGCCAGCTGCCTGGTGCGGGTTTCAGGCGTCTCCAGGCTGATCCTCCCCAGCGCGCCGGTGCGGTAATCCTGCAGGAAGGTGTGGGCCGCCTTCTCGAAATCGAGGTCGCCGCCTTTCTGGCGATAGCCGCGCCGCGCCGCCACGCCTTCCACCACCGCGATGCCGTCCATGCCTTCGGTCTTGAAACCGTAGCGCGCACTCAACAGCTGCGGATAGCGCTCGAGCAGCACCTCTGCCAGGAACACCGCCACTTCATCCTCGATCAGCGCGTTCGAACCGATCGCGTGGCTGGCGGCCAGCATCAGGCCGTCGCTGGCGAGCGCGATCTTCGGCCACAGCATGCCGGGCGTGTCGACCAGGATGGTGTTCTTGCCGAGGTAGAGCTTCTGCTGCATCTTGGTGACGGCCGGCTCGTCGCCCACCTTCGCCACTTTTTTCTTCAGCAGCGCGTTCATCAGGGTCGACTTGCCGACGTTCGGAATCCCCATGATCATGATCCGCAGCGGCTTGGTCGGCACGCCGCGATGCGGCGCCAGCGACTGGCACAGGTCGGGAATACGCGCGACGTCGCCCGGCTTCTTGGTGGTCATCGGATACGCGGTGACGCCTTCCTGCGCGTCGTAATAGGCGCTCCAGGCGGCGGTGACAACCGGGTCCGCCAGGTCGACCTTGTTGAGGATTTTCAGGCAGGGCCGCTGGCGGAACAGGCGCAGCTCTTCGACCATGGGGTTGCAACTCGCCTCCGGCAGGCGCGCGTCCAGCACCTCGATGACCAGGTCGGTGTTCTCCATCTGCTCCGCCGCCTTCTTGCGGGCGGCGTTCATGTGGCCTGGGTACCATTGTATCGACATGCTCTGCTTTCAAAATCTCCAATAATGGCGCTATTTTACGGGTTCGCACCAATGCGGCGCGAAACTGCTTCAGCCGCCCCGTCCGGATTTGATTCAGAACAATAAGTTGGCCCTCAGAAAGCAGAACAATGAGTTCATCGCTTGGAGGATCACAAGATGAATGCGCTCAAACACATGGAAGTCATTTTCGGTGCGGTGCTGGGAGTCGGCTGCATCATCGCCGCCCTCCCCGACGACTTCGGCGGGCAGGCCAATTCGGATGCGGTGCGCGCCGGCATCCCGGTGGTCGTGATCAAGGCCAAGCGCATGACCGCGCTGGAGAAGCGCGAGTCGCTGGGCGCGGACGCAAGCGCCCGCCCCGCCGCGACGGGCAGCTGAGCAGCGGGGCGGCAAGCGGGCGCCGCCGGCGCCAACCCGCGGCGCTATGGCACGGCGTAGGTTTCCATCGTTTGGCGCATCACGGCGGTGATGCCACCCCAGTTGCCGTTGATGAAGTGCTTGAAGTTTTCGCCGTCGTCGCGGAATGCCACCGTATGGTTGGTCCACTTCGGCCAGCCCCCCTCGTTGGGCCCCGGCCCCATCGTCAGGTCGTTGCACCACCAGTCGCGCGGGTTGCAGTAGGCGCCCCCCGCCGTGCCCGAGACCGCGCCCGAGCTGTGGTAGGCGATTACCTCGTCGTCCTGGCCCGGCAGCAGCCACGAATATGCGGTTCCCCTGGCGCCGGCGAGCATGTAGAACCAAATGCCGCGCGTGTCGTTGTGGTTGTACATCGCCCGCACCGTCGTGGTCTTCAGGTCGTGCACCAGCGGCTCGCCGGTGGTCCAGGCGCCGCCGTCGGACAGTTCGGTCCCTCCAGCCGCGCCCGCCGCCGCCAGGATGAAGCGGATGTTCCACCCCGTTTGCACGGCGCCCCCTACATCCCCGCACACCCCGGCCGCGTTCGGCGCCGCGTTCTTGACCTGCCGCGTCGATCCGCCAAAGTTCGCCAGCGCATAGCCGATCATCGGGTCGCCCGCGCTGAAGGTGGCGATGTAGCACCAGTTCGCGCCGGTGCAGAAGCAGTCGAGCGCGTCACGCACCTTGCCATTTTGCGAAGCGATGCTGTTGTAGCCGTCCCAGTTGACGGCCTTCTTGTTGACGCCGCCGTTCGCCGAGGCCGGCCCCCAGTACGAGAAATCGTCGTAGTTGCCGATCGCGCCGCCCGAGCCGCGCCCGTTGATCCAGAGAGAATAATTGGTCGCGCCGGCCTGGCTGCAGATTGCGCTCATCAGGAACAGGCTCAGCACGACTACCAACCGCGTCATCTTATTCATGTTGTACTCCCAGGGAGGTTGAATGAATATATGACAGCGCCGGCTTATCAGTGGTTCTCCGGCGCCTCGCTGCAGGCGCTTTTCGGCAGCGGCGCGTTGGGATCGAACTCGGCCATCGCGCTCCTTGCGCGCGCCAGGTCTTTGGCGAACTCGGCCAGGTAGCGGCTGCGTTCCTCATCCTGCCATTCGGCGTCCGAGAACGCCTTCAGCGGGTGCGGCTTGCCGACGAAGGCCTTGCCCTCGATGCGCGGCATCAGGGAACGGTCGGGGTCGGTGTTTTCCTTGAGCAGGTAGCCGTCGACGTCGCGCAGGGTCAGCGGCAGCGCCGCCTCCTTGTCGCGTATCAGCTTGCCGAACATGGTGAGCCGCACTTCGTTCGGCCCGGCGCCGAGCAGGTCGTTGAAGGTGACCAGCGCGAACGGGCGGCCTTTGGCGTCGTCGACCCTGCCGGTCACAATGTAGCGCCCCGGCTGGCGGATGTCGGCCTTCAGGTAGAAGTTGAGCGAGCCGTTTTCGACCGCCTCGCGCACCGGGCCGGTCCAGGTGGCCGGCAAGTCGGGCGAATAGATCACGTCAAACAGCACCGCGCCGGCGCGCCCGGCCACGCTGTAGCGCACCTCGCTGCGGATGGTGCCATGGAACGACGCCAGGCCGGTCTGGGCCGGCACCAGCACGGCGGCGAACGCGCTGTCGCCGGCGACCGGATCGGCGCCCTTGCCGTCGTCGGCGAACGCCAGCGCCACTTGCGGCGACGCCCTGCTGCCCTTGTAGGTGAGGCCCTGCGCCACCGCCCGCGTGACCACCAGCGGCAGCACCTGGCCGTCGGCGTCGAGCGCGCGCAGCGAAAACGCCACCGCTTCGCCGGACGCCATGTAGACGCGCGATTGCGAGGTCTGGATTTGTATTTTCGGATCAGTGCCGCCGCCCTCGAGCCGCATCGCGTGGCTGTCGTTGACCGGCGCGTTCGGATAGACCTGGTCGGGCTGCTCGGCGATCGGGCGCGAGGTGTGCGGATACTTGCTGCTTTCGCGATAGCTGCAATAGGTATGGTCGGCCAGCTGCAGGTTCTCGGCCAGCTGCTTCTTGCGTTCCGCCGTCGCAGGCGGCATCGGCAGGCCAGGCGCGCCGCCGATGCGGCCGAAAATCTGCGGCCCGGAAGCGCCGGTTGCGACGGCCGGTGCGGCGGCCGTGGGAGCGCCGGCGTCGCGCAACAGCCAGGCCAGGCCGGCCGCCAGCGCGACCAGCGCGACAGCGGCCAGCACCCAGCGCCTGCGCGCCGGGGGAGGTGCGGGGCGAGCAGGCCGTTTAGATGGCACTGCTCACCATCGCGCTGCGCACCACCGAGACGATGCCCTGCCAATTGCCGGCGGCGTAATGGTTGTAGCTCTCGCTATCGTCGCGGAACGACACGCTGTGGTAACTCCACTTGAGCGAGCCGCCCTCGTTGGCCGCGGTCCCCATGGTCAGGTCGTTGCAGAACCAGTCGCTGGGGTTGCAGTAGGAGCCGCCCGAACTGCCGGATACGCCGCCGGTGCTGTGGTACGCCACCGCCTCGTCGTCCTGGCCGGGCAGGATGCCCGAATACACCGTGCCCTTGGCGCCCGCATACATGTAGAACCAGACGCTGTGCGTGCTGTTATGGTTGTACATGGCGCGCGCGGTGGTGGTCTTCAGGTCGCCCACCAGCGGCTCGGAGGTCGTCCATGACCCGGCGTCGGACAACTCGGAGCCGCCGCCCGCGCCGGACGCGGTGCGTATCCACTTGATGTTCCAGCCGGCCTGCGAAGTGCCGTCCGAATTGCCGCACACGCCGGACGAATTCGGCGCCGCGTTCTTGTTCATGCGGGTCGAGCTGCCGTAGTTGGCCAGCGTGTAGCCCATCATCAGGTCGCCGGCGCTGTGGGTGGCGATGTAGCACCAGTTCGAACCGGTGCAGAAGCAGTCGAGCGCGTCGCGGATCTTGCCGTTCTGCGAGGAGATGCTGTTGTAGCCGTCCCAGTTGACCGCCTTCTTGTTGATACCGGCCGCGGTGCTGCTCGGGCCCCAGTAGCTGAAGCTGTTGTAGTCGCCGACCACGCCGCCGCCGCCGCGCCCGTTGACCCACAATGAATAGTTGGTGGCGCTGGCGAGGCTCGCCACCGCTGTCAGGAAAATCAGGGAAAGGGTGACCAGGAACCGTACGAATTTATTCATTCATTCCTCCTCGTATAACTACATCGATCGGAACTACCGGATGCGACAATGCGGGATTGGAATAAATAGAACGACCGTGCTAACCGCAAGCGATAAATTTACGCGCGGCATGCATATAAGTCAACGCGTACCGCATGCGGCGCGCGAAGTGTGGCATTTTTTGTGTCAATCGAGCTCGGCCAGCACCTTGACATGCGCGACCACGCTGCGCCCCAGCGCGGACAGGTTGTAGCCGCCTTCCAGGCAGCTGACGATGCGGCCCTGCGCGTATTCCCGCGCGACCGCCATGATTTCGCGGGTCATCCATGCATAGTCTGCTTCGACCAGCGCCATCTCGCCCAGGTCGTCCTCGCGGTGGGCGTCGAAGCCGGCCGAGATGAAGATCATCTCAGGCTTGAACGCATGCAGCGCGGGCAGCCAATGTTCGAGCACCAGCTTGCGCACCACTTCGCCGCCGCTGCGCGCCGGCACCGGGATGTTGACCCGGTTGGCCGTCTCCGGCTCCGGCTCGCAGTAGGGATAGAACGGATGCTGGTAGAAGCTGGCCATCAGCACGCGCGGATCGTCGTGGAAGGATTCGGCCGTGCCGTTGCCGTGATGGACGTCGAAGTCGATGATCGCCACCCGCTCGAGGCCGTGCGATTCGAGCGCATGCAGCGCCGCCAGCGCGACGTTGTTGAACAGGCAGAAGCCCATCGCCCCGCCCGGACGCGCGTGATGGCCGGGCGGGCGGGTCGCGCAAAACGCGTTGGCGATGTCGCCGGCGATCACGGCGTCGGTGGCCGCCATCGCGGCGCCGGCCGCGCGCAGCGCCGCCTGGTAGCTATGCTCGTTGAGTAAGGTGTCGGCGTCGAGCGGATAGTATTCGCCCGGCCCCGGCAGGTTGTCGCGCACCAGCGCGATCGCCGCCGCGCTGTGGTTGCGCATCAGCGCGGGCAGCTCGGCCAGCGGCGGTTCGCGCCGCTCGACCAGGCCGTCGATGCGGGCGCGGATCAGCTGGTCTTCGATCGCCTGCAGGCGGGCCGGCGATTCCGGGTGCCACTCCCCCATTTCGTGGCGCTGGCAGTCTGGATGGCTGTAGATGGCTGTGCTCATGTCCTGTTTTCTGTGCTGCCGTCATCAAGATCGCACCGGAACTGCCGTTCTCGCATAGAATCTTTGCACCGGTTGGGATGACGAATGAAAAATGTTCGCATGGCGCTAATCTACCATGCCCAAACATTTGTTCGCTCGGGAGGCGCCAAACCGGTGCCCGCGCAAGCCCATTTCACTTCGCTCGAAAGAGACAGGCACATGTTCCAAAAATTGCATGCGGTAGCGCGCCAGGTCAGCCAGATCGTCGTCGGCAAGGATTTGCAGGTGCGCCAGGCGCTGACCTGCCTGCTGGCCGGCGGCCACCTGCTGGTCGAGGACGTGCCCGGCGTCGGCAAGACCACGCTGGCGCACGCGCTGGCCATTTCGCTCGGCCTGAAATTCAACCGGGTGCAGTTCACCAGCGACCTGCTGCCGGCCGACGTGGCCGGCATCTCGGTGTACGAGCGCGAGAAGAACGGCTTCGTGTTCCACCCCGGGCCGATCTTCACCCAGGTGCTGCTGGCCGACGAGATCAACCGCGCCACGCCGAAGACCCAGTCGGGTCTGCTCGAAGCGATGGAGGAGCGCCAGGTCAGCGCCGACGGCGTCACGCGCGCGCTGCCGGAGCCGTTCTTCGTGATCGCGACCCAGAACCCGGCGCACCAGGTCGGCACCTTCCCGCTGCCCGAATCCCAGCTCGACCGCTTCCTGATGTGCCTCTCGCTCGGCTATCCGGACGCCGCCGCAGAGCGCGCGCTGCTGATGGGCGAAGACCGGCGCAGCATGCTCAAGGCGCTGCCGGCGGCGATGCAGCCCGAAGAACTGGCTGCGGCCCAGCAGTCGCTGCGTCAGGTGCACGCCTCGGCCGCGCTGATCGATTATGTGCAGGCGCTGGCGCAGGCCTCGCGCCGCGACGGCTTGTTCGCCGAGGGCCTGTCGCCGCGCGCCGCGATCGCGCTGCTGCAGGCGGCGCGCGCCTGGGCCGCGCTGGAAGGCCGCAACCACGTGGTGCCGGAAGACGTGCAGGCGGTGCTGGTGCCGGTCTGCGCGCACCGCCTGCGGCCGCTGAAATCGGCGCACGGCATGGCGCTGGCCAGTCGCGACCTGGTGCTGCAGCTGCAAAAATCGGTGCCGGTCTAAATCCGCGCGCATGAGCAAGCCGTTGCGAAACTGGATCGCGCGCATGGCCAACCGATGGTTGTTCCAGCTGCGCGACAGCGAACCGGGCGAGGTGTTCCTGCACCGGCGCCGGGTGTTCATCCTGCCGACCAAGGCCGGGGTCGGATTCGCCGCCCTGCTGCTGGTGCTGCTGATCGGCGCCACCAATTACAGCCTCGGGCTGGGCTTCGCGCTGGTCTTCCTGCTCGCTACCTGCGGGGTGGTGGACATGTATTTCACCTACCGCAACCTGGGCCAGCTGCATTTGCGCCCGGAGCGCGTGGCGAGCGTGTTCGCCGGCGAGGAAGCGCGCTTCGAACTGCAGCTGCTGAACCGCACTGCGCTCGACCGCTACTCGGTCTGGCTTCACTTCATCACCGCCCGC
>CXWL01001911.1_pt1 | contig 20991 bp, 18 predicted proteins | sample 590931 | NCBI WGS metagenome assembly CXWL01 (sample SAMEA3498368, study PRJEB10139) | groundwater metagenome | biome: water well; material: biofilm material | place: Germany | collected 2015-04-27 | reverse complement strand
AACATCTCAAACACACTGGGCTCCCGCTCCAGGTAGTCCGGCGGGAAGAAGTTAAATCTCCGCCACAGTTCATACCACAGAGGGACGCGATTCATGACCACCCAACCCAACACCCTGGTGCCCTGCCTCACCTGAGCTTGTTCAGGCCATGGTTGCGGATCTTCTGGATCAGGAACGACCCAGAACCGGTAGTTGCCTTTTCCATCGTCAATCTGGTCAACCACCTTGATCACGCCACCACGAGTGCCCGCCATCAACCCAGGCCAAGCCGGTAATGGGATGGCCGGGACTCCAAAAAAGAGGATCCGAACCTTCCGCCCAGGCTTCAACAGTGGAGAATCCAATCCTTCTGCCGTCATTTCAATGGCAGGATCAGAGGCTAATGGAGAAATGGTAACCAGCTCATCTCCCTGCTTAACCGTTTCGTTAATTCCGACTCTAGCCATTTTGACAACGGTTCCATCCATCGGTGAAAACAGCTTTGCAGCCTCAATACGTTGTTGAACTCCCTGTTGGCGATAGGAAATGTCAGCCAACGATTCGGTTGCCTTGGCAGCTTCTGCGACCGCGGAATCACGTGACGCAATGGCGTCCATCAATTTCTGATTCACATCTGCCGACACCTGATCACGACCAAAGCTCAAGGCAGACCGCCCCTGCTCGGCACCTGACAAAGCGGCCTGAGCTGCCTGCAAACCGGCCTTGGTGCCGATTTCGGTCTGAATTGTGAGCTCAAGTTCACGCTGGGAAACCAGTCCGTCCCGGACAAGTTGTCGATGACGATCGACATTGAGCTGTGCCGTGTGCACATCGATCTTGTACTGCTCGACCTTCTGTTGAGCTTCACGCACTCTATTATCTGCCTCCACCACACGGGCCTCAGCTGAGGGCACAGCAGCCTGCACCAACTTTTTCATCTCCCCGATTCTTTTCGTCAGCTGATCAGCCCTGGACAGGGCTGCCTGGCGAGTTTGCTCCAACGCTACCTTACGCTGTTCGAAGAGGGGGAGAATCTCGGGCGCCATAAAGGTTGGATCGTAATCCTCCAACTCGCCGACAAGTTCGCCTTTTTTGACTTTGACACCCTCATAAATATGCCAAGACTTGATACGGCCTGTAATCCGAGACTCAATCTTTTGTGGTCGATCATAGGGCGTATAGGCCGACACCTTCCCAGACGCCTGGATCGTTTGTGTCCAGGGCACGAATTCGAGGACGATCAGAAAGAGCAATAGAATTGTCAGAATGGCACGAGAAGCCGTGAACATGCCGCTAGGAATCTGTACTGCCTCCCAGCACGGCATCTTGGCCAATGCCGACCCCTGATCGATGGAGATCGCCTCTAAGCCGACCCCTCGCCGGACCAGCGCACGTTCTCCACTGTTTTCCAGACCGCGACCTAGGCTAGCCATGGAGCCTCCATTAATTTACCGGTGTTGATTTGCCGTTCCAATCGCTTACGCATGAGCATGATGCAGCATGATGCGACGATCCGCATGATCCGTAAGATTGGGATCCGTCGAGACGAAAATCACGGACCAGGCTTCATCTTTCGAGCACAGCCGACGCAAGATACGCTCACGCAACGACGGCTCAAACGAGTGAATGAGGCCATCAAATATCAGAACTTGCGGACGTCCTAAAATGGCTCTGGCCAGGAGGATCTGCACAATGTGCGTTGGCGAAAGTGATTCTCCCAGGGTAGAGATATCGGACTTGACTCCGCGTGGCAACCCTTCGACATCTTCTTCAAGTTCGGTGAAGCGGAGCGCCCAGTTGAGGTCGTCATACGTGATATAGGAACGTCCCATCACGATATTTTCTTCAACCGTTCCCTTCACCAACGACAATTGGGAGTCGATCATGACACTGCGGCATTGGTTGATGGCATTGCCGTCAATATACCTGAGGTCGACCCCATTGTACTGAACGACGCCATTCGTTGGAACTTCCAGGCCACCCAATACTCTGGCCAAAGCTGTTTTGGCCACCGTGGTCCGAGCGTAGATACCGAGCTTCTCACCTGGTGCGACATCCAGGTTGAAGCCATCGAATACCGACACCCCACTATGAACCAAACTGACCCCTTTGCAGGTAACCCGAACTCCTTGAGCCAAGTGCTTGGGCAACGCCACGGTTGATTCGGTTGAGACCTGATCTTGCTCCTGACTAAAGACCTCATCAAGGTGGGTCAGGGAGGCGAAGAAGTAGTACACAGACCCCATGTTCTTGATCAGGGAGTCGAAATTGATGACGAGTGCGCTCACGACCGCTTGAACAGCGACTAACTGCCCTAGAGTCAACTGCCCTGACGCCATGAGTGAGGCTGCGATGCCAAGCGCTCCAGCTTGTGCGATGGCTTGTCCGCCCACGGATCCAATATATTGCCGCACGAGAACCGCAAACCTTGCCTTCCGAGCTTCAACATACCGACCGACCAGATCGTTCGTTTTGTTCATGAGAAACGGGCGGCTGTCAGTGGCCTTCAGCTGCAGTGCATTCTTTGAAACCTCTTGAACGAAATTGAAGACGTCGTATTTCGCGTGAGACATGGCGAGGGTCTTTTTGAGGGCACCACGGGACAACACGAAGAACGTGATGGCAAACCCAGCCATAAGCATAAGGTTGTACATGAGGAAATAGGGATGGTAGACGACCAACACAACCATGCCGACCGTACCACCCACCACAACATTGATCAGGTCGATCAACAGCGTGGACAGGGCACGTTGCATGAAGACCGTTTCCATAAAGTAGTTCGTAATTTCAGGCCGTGCACCTTTAAAACGATTCCGAGGAAGCTGGTCCACCATCGCAACCGTGACTCGTGCAAAGATGCGGCGTTGCACGACATCCACCGCGTAGAAGTGGAATGTCTTGAACAGGCCGACAAACAACAGCACCGACAGCATAATGCCGGTCAACGTCCAGATCATGAGCGGCTGAACCGCATAGGAAAAGGTGCTGACCAATTCCTGCACGGTCAACGGGATGATAAGAGAGAAGAACCCGACGGCCAGCGCATAAGAAAAAATCAAACTCATGATTTTTTTCTCAGCCTTCATGGCCACGGACAGCTGCTTCATCAGCGCTTCGAACAGCCCCTTGGAACCTTCGCCCTGAGGTTCTTTCATGACCACCCCCAGTAATAAGTCAAAATGTGAATCATCGGCCCCTTATCCCCCTACCAAACTAAATCATGTTCGAGAGTTTATTTCCAATCCACCGAACGAACTATCTGCTACCACCAACCCTATACACAGCCTAGTCACGTCCAAGTAGCTTACGGCCTGAGGACCCTGCTGCCTGTAACGGATCACCGTATTTGGCAAGTACCTTCTCACCCACTGGTTTCGCCAGCGCCCCTCTTGCATACAACATCCCCCCGCGGGACACTACATAGTCGGCCTGGGCGCGGTAGAGTTCATAGGATGTCTCAACGACGTTGCGCTCACGCAGATTGACAAAGAGAATGCTGGTCGCTCCCATATTAAACCGAGCCCGTTCCCCCTCTTCCAACGTCTTGGCCAAGCGAAGAGCCTCTGTTGCAGCCTTCACCCGATCCCTGGCCCGCACTTGGGCCGAAAGCCAGTTGTCCACGTCAATCTGAACCTCACGCTCTGTGTAGGCCTGCTTATAGGCCAACCGAGCCTGCTCAGCCTCCGCATGAAGAACCTTCCCTCGGGCTGCCCGATTGTACAAGGGCATACTGAAGAGAGCATTCATATGGTAGGCGAACCCTCCGAAAAAGTAGATACCGCCCGTCACCGGCCCCCCCGAAATCGTGAGCTTTGGAAGTAGCTTATTCTTCGCCAATTTCAGTTCAACATTGTTCAATTTGGCTTCAATGTAGAGATTGCGCACTTCTGGACGATCCTCCGTGGCTTCCACCTTGAAGGCCGCCACATCCTCTTCGCTTGGCAACGGCATTTCCCCATGAAATTCCGGAGCCCACTCCGGTCTCGGTGTCACCGGATCTCCGTCCTCCCAGAGAAAGAGTGCCAGCTTATACTGTTCGTACTCAACCTTCCGTTGCGCGGCAATAGCCGCCTCTCGACGCCGCTGAACTTCTTCTTTGGCTTCGACCACATCAATCGGAGCAATGGCGCCGGCTTTGGATCTGCCTTCCACCATGCGATAGCGCTCCTCCGCGACCCCCAGCGCACGCCTCACGACATCGGCCTGCTTGACGGCGACCTGCCAGTCCCAGTATTGCACGGCGCCGGCGAGATAGAGATCTTGCCGTTTCTGGGCCACCTTTACCTCGGCTTGCGGCCCGGCGAGCTCTGCCTGTTGAAACTCGGCATACTCTTCGTTGACCATGAATCCTTGCAGGAGATTAAAGGCTCCGCCGATGATCAACATTTGCTGCGGATAGAAACCTTGCAGATCTTGCGGGATCGCCACCCCAGGACTCACAACACGTTGACCCCTAACACCATCGAAGCCACCGAGAGTACTTCTATCCCCAAGGCCGCTACGGATCCCGCCGTAGATTTCCCAGCCCCATGGGTGCCCAACCTTGAGCATGGTATCGTTATAGCCAGCGATCAAGATATTCGGGCCAACAACGTTCGTCAGATTATACGTTTGATACCGGTCGACCTCGAGCTCGTTCCGAAACTTCGGCTCCCACGCAGCCAACGCCTTCAGGACTTTCGCCCGAGCCTGTGCCCGCTCGAGCCCGGTGGCCCTGAGCAGCGGATGGGTCAACTCAATCCTGGCCAGCACTTCCTCAATGGTTAGAGGAGCCGTGCGGGAAGACTGCGCTTTCAACGCGCTTGAATCGTGCACGGGTTCCGCCAGTGCGGTCGTCGGCACCATCATCAACGAGAACAGCAATAGAAGGATCAAGGAAGGAGCTCCTTTGTTGCTGAATTAATCGCGGCCCGGTTGTTTAAACCCGTACGCGCCTGCCGCCGTCAGGGGGTTCCCGTACTTGGCCAATTCGCTTTCAGGCCATGGCTTCGCCAAGGCGCCCGTGGCGTACAACATGCCTCCACGCGAGACGGCGTAGTCGGCTTGCGCCCGATACAGCTTGTACGCTGATTCCACCACGTTGCGCTCACGGAGGTTCACAAAGAGGACNNCCGACTCCCATCAGCCAGTCCGCAGCAGCATCCATTCGCCCCCCCTTAAAATCAAACTGTGGGAGGAGGTAGTTCTTGGCGAGCTTGAGATCGATATTGTTCTTTTTGGCTTCGATGTAGAGGTCCCGCACTTCCGGCCGATCTTCTTTNNGGCGTCACTGGCTCGCCGTTCTCCCAGAGATAGAGAGACAGTTTGTACTGCTCATACTCTATCTTCCGTTGCGCGTAGATGGCGGCCTCTCGCCTGCCCTGCACTTCTTGACTGGCCTCAATGACATCGAGCGGCGCCACCTTTCCACCCTTGGCCATCCCTTGGATCTGGACCAAGCGTTCTTCGGCCACCGCCAACACGCGCTTCACCATTTCACCCTGCTTCACGGCCACTTGCCAATCCCAGTACTGCACAGCCCCGGCGAGATAGAGATCCTGTCGTTTCTGCGCCACCGCGATCTCCGCCTGCGGCCCTGCGAGTTCGGCCTTTTGAAAATCCGCGTACTCGTCGTTGACCATGAGGCCACGCAGCAGCTTGCCCGACCCAGCGAAGATCATTTGCTGCTGAGGATAGAAGAGCAGGACATCAGGGATCTTTGCATGGACGTGTTGCGTATACTGATCCCCAATACCGTTGCGGATTCCACCAGCGACCCGAAAGCCCCAGGGATGCCCGACCTCGAGCTTGGTATCGTTAAATCCCCCGGTATTCTGATCAACAGTACTCAGGAAATTAAAGGTCTGGAAACGAGCGGCCTCTGTAATGTTTTTAAGCGTCGGTTCCCAGGCTCCGAGGGCCTTCAGGATCTTTGCTCGGGCCTGCATCCGTTCAACGCCAGCCGCCCGAAGCAGCGGATGCGTCAACTCAATACGGGCCAGTACTTCGCTGATGGTTAGGGGCTCGGTGCGGGCGGACTGCGCTTTCAATGCGCTGGAATCGTGCACCGGTTCCGCCAGTACCGTCACGGGAAGCAAGATCAGAATCACGAGTAAGAGAGCGGCCATCGCAGGATGCTCCTTGTGCCGGATTAATCGCGGCCCGGTTGTTTGTAGCCGTTCATGCCCGCCGCCGTCAGCGGATTCCCATACTTCGTCAAGGACTCTGTTGGCCAGGGCTTCGACAACAGGCCCCTAGCCCACAGCATGCCTCCACGCGCTACGGCGTAGTCGGCCTGCGCCCGATAGAGCTGATACGCTGATTCCACCACGTTGCGCTCACGGAGGTTGACGAACAGCACGGTGGTCGACCCCATATTGAACCGGGTCCGCTCGCCTTCNNTCGATATTGTTCATCTTGGCTTCGATGTAGAGGTCCCGCACTTCCGGCCGATCTTCTTTCGCCTCCACTTTATAGGCGGCAACCTCGGCGCTGGTCGGGAGTGGCGTTTCGCCCTGGAATTCCGGCGCCCATTCAGGTCGTGGCGTCACCGGCTCGCCGTTTTCCCAGAGATAGAGAGACAGTTTGTACTGCTCATACTCCACATTCCGTTGGGCGTAGATGGCGGCCTCTCGCCGCTTCTGCACCTCTTGGTTCACCTCAATCACATCGAGCGGCGAGACCTTCCCGCCCTTAGCCAACCCTTCGACCTGGCCCAGGCGGTCTTCGGCCACGGCCAAGGCGCGCTTCACAATCTCGGCTTGTTTAACGGCAACCTGCCAATCCCAGTACTGCACGGCTCCGGCGAGATACAGATCTTGTCGCTTCTGCGCTACCTTGATCTCCGCTTGCGGAGCCGCGAGTTCGGCCTGTTGAAATTCGGCAGACTCTTCGTTGATCATGAGGCCGCGCAGCAGCTCGAACGACCCACCGACAATGAATTGCTGCTGAGCATAGAAGGCCTGTAGATCAGGGATAATAGCAATAGTACCTTGATTGCCGCGATCTCCATAGCCACTGCGCACGCCTCCCTGGACGCGGAAGCCCCAGGGATGCCCAACCTCAAGCTTGGTGTCGGCAAATCCCCCATTGTGTGTGTCAAATATCGTGGGAGATGTCGTGAGATTCCACGTCTGAAAACGTTGGGTCCTTGTAGTGTTCTTGAACGTCGGTTCCCAGGCCGCGAGCGCCTTGAGGATTTTCGCCCGGGCCCTCGCTCGCTCGGCTCCTGCCGCCTGAAGCAAAGGATGCGTCAACTCGATGCGAGCCAGTACTTCACCGATGCTCAGTGGAGCAGTGCGCGTCGACTGCGCTTTCAATGCGCTGGAATCATGAGTCGGTTCCGCCAGTGCGGCCATTGGCAGGAGAGTTATAAGGGCCAATACCAGAGCGATCATGAAGGATGCTCCTCTCGTATACATTCGGCGGACGGCGCCAACACTAACAACCTCCCCTTCTTTTTTAAAAATAGATAAAGCAGATTGGAGATATCGGTAATTTCTATGTATAGTAGTGCCTCCAATGTACCAAAGAGGGCCGCATGGATTGGTTGAATTACCATCATCTCTTGTATTTCTGGTCTGTCGCGAAGCACGGCACCATGACGAAAGCGTGCGAAGAGCTCCGCTTGGCTCAACCCACGATCAGCGGACAGATCGGGCAATTGGAAAATACCTTGGGCGAAAAGTTGTTCATCCGAACAGGGCGACGGCTGGCGTTGACGGAGATGGGACATCTGGTGTTCAAGTACGCCGAAGACATCTTTTCGACCGGGCAGGAGCTGATGAACACGGTCAAAGGGCAGGTGAATGGACATCCTGCCCGACTGGTCGTCGGCATCGCAGACGCCGTCCCAAAACCGCTGGCGACCCAACTCCTCAAGTCGGCTCTGAAACTGTACCGACCGACCCGTTTGATCTGCCAAGAAGACAAACTGCTCCAACTCTTGACCGATCTGACGGCCCATCGATTGGATCTCGTGATTGCCGACACACCACCCCCATCCAACATCAAGGAGCACGCCTACAGCCATCCCTTGGGCGAATCAGGAATCACGCTGTTTGCAACGGCGAAACTAGCGGCACAATATCGTCGGGAATTTCCGAAGTCATTAAACAGCGCCCCCTTGCTCCTCCCAACGCCCAGCGCCGTGCTTCGACGACTGCTCGACCAATGGCTGGTCAACCATGGGCTGCGGCCCAACATTGTGGGAGAGTTCGACGACAGCGCTACCTTGAAGGCGTTCGGCCAGGACGGATATGGCATCTTCCCCGGCGCGTCGGTGATCGAGAAGGAGATCTGCCGCCAATACCGAGTGCAGGTGCTCGGACGGCTTGATGCGCTCAAGCAACATTTCTATGCGATCACGGTGGAACGACGGCTGAAGCACCCGGCCGTTCTTGCTCTCGTTCGAACCGCCCGGCAGGGGTTGCTGAGTTAGCGGCTCTTCCCATGACCGGAACGGCCCTCATCCTCAGCGCAGTGTGCAGACATCAATCCCTCACTCGCACGCTCACCACACCCCAGAGCCGCCTCAGCCAGAACCCCGCCCAACCGCCGCGAACAACGGCTCCCGCTCTTCACTCGTGAGCTCTTTCCACTCCCCGGCCCTCAACCCTTTCACCGTGATGTGCATGATCCTTGTCCGGTGCAGCGTGATCACACGATAGCCAAGCGCGTGACACATGCGCCTGATCTGCCGGTTCCGTCCCTCGGTCAGGACGATGCAAAACTGATCACGCCCGACACGCGTCATCCGACAGGGCCTCGTGATGCGTCCGAGAATGACGACTCCGCAGGCCATGTGATCCAGGAATGCTTGGTCGAACGGACGATCGACCTGCACGAGGTACTCCCGCTCATGTCCGAATTCGGCGCGGAGAATCTCGTTCACGATGTTCCCATCGTTCGTCAGCAAGATGAGGCCGGATGAATCCTTATCCAGCCGTCCAATGGGGAAAATCCGTTCTGGGTGCCCGATCTCCGCAATGATATTGCGGGCGACATGCGATTCGCTCGTGGTCGTCACGCCAACCGGCTTGTGATACTTGATATAGAGATTCGGCTTCCCCCAGGGAATGACACGGCCCGCTCGGGCAATGACGTCGCTTGACTCGACCTGGTCACCGAGTTTGGCTACCCGGCCGTTGATCGTGACGGCACCGGACTCGATCAAGCGATCCGCTTCGCGCCGGGAACAGATCCCATGTTCCGTGAAGAACTTATTGATGCGGATGGTGTGAGCCACAGGATATTGATCTAGTCCCCGGATACTCAAACAGGTTGCCAGCAAGGCCGCAGTGAGCGAAGGCGCGAGTCGTACAGTTCGGTGTACGTCGAGCGTCTGAGCGAGGCGAGAACGATGCGGGCGGCCTGTTTCAGTATCTGGCTAGTGAACGCGACGGCCGGCCTTGATCCGTCCGAGCATGCGATAGATCAACCGTGCAATGGAAAATTGCGGCGCCACGAATCCTTCGATGGGAGCGATCTCGCTGACATCCATCCCGACGATACCAGGCCCGTTGGCCAGCGCGGTGATGAGGCTGAGGGTCTCGTACCACCCGAGACCACCCGGCTCAGGAGTACCTAAAGCGGGCATGATGGACGCATCCAGCCCATCACAGTCGAATGTCAGGTACACGGGCGTCCGGCAGGCCGCGACCACATCTGGTATCCAGTTCGATGCTTTGCCTTCGTACGGACCGGATGGATCAAGGATCGTCGCTGCAAAAAATGTCTTGATCCGATCCGTGGCGTCGATACGAGCGACCTCTTCCCGGCTGATCGATCGGATGCCTATCTGCACCAGTGGTAATCCATCGTCCACGACCCGCGCCATGACACTGGCATGGCTGAACGGATTGCCTTGATAGGCCTCCCGTAGGTCTCCATGGGCATCGATCTGCACCACAGTCATCTGCGGATACCGCTTCGCATGGGCCCGGATCGCTCCCAAGGCGCCGGTGTGTTCACCCGTCAGCGTGATGAGAAACCGTCCGGTTCCGACATGCGGGGAGACAAACGCTTCAATGGCGTCGACGGCCGCGCGGTCGACGCTCCCTTTGAGATCGAGCGGTGAAGCAGTCGCGATCCCGCCCCATTCTCGAAACGGTTCAGTCCCGAGTTGTTCGTCGTAGAATTCAACCTGGGACGAGGCTTCCAAAATGGCAGACGGGCCGTGGTCTGAACCACGGATATAGCTAGAGGTGTGCTCGTAGGGAGCGGGCAACACGTAGACACCCGCGTGGTCCGGATGACACCAGGGTTCATCAATGCCAAGGAAGTTATGGTCCGGCCCCTCCCAGCCAACTGGAAGCGTCATGGGTATGATTCTCTTGGCGAAACCAATGGCTGAAGCGGTATGAATGCAGCCAAGACCGATACGCCCCTACCTGCGAGACCGGGTGGGCACATTTTCCGGTGGGATGAAGACCGCCAATGCAATGACCGTCGTCCACTTCCCCTTCTTCCCGACAGCCGACTGGGTGATATTCTGGGTCTTTACGATTTTCCCACCCATTTTGAACACTTGTTCACGCTCTTTCCAAGCCACATTCGGGTCGAACTCGACGCCTAAGGTCGTTGCCAGCATCTGCGCCGCGAGATCTTCCGTATATTCTCCGGTCTCCTCGTCCGTCTCACCATGGGCATGGTGCTCGGAGAGATAGCCGTACGTGCCGAGGTCGGTGGGCTTCGCAAGACCGACGGAGGCTGACACCAGCTGATTGCGTTCGTTGGTTTCGGATCGGGCCATAACACAAAACGTAATCTCTCCAGGCTTCAACAGTTGCTCCCCACGCTTTCTGGGAACAACCTTGCAATGGGGCGGAAGAATGGACGACACGCTGACGAGGTTGCAGTAGGCCACACCGGCACTGCGCAACGCTTCCTCGAAGGAGGTCAGCTTTTCCTTATGGACCCCCACGCCTCTCGTTAAAAACATATGCTTCGGTACCATCATCTCCCCTTTCGTCTGGTAATCGGCCTGTCTGGTTGTTCGGAGGTTGTTTGGTGACTTATTTCGAATCCGCCAGCCAGATCAACAAACCGGACCAGATCAACTGCAGTATCGGGCGTTTGTTGTAGCAAGATTGGACTGGCTTCGCAATATATTCTAGACACTTTTTTCGGGTAAATTCGGGAGGTCTTTTAAATTCACGATGAGCATGCGAGGCTCGGTCATATCTTCGATCGCGGCACGCAGGCCTTCGCGGCCCAAGCCGGAGTCTTTCACCCCGCCGTAGGGCATATGATCGGCCCGAAACGTGGGAATCTCATTCGCCAAGACCGCACCGACTTCCAGATGCCGAAAGGCGTAAAAAATCTTGTTGATGTCCTGCGTGAATAGACCGGCCTGCAATCCATAGTCCGATTGATTGAGCAGCGCCACGGCTTCGCTGAGCTGGCGATACGGCGTCACGGTCACGACCGGCCCGAACACCTCCTGACACGAAACTTTCATATCAGGTTTCACATTGGACAACACCGTCGCTTCGATGAGCGAGCCCCTCCGCTTTCCTCCCAACAACACGCGCGCCCCCTCCGCAACCGCTTCCCCGATCCAACCCTCCACACGCTGCGCAGCCGCATGATCGATGAGAGGGCCGACGGTGGTCGTTTCGTCGGCAGGATCTCCCACCTTCAACCGAGCGACATACATGAGCAACTTGGTCGTAAACACATCGGCGACCGAATGATGCACATACACCCGCTGTACCGAAATGCACGTCTGACCGGCATACCCAAATCCGCCCGCCGCGCAACGCTGGGCCGCCAGTTCAAGATCGGCATCGGGCTCGATGATCACACCGGCGTTCCCGCCAAGTTCGAGCGTGATTTTTTTCTTCCCACATTTTGCCTTCAGCATCCATCCCACCGAGGCACTTCCGGTGAAACTCAGCAACTTGAATCGCGGATCGACCACCATCCGCTCAGCAAGGGCATTGTCGCAGGGCACCACGTTGAGCCCGCCCGGAGGAAGTCCCGCTTCGAGCGCGATTTCTCCGAGGAGCAACGCCGTCAACGGAGTTTGAGGCGCCGGCTTGATCAGAATTGGATTCCCAGCGGCGAGCGCCGGCGCCACTTTGTGCGCCACGAGGTTCAGCGGAAAATTGAAGGGGGTAATGCCAAGAATCGGGCCGATCGGAAATCGACGGAGCATGCCAAGGTGCGTATCGAAACCGGGTGTCCAATCCAGCGGGACCACCTCACCGGGAATGCGACGTGCCTCTTCGGCGGCGACCGTGAAGGTTTGGATTGCCCGGCTGACTTCCCGCTTCGCGTCGGTGATCGGCTTACCGGCCTCCGCCGTGATGGTCTGCGCAACCTCATCTCGCCGGCGATAGAGTAGGGCCGCGATCTGCTGGAGCATATTGTATCTGGCATGCGCCGGCAGCTGGCCCATGGTGGTCGCCGCACTACACGTAGACGCAATGGCCTCATCGACATCCGATTCCGTCGCTTGGGTGACCTGCGCGACGAGCTTTCCGGTGAACGGATCAACGACCGGGGCCAAACGCTCGCCTGACTTCCATTGGCCATGCACGAGGAACGGACGGGATGTTTGCACTGGAGGACTCGCTGGAGTCTGTGAGGAGGTTGGTGTTAGTCCGTTGCTTCAACCGGCGCAGCGGCTTCAGCGGCAGGTTGAGCAACCATGGCTGCTTCTTGTGCGGCAACGGCCTTGCCGATCAGTTCTTCCGTGCCCCACTCGCGGATCGACTCCAAGGTAAAGCCCTCGTAGCTCGATACCCCGTGACACGATGGACAGTCCGGCATCGGAACTTTTCTATAGAAGACCTCGGTCAGGCATGACATGCAGACCCAGAAGTCGTCAGCGCGATGGGAAACGGGCCAGAACGATTGCATTGAATCCATAGAGGCACCCTACCTTTATTTTCGAAGAGGACTATCGTACCTGCGTGCTGATGTCAACAGCACGCGCAAAGATTCACGCTGCTCCGGCGCAGTTCAGCTATTTTTTCTCACCCGCCAGAAGCTGATCGATTTCCTCTGCGAACTTCTCGAATGGAAAGGCTCCAGGGATCGCGATCGCCGGCTCTTTGTCCGTCGGCTCACTGGCCGTTCGCACAAGGATAAACCCAGGAGTTCCATGAAACCCCCATTGGTTGGCTTCCTGACGATCTTCAAAAATCGCCTTGGTATACCGCCCCTCTTTCACGCACCGTTCAAACGCAGGCTGATCCAAACTAAGTGCCACAGCATGGCGAAGATAGACTTGCTTGCCCAATTGGCCCCCTTCGGCAAACAATCGATCATGCATCGCCCAATACTGCCCTTGTACCCCAGCACACCGGGCGGCCATCGCGGCATCTACCCCGGAACCTTGATCCCCGCGTGGAAAATCGCGGTAGATAAATCGAACTTTCCCCGTATCGACATAACGCGCTTGAATCCGTGGCCACGTCTGTTTGAAAAATTTCACACAATACCCGCATGTGAAATCACTATATTCGATCAAGGTCACAGGTGCGTTGGCCTGCCCCCTGATCCGCACGTCGGTTTCAGGTGAAGGCCCGGCCAGGACCGAGGANNTCGATTCATGGGCGGCGCACCGCGCCAGCCTTCTTTCGCTCAAGAATCCCCATCATCAACAAAGGCCAAACAACCGTGGCATCGCTTAAGACTTCAGCAAATCGCCCACCGTCTTTGGGAGTCACAAATTTTCCCCATGACAGCCCCTCTTGATACGTACAGCCGCTGAGCCCTCCCCAGTAATCCGGTTCAGGACAAATTCGCACCCCGTAATGAAATCGAGGTGGCTTCACGTTCAGACCCAACCGGAGATTACTGATTTCAATGTATGGCCCCACCTGTTGCGCCCAGTTCCGAGGAACCCCTCCGCCGATCGTGAAAATTCCAAGTCGTTTAGCGGAAAGAACATGGTCGGCATAGCTGTTGAGATCGAGGTAAGGATTGAACAAAGGACACGATTGTTGGATCGCTCGCAAAATGTCCAGATCTCTCCCGGGCTCGACCTGAGCTCGGGCTCGATCGACCTCCCGAGCCATCGCCCAAGTTCCCATGTCCAGCCCCACTTCCGAGTCAGTGAACGCCGGGATATAGACCGGCACCTTTTTCAAATAGGCGCTTTTCAGAATTCCGTCGCTGTCTATCTCCTCAGCCAGCGTCTTCCCAATCTCCCTCGTGAGGATGGCCGACGACAGTGGCTGGTCTTGATTGAGACGCTTCAATGTTTGCGCGACAACGTGCTCGACATAATTCAAATTCGATTCCATCTCAAGCGTGTCGTAGACGCGATTGTACCCTTTTCGAAAGAGCTCTTCGTCACTCATCGCAGGATCGTGGCGATAATGCGTCTTGCCGACCGACTCAGTGAGGCCATGCGCCATTAAGGCCCCGGTCGAAATGATGCATTGCACCATGCCTTCATCGATCATCCTGGTGATGATCTTCCCCATCTTGGCAATTGTCATCGCACCGGACAAGGTCATCACAACATGGCAGTCAGGGTCCTCGATCATCTCCCACAGCACATCGAACGCGTGGCCGAGATGCCGTCCTCCGAACGCGGTCTTGCCCATGGCTTCAAGCAGGCCGCTGAACGAGGTAATCTTGTCTGGGTCCAGCGGCTCGAGCGCTTCTAAGCCGTCTTTTGCACCGTCACGAAATTCACGTGCATACATAGCGATCCTCTAAAGAAATTCACAAACGCTTTCGTTATACACAACCATGAATAGGAGCGTCAATGAAAGGTTCGCCCGTGTGATGCGCAAACCGTGAGCTTCGCCGCGAGTGACCCCATGCGCCATGCTCGCGACGGACGAACCCGTGTTCGACAACAAGGATCGCAGAACATTCCATCAATGCGCAATCGATTGGTCCGATATCTTTAAGGAGCTTGGGAGGATGACAACGATTCGAATCGAGGACTCGATCATAGCGGGATTTCAGGCCTCTCTTGCATAGGCTTGCAGCAAGAAAGACCCTCGCCGCAACCCGAAACCGCTGAACCTGAAAACGGGCGAAGCTCGTGAGAAGGGGGCAATTCCCTGACTTACGAGCTTCCCAACAAGTATTTGTCTGCCACTTGTTTGAACCGAGCTGCGCTTTTCGATATGGCATACGCCAAAATGAATGTGATGATAAATGCAATGATGGCTTGGCCATAGAGCGGGGTCGAGGCGGGGAAGAAATCATTAAACCTGTCGTTGAGGAAATAAAAGTGCAGGATGTAGAATTCGTAGCTTAACCCCGCAAACACACCACTTACCACGAGAATTGGCTTGGGAAGCTTTTGGGACACGGCAAACAGCACGGGGACGAACGCGAGTGGGTAAAACGCAAAGAGGAGGCTCCGGAGTGAATTCGGCAGGACATGGGCAGTACAAAGAGCCGTAACCGTGAGCAGCCCAACACAGCCAACCAGTGGAACCATCAGACGCGCTCCCGTCTCAGTCAATCGCTTCGTATAGCCGTTGGCACTGCAGTAGACACCGACGGCAAACGAAATCACGACGTTCCACATGGCCTGCCCACCATACGTCACAAAGTTCAGCAGCGTGCACAGCGCAACAAAGAGCACTACATGGACGAGTCCACGAGGATGCCGAAATAATTTCCGCAGGATCGGCAAGACAAGATACAACACGACGATGACGGTAATGAACCACAGTCCAGGGCCAATAGTCACTTCACTATCCACCTCCAACAACCCGAACCATGCACTCATTCCCATGAAATGGAAGAGTGTATGTTGTGCCATAACATGCCCGGCATGACTCAGCTCCATCACTTTCTTGCCGAGAAGCGCATGAATGGTCAGAATCACCATCAAACAGAAAATGAGCGAACTATAGATCCGGGTGAATCGTTTAATGAGAAATGCACCGAAATCTTCATCACGGGCAGACAGGAGCGCTGCACTGATGAACCCGAGAAGCGACATGGTCAGCCCGGGAGAGAGGGCCCGCGTGCCAAGGAAAATGATCTCATTCGTCGAGTGCTTGAAGGCATGGCCGAGGAAAACGACCAAGATGGCGAAAGATCGTATGAAATCGTACCCGTCTATTCGCTTATCCACTGAAGGTATCCGCTATCACAAGGTAGAGAGATTGGCATTTGAGCCGAGAAGCCTTGGTCCCTGCGAGTCTCCTCACAAAAGAGATCCCCTCACCTGGTTCGGCATCGTTTAAGCGCTGAAGATTCTGAGAAATGCGTTACAGTAGTGGTGGTCCCAACGGGATTTGAACCCGTGTTTAAGCCTTGAGAGGGCTCCGTCCTAGGCCAGGCTAGACGATGGGACCATCCAGAAACTGTTCGAACGTTGAACCGTAGCATAAGCGGTTTTCCGTTTGCAACGAAGCGCCGCTCTGTCGAGAAAGACCTCTGTAATAGGTAACTATGTGGGCCTAATGCACATGGCCATAATATGCCCCTGTCCTCAAGCCGCATACCCTTGACAGAGCTACGCAAAAAGCCTAGCCTCCCGAATGTTTTAGCAACACTCCCTGTGGCGTTTGCGAAGCTCCACAGGACCTGAAATAACTGTGACTTGAGGCTCACATGGATGATCCGGCGGCATTCCGCAGGACCGAATCCTTTAGTCGTACGGCACCGGCAGGAGTACTCTCCAGGCCAGGACTCGAACTGCGGATCGGATCCAACATTTTTCGCCGCACCAACGGTGTGGTGACGATTCATGGGAAAGAGCAACTCGTCATTGAAGCCAAGTCGGAGCAAGGCCTACTTCTCGCCACGCTCGATCTGTATGACGAGCGTGGCGTCCGCATCGCCCACCTGCGTCGAAACGTCCTCACGTTGAATGACCGCGGACAGTTCACCGTTGATGTGCGGCTCGGACAAGGTCTGTCACCATCCGATATGCCATCTGTTCGTCTGAGAGATTTACAATCTGGCCACTTCGTGTTCGAGGCACGGATGGCATCGGACTCCAGAGTCGATCTCATCTGCGGGCGATTGCACTCGCATAAGGGCATACCGGTGGAAATCACCTCTCACTACTGCCGGATCGGTTCCCAGGCTGCCCTGTTTCAGGAAATTATCGAAGCCCAAGGTGGCCCAGCTGTCCTCGGTTGACCGCAGGTGGTCTTTCACTCACGCTTCGACTCTTACGTATTCTTCATCTTGTCAGCCTTCTCCTTGGACGCGATATCCTCCGCCTCGTTCTGCGGAAAAGTGGGAACCGTTGTACCCTTCCTCCTGTTTTCCATAGAATGCCCCTATGACCGATATCCCCACACCCACCGTCCAAGCATTTCTCGTCTGCGATCAAGTCATCGAAGACAGCTTCACGAAAAAGAAAAGCTTGATCGGAATCTTCACACATCTGCAGACAGCTGCCTTCCCCTTCCAGCATCAGCAAATGGGCCTTTATTTCTGCCTCACCGATGCGGAAGGCCCGTACCATTTTGATATTGAGTTAATCTACCTCAACTCCGAACAACTCATCTGCCGGGCCGCGCTTCCCAACATCGAGATCAGCGATCGCCTTCAGATTTCTGATTTCGGGATCAATATTCCGCTGTTAATCTTTCCCGCACCTGGTCGGTATGAATTCCGCTTGCGAATGGATGGGCATCTCATCGCCCAAAAGGACTTTCATGTCATGCAGGCGTCAGGCCACTCAGCCCCAGAACCCTCTGCTTAGCCATTCCCCCATTCCTCCCGTCGGCCCGTCTATGGTAGAACTCCTTTCTGGGATTGACTGACAATGACCAGGCTGAACCGTTCTCTCAAGACTTCATGAGCACACCAGAGCCCTCCCATTCATCGAATTTCATTCGGGATCTTGTGGCGACCGATCGTGCCGCCGGTAAACACGGTGGACAGGTCGTCACGCGATTTCCCCCTGAACCCAATGGGTACCTCCATATCGGGCATGCCAAGTCCATCGCCCTCAATTTCGGGATTGCACAGGACACCCCCGGCGGAATGTGCCACCTGAGATTCGACGACACCAATCCAACGACTGAAGACCCTGAATATGTCCAAGCCATTCAGGAAGACGTCCAATGGTTGGGATTTGATTGGCATGACAAGATATTCTACGCCTCGGACTATTTCGACCAACTCTATGCGTTCGCCGTGACCTTGATCAGGAAAGAGAAGGCCTACGTCGATAGTCTCACAGCCGATGAAATCCGTGAACATCGCGGCACCCTGACCGAACCGGGCCGCGACAGCCCCTTTCGAACTCGGTCCATCGAGGACAACCTGGATCTGTTCGCGCGCATGCGAGCGGGAGAGTTTGCCGACGGGGTGCATGTCCTACGCGCAAAGATCGATATGGGCTCGCCCAACATTAATCTACGGGACCCGATTCTGTATCGCATCCGACATGCCACGCATTATCGGACCGGCACCGCATGGAGCATCTATCCCTCGTATGATTTCGCGCACCCGTTGTCCGACGCCATCGAAGGCATCACCCATTCCCTCTGCACCCTCGAATTTGAAGACCACCGCCCCTTATACGATTGGGTCATTGCCGAAACCGGTGCTCCCCATCACCCTCAGCAGATCGAATTCGCCAGATTGAATCTCACCTCCACCGTGATGAGCAAGCGGAAGCTCCTGGAACTCGTCGAGAAGAAACTGGTGACCGGCTGGGATGATCCGCGCCTTCCCACCTTGAAAGGCCTCCGTCGACGAGGCGTGACGTCTGAAGCGGTCCGGGCCTTTTGCGAGCACATCGGTGTGGCCAAGCGGGACGCCATTGTTGAGATGCAGCTACTTGAACACTTCGTCCGAGAAGACCTGAACAAACGGTCACCACGCGTGATGGCGGTGCTCCGGCCGTTAAGAGTGGTGATCGACAACTATCCGGAAGGCGTCGTTGAAGAACTTGATGCCGTGAATAACCCTGAAGATGCTGCCGCTGGAACTCGGAAGGTTCCCTTCTCACGGACGCTCTACATCGAACAAGACGATTTCCGTGAGGATCCACCAAAACAGTTCTACCGCCTGGCGCCTGGCCGCGAGGTCCGGCTGCGCTATGGATACATCATCAAGTGTGTAAGCGCGACCAAGGACTCTCAAACCGGTGCGATCACCGAACTGCATTGCACCTACGATGCGGAGACCAGAAGCGGATCGTCGCAGGAACAGCGTAAGGTGAAAGCCACTATTCATTGGGTGTCGGCGCCACATGCAGCCCGAGCAGCCATCCGGCTCTATCACCCGCTTTTTCTTCCTGACCAGGCTAAGCTTCCGGCTGATCAGGACTGGACTCGATCCTTGAATCCTCAATCACTTGAACTCCTCAGCGGCTGTGTGGTTGAACCAAGCCTCCGGTCAGCTGCACCCGGGTCCCGTTTCCAATTCGAACGGCAGGGATACTTTTGCGTGGACCCCGATTCCTCATCAGAGGCACTCATTTTCAACCGGACCGTCTCTCTCAAGGATGCATGGGCCAAGATCGAGAAAACCCAGCAAGCCCCTCAGCGCTAAACAATTTTCATGCTGTGCCCAACCTGTCGCCAGCCAACCACGTGGGAAGAAAACACCTGGCGCCCATTCTGTTCTGAACGCTGTCAGGTCACGGACTTGGGAACATGGGCCGCAGAACAGTACCGCATTCCCGGTTCGCCCCTCACCACAGACACCGATATTCCTGAATCGACCGACAACGGCAAGGTGAACGACTGCACCTAAGCACACCCCCCAATTCCACCTTTCCCCGCTGCCCACCGTCACCCAATGAGCCACTGCTATCGGTCACACCCCAAATATGCTGCCTTTGCTGTTGGCAAGGCCCGTTGAACTTGCTAAGGTCATATTGCCTACTCACCTCTCGAAGGAGAACATTCCATGCTTGCGACTAACGGCTACGCGGCGATGGCCGCCAAGGAGAGTTTACAGCCCTTCTCCTTTGAACGACGCGAGGTCGGTCCACACGATGTCTTGATCGCAATCTCGCATTGCGGCATCTGCCACTCAGATATTCACCAGACTCGTAACGAGTGGGGCATCTCTCTCTTCCCGATGGTACCAGGACACGAGATCGTCGGAACCGTGGCGCAAGTCGGCACCGCGGTGACAGCCTTCAAGGTTGGTGATCAAGCCGGCGTCGGCTGCTTCGTGGATTCCTGCCGAACGTGCACGGCTTGCCGCGAAGGTCTGGAGCAATACTGTGAGGGCGGAACACTCTGGACCTACAGTGGCCAGGATCGAGCCGGCCAGATTACTCAGGGCGGCTACTCGACCCAGATCGTCGTGGACGAAAACTATGTCCTCCGAATTCCCACGACGCTCTCCCCGGCGGGAGCGGCCCCGCTGCTCTGCGCCGGCATCACGACCTACTCGCCCCTGCGCCAGTGGGGCGTTGGGCGTTATCATAAACTGGCCGTCGTCGGTCTCGGAGGCCTAGGCCACATGGCGGTGAAAATTGCCAGGGCGATGGGAACCGAGGTTACGGTATTAAGCACATCTGAGAAGAAACGGGAGGACGCGAAGCGGCTGGGCGCTGCAAACTTCGTCGTGACGTCAGCCCCTCAGGCCCTCACCAAGCTCCAGGGGTACTTCCACTACATCCTTGATACCGTTTCTGCTCCACACGATTACAACGCCTATTTGAACCTCCTGAAGACGGACGGCACCATGATCCTTGTGGGCGCACCAGAAACGCCCACTCCCGTTGAGGCCTTCTCGCTCATTTTCAAGCGGAGGCGTTTGGCTGGCTCGCTTATCGGCGGGATCAAAGAAACGCAAAAAATGCTCGACTTCTGCGCGCAGCACCAGGTCGAGTCGGATGTTGAGGTGATTCCAATCCAACAGATCAACGAAGCCTACGAGCGGGTACTCCGAGGCGATGTGAAGTTTCGATTTGTGATCGACATGGCGTCAATGAAATGAGAACCAGGTCGAGTATCTCTTGGGAGAAAATGGCTGGGGGACTAGGAATCGAACCTAGGTAGCCGGCTCCAAAGGCCGGCGTCCTACCGCTAGACGATCCCCCAGCGCGGTACAGAAGCAAATCGTGGAAGTGGCACGAGAGAGAAATTTTTGGCTGGGGGACTAGGAATCGAACCT
>CXWL01001083.1_pt1 | contig 21002 bp, 26 predicted proteins | sample 590931 | NCBI WGS metagenome assembly CXWL01 (sample SAMEA3498368, study PRJEB10139) | groundwater metagenome | biome: water well; material: biofilm material | place: Germany | collected 2015-04-27 | reverse complement strand
GCTGCTGGGTGAGTTGGGTGTCGGCTACCTGAGTTGGATCGAGTGGAACAATCTCGACATTGCTGGGGTCATTTTTGCGATCTTGGTGGTCGGAGTCGTCGGCGTGATCCTGGATTCAGGATTCAACAAACTTGCAGGTCTCGTAACCTATCAGGAGTAACCATGTCATTCCTCGTCGTCGATCATGTGAGCAAGTTTTTCCCCGGTCATGCCGGAGGCGGAGAGGTCTGTATCTTCAAAGACGTGACCTTGAAAGTCGACAAGGGCGAGTTTGTCACCGTGATCGGCCACTCGGGATGCGGCAAGAGCACCTTGCTTAACATCATCGCCGGGTTGGAAACCCTGTCGGAAGGCGGCGTGATCTTGAATGGGCGCGAGGTGTCCGGCCCTGGATTGGACCGGATGGTGGTGTTCCAGAATTTTGCTCTCATGCCCTGGATGACGGTCTTCGAGAACATTGCTCTGGCTGTCCGGTCGGCCTACCCGGATTGGGAACAAGAACAGGTGGTGGCGCATGTGCATAAGTACATTGCGTTGGTCGGACTGAAGGGAGCTGAAGATAAGCGGCCTATCGCCTTATCAGGAGGCATGAAACAGCGAGTCGGTCTCGCCAGGGCCTTTTCAATTGAACCCAAGGTGTTGCTGCTCGATGAGCCCTTCGCCCAGATCGATGCGCTGACCAGAGGAGTCATTCAAGAGGAATTAGTTCAGATGTGGAACACGACGCGCAATACGGTCTTCATGGTCACACACGATGTGGACGAGGCCATTCTCTTGTCTGACCGCATCATGCTCATGACGAACGGGCCGTCATCGCGCATTGCGGAGATTGTGGACGTGACGATCCCGCGTCCCAGATCGAGAGACTCGGTCATTGAACATCCCCATTACTACAAGATCAGGAACCATGTGATTCATTTTCTCGTCCGTCATGCGTCGCATGGGGTGGCGGGTGTGGGGGGCGTGCAAGGAGAATCGTCGGAAGCCGTTCCACTCGTCGTGAGGTTCTGAGGGAACGAGAGTGAGCCTGTGCCAGAGGCAATAACAAAGGAGGAGTATGCGATGGAAGTGAAGAAGGCAAAAGACGCGATTAAAGCAAAGCGGATGGAGAAGAAGGTGACGATTGCTGAGGTGGCCAAAGCGGTCGGGAGAAATCCAACGTTTGTTGCAGCGGTGTTGCAGGGGACCCACAAGTTGCCGGCTGAGGAGGCGAAGAAGGTTGGCGACTTGTTGGGCCTCGATGCAGACCTGACCGCGTCGTTGAGTAAATTCCCGGTTCGCACCGATTACCCGATTACGACCGATCCGTTCAAGTATCGCTTGATGGAGATCATCGGGGTCTATGGCGACTCGATGCGTGAGCAGGCAAACGAGATGTTCGGCGACGGCATCATGAGCGCGATCGATTTCACGCTCGACATGGAAAAGGTGACCGGCAGCCAGGGCGAGGCCCGGTGCAAGATTACGCTGAACGGGAAGTGGCTCGAATATAAGACCTTCTAGTGTTGGTCGAAGAACGTATTGTCGGATGCGGGAACAAAGGCGTTCCTGCCGCGTAACGACAGAGAGCGATGCGAACCGGACAACGGCGTCCGTCTCCTATTCGGGAAGACGGACGCCGTTGTGCTTTTTGAATGTAATGATAAAGGAGGCCTCGATGTATACGACGGATCACGAGCGGATCGCATCGTTGGCGGCGAAGAAACATCGGTTCCTGGAGGTCTCGCTGTCACGTTATCTCATACTGTCGGCCCTGGCGGGTGTCTACGTGGGGTTCGGCATCGCGTTGATTTTCAGCCTCGGCGGGCCGCTGGCCGCGGTCGGATCGCCGATGCTGAAGCTGGTGATGGGTGTGTCCTTCGGGATCGCCCTCACCTTGGTGATCTTTGCCGGGTCGGAATTGTTTACCGGCAATAATATGACCGGAGTCATCGGCGGGCTGTCGCGTAGTCTCACCTGGACCCAAGTGGCGCAGCTCAACGTATGGTCCTGGGTCGGTAATCTCATCGGCTCGCTGGCGCTGGCCTGGCTGGTCGTCCAATCGGGCGTCCTATCCAAAGGGCCGCAAGCCGAGCTGATTGGAAACGTGGCGGCTATGAAAATGTCGTTGCCGGCGTGGGAGCTGTTCCTTCGGGGTCTTTTGTGTAACTGGCTCGTCTGCCTGGCGGTCTGGACCTCCGGGCGGACGACGAACGATGCGGCGAAGATCATGCTGATCTTCTGGTGCCTGTTCGCGTTCATCGGAACAGGATTCGAGCATAGCGTCGCCAATCAATCGTTTCTCGGTATGGCGCTGTTTCTCCCCCATGGGGACGCCGTCAGTTGGACGGGCTATTGGTACAACCAGTTCTATGTCGTATTGGGCAACATCGTCGGCGGCGGGCTGTTCGTCGGTGGTCTGTACTGGCTGGCGAGTCCCTATACCGTTGCCTGTATTGAGCCAAGGGAATTGCCGCGGGTCGTTCCGGCGAGGGAGGCCTGCTGAATCCGAGATTCAACAAGAGAGGAGGGAGCCATGGCGACTTCACATGATCGTGCCGTCCTGTCGAATGAAGATTGTGTGGTACAACGGCTGCGTGAATGCGGCGCGAGTTCGTTCGAAGACCTGGCCCGGCTGCCCGGCCTTGATTGGGTCACGGTGTTCTCAGTTGTCGACCGGCTTAATCGTGCCGGCCTCGTGGTACTCAAACGAACCGGGGCTGATTACCGTGTGTCATTGGAGAAGGGAACATGAACAAAATCGAGGTCATCAAGACGGAGCGCGACGGGTTGGCGGTGAAGGAGATGATCGCCCAGTACGCCAAAACGGGATGGGAATCGATCCCGGAGGACGATGTCCAGCGCCTCAAATGGTATGGCCTCTTTCTGCGGAATCCTACGCCGGGGTTTTTCATGATCCGGGTGAGGATACCGGGCGGCAAGACCGGCTCCTATCAACTCCGGGCCCTGGCCGAGATCGCCGGGACCTACGGCAACGGCGTGTTGGATCTGACGACGCGGCAACAAATACAACTCCGGCACATCCGGATTGAAGACGTGCCGGTGGTCTTTGCCAAGATGGATGAGGTCGGGCTGACCTCCCTCCAAACCGGCATGGACAACGTGCGAGGCGTGATGACCTGTCCGGTGGCCGGGTTGAGTCCTGAGGAACTATCGGATGCGACGCCCATCGTGCGAGCCATCAACGAAGAGATTCTAGGCAATCCGGCCTATTCGAACCTGCCGCGGAAGTTCAACGTCGCGGTGACAGGCTGTCCGGATAACTGCGTGCACATGGAAACCCAAGATCTGGCCCTCGTGCCGGCCTATCACGACGGCGCCAACGGTAAGAGCCTCGGGTACAACCTCTTGGCCGGCGGCAAGCTCGGGTCCGGAGGATATCGGATCGCGCCGCCGCTTGACATCTTTGTGACTGAGGGCGAAGCCTTGGCCGTGAGTCGCGCGATCATTCAGATCTTTCGGGACCATGGATCGAGGGAGAATCGGACGCAGGTCCGACTGGCCTTCCTGCTGGAGGAATGGGGCGAAGACCGGTTCCGTGAAGAAGTGGAAACGCGAGTGGGCAAGAAGCTGTCGCCGGCCGGCATTGATGCGCGAAAAGCCGTCGAGAAGAGTCATGTCGGCATCTATCGGCAAAAACAACCGGGCATGAACTATGTGGGATTAAAAGTCCTAGTGGGGCGTATCAAACACGACGACCTGGCCAGGATTGCAGCTTTGGCTGAGAAGTATGGAACGGGAGAGATCAGGATTTCCCCGGCGCAAGCCCTCATCATTCCGAACGTCTCCGATCGCAAGATCGGCGACCTTGACCAAGAGCCGTTGGTGAAGCAGTTTGCGTACAACCCGTCCCCGCTCTACAAGGGACTGGTGAGTTGTGTGGGGAGCGATTACTGCAATCTGGCCGTGATCGAAAGCAAGGGGCGGGCGGTGGAGACGGCCAACGCGCTGGAGGCTCGGTTAGGCAGTTCACTGAAGCCGATCACCATGCATTGGTCCGGGTGCCCGGCCGGTTGCGGAAATCATCTCGTGGCGGATATCGGGCTCTTGGGCAAGAAAGCCAAGGTCGATGGGAAAGTAGTCGATGCCGTCGATATCTATGTGGGTGGCCGCTCAGGGCCCGACCCCAAGCTGGCGGTCAAGATCATGGAGGATGTGCCCTGCGACAGGCTGCCGATGGTGCTGGAAGGACTGGTGCCCTACCATTCGCGGGAGAAGATGCATCGGGTGAGAGGCGGGGCCGTGAAGAAGGCTGCAGTCAGCAAAGAGGTACCGAACGCAACGGCGGCGTAGGATGGGATGGCCAGCCTGGTCGTCCTCCTGCTCGCGGAACAGAGGAGGGGATGGAGCCTGATCATCTTCTGTGCTCGCGCAACGCGCGGCCTCGGAAGGCCCTCGTTGGACGCGCGCAGTGGAAAATGAATCAGCCTCCATCCCTAAAGAGAGAGCGAGCAAGCTTGGAGGGGGGGCAAATAAGAAAGGATGAAGAGGGAGCGGCCAGGCTAGTTTTTCTTGCGAAGCTTGGCGGAGAGGTCTTCGTAGATAGATTGGCGATGGGCGACGGCTATGAGGCGAATGACATGCGTCTTGCGGTCGATGGCGTAGACGATTCGAAAACGGCGGACGCGATACTTCCATAAGCCGCTGAGTTCACGCTTGAGCGGCTCTCCGCATTCGGGGTCTGTCGCAATGCCACGAACAGCCGCTTTGATGGACCGTTTCAGGTCGGGGTGGAGAGAGCGGATCACCTCAGCCACATGCGGAGGGATATCGGGACGGAAGGGATTCACGCAGTGCGACGCTTCTTGACGGGAGTGAAGGGCTCCCCGAACACGTCCTCAAAGGAGAGGCCCTTCTTCCCGGCCTTGTAGAAGGCTTGGCTCTTGCCGATCTGTTTCATCAGGACAGGGTCGCTCAACACGTCCAGCGTCCCTTTCAGGCGTGCATACTCATCGATGTTGATCAGAATTGCAGCCGGACGGCCGTTCTTCGTGACCACGACCTCCTCCTCACGCTCCTGCACACCAGCCACCAGCTCAGGCAACCGGGTCTTCACTTCAGACAGAGACAATGTTTTCGCCACGGCTCACCTCACAATTCATAATGACCACAATTCTGGTCATCAGAATACTCCATTGGGCAGAAGATGGTCAATTAGCGGAGGAATGCCGACGCCGCGCGCTGCGAAACGGGATGAGTCAATCTTCCAAGCGATGCTAGGCTTCACCGCAAGATTTGACTATAATGAAGCCACTTTCAACCGTAGGGCCAAGGAAGGCGCAGGATAATCATGGCAACGACAAGCTATACGGCGATTGTTGAGAAGGAGGGGACGGGCTACGTTTCTCTCTGTCCTGAGCTTGATGTGTCTAGCCAGGGCGACATGGTCGAGTCTGCTACAGCCAACCTCAAAGAAGCCGTCGAGTTATTTCTCGAGTGCGCCGATCCTGCAGAAGTTGAACGTCGGCTTCATACGTAGGTGTTCGTGACCCGATTCGAAGCGGTACATGGGTAGGCTCCGCGTCCTCTCCGGACGAGAGGTGTGCCGCATTCTCGAACAACATGGATTTCAAATCGTTCGGCAGCGCGGAAGCCACATCGTCATGCAACGGCGGGCGACCTTGGGACGGTGACCGTACCCGCTCCAGACCATCCAGAGATTAGGATTGGAACTCTACAGTCGATCATTCGCCAGAGTGGCGTCGCACGCACCGCATTCGAAGTCTAGAAGTATCACCCGCCAGCATCTTTTCTTTCGGCCCATTACTCGCCGCCCGCCGCGAAACGGGGGGCAGAAATGTGTCTATTTGATGCGTGGCGTAACTGCGCGGGGCTGGGACTCAACCGCTCCCGCACCTCCCGGAGCGACCCGTTCGGGCTCCACTGAGTGAAGGGCGTCACCGTCGCGAGAGGCGAAATGAGGCTTGAGCCAATGCTCTCGAGCTATGCGGCTTTTAGGATGGCTTTGTGGAGAGATTGGGGAACGGTAATAGGCAGGAACAGGCTTTTGGGGTAGAGATAATCGTCACCTGATTCGTCGATCACGCGCACCTGACCGTGCTTGAGGGCCATCGCATCGGGGAGAGAGAGATAGATCTTTCGTGCTTCGACCGAAGCAGCGTAGCCCCTGTTGTCCAAACACACGAGTAGACGGCCAGATATCATGTTCTTCATAAGTCTTCAGGCGTGAGCCCTGTCACCTTGGATAGGCGGGCCAGCATGCGCGGGCCGATTTCGTCGCGGTCGTGAAACGCGAAGACGACGTCAGGCCAATCAGTCCGTTGCAGGATTTTATGAGAACCAGTGGTGCGTTTGATGTGCCATCCGAGGCGAAGAAGCGCGGAGAGAACGCGGGAGGCTTGCGTCGAGGGCCAACGACTCATGCTGCAATGAACGAGACGTTCAGCAGTTCCTCAGGCACCGCCTCGTTGTGTTCGAGGCGATCGGCCATAGCCCGAAGGGCCAGGACTTGGACAGCCGCAATCGCGGCAGCCTTCGTTTGCCCATAGGCCATCACACCAGGCAGCATCGGCACCTCGCCAATCCAGCGGCCATCTTCTTCTTGTTCCAACTCGATCTTAAATTGAGTGACCTTCGCCATGGGCAACCTCTGAAATGTTTGAATTGATATTAGGCTAAGCCCAGAAAGGCGAAAAATCAAGCTGACATAAAAGTTGTGTCAAGCCACAGTAGAAATGTCCTCTTTCTCCCATAAAAGTTGCCGCGTGCCGCGAAACGGGACCGGTTGGGATTTCGGTTCGACTCGTCGGCGCGGGGCTGGGGCTCAGCCGCTCCCGCGCCTCCCGGAGCGATCCGTTCGGGCTCCGCTGAGGGGCAACCTTCGGGAATTCCCTCTCAGACTCGGTCAGTTTCGGCTTTCCACCTCAGCCGAGCCTCGACGGGGCCCCGCTCCTCCGGCGACGTCCGCTCTGAGCCCCAGCCCCGCGCCGAGAAACCGCTTGCCAGAAAGTAGCTTATAAGCTACAATTGAAGCCTGTGGAGGCAACACCCAAAGAACTCCAGATCTATGTGGAGGAAGATGGCCGGGCGCCGTTTAGCGACTGGCTTGCCTCGTTGCGGGACATCAAGGCCCGAGCCAAGATTCGAGTGCGGTTGGATCGAGTGGGGCTGGGGAACCTCGGAGACTGTCACGGTGTGGGTGATGGGGTGCAGGAGCTCCGGATCGACTACGGACCAGGCTACCGAGTCTATTTCGGCCAGGTCGGTTCGACGATCGTGCTGTTGCTCTGTGGCGGAGACAAGAGCATTCAGGCTAAAGATATCGAACAAGCGAAGCGCTATTGGAGTGAGTACAGGAGGCGATTATGAGCAAGAGCAAAGCCTATCATGCGGAGCTGATCGAGGGCTTGCGCGATCCAGGCGAGGCAGAAGAGTACCTCAATGCGGCGCTAGAAGAAGATGACCCAGAGCTGTTCTTAGTGGCGCTGAGAAATGTGGCCGAGGCCCAAGGAGGAGTCGCGCAACTCGCCGAGAAAACAAAGCTCAACCGCGAAAGTCTCTACAAAATGCTGTCGGAGCGTGGGAATCCTGAGCTGAAGAGCCTCGATGCGTTACTGCACGCGTTGGGGTTCCGCCTCGCCGTCACAGCGAACAAATAGAGATCGGAGTGGTGAGAGGAAAGGCCGCTGCAAGACGGGAACGGTTCTTGAAGCTATCTCATCGTCGGATAAGTAGCCTGTCCCCTTTTCTTGCCGTCTGCGCGGGGCTGGGGCTCAACCGCTCCCGCACCTCCCGGAGCGACCCGTTCGGGCTCCGCTGAGCGGAGGATGAGGATGGTGGGGCTGTTGGCTCCGGCGAGGGGTGAAACCGCAGGGCTTGTCATCGCTTGGCTGCGCAACTCGGTCCGTTGCCGCGATGGTCAACGGACCTTCGAACAGTGCTCGCCATCGCCTTCGGCGACCGCGCCGTCGTCGCCCTGCGACCCCTCGCAAGTCGCCAACAGTCCCACCATCCTCATTGGATGAGTAGAGGAATGAGGCACGTGCGCGACGCCTCGACGGGGTCCCGCTCCTCCGGCGACGTCCGTTCTGAGCCCCAGCCCCGCGCCAAGGTGCAAGGTCAAGCAACGACCCCATCTCTTTGCCCCGCGCCAAGAAATGTAGAATGTCCCCGTTGTTTGGCGTGAGATGTGAGGACAGGCACGAAGCGGGACGGTCGGGATTACATCACGCCGAGCGATCAGAAAAGACTCCCGACCCCTTTGTTTCCGACCGACCTCCTCCTCACGCTCCTGCACACCAGCCACCAGCTCAGGCAACCGGGTCTTCACTTCAGACAGAGACAATGTTTTCGCCACGGCTCACCTCACAATTCATAATGACCACAATTCTGGTCATCAGAATACTCCATTGGGCAGAAGATGGTCAATTAGCGGAGGAATGCCGACGCCGCGCGCTGCGAAACGGGATGAGTCAATCTTCCAAGCGATGCTAGGCTTCACCGCAAGATTCGACTATAATGAAGCCACTTTCAACCGTAGGGCCAAGGAAGGCGCAGGATAATCATGGCAACGACAAGCTATACGGCGATTGTTGAGAAGGAGGGGACGGGCTACGTCTCTCTCTGTTCTGAGCTCGATGTGGCCAGCCAGGGCGACACGGTCGAGTCTGCCACGGCCAACCTTAAAGAAGCCGTCGAGTTGTTTTTCGAATGTGCCGATCCTGCCGAAGTCGAGCGTCGACATCATACGAAGGTATTCATCACTCGATTCGAAGCGGCCCATGGGTAAGCTTCGCATCCTCTCCGGGCGAGACGTCTGTCGTATTCTTGAACAACATGGCTTTCAAATCGTTCGGCAGCGCGGAAGCCACATCGTCATGCAACGGCTCAGCGCCGTTGGGTGACCGTACCTGTTCCAGACCATCCAGAGATTAGGGTTGGAACCCTGCAGTCGATCATTCGCCAAAGCGGCGTCGCCCGCACCGCATTCGAAGCCTAGAAGTATCAACCGCCAACATCTTTTCTTTCGGCCCATTACTCGCCGCACGCCGCGAAACGGGGGGGGGCTGAAATGTGTCTATTTGATGTGTGTCGTACCTGCGCGGGGTTGGGGCTCAATCGCTCACGCGCCTTCCTGAGCGACCCGTCGGGCTCCGCTGCGCGGCAGCCTTCGGAAATTCCCTCGCGGACTTAGTCAGTGTCCGCTTTCCACCTCAGCCGAGCCTCGACGGGGCCCCGCTCCTCCAGCGACGTCCGCTCTGAGCCCCAGCCCCGCGCCAAGAAATGTTGAATGTCCCCGTTGTTTGGCTCGCGTCGGGCTCCGCTGAGCGAGGAATGAGGATGATGGGGCTGTTGGCTTCGGCGAGGGGTGAAATCGCAGGGCTTGTCATCTCTCGGCTGCGCAACTTGGTCTGTTGTTACGATGGTCAGCGGACCTTCGACCCGTGCTCGCCATCGCTTTCGGCGACCGCGCCGCCGTCGTCCTGAGACCCCTCGCAAGTCGCAAACACCCCCACCATCCTCATTGGATGAGGATGGGAATAATGCGAGCGCACGACGCCTCGACGGGTCCCCGCTCCTCCGGCGACGTCCGCTCTGAGCCCCATTTCGTGCCTGGCGAGAGGCTAGCTCGCCTTCTTCATCTCTCCCGCCAGCAAATCGTTGATGAGTGATTGGTAGGGAACCTCCCGCTTGGCTGCGAGGGATTTCAGCCAGCGGAGCACAGTGGGATCAAGTCTGATGGCAATGAGTTGCCGACGTTCCACCCCCAAGGGAGGTCGTCCCACCGGACGCATAGAGGCGAGCTGCCGGTCGGAGAGCGGAGGGATGTCAGAATAGTCAATCTTTCGCTTCTTGATAGCGCTTTTTTTCTTTGCGATTTGCCAATCGCGCACTGATGACTCGGATAGTTTTTTCATGGCCGTGGCTCCTGAGCGTGTAGGCGATGACGAGAATGTTGCCGGCTGCCGATTGTGCCAGCCGAAATCGTCTCGCTTCCGTGGTCGAATGGTCGAGGTCTTCGCCGTCAATGCCGTTCGAGTCAAAGAAGGCCGTCCCGGCTTCTTCAAAGGAGACCCCGTGCTTGGTCTTGTTGCTGGCCGCCTTCTTGGTGTCCCATTCGAACACCAATTATGTATATACCAAACTGTAGCTGTGTGCAAGTTGGTCCATGAGCGGAGAGCTTGGGCTTGGAGTCGAGCTGCGATGCTGAGCGGATGAGAACTGTGAGGCGCCAACATGAGGAGTGAGATGTGAGGTCTCGTCTGCTCGGGGCTGGGGCTCAACCGCTCCCGCGCCTCCCGGAGCGACCCGTTCGGGCTCCGCTGAGCGGCAGCCTTCGGAAATTCCCTCGCGGACTCGGTCAGTTTCCGCTTTCCTTCTCAGCCGAGCCTCGACGGGGCCCCGCTCCTCCGGCGACGTCCGCTCTGAGCCCCAGCCCCGCGCCGAGAAACCCCTTGATGTAGAATTGCAAGGCCTGACGCTTATTCTTTGCTGGAGGTGGTGTTCGCGTCCGTTTTGCTCAACTAATCCCCCAACATTTCTGGCATACTTGAAACCGCATTTTAGACTGGCCGGGTAGATCGCAAACCTTAGTAGGATTCACTCCAATGTTTCCCATCATTCGAAAATTTGATTGGAGCGAAATTAAGTCCTGGGATGCGCTGGAGAAAGCTATCGGAGGGCTGCCGACGCAACAGCATCGAGGCGAAGCGTTTGAGGAGTTTAGCGTGGCGCTCCTGGAGCTTCACAAAGACTACTACCAAGCCACGAAGATTTGGAGGTTTCGCGACGTCCCTGACGAGATTTTAGAGCGTCTCGGGTGCTCGAACCGCCAAGATGTGGGTATCGATGGAATGATACTTCACTACGACGACACGTTGACCGCTTACCAATCGAAATTCCGCCTTGACCGGTCTGACATCCCATCTCAGCGCGAGCTGTCTACGTTCTATATGGTGAGCGATCGTGCAGACTTTCGCCTCATTATCGCGAATGTCGAAGACTTACCCAGAGTAGTCCGAGAGCGGAAAGCGCACGGTCAATATCTCGTTGATTCGCTACTGAATCTCCCCGAGGAATTTTTCGCCTCCCTTCAGGAGTATGTCTTTCACGAGAAGCCCAAGTTGGGACCGCCGCTAGAGACGCGTCCATTCCAGTTGCAGGCGATTGACGCAGTCATCGAGGGATTTCGAGAGCACCCACGCGGGCAAGCCATACTCCCTTGCGGGTCTGGAAAGACTCTGATCGGAAAATGGATTGCTGACAGACTTGGCGCCAAACAGATTCTCATCATGGTTCCGAGTCTGGCGCTCATCAAGCAAACCCTGGAAGAGTGGTACAAGGTGCGCGGTCCAGGGTTTCGATATATCTGCATTTGTAGCGATCAATCAGTCGCGTCATTGCATAGTGCAGATGGCTGGGAAGCCGATCCCTCCGATCAGGACTTCAGGGTTTCCACGGATCCTAGAGAGTTGGCCGCGTTCTTACGGCAGTCATCGCCACTCCCACAAGTGGTTTTCTCAACGTATCAGAGTAGTGCCGTCTTAGTTGATGGCTTGCGGGAACTCGCGATGCAGAAGTGCTGCTTTGACTTCGTGATCTGCGACGAGGCGCATAAGGTTGCAGGAGCGGCGGGGAAACCATTTGCGCAGGTTCTTGATGATGAGAACATCCCGGCGACGAAACGGCTTTTCATGACAGCGACGCCGAGGGTTATCGCGCCGCAATATCGCAAAGATACAGAAGAAGATGTCGCTCCTATTGTCTCAATGGACGAGCCCGACGTATTCGGTCCGGTGTTCTACCGCATGAGCTTTGCAGCGGCTATTCAGCAGAACATCATCTGCGACTACCGCGTCGTCGTGATCGGTGTCTCAGAAAAAGAAGTTGCTGAACTGGCCCGCAGTGGACGGACCATTGAAACGGAAGATCAGGAGCAATGGGAAGCGCAGGGGCTCGCACAACGTATCGCGCTAGGGAAGGCAATTGGGCTTTACGGGATCAAGAAAATCTTCAGCTTTCATAATCGCGTCGCCAGCGCGTCAGAATTTGTCGATGCAAATCGGCCTGATAGCCTTCCCGCCGTCCTCGATAAGATGAGTCCGAATCTCCACTACTTAGCGAAACATATCAACGGGGAGATGTCTGCGGGAGCTCGCAATCGAATCCTGCGTGAATTCAAGATGAGTGCACGAGGGGTAATTTCTAATGCGCGATGTCTAGGAGAAGGGGTCAACGTCCCCGTGGTGGATGGCGTATTTTTCGCAGACTCGCGAAGCTCGGTTATTGATATCGTGCAAGCAACTGGCCGAGCGCTCCGCGTGGTTCCAGGAAAGAGCAGAGCCTATGTGATTATTCCCGTTCTTGTGCAGGAAGAGGAAGATCCAGAAACGATTATTGAGGCAAGTCGGTTTCAACTTGTATGGCAAGTTCTAAGCGCGATGGCCAGTCAGGATGAGCGCGTCGAAGGAGCGATCCGTGAGGCGCGGATTCGGCAAGGCGAGGGCAAGGCGCCAATATTAGGACAAGCACACGCCACCGATCGACGGGACATGCCAGATGCCAATACTATTCTGATGGGATTCCCAACTCACATCGGATTCTCCCAATATCAGAGTCTCTTCTCACTTGAAATGATGGAGCAGCTGGGCACTCGATGGCACTTGAGATTTGGCGCACTGAAGAAATACATGGAGGAACACGGACAAGAACCCGATCAGGACACAGAATTTGAAGGATTTAAAATCGGAAAGTGGCTTCTAGCCCAACGTGTTACATTCAAAAAAGGGAAGCTCTCAGAGGATCGCGAGGAACTCCTGGAACAGTTAGGTGTTCAATGGGGTGAATATCGCGATACGGAACGAAGTTGGGTTCGCCACATGGCAGCGTGCAGTACTTATTTTGAAGAGAACGATAAGTTGCCCTCACAAGGAGACGAAAGTTCTGAGGGGTTGAAGATTGGTGTGTGGCTCAACCACCAGCGACGGTTATTTCAAAAAGGTAGCCTCCGTGAAGATCGGAAAATAGGCATTAATAATCTCCTTGGGGATGTATTAGACCCAAAGCGAAGAAGGGGGGAGCAAAACTTCAAGGCGTATAAAGACTACGTGGAGAAGACAGGGAAACAGCCGGAGAAACGGACAATCCACAATGGCATTGCGATCGGGAGCTGGCTCATAAATACAATTCGGCCTCAAAAAAACAAGCTTCCCACTGAACTAGTCGAGAAGTTGGATGCACTCGGAATTGTGTGGGAGACCAGTCGGAAAAAACATGCTGATGCTGTCCCGAAAGCAATCTTACGAGCAGCCGCAAGCCCTGCTCATTCTCGGAAGCCTAAAGGCTCGACTGTTTCGTGGTTCGGACATTTTGAGAATTGTCGGTTCTCGATGAGGACACTAGGAAGAGAGGTTGAAATAACGGACACGTATCTCGGCGTGAACGTAGGACATTGGTTTCAGATGGAAAACCGGATTTATACCGCAGGGGTACTCTCAGAGTTCCATCGTCTACTATTCAGATCTTTAATCCTCTTGGACGAAAGCCACGGGCGGGTTTTAAGAGAATGGTTTTGGAACTACTCACACTGCCTCGAATTCGTTCTATCCAACCCGTCCGCGCTGACCAAGGACTATAACTATCACGGACTTCCACTTGGTGAATGGTTTGGCAAACAAGTGAGCTTGATGGAGAAGGGGGCTCTTTCGACTCGTCAGGAGAACGCTATGAAAGAGCTTTTAGCCATTGTCCGGGACAGAGAGTCTACGAATAGTTCATCCGTCTAAAGTCAATACGCATGCCTGATACCAAATCGTTCGCTAAAAGTGCCAACCGAACATCCTTCCTTTCGGCCCATCACTCGCCACGCGCCCCGAGACGGATCATAACGCTGGTTTGTTCCGCCAAGAGTGACTAACAACATGCAGGAACTATTTCTGCTGTGGGCGCCCTACCCTCAGTTTGTCCGCTAGGCCAGATCTGATCATCTCGCTGAGTAGGTGCCGTGCTGCGACCTTCGCGGTGAGTCCTCCGACGTGCGTGGCTTGCCCCGTATCGAGTCGGACCGTTCCCCCAGAACCGTCGTTGACGATCTCATAGCCTACTTTATAGAGCGTGCCGTTATTTGTAACCGTTATCGTGTTGGTGTGTCTCATCAGGTCGCGTGGCCTGATGAGTGTCAGATCATTTTCGTAAGGGTCGAAGTCGCTGTCATGAGTTACAAGGGGGATGTTTTCCACACGGGCAATGCACGCATAAAGCAAGTCTGCACCACGAAGTAGGCTGAACTTTTCATAGAGATCGAGTTCGTAGACCTTAGTCAAGAATTTCTTGGTTACGTGGTACAGTTCGGTGTTTTCATAATGCAGCGGTGAGCGTCTGAACGCTGGCCGTCTGGGCTGTCGTATACGGTATCTGCGCGACTGTGTCGCCTGAAATTCAAAGAAAATAAGGCCGGGGACAATCCAGCGGGCCTTATCATCGTCATCAAGATTCCTGAAAAACGAGTAGCAACTGAAGTGCTCTGCATCGTCGGAATTTACGATTGAGGCGAGTACATTTGCGTCGAGTGCGTATCGCTTTCGCATTGTGGGCTCGCTTCTAAGATATTGACTGCTCCTGTCCACACACATCACAGACACACGGTTCGGTATCCCAGAGGCTCGCTCGTTCTCTCTTCAGGGATGGGGGCTGATTGATCTTCCATTGCGCGCGTCCAACGAGGGCCTTCTTAGGCCGCGCGTTGCGCGAGCACAGGAGACCGTCTAGCCTGCCCTCACACTCTTCCAAAGGTTCTCTCAAAACTCCCTCGTCTTTCCCATGTGCTGTTCGATATCGCTCTGCAAATGCCTCGCTCCTGCTTGCCAGTCGTCGGTGGTGTAGCCGACTGGGTGGGCGAGGAAGATGAACTCGTCTGAGTCGGGCGGCGGGAGGATCAAGTCTTTGGCGTTTCCACGGACCGTGCATTGTCCCATCAGCGCTCGCTCGATTCTTTGAGCATACTCAGCCGGTATCGGGTGTGTTTCAGTTCGCCGGTTTTGCGGAACGCGCCCTTCTCCACAAGGTCTTGCAAGTCTCTGGTGGCGGTGGCTCTGGAGGTGTTGGTGATTTTCAGATAGTTGTCCGCACTGAGCCCGCCTTTGAATCCCTCCAGTCCTTCCCGAAACATACGTGCGAGCACCTTTTCTTGCCGAGGATTGAGTGTGCCCCGCAGGCGATCGTAGAGTTTGGTTTTCTCGATAAGGAAATCGATCAAGCGTTGCGTATAGCGTTGTGCGTCCAATACCGTTTGTGCGAAGTACATGAGCCAGTCGGTGATTTCCAGGCTCTTGTTGTTGCCTTCGAGCGCCTTGTAATAGGCTTTGCGATGTATGCAGATTGTGTGTGAGAGGGCGATCAGCGTCGGCTGGCCGAGGCATTGGGAGAGAGCCTTTTCCGCCAGTGCCCGCCCAATCCGTCCGTTGCCGTCTTCGAATGGATGCACGGAGACAAAGTGCAGATGCGCGATCCCTGCCCTGGTCAAGGCGGGGAGCGGTTGAGGTCCGTGTGGCGAGGTGTGATTGAACCAGGTAATGAATCGATGCATCTCCGCCGTCATGGTCTTTGCCGACGGCGCTTCAAAATGGACCTTTGATGTTCCGATGGGACCCGAGACGACCTGCATGGGGTCTGCACCTGCTCTGTAGGCGCCGATGCACTTCAGATCCTTTCGGCCCTGTGCAAGCATCTCGTGCCAGGCGAACAATTGCTTATCAGAGAGGGGGGTGTCGTAGTGACGATACAGATCGGTCATCATGGCGGCGATGCCTTGCTCGGCGGGAGAGACTTTCCGGTTGTCCGTCTCGAGCCCCAAGTTTCGGCGAATCGATGACTGTACCGAATCCCGGTTGAGTATTTCTCCCTCGATCTCCGACGTGGTGACTGCTTCATTGCTGATGAGGTCGATTGTGAGGCGGGTTTTGTCTTCTTCTGCGAGATATTTGACCGCGCCAACGATCATGCCCGCCTCCTGCAGGAAGCGGTTTTCGTACTGGGCCAGGCCCTCGCTCTCATAGGTGAAGTGAGGCCACTGTTCTTGCTGCCAGTTCCAGGTCATGAGCGATACCATCCTCTTGTATGGCTCATAATAGTCTAATCTGGTGAGTTATAGAAGGATTTCCTATAGCTCATGGCTAAGGTGGAGGTGTTCCGTTTGTGCGCTACACCTTTCCAAAGGTCGTTTCAAAAAACTCCCTCGTCTTCCCCATGTGCTGCTCGATATCACTCTGCAAATGCTTCGCTCCAGCCTGCCAATCATCCGTCGCGTAGCCAACACGACGGGCGAGGAAGATGAACTCCTCTGAGTCGGGCGGGGGGAGGACCAGATCCTTGGCGTTGCCGCGGACCATACGCAATCCGTCGATCAATGTTCTCGTGAAGACATAGGCTTTCCTGAGGCTCTCGCCGTCGGTGCGAGAGACCAGTCCTGCCTCCACTAGGGCGGCGAGTGCCTGCAGGGTGTTCGGGGTACGGAGGCTTGGGCGTTCGTGGCCATGCATCACTTGGAGGTACTGCACCGCATATTCGATATCGATGACCCCGCCCTGGCTGTACTTCACGTTGACCTGTCCCGGCTTGACCAGTTGTTGGAGCTGTTGCTTCCGGAGGTCCAGTGCCGTGGGGATGTCCCAGGGGGCTCCGCCATAGACGAACGAATCCCGGTAGGCTTCCAGTCGATGACCTAGTGCCGCGTCGCCGGCGATATGCCGCAGCTTGATGAGGGCCTGTCGTTCGTAGGGGGCGGCGAGTCCGGTCGGACTGTAGTAGCGGCAGACCTCCTCGAAGGCATTGGCCAGGGAGCCTTTGCCGCCATGCGGGCGCAATCGCACGTCGAGATGAAAGATGCCTTCCTGCTTGGCCTCGATCCAACCCAGAAGTTCCTGCGTCAGCCGTTCGAAGAATTCGCTGTTCTCAATTCCATTTTTCCCGCTGGTCTTGCCCGATCCCTCATAGATGAACAGCACCTCGATATCTGAGGCATAGCCGAGCTCCCGCCCTCCTAATTTCCCCAGGCCGAGGACGGCAAAGGGGCAGGGCTTCTTATCGGCGAGTCGCGGATTTCCATAGGCCTTCTCCAGCTTGGCTCGGCAATCGGCAACGCTCCGTTCCATGATGACCTCGGCCAGTTCCGTAAGCGCGAGCGAAAAGTCTGGGAGATTGCTGGAGGGTTCGACGATATGTTTCATGTCGATCCGGAAGAGTTCGCGATCCTTAAACTGGTTCAGCGCTTCCTTGCGCGCCTCGTCTGTTTTGGCGCGAGCGACCAGCCGGTCGAGTTCCTTCCTGAGGGTGGCTCGCGGCTTGATGAGGGGCGCATCCCGGTATTCCGCGAGCAGGGGGAGCAGGTTGCCATGTTGGCGGCGCAGAAAATCTTCCCACAAGTAGTCGCTGGCGCCGAGGAGCCGTGCGAGCAGGGGAAAGGTTTTCTTGTCGCTGATGACGTCGAGCGCCTGCTGTTTCCCCTTCTTGCCCGTTTCGGCGACGATGAGATCCAGGAATTGGTCGAACGATTCGAGCGCCTTGCCCGGGTCGGGAGCCCAGGTCAGGGCATGGGTGAATTGTTTGATGAGCACGGCGGTCAGGCGCAGTTGCTGCTGATCGGCTTGGTCGAGGAGCTTTTGCCCATAACGGTTCCTGACGTGGAAACGGTCGTGGAGTTTGGTCCCGTCGTTTTCGAACTGGGCCTTGGTGATGTAGATGTTGCGCATGGCCAAGGCATTGGCGAAGGCATAGAGGAAGGCGGGGGTGTCATCCGACCGGATGTCCATGATCGTGTCCGTTGGGGACTGACTGTTATCGAAGGTGATCTGGACTGTGTGGAGCAGGCCGGTAAAGGCGCTCCGTTGTTTTCCCAATCGTTCGACCAGGCGGCGGTTCACTTGTTGGCGGGCCTCTTCGAATTGTCCGGCATCGAGCAGCTGAATCATGTGGGTGAGCGCCTCTGCAAGGGCGGTCCTCTCCGGTGCGGAGAAGCGCTCGCCACTCACCGAATGTACGAGGAAGACATCGACGATCTTCTTGCGGCTCAGGCCCGGACGGCCTGTGGGACGTTTCGAGGGCCAGCCTGTGGGGGGCCGATTCGGCTGGGCTGCAACATCGGCAAAGGTATAGATGCGTCCCTCTTCGATATTCAGGCCGAAGGCGGAGAGCAGGCCGCAGATCGTGGCGAATTCAGAGAAGTAGTCGTAGGCGACGAGGCTGATTTCGGATTGTCCCGCTTGCCGGTCGAGCACCGAGAGTTGGCAGGGGTGCTCAGGGGTGAGTCTGTCGGCAAGCCGGATATGGTGCGCGATGGCGTTCGGTTGAAACCGCTCGAAGTACTCGGGGTCCATCCGTGACACGAAGTCCCGCAGCACCTCATCCTCGACATCAGGACAGAGGGGGGCCAAGGTCTTGATCAGGGACTCGCGTGCTCCCGATTCATCCGTCATGGCCACGAGTATAGCCGAAGCAGGCTTCATTGTGTGACTGTGGGATGGCCGGTATAATGCCCGCCCATGACTGAACGTCGCAAGAAGCCGGTGACGCGCGCTGCGCCAGTTCTTCCGGAACGAGAGCCGGTCGCGCGACCGGATCCCACGCCTATTATCTTAGCGTCCGGGCTGGAGCCGGGTCAGGTCGACGCGATCCTTCGATCGTACGGGCTCAATCGCATTCAGGAAGCCGATGCGAATCTGCAGTTGATGGCAGGCGATCCGCACCAGCGGCGCCTGTTGGCAGACATCCTGCCTCTGTTGCTTGAGGCGATTGGCCGGACCGCCGATCCGGATCAGGCCTTGAACCATTGGGAACGATGGCTCGACAGTGGAGTCAGCCGGGCGGCCATTCTGGAGTATCTGCGCAGCTCTCCCCGCATGTTGGACCTGGTCTGTTCGATCTTCGGGAACAGCGACTCGCTAGCCTTCACCCTTGTGCGCGATCCTCTGCTGATCTACTGGCTGGCCGAACAGCATGTCTTGTCCAACGCGCCGACGAGGGGCGGGATGGAACGAGCGGTCCGGCAACAGGTCGGACTGGTGCTGGCGACGGAGCTCAAGCTGGATGCACTCAGACGCTTTCGCCGCCGCGAGATGCTGCGCATCGGCGTGCGGGATCTGCTTCGCTTGGCGGATGTGGTGGAAACGACGGCGTCCCTTTCAGACCTGGCTTCGATCCTGATCGACGAAGCCTATCGCATTGTGGATGCCGATCTACGGGCCCGGTATGGCGTTCCCATGCATAAGAATCGGCAGGGGCGGTGGGTGGAGACCGGCTTCACCGTCATCGGGATGGGGAAGCTGGGCGGACATGAGCTGAACTACAGTTCCGACGTGGATGTGCTCTATGTCTGCGAATCCCATGAAGGGAAAACCAGGCCGGTTGTATCAGGATGCACGAAGGCGAAGGGCACAGCGCAGGGAGGGATCTCCAACGAAGAATACTTTGAGCGTCTTGCGCGCGATCTGACGAAGGTCCTGACCGAACAGACCCATGAAGGGTATGTTTATCGGGTGGACCTCCGCTTGCGGGGGGAAGGTTCGGTGGGGCAGCTCACTCGCTCGCTGGAGGACTATGCAAAATATTATCGGACGAGAGGCCAGGTCTGGGAGCGGCTGTCCCTGCTGAAGGCCTGGCCGGTGGCCGGGTCCATGACGGTCGGGAAGGCTTTCATCAAGATGGTGCAACCATTTGTGCTAGCGCCTTCATCGAAACGGCTGGACGTCGAGCAGGGGCTCGCGGTGGTGAACGAGGTGCGGTCGGTTAAGGAGAAGATCGATGCAAAGATGGCGGAGCGCGGGCATGAACAGCGCAATGTGAAGCTCGGCGTCGGAGGCATTCGCGAGATCGAGTTCTTCGTGCAAACGATCCAGGTGCTGGCGGGGAGTCGGGTGCCGGCTCTCCTCGACCGCAGCACGCTCAATGCGCTCAAGCGATTTGTCCGCCTCAAGCTGATTTCCGGCAAGGAGCGGGGTGCGCTGGCGGCTGCCTACGTCTTTCTTCGTGACGTGGAGCACAAGCTACAGATGGTGCATGATCTACAGACGCATTCGCTCCCGGATCAAGAAGACGAACTCGAACGTTGTGCAATCCGAATGGGCTATGACGGGACCGATCGACCAAGCGCGCTCGCCCAGTTTCAAGCCGACCATGCAGCCCATCGGTCCCTCGTGCATGATATCTTCCGCTCGTTCTTCGACAGCCCCAAGACCTCTCCCCACTTCAAGGCGACGTTGCGCGCCGTGGCCACAGGCGTTAGCGAGTAGCAGACGGCTCCTCGGCGTAGCGCAGGTCGCGCTCGCTGGAGAGTGACAGATAGGCTTCTCCCCATTGGTGCGGACTGTCGATGCCCCAGGCTTCATCGGTCGAGATGGGCTTGAACCGCAGGCCATATATCCCTCCGTAGACCAAGTGCGTCAGTCCCGCTCCCGAGTCTTCGACTAACTGGGCATGAGCCTGGCACGCAGGCGACGTGGCATCGTCACTCCATCCAGTGACCCAGTACCATTCCCCGGATGGGTTCCGGTCGTAGAGGCGCACTTGCAGAATCTGCCTTGCAGGCCGAACCTCCTTGAATCGCGCGAACAAGCTGGTTTCGCAATTCTCGTTCGATTCAACCTCCAGGATCATGGGACGCCTCTTTGCCTTCCTGGCTGATTCAAGCTTCTCGTATATTAGCGCACAAGAAGGGGCTCAAGAAACACGAAGGCCCCAGCGGGATCACCGCTGGGGCCTTCGTTCGACGATCCGAGCTATCGGCTATTAGCCATCAGCTCATCTCTTCTTAGTACATGCCTTCCATGCCGTGGTTGTGACCACCTGCACCGCCGGCTGCTTCCTTCTTCTCTTCCGGCAACTCGGTGATCATGACCTCGGTCGTGAGCATCAAGCCCGCGACGCTCGCGGCGTTCTGCAACGCACAACGAGACACCTTGGTCGGATCGATGATGCCGGCCTTGATCATGTCCACATATTCCTCGGTCGCGGCGTTGTAGCCGACGCTGAGGTTCTTGTCGTTCCGGACCTTC
>CXWL01108641.1_pt1 | contig 21013 bp, 22 predicted proteins | sample 590931 | NCBI WGS metagenome assembly CXWL01 (sample SAMEA3498368, study PRJEB10139) | groundwater metagenome | biome: water well; material: biofilm material | place: Germany | collected 2015-04-27 | reverse complement strand
CCCCAAGGCCGAACCGATCAAGCTGTGGCTGGCGAAGGTGGGTTATGAGCGGATGCAGGAGATGGCCGACCCCGCGCGTTCGCTCGACCGCGCCCGCGAGACTTGGCAGAAGCACGGACGCAGCGAGAAGTGGATACAACAGCGCATGACCGGGCAAGAAACGCGCAACAAGCTGACCGATTATTGGAAAGAGCACGACATCAAAGAGGGCGAGGAATACGCGATTCTCACCAACATCATTCATCAGGAGTGGGCCGATGTAGATATGAATGCGCACAAGACGATGAAGGGTTTGAAGTCGCAAAATCTGCGCGACCACATGAGCGAAGCCGAGCTGATCTTTACCGCGCTGGCGGAATTGTCCACGCGCCAGATTGCCGAGAGTATGGAAGCGACCGGTATGAACGAGAACGAGTCTGCGGCGAAAACTGGCGGTGGCATCGCCAAGAAAGCGCGGCTGGAGCTGGAAGGCAAGACGGGCAAGAAGGTGGTTTCGTCAGAGAGCTATCTGCCCCCAGATAAGAAAAAATTGGCACGGGAGTTATAGGGGCGCAATAAATCGCGCCCCTACATGACATGGCCTCACCAAAATATCCCTCCGCCGTTTGGGACGTTGCGGCAGCCCTGAAAAACCGCTACCGCGACTTCAACCACTACAACCTCAAAGACCCGCTGGACGAACTGCTGTTCATTATTTGCAGCACCAAAACTGGCGAGGCGAGCTACCGCAGCACCTACCGCTCGTTGAAAGAAACCTTCCCCACCCATTATCAGATCGCCGAAGCGCCCGCCGAATACATCGCGCGGCCTATCATCAGCGGCGGCCTGTCGAACCAGAAAGCAAAAGCGATCCGCGAGCTTCTCGACATCATCGTGGAAAAATTCGGTGAGCCGACTTTGAAGCCATTGCGCAAGATGAGCGATGAGGAGGCGGAAGCCTTCTTGTTGTCGCTGCCGGGAGTTGGGAAAAAAGTGGCGCGATGCGTTTTGATGTATTCGCTGTGCAGGCAGGTCTTTCCCGTGGACACGCACTGCTGGCGCATTGCCCGGCGTCTCGGCTGGGTTAGAGCCACACAAAAAGACAGGCACTGCGCGCCGCGCGACATGGATCGCCTGCAATCCAAGATTCCACCTGAGCTTCGTTATTCGCTGCACGTGAACATGATTTCTCTCGGGCGCGAGATTTGCACCCCGTCCGCTCCCCGGTGCGCTGAATGCCCAATATCAGCTTGGTGCCCCAGGATTGGTGTGCCCCGAATAAGGAAACAAAAAGGCAGGGCGTAGAAACCACATAATATTGAGCTTGGTGTTGCGCTCTTGGCGATACTTATGTGAAAACCCTTGTAGGTCGGGCTTTAGCCCGACATGCCGGGTTGAAATCCGACCTGCAAAGCAGCGCTGACCGTTGGCATAAGTTCCAAGCAGAATGCGACACTAGCAGCCTGTGGAAAACATTCCGTGGTTTCGTAATGTTGTGCCGCATTTGTAGATGCGAATTCGTTCGCACCTACAAAACCACAACTGCGTTTTCCGGGTTGATGCATTGCCGTGCATTGACCGGTGCGAGCCGGGTTATTGCCAGAGTGTTTCGTAGTAAAATGCAGCGGTCGGATTTTCCGCCGCAGTATTTATTTCCAGCACATTCATGAACCCACTACTCGATTTTTCCGGCCTGCCGCGCTTCGCGGAGGTTAAACCAGAACATGTCACTCCGGCGGTCGAACATCTGCTGGAGGAGAACCGGGCGCTGGCCGCGCGCCTGCTGGCCGATGCCTCCGCTCCTACCTGGGACAATTTCATTCAGCCGCTGGACGATGCCAACGAGCGCCTGTCGCGCGCCTGGGGGCAAGTCGGCCACCTGAATGCGGTGATGAACGCCGCCCCACTGCGCGAGGTGTACAACGCCAACCTGACCAAGATCACCCAGTATTACGCCGAGCTGGGGCAGAACCTCGATCTGTTCAACAAGGTGAAAGCGATCCGCAACGGCGCGGAATTCGCGGCTTTGAGCGCGGCGAGGCAGAAGATCATCGAGAACGAATTGCGCGACTTCCGCCTGGGCGGCGCGGAGTTGCCTGAAGATCGAAAGGCGCGCTTCCTCGCCATCCAGGAGGAGTTGTCCGCGCTGTGCTCGCGTTTTTCCGACAACTTGCTGGACGCCACCAACGCCTACACCTGGCTGGTCGAGGATGAGGCGGAGCTGTCCGGCATTCCCGCAGACGAGCGCCAGGCCGCCGCCGAGGCGGCACAGGCAGCGGGCAAAACGGGCTGGCTGTTCACGCTGAAAGCGCCGTCCTACGGCCCGCTGATGCAATACGCCGATAACCGCGCTTTGCGCGAACGCATGTACCGCGCCTATGTGACGCGCGCCAGCGAACCGGAAAAACCAGAGTTCGACAACACGCCGCTGATGGCGCAGATATTGAAGCTGCGTGCGGAAGAAGCGCGGATGCTGGGCTATGCCAATTTTGCCGAGCTGTCGCTGGCAACCAAGATGGCGACCACGCCGCAGCAGGTGCAGGATTTCCTGCGCGAACTGGCGCGGCGCGCGAGGCCCTTCGCCGAACGCGACCTGGCCGAATTGCGCGAATTCGCAAAAACGCAACTCGGCCTCGCGGAGTTGCAGGCATGGGACGTGGGCTACGCCAGCGAACATTTGCGCATACAGCGCTACGCCTTCTCCGAGCAGGAAGTGAAGCAATATTTTCCTGAAGACAAGGTGCTGCCGGGAATGTTCAAACTGGTGGAGACGTTGTACGGACTGAGCGTCCGCCCCTCTTCGGCTCCGGTGTGGGACGAAACGGTGCGCTTTTTCGACATCCTCGATGCGGATGGCAAGCTGGTGGGACAGTTCTACCTCGACCTGTATGCGCGCAACAGCAAGCGCGGCGGGGCGTGGATGGATGATGCCATCACGCGCAGGCGCATCGGGCCCGACACACAGGCAACTCGCGGCATCCAGACCCCGGTGGCCTATCTCAACTGCAACTTTGCCGCCCCGGTGGGCGGTAAGCCCGCGCTATTCACGCACGACGAAGCCATCACGCTGTTCCACGAATTCGGCCACGGCCTGCACCACTTGCTGACCGAAGTGGAAGACCTCGGCGTATCCGGCATCAGCGGCGTGGAGTGGGACGCGGTGGAGCTGCCCAGCCAGTTCATGGAAAACTTCTGCTGGGAATGGGATGTATTGCAGGATATGACTCGCCATGCGGACACCGGAGAGAAATTGCCGCGCGCGCTGTACGACAAGATGCTGGCCGCGAAGAACTTCCAGAGCGGTTTGCAGACCCTGCGCCAGATCGAGTTCGCGCTGTTCGACATGCGCCTGCACTGCGATTACGATCCAGGCAGCACACAGACGGTGCAACAACTGCTGGACGAGGTGCGCAACGAAGTAGCGGTGCTGACCCCGCCCGCATTCAACCGCTTCCCCAACAGCTTTTCGCATATCTTCGCGGGCGGCTATGCGGCGGGCTACTACAGCTACAAATGGGCGGAGGTGCTGTCAGCCGATGCCTACAGCCTGTTCGAGGAAAACGGCGTGCTCAACATGGCTGTTGGCCTGCGTTTCCGCGATGAGATCCTGGCGGTGGGCGGCAGCCGCGACGCGATGCAGTCATTCGTCGCATTCCGCAACCGCGAGCCCACGATTGATGCGCTGTTGCGGCACAGCGGTTTGCTGGACGAAAACCGGGTGGTCTAAACCCAAAGAACCCATTAGGGGGCCTCTATAAATTCAAAATCCTAAGCGAGGCAAGGCGCGAAAGAAATTTTAGTGCGCAGCATATGTTTGATATGTGAGCGTTAAAATTTCTTGAGCAACGCAGCATCGCGACGGAGTTTGGATTTATAGAGGTCCCCTTAGACGGCATGGCATCCATCAATCAATGGATTGCAGGCCGGGCTTAAGTCCGACCTACGCCTAAGGGATTATCTAGGTTAAACTTTCGCTTGCTTCGAAATACAACAGGATGGAGGGCAACATGAAACCGCATTTTATTTTGGCCGGGATGCTGGCGGCAACATTGGGTAGCGCGCATGCGACCGGGCTGTACCGCTGGGTGGACCAGTCCGGCAAAGTGCATTACGGCGATGTGCCAGCAGAGGAAGCAGGGCAGGTCAAGCGGGTGAAACCGGTTGATGCCGCATCGGATGATGCCGGTTTGCCGTATGAGACACGGCGCGCAAAAGAGATCTTTCCGATCACGCTTTACGTGGCGGATAACTGCAAAAACCAATGCCAGCGGGCGCGGGATTTGTTGAACAAGCGCGGCATCCCATTCACCGAGAAAAACCTGCAAAACCAGGAAGACATTGATGCCTTCCGGCAGCTATCCGGCGGGGAAAACATCCCCGCCCTCTCCATCGGCAAAAATCTTCTTGTAGGTTTCCAGGCTGACCAATGGGATGGCGAACTGGATGTTGCAGGCTATCCCAGGAGCGCGCCCTATGGTTTTCGCCCGGCGATCCCGTCCGCCGAAAAAAAACCGCCCGCAACACCTGCACCCGAAGCCAACCCGGAACATTCGCGGTGGCGCAGAGGTGTGACAAGCACTACCGAGGAGCCTGCTCCCGAAATAATTCCCGAACCTGAAACTCCTCCGACAGAGGAAAATTGAGATGGCCTCCAGGGCGCTTCTAAAAATTCAGAGTTCGCCCAAATGCAAGGCGTGGAAGTGGGGTAAGCAGGCAAGCTGCGTAGCGGATGCTCGCAAAAAATTTCGCCGCGCCGCATATGTATGATATGTCAGCAAGAAATTTTTTCCGCAACGTGGCAGTTGGGATGAAATGTGGATTTTTAGAAGTGCCCTCCAGGAAATAACGGGGATTCCATTTCAGCACTACCCTCCCACCAAAGTCGCCAATCCCAACAGCAACAAAAGGATAATCCAGAACACCAGCGCACGCCAGACCAGACCCACCGTGCTTTGCATGAAGTCGGCATCGGCCTCATCGCCGATACCCAGTTCCGGGCGGTCGAGCGGCAGGCCACCTTGCGGGATGGGCTGTCCCAGGCGCACGCCGAGCGCGCCCGCACCGCTGGCCAGCACGATGCCCGCTTCCGGGTCGGGCCATTTCTGCGCCTGCGTGCGCCAGCAATAAACGGTGTCCTCGAAATCGCCGACGATGGCGAAGGTCATGGCGGTCAGGCGCAGCGGCAACCATTCCATCCAGCGGCAGGCCTGCCGCGCGAACTCGCCGAATTCACCGAACTCGCCGAATTCGGCGCCATCCTGCTTGCCCCAGCGCACATTGAGGAACAACGCCAGCCGGTACAACACGGCGCCGGACGGGCCCAAGCCCAGCAGCATGGTGATCACAAACCACACCATCACGCCGAACACGTGGTGGTGTGAGGCCAGCAGCGCTTCCTCGATGGTGACGCGCGCCACTTCCCCGGCATTCAGTTCATGGCAAGGCATCCTGCGCCAGGCGGAAAGCTGGCTGCGCGCCTTCTCCAGATCATTGTCGCGCAACGCCTGATGGATGCCGGTGAAGTAGTGGCTGAATTGGCGGAAGCCCATGGTGAGGTACAACACCAGCACACAGAACGCCCAGGCGAACACCGGGCTGGCGCCGTACAGCAGCCAGTACAGCGCCGCCGAACCGGACAACGGCAGCAGCACGGCAGCCAGCCACGCGATCTTGCCATGCTTGTGCTCGCCCGCATTGAAGTGATGCTGAAAAAAATGCACATAGCCGCTCAACCAGGTGAACAAATATTTGCGGGATGCCAGCGGATGCAATTGCTCCAGCAGCAAGGCGGCAACCAGGGAAAACAGGCTCATTATGTTATGCGGTTCAGGATGCGCAACGGATACGCGCAAAATACCACACAACTTTGCGGCTTGCGCAGGTGTAAGCCATGCAGAGGCGTTTCGCTCTACGATTGTTCGGCCTCCCGCATAATATGCACATCCGGTAACTTTGCTTTACGATATGGCTTGCCCGATACATGCACGGCAAACGGCAGCATCGAAATGCAGCAATTCCTTAACCTGGCGGAGAATCCAAATGAGCACCCTGATTTTTCTCGGCTTCATCGCAGTCCTGTTGATCTACGGCATCGGCCTGTATAACCATCTGGTGAATGTGAAACATGCCGTCGCCAAGGCATGGGCAAACATAGACGTGCTGCTCAAGCAGCGCCACGACGAGCTGCCCAAGCTGGTCGAGGTGTGCAAGCAATACAAGCAGTTCGAGCAATCCACGCTGCAAAAGGTCATCGAGGCGCGCTCGCAGGTGCAGTCCGCGCGCGAACGGCAGGATATTCCCGCGCTGGGCCAGGCCGAAGGCATGCTGCGGGCCGGATTGGGCGGAATATTCGCCATCGCGGAGGCCTACCCGGAACTGAAGGCCAACGAAAATTTCATGCAGTTGCAAACCCGCATCACTTCGCTGGAAAACGGCATCGCCGACCGCCGCGAGCTGTATAACGAAGCGGTGAACATCAACAACGTGCAGATCGAAGTGTTCCCCGCCAGCATCATCGCCAGGCTGTTCAGCTTCGGCGGGAAGCCGCTGCTGGAGTTCTCCTCCAGCGAGAAGGCGGATGTGGATATGAAGCAACTCTTCAGTTAAGCGCCATGCTGGTTTCGCTGCGGCGCAGCTATGCCGGGTTCATCACCTCCGGCGCGCAGCTTGTGCTGCTGTTTATCGGCATCCAGTTGGACTCGCGGGAGGGCTGGCTGGGTTGCCTGTCCGCAATGGCGCTCATCAGCCTTGCGGCCTGGCTCTCGGCGCTGAAACGGTTGCGTGCGATACGCGATACGCCAACTTCCAGGATCGCTTCGGCCGCGCAGGGTTATGTCGAGCTGATCGGGCGCGGCAAGCCGTTCGGCGAGATGCCGCTGATCAGCAAATGCCGCCAACTGCCCTGCCTGTGGTACCGCTACAAGATCGAGCAGCGCACCTCGGAAGACGAGTGGAAAACTGTGGGCAGCGGCGAAAGCGGCGACTTATTCCTGTTGCGCGACGACACCGGTGACTGCGTGGTTGATCCGGAACATGCCGAGATCATCACCAAACACCGCGACCAATGGAAAGAAGGTAGTTACCGCTACACCGAGTGGAAGCTCATCAACAGCGATAGCCTCTATGTCATCGGCGAATTCCGCACCAAGAGCGGAACGGTGGAATTCGATAGCCGCGCAGAACTCAATGCGCTGCTCGCCGAATGGAAGCAGGATAAACCCGCGCTGCACGCGCGTTTCGACCTGAACAACGACGGCGAACTGGACATGAACGAATGGATGCTGGCGCGCCAGGCCGCCAAGCGCGAAGTGGCAAAGAAAAAGCTGGCAGCGCAGGCGCGGCCGGATATCCACATTCTCGCCCAGCCGCGCGACGGGAAATTATTCCTGATCAGCAACCTCACTCCTGAAAAACTATCGCGCCGCTACCTGTTCTGGAGTTGGGCGCATGTGGTGATTTTCTTCGGTGCGCTGGGTGTGCTGGGCTGGCGCGCGTAAAGATGAGCCTGGAGCAATCTTGCCCCCTTAAACCCATCCACCCAGAAAAAAATTTGCAAAAGCCCGGTTGAGCCACTAGAATGCGCGCCTTCCCAGTAAGTCGAATTCTCAAGGAGTTGCCATGGCAAATAGCGCACAAGCCAGAAAGCGCGCAAGACAAGCGGATAAGCAGCGCGGACACAATTCGAGCTTGCGCTCGGAACTACGCACCGCAATCAAGCAGGTGGCAAAAGCCATTGAAACTGGCGATAAGGCAGCGGCGCAAGCTGTTTTCAGCAAGTCCACCAGTATTGTGGATTCCATCGCCGACAAGAAGATCATCCACAAAAACAAAGCCGCGCGCCATAAGAGCCGTTTGTCTGCCGCCATCAAGGCGATGGCTTAAACCCGCTATCCGGCCACGCCAATAACAGAAGCCGGCACATTCCTGCCGGCTTCATGTTTTTGGAGTGATTTTTCCCTTGCGCGGCAAGGGTGACTTGGCTCAATATACGCGTCTTCACGGACTCATCACGGCGGCTTTGCCGCCGTCTGTCATTCATATGGGCCATATGGGCGCTTCTAAAAATCCAGAGTTCGCCCAAATGCAAGGCGCGGAAGTGGGGTAAGCAGGCAAGCTGCGTAGCGGATGCTCGCAAAAAATTTCGCAGCGCCGCATATGATGATATGTCAGCAAGAAATTTTTTCCGCAACGCAGCAGTTGGGATGAAATGTGGATTTTTAGAGGTGCCCATATGTCTCATTTGATGAACACTTATACCCGCCTGCCAGTCGCCTTCACTCATGGCGAAGGGGCTTGGCTGTGGGACAGCAACGGCAAGCGCTATCTCGATGCGCTCGCCGGCATCGCCGTCAATACGCTCGGTCATGCCCATCCGCGTTTCACTGCTGCACTCAATGCGCAGATTGGCAAGCTGATCCATGCCTCCAACATCTATCAGGTGCGCGAGCAGGAACAGCTTGCCGACAAGCTGTGCGCGCTCTCCAACATGCAGGAAGTGTTCCTGTGCAACTCCGGCTGTGAAGCCAATGAGGCGGCGATCAAACTGGCGCGCATGGTCGGCCACAACAAAGGTATTGATTCTCCCAGCATCATCGTGATGGAGAAAGCCTTTCACGGGCGCACTCTGGCCACCCTGTCCGCCACCGGCAACCGCAAGGTGCAGGCCGGCTTCGAGCCGCTGGTGAAGGGTTTTGTGCGTGTGCCTTACGATGATCTCGATGCCATACGCCAGGTCGCCGACCATAACCACGATGTCGTGGCGGTGCTGGTCGAGCCGATACAGGGCGAGGGCGGCATCCGCACATTGGATATCCATTATCTTGAGCAATTGCGGAAAATCTGCGATCAGCAAGACTGGCTGCTGATGCTGGATGAGGTGCAATGCGGCATAGGCCGCACCGGAAAATGGTTCGCCCACCAGCATACCGGCATCCTGCCGGATGTGATGACCCTGGCGAAAGGTTTGGGTTCGGGTGTGCCCGTGGGCGCCTGCCTGACTGCCGGCAAGGCGGCGGGCACTTTCAAGCCGGGCAACCACGGCTCCACCTTCGGCGGCAATCCGCTGTCCTGCGTGGCCGCGCTTACCACCCTGGACATTCTGGAGCAGAACAAGCTGCTCGACCATGCCACAACAATGGGCAACTTCCTGCTGCAAGGATTCCGTGAGCGCCTGGGCAAGATTGCGGGCGTGACCGACATCCGCGGGCAGGGGTTGATGATAGGCATCGAACTGAACAGGCCCTGCGGGGATCTGGTGCAGCGCGCCTTGGCGCAAGGTCTGCTTATCAACGTCACTGCGGATAATGTCATCCGGTTGCTGCCCCCGCTGGTGTTCGCGCAAGCGGAAGCCCAACAGTTGCTGGACATGCTGTGCCCGCTGGTCGCCGATTTTTTGTCCCGCGATATTTGAATACGGGGGCGCGCGGCATGGACATCAAGCATTTTTTGCAATTCAGGGACTTCACCCGCGAAGAGTTCGGCCACCTGTTCGAGCGCACGCGCGTGATCAAGCAGCGCTTCAAGGCTTACCAGAAATACCACCCGCTGGTGGATCGCACCCTGGTGATGGTTTTCGAGAAAAGCTCCACGCGCACGCGCCTGTCGTTCGAGGCGGGGATGCAGCAGCTCGGCGGCAACGCCATCTACCTCAACACGCGCGACTCGCAACTGGGGCGCGGCGAGCCGGTGGAAGATGCGGCGCAAGTCATCTCGCGCATGAGCGACCTGGTCATGATCCGCACCTTCGAGCAGGACATCATCGAACGCTTCGCGGCAAATTCGCGCGTGCCGGTCATCAACGGCCTGACCAACGAATACCACCCATGCCAGATTCTGGCCGACATCTACACTTATATCGAGCAGCGCGGAACCATCCAGGGCAAGACCGTGGCATGGATCGGCGACTCCAACAACGTGTGCAACACCTGGCTGCAGGCAGCCGAGGTGTTCGATTTCAACGTGCATGTTTCCACCCCGCCCGGCTATGAAATCGAACCCGAGCGCGCCGGATTGTTTGGCGAAAGCCATTACGAGGAATTCGCCGACCCGATGGATGCGTCGCGCGGCGCCGACCTGGTGACCACCGATGTGTGGACCAGCATGGGTTTTGAACGCGAGAACGACGCGCGCCGCAAGGCATTCGCCGACTGGATCGTGGATGCGGAAATGATGTCTGTCGCCAGGCCGGATGCGCTGTTCATGCACTGCCTGCCCGCGCATCGCGGCGAGGAAGTGGATGCCGCCGTGATAGACGGCCCGCAATCGGTGGTGTGGGACGAAGCGGAGAACAGGCTGCACGTCCAGAAAGCGCTGATGGAATACCTGCTGCTGGGCAAGGTAAACAACTAAAGGGCGGGTTAGGCCGCATGGGCGGTGCGTGTGTTGTTGGGGCGAAAGCCCCTTACAACCACGGCCTACCCCTTGCGGGCATAACCCGCCATCAATAACCTGTGGGTTACGCTACGCTAACCAGCGACTTGCCACTTTGGCGGCTTAGTCGAATGGCTATGCAAAGCTAACCTACCCTACGAGTGGAAAGCATTGAAATGTCTGAAATCAAAAAAGCCGTCCTTGCCTATTCCGGCGGACTCGACACATCTGTCATCCTGAAGTGGCTGCAAGACACCTACCAATGCGAAGTGGTGACCTTCACCGCCGACCTGGGCCAGGGCGAGGAACTGGAACCGGCGCGGCAGAAAGCGCTGAAGTTCGGCATCAAGCCGGAAAATATTTTTATTGACGACCTGCGCGAGGAGTTCGTGCGCGACTTCGTGTTTCCGATGTTCCGCGCCAACACCGTGTATGAAGGCGAATACCTGCTCGGCACGTCCATCGCGCGCCCGCTGATCGCCAAGCGTTTGATCGAGATCACCAACCTGACCAATGCGGAAGCCATTTCTCACGGCGCCACCGGCAAGGGCAACGACCAGGTGCGCTTCGAATTGGGCGCGTATGCGCTGAAGCCCGGCATCAAAATCATCGCACCGTGGCGCGAGTGGGACTTGCTGTCGCGTGAAAAACTGATGGCGTATGCCGAAAAACACGGCATTCCGGTGGATATGAAACACAAGCAAGGCGGCTCGCCCTACTCGATGGATGCAAACCTGCTGCACATCTCCTACGAAGGCCGCCATCTGGAAGACCCTGCCGCCGAAGCCGAAGAAAGCATGTGGCGCTGGACGGTGTCGCCGGAGAAGGCGCCGGACGCTGCAGAATATCTCGACCTCGAATTCAAGAACGGCGACATCGTGGCGCTCAACGGGGCGAAGATGTCGCCCGCGCAAGTGCTGGCAAAGTTGAACGAGCTCGGTGGCAAGCACGGCATCGGTCGCCTCGATCTGGTGGAAAACCGCTATGTCGGCATGAAATCGCGCGGCTGCTACGAGACCCCCGGTGGCACCATCATGCTCAAGGCGCATCGCGCCATCGAATCCATCACGCTGGACCGCGAGGTGGCGCATTTGAAGGATGACCTGATGCCGCGTTACGCCAGCATGATCTACAACGGCTACTGGTGGAGCCCGGAGCGCAAGGCGCTGCAAGTGCTGATAGACCATACCCAAAGCTGTGTGAACGGCTGGGTGCGCGTCAAGCTGTACAAGGGCAATGTCATCGTCGTGGGTCGCGATTCCAAAACCGATTCGCTGTTCGACCCGACTATCGCCACCTTCGAGGACGACAAAGGCGCTTACGACCAGAAGGACGCGGCAGGTTTCATCAAGCTGAACGCGCTGCGCATGCGCATTGCGGCAAATTTGCACAAGAAGAAATAACGTGCAGGCTGGTGGTGCAACAAAGTCAGGCAATCTGCTATCGGGCAAGCTCGATGCAGAATTGACACAACAACACGAATCCCAGCCAGATCATTGCATCCAAATGCCGGGGTTCGTGCCTCACCCCAGCCTTCTACGGTGTGGTGGCTTAAGGAGGGCATCATGATCCACGAATTGAGCGGTGACATACTGTTGAGCGGCGCAAAAATAATTGCGCAAGGCGTTGCACCCAACGACGACTTCCATCAAGGTCTCGCGCTGCAATTGCGCGAACGTATGCCGGCCTTGTACAAGGATTTCCGCCATTACTGCCAGACCCAGCATCCCAAGTCGGGCGGGCTATGGACCTGGATGAGCGCCGATGGCCGCTACATCGTCAACCTGTTCACGCAGGATGCCGCTTACGCTCACGGCAGCAAGCCGGGAGATGCCACATTGAGCCATGTGAACCACGCGCTCCATGCCCTGCGCGCCTTTGCCCAGAAAGAGAAACCGGGCAGTCTCGCCTTGCCGCGCCTGGCTTGCGGCGTGGGTGGCCTGAACTGGGACGAGGTGAAACCGCTGATCGAGAAACAACTCGGCGACCTCGGCATCCCGGTGTATGTCTATACCAACTACCAAAAAGGCGTGAAAGCCAACGAACCCAAGTAAGAGCCCATCAATCGAACGAGGAACCCAGCATGTCAGACAGAATTGATAACGTCAGCGTAGGCAAGAAAGCCAATGTGTTTTTTGACGGCAAGTGCGTATCGCACTCGGTGTTCTTCCCCGACGGTTCGCGCAAGACCGTCGGCGTCATCATGCCGGACAGCCGCCTCACCTTCAACGTCGGCGCGCCGGAACTGATGGAGATCATTTCCGGCGAGTGCCAGGTAAAGATCGCCGGGGAGCCCGCGTTCAAGACCTATACCGCAGGCATGAGCTTCAAGGTGGCGGCTGATGGCAGCTTCGATATTCACGCCATGGATGAAGTCAATTACGTTTGCAGTTTTAGCTGAAATCTTTCACATCATCCCCGTGCATAGACCGATGAGGCAGGCAACACCTGATCCAATACTGCTCGGTTAGACCTTAAACACTCGCCCTTGAGGTGTCGAAGGATATCAGAGCACAAAGGTGGAATGTAGAAGCGACCTACCCGAGGGTCAAATCATACAGCCCATTTGCCCGCAAGTTCGACAATTGGCAATCTCATTTTGAGTGACTATATTGGCGCGAAGCGGATATTGAGCCCGCATTGGATGGGTGGAGCGTGGCGATACCACTCTACAGCAGAATCGCTGCGGCCACCTTGCGGCCTTCGCTCATCAGGATGTTGTAGGTGCGGCAAGCGGCGGGGGTATTCATGAATTCCACGCCAATGTGCGCCGCAATCAGTTGCCGGTACAGGTGAGGGTGCGGAAAGCGCAATCGTGCGCCGGTGCCGAGCAGCAGCACTTCAGGCCTGAATGCCAGAAAATAAGCAAAGAGTGTCTCGTCCAACGCATCGAATCCTTGCGGTTGCCAGTCGGTGAAAACCTGTTCCGGCGTTACCACAATGGGATGGTCGAAGCGTTGGCCGTTAACCATGACGAAGCCATTGCCGTGGGCGGTGAAAATTTTCTGTGCTGTGGTTGTGTTGAGGTGCAGTTTCAAGCGGTATCTCCATTGCCGGGGCTTATTTGCTGACGGTGCCACGCTCGGATAGAATTGCGGCCTTTGCGACCCGTGATTTCAAGGGAATTCTACCGGATTCACCGGCGCTTGAACCAGACGATTTGAAAGAGCATTGTGAAACGACCTGACATCCCCGATTCGGCTACCGTGCGCCCCGTGCTGAAATCCGCCAAGCTGGCCAATGTCTGCTATGACATCCGCGGCCCGGTGATGGCGCGCGCCAGGCAGATGGAAGAAGAAGGCCATCGCATCATCAAGCTGAACATCGGAAACCTGGCGCCGTTCGGCTTCGAAGCGCCGGAAGAAATCCAGCAGGACGTGATCCGCAACCTGGCCGATGCCTCCGGCTATTCCGATTCCAAGGGCCTGTTCGCCGCGCGCAAGGCCATCATGCACTATACCCAGCAGAAGAACATCGCCGGGGTGGGGCTGGAGGATATTTTCATCGGCAACGGCGCATCCGAGCTCATCGTGATGACGATGCAAGGGCTGCTCAATACCGGCGACGAAGTGCTGATCCCCGCGCCGGATTATCCGCTGTGGACGGCGGCGGTGACGCTGGCGGGCGGAACGCCGCGCCACTACCTGTGCGACGAGCAGAACGAGTGGTTGCCCGATCTGGCCGACATCCGCAGCAAGATCACGCCGAACACCCGCGCCATCGTGCTGATCAACCCGAACAACCCGACCGGCGCCCTGTACCCGGTTCCGTTATTGCTGGAAATTATCGAGATTGCGCGCCGGAACCAGCTTATCGTGTTCAGCGACGAGATCTACGACAAGATGCTTTACGACGGCGCGGCGCATACCTCGATTGCCTCGCTGGCCGACGACGTGCTGTTCGTGACATTGAACGGCCTGTCCAAAAACTACCGCGCCTGCGGCTACCGCGCCGGATGGATGGTAGTGTCGGGCGAAAAAAGACACGCGCAGGATTATATTGACGGCCTCAACATCCTCGCTTCGATGCGGCTGTGCTCCAACGTGCCGGGGCAGTTCGCCATCCAGACCGCGCTGGGCGGTTACCAGAGCATCAACGACCTGGTGGCGCCCGGCGGGCGGCTGTGCAAGCAGCGCGACCTGGCATGGCAACTGCTGACCGCCATTCCGGGGGTGACCTGCGTCAAGCCCAAGGCGGCGCTATACCTGTTTCCGCGCCTCGACCCGAAGATGTACCCGATTGAAGATGACCAGGGCTTCGTGAAGGAAATGCTGGAAACCGAAAAGGTGTTGGTGGTGCAAGGCAGCGGCTTCAACTGGCCGCACCCGGACCACTTCCGCGTGGTGTTCCTGCCCAACGCGGACGATCTCACCGAGGCAATGGGGCGCATCGCGCGCTTCCTGGAGTATTACCGCAAGCGGTATGGAAAATAAGTAGGGTGGGCACGATCTTGTGCCCACGCGGAAAAAAAATGGTGGGCACAAAATCGTGCCCACCCTACATTTAGGAATTCAAATGAAACCAATCAACGTAGGACTTCTCGGCATCGGCACCGTCGGCGGCGGCACCTTCACCGTACTGCAACGCAACGCGGAGGAAATCACCCGCCGCGCAGGCCGCCCCATCCGCATCACCGTGGTGGCGGACAAGAATGTGGAGCACGCCAAAGCGGTTACCAAGGGAGCTTGCCGCGTAACCGATGATGCATTCTCTGTGGTCAGCGACCCGGAAGTGGACATCGTCATCGAACTGATCGGCGGCTACGGGGTGGCGAAAGAACTGGTGCTGAAGGCCATCGCCAACGGCAAGCATGTGGTCACCGCGAACAAGGCGCTGCTGGCGACGCACGGCAATGAAATTTTCAAGGCGGCGCAGGACAAGGGAGTGATGGTCGCATTCGAGGCGGCGGTGGCGGGCGGCATTCCCATCATCAAGGCGCTGCGCGAGGGCTTGACCGCAAACCGCATCGAATGGATCGCCGGCATCATCAACGGCACCACCAACTTCATCCTGTCCGAGATGCGCGACAAGGGCCTGAGCTTCGACACCGTACTGAAAGAAGCGCAGCGCCTGGGTTACGCCGAGGCCGATCCGACCTTCGACATCGAAGGCGTGGATGCGGCGCACAAGATCACCATTCTTTCTGCTTTGGCGTTCGGCACTTCGATGCAGTTCGACAAGGCCTACATCGAGGGCATTTCAAAACTGGATGCGGCGGACATCAAATACGCCGAACAGCTCGGCTACCGCATCAAGCTGCTCGGCATCACGCGGCGCACGCCGGAGGGTGTGGAACTGCGCGTACACCCGACGTTGATCCCGGCCAAGCGCCTGATCGCCAACGTGGAAGGGGCGATGAACGCGGTGCTGGTGCAGGGCGACGCGGTGGGCGCCACGCTGTATTACGGCAAGGGCGCGGGCGCCGAACCGACCGCCAGCGCGGTGATCGCCGACCTGGTGGACGTGACGCGCATGCACACCGCCGACCCGGAGAACCGCGTGCCGCACCTGGCGTTCCAGCCCGACCAGATCGCCGACCTGCCCATCCTGCCGATGAGCGAGGTGCAGACCAGCTATTACCTGCGCCTGCGCGTACAGGACGAACCCGGCGTGCTGGCCGACATTACGCGCGTGCTGGCCGATGAAAAGATTTCGATAGACGCCGTGATCCAGAAGGAACCGGGTGAAAACGAATACGAAGCCGACCTGATCCTGCTCACCCACATGACGCGCGAAAAGCGCATCAATGCGGCCATCGCCAAGCTCGAAAAATTGTCGGTGGTGGTGGGCAAGGTGACGCGCATCCGGCTGGAAGAATTGGGGAAATAAATCACCACTCCCTTCCCATTGCAGGGTGAGGGTTGAGGAGAGGGTCGTAAAAATTTTCCCTTATAGCCCAGCGTCGAGTGACGCCTTCTGTGATTGCAGTACGTCAGCCAGTCAATCACCTCGTCCATTGCCTGCCGCGTCTCAAACCGCATGCCGTACAACATTATGCAAATCAAATCTAAATCTGGGCGAATATTCAAGTTGCCTTCACCGGAAAAGGATGCGCGGATTACTGCCGCAGCCCTATCCGACCCTGACAATCCGCCGCTGACTGATGCAGAGTTACAGCAATTCAAGCGAGGAAGAGGATGGCCGCAGGGGAGTGGAAAAAAGAGCAGGTAACGCTTCGGTTGGATGCGGAAATTCCGGAGCAGTTCAGGGCTACAGGCAACATCTGGCAGACCCGCATAAATGATGCGCTGCGAGATTGGACGAAGCATCACTGACAAGGGGCGAGCCCACATCAAATGTGTTTACAGGAGGATTGTCCATGAAATGGCAGACATTGGCGAAAGGGTGGGTATTGGCACTGGCATTGGTTGCCACAACCGCGTGGGCAGACCAGAAACTGGTGGGGCAGTGGGCCTTGAACGGCCAGCCCTATCTGGTTCTCAACAAGGATGGCACGGGCACGCTGGAGCGCGAGACCTTCACCTGGCAGGCGCAGGGCAACACTCTAGTTCTGAGTGCGGGCGGAGCAGCCAATGTATTGCCTTATCGGATCAACGGCCAAGAGCTGACCCTGCAGATCGGGATTATTCCGCTCAATTTGCAGCGCATCAAGGGGGAAACGGCCAGCACCGGTCGCCACAAGCCGACAGGCGGACCGGCTGATACCGCAACGAGTGCATCTGACCCTCTGGCGCAGCTTCTGCTCTCGTCCGCATGGTGCACATTCAAATACAACCAGAATTCGGGCGCGTCTTCCACCACCCGGATACAGTTCTTTAACAATGGCACCTACAGCAATTCCGGCCGCAACGAATCTTACAGCAGCGGGCGCTATGGCACAGTGGCCGGGCAGTCTGACAGTGGCGGCAGCGGCCAGTGGGCTGTGCGCAAGGGGCAACTCTATATTTCGACCCCGCCGGAGCAACCGGATCTGCAACCGACGCAAATTACGGTCACCCGCAATTCCAGCGGCTACCCGATCATCCATGCCGAAGGCGTGGAGTATGCGTCGTGCAGGTGACAATCCCGTAATCAGTACCTATTTGCAAGGCCTGCTATTGACTGGCGCACGCCGCAACGAATTGGCCGCGCTGTGCTGGTGCGATGTGGATTTTCAGTGGAAGAGTTTGACCATCCGCAACAAGGTGGAAGGTGAACGCACCATTCCGCTAACCTCTTACCTGGAACACCTGATAGCCGCCCTGCCGCGCCGCAATGAGTTTGTTTTCTCAAGCCCCGCCGCCGCATCGGGAAGGCTGGAAGAGCCGCGCATTCAACACGCCAAGGCACTGCGCCGCCGCCCTGCCCGCGCTGTCCCTGCACGGTTTGCGCCGTTCCTTTGGCACCTTGTCCGAGTGGGTGGAAGCCACAGCCGGAATCGTTGCGCAGATTATGGGACACAAGCCGAGCGCGATAGCCGAAAAGCACTACATCCAGCGGGAACTCGACTTGCCGCACTTGTGGCACGTCAAAATTGAAGCGTGGATATTGGAGCAGGCCGGGATTGAGTTTGTGCCAGTGCAAGCCGGGTTGCGGGTGGTTGGCGCGGCATGACGTGTTGCCTCACGTAAAAAGCTGAGTGAAACTTGATTCGTTGCCTCATCTAAAAAGCTGAGTCAATTTGCACCATTTTCATGGTTTGTTTGCTTGCGAATTTGTTGTCGATTTTCTGGTGCGCCGTCTGCTCGCCACCGTCTTGAATAGCTTTTCTTGCAGCCGCATTATCTCTCTTTTCAGTTGTGCCGGATTCAGTGTTGCGTATTCCGTTTTCAGTTGCTGCTTGATTTTCGGACTGATGTCCGGCATGCCCATCAACCGCTGATACGGGGTTTTCGGCTCGTCATATTTCTTCTTGACCTTGGCACCGTTGCGTTCCTTGCTGAGCAGTTTCATGACCGGCTGGAAATAGTTGGTGTACAGCCGCAGACGCCCATAGAGTTCGTTCAGCAAGCGCAGTTGTGCAGGTGAATCATAGCGGGCATATCCTACGGCGCGGCGCACTACCGAATAGTTTTTCTGCTCGACGAAACAGCCGTCATTTTTCTTTCCGTAACGCCCTCGCGTGAAGGTGATTTTCTCCTGTAGGCAATAACGCAGCAGATGGTTGTTGATGAATTCAGAACCATTATCTGAATCGATGCCCAGCAGAGGAAACGGCAGGTGCGTGCGGATTGATTTCAACGCATCAAACACCCAGACCTGCGCTTTGTTGATGACAGCCTCGGTTTCCGTCCACGTGCTTGCAACGTCCGTCACATCAAGAGTTTGACAGTAGTCTCCGCCCGCATCGCCCCCGTCATGTCCGACCAGGTCTATCTCCACAAACCCTGCTTGCTTCTCGTTCCAATCGGCAAACGTGCGGATCGGTATCTGGTGTTTGAGCAAGGTTCCGGGCTTGGTGCCGGAGCGCCCCCGTAGCATCCATTTCCGCCGCTCTGCCGCCAGCAAGCGATCAATCGATGAGGCGCTGATCCGAAGCAGCTTCTTTCGGGTAACCTCATCCAGCACGATCTCCCGGTGCTTCTCCAGTATCGGGATAACTTCCGGCAAGATAGCTGCCAGCCGTTTGCCGCAGATGCAATCCATGATTGCCCATATCGGCCTCAGGCTCCCCAGTGTCGTTTCATCGTATAGCCGATCTCTTGTGCGCTTTGCCTTCTTGCGCAAATCCCCCACCAGCCGCACACGTCGCCCGGCACGGATGACCTTGCCATCCCATCGCAACAACCCAACCACATACCAGCGGTTGTATCCGGCCAACTCAACCAGCTCATCCAGAATTCGTCCTTTCTCCTTCTTGCGGGCCTTCTTGTATTGGCTTGACCATGCCTTGATTACCGCTTTCCTGTCGCTCATCGTTAACCTCATTTCCCCTCCCGTCCAGACATTCTGAGCGGGAGATTTCACTCAGATTTCTTACGTGAGGCAACGAATGGGTTTCACTCAGATTTTTGATGAGGCAATTCGTCCGCTTGACAAGTGGAACGCTACGCTATACATTAACGCCATGATTAAAACATTCCGGCACAAGGGGCTTGAAGCATTCTTTACGACTGGCAGCAAAGCAGGCATACAGCCGCGCCATGCCGCGAAACTGGAACGGCAATTGATACGCCTTAATGTGGCCAAGAACCCCAGCTATATGAACATGCCAGGATGGGATATGCACCCGCTGACCGCTAACCTTGCCGGGCATTATTCAGTAAGCGTCAACGGCAACTGGCGCATGACATTCAAGTTTGATGGCGAAGATGCTGTGCTCGTTGATTATCAGGATTACCACTAGGAGAAAATGAAAATGAAAATGCACAACCCCCCGCACCCTGGCGCAACATTGCGTGAAGACGTGTTGCCCGCGCTGGGGCTGACCGTTACTGATGCCGCCAAGCAATTGGGCGTTACCCGTGCCGCCTTGTCCCGTGTATTGAACGAACGCGCTGCAATATCCCCGGCAATGGCATTGCGCCTTGAAGGATGGTTGGGCTTGGAGAATGGCGGCCATGCTGATGCGTGGATTGCACAGCAAGCGGAATATGACTTGTGGCAGGTGCGCAAAGCAGGTATGCCGAAGGTGCAACGCGCCCAACTGATAGCCGCATAACGAGTTTACCCCCGCATAGCTCGACGGAGCGAAGAGCCGGACACCTTCACCGGCCTGACGGGGGTTCCTGATTGAAGGTTGCACAGTGAAGGGTGCGCGATATGTTGATAGTAGAACTGGAAGCTGACGATTTTGATAGTGATAGTGATGGGTTCGTAAAAATTGGAAGGCTGTACAAGGCGATTGCAAAAGCCAAAAATCCAAGCATATTGATTGCGACTGATTTACAGAACATAGAGCGCAAACTATTTGCCGGAATCAATGCCGCTGTTCAACAAGGCAAACTCAACCCGCTAGACCCGCAAACACTTGCCCCTCTTTCGAAAAGTGACTACGGCATTGGAATCGTTCCATTTGCTGAATTAGTAGATACCGTCTTTCTGGTCAAGCGATTTTTGCATAATTGTGCTGATAAGGTTTGCGTGTTTTGAGTACACCGAAACACAGATGCACCAGCTTGCGCATTGCAGCGCCGAGCGCGGACATCTTGGACTTACCTCGGGCGAGCAATCGGTCATAGACGGCTTTGACGTGGGGGTTGCAGCGTGTTGCCACAATGGCAGCCATGTGCAGCACAGCACGGATGCGTGCTGGCCCAGCCTTGGAAAGCCTGGCGCGCCCCATCACCGAGCTGCCCGATTGCCGCTCCACTGGCACCAGTCCCAGATACGCCGCCAGTTGCTCGGCTGATGCGAAGTCGTGGCTGTGCATCACCGAAAGCATGTTGCCACCCACCTGCGGGCCGACTGCCGGGATACTCTGGAGCAAGGCCAGATCATTTTTGAGGCCGTGGTGTTTGTCGATATGTTCACCAATGAGTTGCTGCAAATCGGCAAGCTGCTTGACCGGAAACCCGATGCTATCGGCAAGGGATTTCTGTATCTGTTCCGTGGTATCGGTGGCGCCGGCCTTTTCCTGCCGGTTGCGCTCGCGTTGCAGGTCTTGGGCAATGGCCGCGCGACGTGCCAGCAGCGCTTGCAGTATCCGCGCTTCTGGAGCGGGTGGCAGCCACGCTTTGGGTTTGAGTAATGCGCCATATCGAGCCAGCACAAAGCTATCCACGCC
>CXWL01106096.1_pt2 | contig 21014 bp, 22 predicted proteins | sample 590931 | NCBI WGS metagenome assembly CXWL01 (sample SAMEA3498368, study PRJEB10139) | groundwater metagenome | biome: water well; material: biofilm material | place: Germany | collected 2015-04-27 | reverse complement strand
AGCGCCTTGATCTCTTCCGAGAAGGTGGCCGAGAACAGCAGGTTCTGGCGCTTCGGCGGCAGCACCGCCAGCACTTTCTTGATGTCGCGAATGAAACCCATGTCGAGCATGCGGTCCGCTTCGTCGAGGATCAGGATCTCGACCTTCGACAGGTCGACCGTGCGCTGTTCCATGTGGTCGAGCAGGCGGCCCGGCGTGGCGACCAGGATGTCGACGCCGTGCTTGAGCTGCTTGATCTGCGGATTGATGCCGACGCCGCCGAAAATGACGGTCGAATTGAGGTTGGTGTACTTGCCGTAGACGCGCACGCTTTCCTCGACCTGCGCGGCGAGTTCGCGCGTCGGCGTCAGGATCAGGGCGCGCACCGAGCGCACCGAGGTCTTGCTGGTTTGCGCGGCGCCGATCTTGTCGGTCGACAGGCGGTTCAGGATCGGCAGCGTGAAGCCGGCGGTCTTGCCGGTGCCGGTCTGGGCGCCGGCCAGCAGGTCGCCGCCGGCCAGCACGGCAGGAATGGCCTGGGTCTGGATCGGGGTCGGAACGGTGTAGCCGTGTTCGGTAACGGCGCGAACGATGGCATCGGACAGGCCGAGTTGGGAAAAGGACATGGTAGCTTTATGGTGAGGATCGGCCCGTCGCCACAATCTTGAGGGCGCCAGTGGCAGGCAATCGGATTAGAAAATCAAGGCGGCAATCACACTGGATACAACGCCGCTTGATAGTTGCAGTATAAACACAGCTCGGGCGAAAGGAAAGATTTCGTTCGCCAGAGCAATTTGCGCGCGGCTTGTGCAGCCGGCGGTGCGTTCAGGCGGAGCGACTTGGCGCCCCGCGCATGCTGAACGGCTATTTTACGCCATTACGCGAAAGGCGACAGCAAGGTGATCATCTGGCCGAACACCTTCGGGCTGGCGGCGATGATGTCACCCTTGTTCAGGTACGACGATTCGCCGTTGAACTCGCCGCAAATGCCGCCCGCTTCGGTCACCAGCAGGGAGCCGGCGGCGATGTCCCACGGCTTCAGGCCCTTTTCGTAGTAGCCGTCGCTGCGGCCGGCGGCGACGTTGGCCAGTTCCAGCGCGGCCGAGCCGGCGCTGCGCACGGCCTGGCAACGTTCGGCCATGACCTGGTACATGCGCATGTATTCGTCGAGCGCGCGCGGGCCGGCGCCGTGGCCGGAGGTGAGCAGGGTGTTGGCGAGGCGGTCGTGCTTGGTGACGCGGATGCGCTTGTCGTTGAGGAAGGCGCCGGCGCCTTTCGAGGCGGTATACAGGTCGTTGCGCACCGGGTCGTAGATGACGGCCTGGGTGATGATGCCGCGCTGCTGCAGCGCGATCGAGACGCAATAGTTGGGGTAGCCGTGCATGAAGTTGGTGGTGCCATCGATCGGGTCGATGATCCACGCGAATTCACTCTCGTCGTTCATGTTGGCGGAAGCGCCCGACTCTTCGGCCAGGATCGCATGGTCGGGATATGCCTTCAGCAAGGTCTCGACGATGGCCTGCTCCGCTGCCTGGTCGACGTCGGTGACGAAGTCGTTGTGTTGTTTTTCCGTGATCGCGATGCGGTCGACGTCGAAAGCGGCGCGATTGATCACGGTGGCGGCGCGGCGAGCGGCTTTGATCGCCGTGTTGAGCATTGGGTGCATGATGAGTTTCCGTTGTAAGAACGCTAACGCCATCGCGCCGGGAAGCGCAATGAACGATAATGAACAAGAGTGAATTAAAGAGCGGGGCAGCGCCGAAATGGGTAGAATCGCGGGCCACAGTGGCCAGCTTTCCAACTTTATCGAACTGCGCGGTAGCGCTATTTTAAATGAACCAGCCCGAAATCAACACGTCTGTTTTCAATCGACTCCGCTTCGTGCTGGTCGAGACTAGCCGCGCCGGCAACATCGGGGCGGTCGCGCGCGCCATGAAGACGATGGGTTTTTCCGACCTGGTGCTGGTCAATCCGCGCTTTGCCGACGCGCTGCAAGACCCCGAGGCGATCGCCTTTGCCAGCGGCGCCCAGGATGTGCTGGAGGGCGCGCGCATCGTCGGCGACATTGGCGCCGCGCTGGATGGCTGCAATTTCGCCGCCGCCGTGTCGGCCCGCCTGCGCGAGTTTTCGCCGCCGGTGTGGACGCCGCGCGCGTTCGCCGGCCACATCGCCGGTCATGTCAGCGGTGAAGGCGCGCTGACCACCGCGCTCATCTTCGGCAACGAGCGTTTCGGCCTGCCGAACCAGATCGTCGAGCAGTGCAATGTCCTCATCAACATCCCCGCCAATCCAGGCTACTCGTCGCTCAACCTGGCGCAGGCGGCGCAGGTGCTGGCCTACGAGTGCCGCGTCGCCGGCGAGCCCGATGCGGTCAATGCCGGCGCGGTCGGCTTCCACGGCGACGCCGCCAGCCGCGCCCAGGTCGACGGCATGTACGAGCACCTCGAGCAGGCGCTGGTGGCGATCGACTTCCTCGACGCCGACAAGCCGAAAAAGCTGATGCCGCGCCTGAAGCGCCTGTTCGCCCGCACCGAACTCGAAACCGAGGAAGTCAACATCCTGCGCGGCATCGCGCGCCAGATCCTCAAGCTGGCGCGCAGCGGCGGCCAGGNNTTCGGATCGTCGAGCTTGCGGAAGGTGTCGAAGCCGCGCTCGAGGAACTGCTGCAGCCGGCCCAGCCCCGCCAACCGCGCCGGCACCCGCATCGCCGCCAGGGTGAGCGACAGCAGCGGCACTTGCACCAGCTCGCTCAGCGAGCCGCCCAGCCCTGCGATGAGCGTCAGCTGGCGCTTGCGGTCCGCGCGCATGCCGACCCGGCGGTAGGCCTCGGCGTAGGCGGCGTCGGTAAATGTCGGGCCCAACTCGCGCGCCATCGCGCTGTCGAGCCGCTCGGACAGGGCGTCGAGCATGATCGCCTCGGTGATCGCGTGCAGCGACTCGTACGACAGGGCCCGCTGCATGGTCGGGATCACGCGCTCGAGGTCGAGGTCGCGCTGGCCCACTTCATCTGAACCGTACAGCTCGTGGAGAAAGAACTCGGCGGCGTCGTGGCTGTCCGCCGCCGCGAGTAAATCGGCGTGGGTCGCGGCCAGCCGCGCGCTCTGATAGCGCTTGAGGGCCGTACGCGCCTCCAGCAGCGCCGGCTCGGCGCGCGCAGCCAGGCGCTCCTGCTTGACCGCGCGCAGCTGTTTTTCCAGCGTTTTGATCAATTCTTGTTTTTTCATGGCGGCCTCGCGGCATTGGGGTAGATGATTGACTCTATTTTTGCACCGCCGCGGAAGCTGCGCTTTATCGTACACTCAGGGAAAAACAGCAGGAGACAATCCGGATGGCTTTTTCACGCAGGACCTTCTTGAAAGCAGGCGTAGCGGGGACGCTGGCGCTGGCCGCCGGCGGTGGCATCTACCGGTTGGCATACGGGGCGGCCCCGCCGCATCGCTTCGCGCTCGACGGCGAAGCGCGCGCCGCCATCGACGCCATCATCCCGGCCATGCTGGCCGGCGCGCTGCAGCATGACAGCGCGACGATCGCCGCCACCACCGAACGCGTTCACCAGGCCATCCTCGGCCTGCCGCTGGCCACCCAGAAGGAGATCCAGGACCTGTTCGGCCTGCTCGCGCTGGCGCCGGCGCGCCGCTTCATCGCCGGCGTGACGGGCAGCTGGGCCGAGGCCAGCGCCGCGCAGGTCGGCGCCTTCCTGCAAAACTGGCGGATGCACCGCTTCGCCACGCTGCAGGTGGCCTACCACGCGCTGCACGACCTGGTGTTCGGCGCCTGGTACGCCGACCCGTCCAGCTGGACAGCGATCGGCTACCCCGGCCCGCTCAAGGAGCTCGCCGCATGACGACCATCATTCCCGACCCGATCCAGGCCGGCCTCGCGCGCGGCTGGGACGTCATCGACGGCGCCGCGCTTTCGGCCGACCGCACCATCGAAGCGGACGTCGTCATCGTCGGCAGCGGCGCCGGCGGCGGCGTCACCGCCGAGATCCTGGCGCTGGCCGGCCTGAAGGTGGTGATCGTCGAGGAGGGCGCGCTGAAGTCGTCGAAAGACTTCAAGATGCGCGAGGCCGATGCCTATCCTGCGTTATACCAGGAGTCGGCCGCGCGCAAGACGGCCGACAAGGCGATCAACATCCTGCAGGGCCGCACCGTCGGCGGATCGACTACCGTCAACTGGACCTCGAGCTTTCGCACCCCGCCCGCCACGCTGGCGTACTGGCAGCGCAACTTCGGCCTGGCCGGCTACACGCAGGAGGCGATGGCGCCGTGGTTCGACATGATGGCGCAGCGCCTCGGCGTCAGCGACTGGGCCACGCCGCCCAACGAGAACAACGACCTGCTCAGGCGCGGTGCCGCCAAGCTGGGGATCCCGACCGGCGCCATTCAGCGCAACGTCAAGGGCTGCTGGAACCTCGGCTATTGCGGCATGGGCTGTCCGACCAACGCCAAGCAGTCGATGCTGGTGACGACCATCCCGTCGGCGCTCGACCACCGCGCCACGCTGGTCACCCGCGCGCGCGCCGACAAGCTGGTGTTCAGGGGCGACGCGGTCGACCACCTGCTGTGCCGCGCGCTCGGCGCCGATGGCCTGGCGCCGAACGGGCGCACGCTGACGCTGCGGGCGAAGCATTTTGTGGTGGCCGGGGGCGCGATCAACTCGCCGGCGCTGCTGCTGCGTTCGAACGCGCCGAATCCGCATGGCCTGCTCGGCACCCGCACCTTCCTCCATCCGACCCTGGTGTCGGGCGCCGTGTTCGGCCAGCGCGTCGACGGCTACGCCGGCGCGCCGCAGTCGATCTATTCGGACCACTTCCTCCAGACGGCGCCAATCGACGGCCCGATCGGCTACAAGCTGGAGGCGCCGCCGCTGCATCCGTTGCTGCTGGCGACCACGCTGGCCGGCTTCGGCGCAGCCCACGCGCAGATGATGCAGCAATTCCCGCACGTGCACGCCTTGCTGGCGTTGCTGCGCGACGGCTTCCACGCCGATTCGCCCGGCGGCAGTGTCGCCTTGCAGGGCGACGGCGCGCCGGTGCTCGACTATCCGATGACGCCGTTCATCTGGGACGGCGCCAGGCGCGCGCTGCTGACGATGGCCGAGATCCAGTTCGCCGCCGGCGCCACATCGGTGCAGCCGATTCACGAGATGGCCGAGCGCTACACCAGCTGGGCGGCGGCGAAGCAGGGCATTGAAGCGCTGCCGTACAAGGTGCACATCACGCGCATCGTATCGGCCCACGTGATGGGCGGCTGCGCGATGGCCGGCGACGAGCGGCACGGCGTGGTGGCGCCGGACGGCAGCTACCGCGGCGTGCGCAACCTGTCGGTGCATGACGGCTCGCTGTTCCCGACCTCGATCGGCGCCAATCCGCAGCTGTCGATCTACGGCATCAGCGCGCGCCTGGCGAGCGGGCTGGCGCAGGCGCTGACGGGCAAGGCGCCGCCCCGTCCGGTGGCGTAAATGAGCGCGCGCCTGCTGCTGCGGCTGCTGTTGCTGGCGCAGGCGGCGGCAGCGCTGGTGCTGGCCGCGGCCGCGACGCGCTGGCTCGGCATCGGCCCCTTTCCCGCGCTGGCGCTGGGCCTGACCACGGTGCTGGCGTTACGCCTGCTTATCAACGTCAACAACTTCGTGCTGGCCAGCCGCTCGGCCAGCCCCACGCCGGACGAATTCCGTCTCGGCCTGGCCGGCTGGCTGCGCCTGCTCGGCGAGGAGTTCGCCGCCTCGATGCTGCAATCGTCGTGGAGCATGCCGCGCGCCGCGCCGCGCCAGGCGATCTATCCCGGCTCGCAGCACCCGCCGGTGCTGCTGCTGCATGGCTACGGCTGCAACAGCGGCTACTGGGCCGCCCTGGGGTCGCTGTTCGACGCCGCCCGCATCAGCCACGCCACGCTCGACCTCGAACCGGTCGCCGGCGACATCGACGCCTACGTGCCGCAGGTGCAGCGCGCGGTGGAGCAGCTGTGCGTGCAGGCTGGCGCGCCGGCGCTGGTGATCGTCGCCCACAGCATGGGGGGGCTGGTCGCGCGCGCGTGGATGCGCGACCAGGGCATCGCCCGGGTGGCGCGTGTGATCACGCTCGGCACGCCGCACCACGGCACCTGCCTCGCCAGCTTCGGGATCGGCCGCAATGCCGCCCAGATGCGCCGCGCCGGCTGCGCCGACGGCCTCGAAAGCGCGTGGCTGCGCGCGCTGGCGGCCAGCGAAAGCGCCGCCGCGCGCGCCCTCGTCACCTCGATCTACACCCACCACGACAACATCATCGCGCCGCAGACGTCGAGCATCCTGGAGGGGGCGCGCAACGTCGCGTTCGGCGGCGTCGGCCACGTCGCGCTGGGACGAAACCGGCGCGTGCTGGCGCGCGTGCTGGAGGAGATCGACACGCTGTCGTGGACAAGCTCGGCGCCGAAGGGGTAAGCTGGCGCCTTCACCTCACTACCGGGAGTTCATCTTGGGCGCGCGCATCCTCATCATCGAAGACAACTCCGCCAACATGGAGTTGATGTCCTACCTGCTGACCGCGTTCGGCCACACGCCGCTGATGGCGTTCGACGGCGCCAGCGGCGCGCGCATGGCCGCCGAGGAGATGCCCGACCTGATCCTGTGCGACGTCCACCTGCCCGGGCTCGACGGCGTCGGCGTCGCCGCCATGCTCAAGGGCGACGCGCGGCTGCGCCACATCCCGCTGCTGGCGGTGACCGCGCTGGCGATGGCCGGCGACCGCGAGCGCCTGCTGGCGTCCGGCTTCGACGGCTATATCGCCAAGCCGATCGAGCCGGAGCAATTCGTCGCCGGGCTCGAACCTTTCCTGCCCCCCGCTTTAGAACCCGATCTCTAGATTTGCTCACTAAAATAGATTGATCGAACGGGAGGACGCGATGGCCAAGAAACTGAAAGACCTGATCAATGACGAAGAGATGCTGGCCAGCGCGGTGCGCACCTCGGCCCAGCAGATCTGGCAGGCGGGGCTGGGCGCCTTCGCCAAGGCGCAGGAGGAGGGCGGCCGCGTGTTTAACAAGCTGGTCCAGGAAGGCACCGAATTCCAGAAGCGCTCGCGCTCGATGGCCGAGGACCGGGTGGCCGGCATGAGCGAGATGGTCGACAAGGTCGCCGACGGCTTCGGCAAGCAGGCGTCCGGTTCGTGGGACAAGCTCGAGCAGGTGTTCGAAGACCGCGTCACGCGCGCCCTCGGCAGCATCGGCGTGCCGACCCGCAAAGACATCGAGGCGCTGACACGCCAGGTCGACGAACTGCGCGACGTCGTCGCCCGGCTGGCGGGCGAGGCGGGGACGCCGGCGGCCAAGCGCGCCGCCAAGACCGCGGCGCGCAAGCCGGCCGCCAAGACCGCGGCGCGCAAGCCGGCCGCCAAGAAAGCGCCACCGCGCAAGCGCGCGGCGAAGACGCCTTCGCCATAGCTGGGCAAGATTCGGTGGTATGCTTGGGGGAGTAAAAACACCAGCCGCCCGCCATGCTCCAAAAAGCTCCACGCCGAACCCGCGAACGTATCCTCGAATTGTCTCTGCGGCTGTTCAACGAGTTTGGCGAGCCAAACATCACGACCACCGTGATCGCCGAGGAGATGAATATCTCCCCTGGCAACCTGTACTACCACTTCCGCAACAAGGACGATATCGTCAACTCGATCTTCGTCAAGTTCGAAGCCGAGATCGAGCGCATCCTGACCGCGCCCGACACGCGCCGCGCCAACATCGAGGACGTCTGGCTGTATTTGCACCTGATGTTCGAATTGATCTGGCGCTACCGCTTTTTCTACCGCGACCTCAACGACCTGCTGTCGCGCAACCGCAAGCTCGAGCTGCATTTCAAGCTGATCCTGGCGCACAAGATCAAGGTCGCCCGCCAGCTATGCCTCGACCTGCGCAGCGAGCAATCGCTGGAGGCGTCGGACGCCCAGATCGACGCCATGGCGACCAACATGGTGGTGGTGGCGACCTACTGGCTGTCGTACGAATACGTGCGCAACCCGCGCAACTACACCGAGCAGCAGGCGATGTCGGATGCGCTCGCGCGCGGCTGCTTCCAGGTGCTGTCGCTGGTCGGACCTTACCTGCGCGGCGACACCAGCCAGCTGTTCGAGAAGCTGACCCAGGAATACCTCGAAAAACTGAATTGACCAAGGAGACGCCGCATGGCATGGACCGCATTTCCGTACCCCGAACAGGGCTACGTGTACGACGCCGCGAGCCTCGAACAGGCGTGGCCGCAGCTGCATCTGGGCGACTGCGAGCCATTCCCGAAAAGGGCGGCGCTGGTCGATGCCTGGATCGCCTTCCATGCGGGCGACTTCCAGCGCGCCGCCAAACTGGGCCTGAACGTCGGCGTCGACGGCTACAGCGTGGCGCACAAGGCCACCTGCCTGTACGCCAACTATCTCGAGCCGAACGAGACGAAGAAGTACGCGCTGTTCGACGAAGTGGCCGAGCGCTGCGACCGCCAGCAGCTCGAACAGCCCGACAACCCGGCCGGCTACTACTGGCAGGCGTACGCGCTGGGCCGCTACGCGCAGGGCATCTCGATCGTCAAGGCGCTGGCGCAGGGGATCGCGCCGAAAATACGGCATGACCTCGACAAGGCGATCCGGCTGGCGCCGCTCCATGCCGACGCCCACATCGCGCTGGGCGCCTACCACGCCGAGATCATCCGCACCGTCGGCGCGGTGATCGCCACGCTGACGTACGGCGCGCGCAAGGACGACTGCTACCGGGCGTTCCGCCGGGGGCTCGAACTCGATCCCGATTCGGCCATCGGGCGCATCGAATACGCCAACGCGATGCTGCTGCTGGAAGGTAAAAAGAAGGCCGACGAAGCGGCCGAGCTGGTGCGTCAGGCCGCCGCGTTCGTCCCGCTCGACGCCACCGAACGGCTGGACGTCGAAGCGGCGAAACAACGGCTCCCGAGGGAACAATGAAATCGATTGCTGTCTACTGCGGCGCCTCGGCCGGCGCCAATCCGCTGTATGCCGACGCCGCCCGCGCGCTGGGGCGGGTGCTGGTCGAACATAATATCGGCCTGGTCTACGGCGGCGGCAAGGTCGGCCTGATGGGGGTGATCGCCGACGAAGTGCTGCGCCTGGGCGGCGACGTCACCGGCGTGATCCCGCACGCGCTGGTGGCGCGCGAAGTCGGCCACGCCGGCCTGACGCGCATCTTCGTGGTCAAGGACATGCATGAGCGCAAAGCCATGATGGCCGAGCTGGCGGATGGCTTCATCGCCATGCCGGGCGGGATGGGCACGCTGGAGGAACTGTTCGAGATGCTGACCTGGTCGCAGTTGGGGATCCACGCCAAGCCGGTCGGCGTGCTGAACGTGAACGGCTTCTTCGATGGCCTGGTCGGCTTCATCGCCCACCAGCACGCGGAAGGCTTCGTGCGCGCCGAGCATGCCGGCCTGATGATGGTCGAAGCGACGCCCGAAGCGATCGTGCGCCGCCTGCGGGGTCAGGCCTGACATTCGCGCATTTCGTCGCTGGAAACGCTGGTGTCAGGTCTGACATTCGGACATTTCAAGAAGCCGGAATATCCGAATATCAGACCTGACACCACCTAGGCGGCGAGCGGGGCGCCCATCGGTATCACCTGGTTGCGGCCGGACGACTTGGCGACGTACATGGCGCGGTCGGCGCGCGAGATGGTCTCGGCAAACGGCTCGCTGGCGCCGCGCTCGACCAGGCCGGCCGAGAAGGTGATGGTCAGCTCGAGGTCGAGTTCGGGGATGCACATCGCGCCGACCCGCGCGGCCATCCGGCGCAGCACCAGCGTCGCTTCGGCCAGCCCGGTAGCGGGCAGCATCAGCAGGAATTCCTCGCCGCCCCAGCGCGCCAGCACGTCGCCGCCGCGCAGTTCGTCGCGCACCGCGGCGGCAAATGTGCGCAGCACCGCGTCGCCGCCGGCGTGGCCATAGCGGTCGTTCACGCTCTTGAAGAAATCGATGTCGAGCAGGGCGATGCAGACCTTCTCGCCGGGCGCCGGCTCGCGCCGCTCTTCGGCGCCGAGCACTTCGTTCATGTGGCGCCGGTTGGCCAGCGAAGTCAGTTCGTCGATCGTGGCCAGCGTGCGGATGGTCGACACCGCCGCCAGCAGTTCTTCCTTCTGTTGTTTCAGGCGCAGGCGCAGCTTGCTCATTTCGCCGGTCAGCAGGGCGACCGCCAGGATCGACGCGGTGGCCACCCCGAAGTGCACCACTTCGACGTCAAGCGGATAACGCAGCGGGTCGTGAATCACCATCCACGCCATGGTGGCGCCGAGCGCGCCGATTGCCAGCGCGCCGATTGCCAGCGTCTGGCGCGCGCGCAGCGCAAACGTGCAGAACACGATTACCACCAGCAGCAGCATCAGCGAGGCGCCGCGGATCGGCCCCGACATGGAATATGCGGCGATGTTGCAGCCGAGCGCGACAACCGCCTGCAGCACCGCCAGTTGCCACGGCAGGATGCGCAGCGCCTTGCTGGCGCGGATCAGCGCGTAGAAACCGAGTACCGCCGAAGCGCAGAACCAGTACAGGAACGTGCCGGCCTCGCGATCGGCGGTGCCGTTGTGGATCTGCACCCAAAACGTCATCATGCACATCAGGTACAGCACGCCGGTGGCGGCCCAGTAGCGCAACAGCCGCCGCACCTGCGGGTCGTTACCGAAGACCAGGTGAGTGAGACTAGACCGAAGCGACATCGTGAACCTCCATCTCGAGTGGGGTTGCTAGGGTCAGCGCCTGGGCGCGCAGCATCGCGGCCACTTCGTCGGGCGGCAGCGGGCGGCTGAACAGGTAACCCTGCATTTCATCGCAGTCATTATCGCGCAAGAATCGATACTGTTGTTCGGTTTCGACGCCTTCGGCGATCACCCGCAGGTTCAGTTTGTGGCCGAGCGAGATGACCGCCATCGCGATGGCCTGGTCGTCGGGGTTGTCGGCCAGTTCGCTGATGAACGACTTGTCGATCTTCAGGGTGCTGATCGGGAACGACTTGAGCGCCGACAGGCTCGAATAGCCGGTGCCGAAGTCGTCGATCGACAGCGAGATGCCCATCGCCTTCAGCTCGCGCATCTTGCCGACCGACTGCGCCAGGTCGCGCATGATCAGGCTCTCGGTCACTTCCAGTTCGAGCGACCCGGCGTCGAGCGCGCTGTCGGCGAGTGCTCCCGCGACCCGTTCGACCAGCCGCTTGTCCTCGAACTGGCGCGGCGAGACGTTGACCGACATGCTGATCGGCGCCAGCCCGGCGGCGCGCCACGCCATGTTCTGGCGGCAGGCGGCCCGCAGTACCCAGTCGCCGATCGCGACGATCAGGCCCGATTCCTCGGCCAGGCCGATGAAGCGCAGCGGCGAGACCACGCCGTGTTCGGGACGATGCCAGCGGATCAGCGCCTCGACGCCGAAGATGCGGCCGCTGCGCAGGTCGACCTTGGGCTGGTACAGCAGCGAGAACTGCTGTTCGTCGAGTGCGTTGCGCAGCCCTTCGAGCAGCACCAGCTTTTCCTCCACGCTGGCGTTCATTTCGCGCGTGTAGAACTGGAAGTTGTTGTTGCCCATCTCCTTGGCGCGGTACATCGCCGCGTCCGCGTTCATCATCAGCGTATTCGGGTCGGCGCCGTCGCGCGGGTACATCACCACGCCCATGCTGCACGACACTTGCACCTCCTGGCCTTCGAGCAGCGCCGGCTCGGTTACCGCCTGGCGGATCTTCTCGAGCACCGGGGTCAGCGCCAGCGCCTCATCGGCCAGGTCGTCGAGGATGATGACGAATTCGTCGCCGCCGAAGCGGCCCAGGGTGTCGTCGATGCGCAGGCAGCCCTGCATGCGGGCGCCGACGATCTTCAGCAGTTCGTCGCCGGCGTTGTGGCCAAGGCCGTCGTTGACCAGCTTGAAGCCGTCGAGGTCGATGAAGGCGACCGCCACGCAGCGGCCCGTGCGCTTGGCGTGCAGGATGGCGTGGTCGAGGCGGTCGCGGATCAGGCTGCGGTTCGGCAGGCCGGTCAGGTCGTCGTGGTGCGCCATGTGGTAGATGCGTTCCTCGGCGCGCTTGCGTTCGGTGATGTCGCGCACGATCGCCACCACGCCGTCTTCCACCGCGACCACCTGGCGGTGCATCCAGATGTCGCGCGTGCGCGGGGTGCTGCCGCGCCACTCGGCTTCGCGCATGCCGCCAAATACCGCCGCCTTGACCATGTCGTCGAAGATGCCGTTGTGGCGGTAGGCGGGCAGGATGGTCAGGATGGTGGTGCCGATCAGCGCTGTGCGATCCATGCCGGTCAGCTGCTGCGCGCGGCCGTTGGTCGCTTCGATCATGAAGTCGACGATCGCGCCGTCCGCATCGAACATGCTGCGCATGACGAAAAAGCCGTCGAGGCTCGCTTCGGAGGCGGCCGCGTAGGTCGCCTGGGCGCGGCGGATGCGGCGCTGGGTGCGGGTCAGCCGCCACGACCAGGCGCATACCAGCGTCACGATCAGGATCAGCAGGACGCTGGCCATGGTCGCCATCCACCGGTAGGTGCGGCAGCGCTTGGCGTACGGCGCCAGCTGTTCGTCGCGGTCGAGCGCCACCATGGCCGACAGCGGGTAGCCGTGCAGGCTGCGCGCACTGGTGTAGCGCATCACGCCATCCCACGGGGCGGCCGCCGGGTCGGCCGGGCGCTCGACCAGCTTCGGTCCGGCCTGCTGGCCCCAGCTGACAACGTCGCCGCTGCGCATGGCGCGGAACACGCCGTCGTTGCCGAACATGCCGAGCACGCCGCGCTCGCCCAGGCGCGAGGGCTCGTAGCCGCTGGTGAAGTAGGCCGGATCGGCCTCGATGATGGCGATGCCGGCGAAGCGGCCGGCGGCGTCGTTGATGCGGCGCGTGAAATGCAGGTGCCACTCCGAATTGGCGGCGTCGCGCAGCATCTGGCTGACGAACGGGGTATCGGTGTCGGCGTTGCGGTGGAACTCGAAATACGCCTCGCCGGCGACGTTGATGTGCGGCGCCGGCGGATTGCTGGCGACGATGGCGCCGTCGCGGTCGGCGATGCTGACGACGAACACCAGTCCCGAGGGCAGCAGGCCTTTCGCGCTCAGGTCGGGCAGCGCGGCGCCCGCGCCCTTCAGCTCGACCGCGTACTTGAGCACCTTGAGGGTCTGGTCGATGCCGCCGAGGTTGCGCGCCAATTGCGCCTCGTAAGTATCGATCAGCTCGTGCACGGACTCGCGCGCCGCTTTCTCGGCGGCGGCCCGTTCGGAGCGCACGAAGTGGTTGGTGACCATCCAGATCGCCACCAGCAGCAGCAACGCGAACAGCGGCAGCGAAATGTGGGTTTCGAGGCCGCGCCGCAGCCAGCGGCCCGGCGCCGACCCGCGGCGCCGGGCGCCGCCGCGCGCAGTGCTCACCGCCACCTGGTTGGTTTGTGCTGGCATGGTCGTCTCGTCAGGGCACCAGCAGCACCGGCTTGACCGACGCGTCGAGCGCCGACTTGTCGATGTAGCCGATCAGGGCGGGGTTGTCGGCCACCAGCTTGCGCACCGCGGCGCTGTTCGGCGCCTCTTTCGGCGGCTGGCCGCGGCCGGTGAAGATCATCTTGGCCCAGTAGGCCTTGACCAGGGCCGGCGACTTGGCGGCGACCTTGGCGTAGAACTCGTTGCGCAGCGGCGAACCGACGCTCTGGTCGAGCGCGACGGCATCGGCGCCATCGGGGAAGTGGCCGACCTGGGCGAGGAAAATATCGGCCACCTGGTCGGCGCGCAGGGCGACGACCGGATTCTTCGCCGAGACGATCACCACCAGTTCGCCGGCGCCGGCGCCGGGCGCCAGCAACGCCAGCAGGAAGGCGGCAAGCAGTTTGCGCGCGGTGGGAAATTGCATCCGCGTCCCCTCAGAAAACGAAGTCGAGCACGGCGCTCGCGACATTCACGCCGCGGCCTGAGCGAAAGCCCGGTTGCACGTTGACGAAGGTGCCGCGCGAACCACCGATCGGGGTGATGCGGTCGAACTGCACCTTCAAGGCGACGTCGGTGGCGCAATCCCAGCGCATGCCGATGCTCACCGTGCGCTGGGCCGGAATGGTGGTCAGAAGCCAGCCGAGGTACGCGTTCAGGCCGGCGCCGGTGGCCGCGGCGGCGGGCGGCAGTCCCGCCAGGTCCAGGCCGGGGTCGTCGGTGCCGCTGTCCGACCTGACGCGCGCATAGCTGAAGTAGGGCGTGAAATCGCCGAAGCGGTAGCCGGCGCTGGCATACAGGCCGGTGGTGGCGCCGATGAAGGAGTGCGATTTCATATGTCCCAGCTCGCCCATCGCGAACCAGTCGCCCGGATCGTAGCTGGCGCCGATGCTGATCGCGCTGGCGCGCTTGTGATCGACCGCGTAGTGCTCGGCCAGTTCGGCGCCCTGCGCGCCGAACTGGTGCAAGTTGTCGAAGTAGCCGTCCAGCTCGGCCAGCGTCAACTCGGTCGTCAGCATGCTGACGCGAAATGTCAAGGCGCCCACCTCGGTGGTGTTCGAGACGCCGGCCAGCTTGCGCGCTTTCAGGTGCGTCTTGAAGGGCAACTCTACCTCGGTGCGCCCGACAAAGCCGTGGGTGACGTTCTTCAGGCTGCCGCTGTTCCAGCGCCAGGTCGCATCGACGCCGTCGCTGTTACTGAATGGGATCGCGCCATACACCTCGACCGGCGTGCGCGCCCACGGGTAGGCATAGCCGACCTTGCGGTAGTCGGCGGCGAGGAACATCGGCAGGGCGATGCGGCCAAAGCGCAGCGACACGTCGGGATAGATTTCGTATTTGATGTTGGCCCACTCGACCACCGGCTTATAGCTGCCGTCGATGCGCTGTTCGCTGACCACCTGCAACACGGCCGACCATTGCTTGCCGGCCTTGACGGCCAGCTGCGCGCCGAGCCGGCTGTCGACGTCGGCGCTGATGTGGTGGCTGTAGCCGACGCCGCTCGCCTTCAGCAGCGACGAATTGTAGTCGCCGTCGGTGAAGTCGGAATGCGCCACGCCGGCGCTGCCGAAGCCGCGCAGCGACCAGCTGGTCCGCGATACGCTGTCCTCGGCATGGGCCAGGGTCGTCGACCCCATGCTGAGCAACATTGCCACCAGGCGCAGGGTAGGCGCCGGACAACGCTTGATTCGTTGTTGCAAATGCATCTAGTACTTTCATCAACTGGCACGACGCGGCGACGCATCGGGCCCCTGCGCGCGGCGCAGCGATCGAATTCGGGATTAGTTGCCTGCGAAGACTCGGCAGGCGACGCAAAAATAATTGCATCTAGTCACCAACTGTAACTGTCCCGGAAGTAATTGTCGATACATGATTGCTTTTCGTGCATTTAATGTGCGCTGGTGCAACAAATTGGGCGCAGCGCGGCCTCCGTGGCGGCGTCGGCTCAGGCCCACAGGGGCTGGCTTGACACGTCCAGCTGGGTCAGCACCAGCCGCAGGTCGAATTCGTACTGGTGATACTGCGGTTCCATATAGCAGCACAGCTTGTAGAACGCCTTGTCGTGCTGCTTTTCTTTCACGTGCGCCAGTTCGTGCACGGCGATCATGCGCAGCATCTCGAGCGGCACGTCCTTGAACACGGTGGCGATGCGGATCTCGTGCTTGGCCTTGAGCTTGCCGCCCTGGACGCGCGAGATCGACGTGTGCAGGCCGAGCGCATGCTGGATCACCTGGATCTTGCTGTCGAACGCGACCTTGCTGATCGGCTCGGCATTGCGCAGGAATTCGCTCTTCAGCTCCTGCACGTAGTCGTACAGCGCCTTGTCGGTGCGGATGGCGTGCGCGCGCGGGTAGCGCCGGCGCAGCACGGTGGCGAGCTGGTCCTGCTCGATCAGCTGCGCCACCTGGGCACGGGTCTGGTCGGAATAGGCGCTGAGATATTTCAGGGGCATCATAGGCCCGCGAATGTATCACATCGCGGCGGCGGCGGCCGGACAGCGAAAAAAATCCGGGCGGGGACGCGCAGTTCCGGCCCGGCGCAACACAAGAATGGGCGGCGGATGGCGCCGCGGACGCCGGCTGTTTACTCCTTGTTGCCCTGGCGGTTGCCCTTGTTGCCGGCCGCGGCCGCTGCCGCCGCTGCCGCCGCGGCGCGGTTGGCCGACTGCCGGCTCTCGCCGCCCTTGCGGCCGATGTCGGCCATGTGTTCGCGGTCGCGGCTGACCGCCTCGCCGCCTTTTTGTCCCGCGCGCCGCGCTTCCTCCGAATCGAATTCGTGCGCCGTGCCTTTTTGGTGGGCGGCCTGGCCGCCCTTGCTGGCGATCTCGCGCTGCTGGTTCTGGTCCATCGCGGCAAAGCCGCGCTTGGCCGGCGCGCCGCTTTTCTGGACGTTGCCGCCCTGGGTGGCGCTCTTTCCGCCGCTACTGTCTTTGCTTGTCGCCATGTCGATCTCCTTGTGTGTTTTACCTTCTGAAAACCGGGCGGGATGGTCCCGCGCCGGACGGGCGCATGGATGCGCTCGTGAATTTAGAGGGGAGGGCAGACCAATAGTTCCGCCGCTAGTTCGGTGCGCGCGGCTGGCGGCGCGCGCCGTCGTGCGGCGTCATCGCGTCGAGGGTCGATGGCGGCGCCGACAGGTCCTCCTCGAGTTCGGTTCTGCGCGCCGCCAGTCGCGCGCCCAGCGCGTCGAGGTCGATGCCGGCGCCGCGCGCCGCGTCGAACAATTCGGTTTCCTCCTTGGCGATGTGGTGCTCGACTTCCTCGCCCAGCACGGTCACGGTGGCATCGTAGTGGTCATCGCCGGGCAGCATGATTTCGAGCTGGCCGATCAGTTCGCGTGCGCCGGCGTGCTCGATATCGGCCTCGTCGAGCAGCTCGTCGTCGTCGAGGGCGGCGCGCAGCGCCGGATAGAAAATCTCTTCCTCGAGCATGCTGTGCAAGGTCAGCTCGTAGCAGATATCGTCGACCAGTTCGGTCTTGCGGCGGTCCTCGCCGTCTTGCCCCTTGAGCGCATCGAAGGCGCGGAACAGCGCCTTGACCTTGGCGTGGTCGGCCCTGAGCAGGGCGAGCGCACCGCTGGCGGCGCCGCTTTTGTGTTTGCCTGTTTTCATGGTGAGCTCCGTGGATGGGCGGCGGCGGTGGCCAGGCTAGTGCGGTTTGTCGGCGCTGCCGTTGCCGGTCGATGGCGCCGGCATGCCAGCGGCCGTGCCGCCGCCCTCGGCGCCGGCGCGGCCGGTGACCGGCACGTTGGCGGCGGCGCCGGCATGGCGCGCCATTTCATCGGCGATCGCGCTGGCGCTGCGGGTCGCTTCGGGGATGCGGGCTTCGGCGGCGTGGGCGAACGCGGCTTGGGCGCCGGCCATGACGGTGAGCAGGTGCTGCTGGTAGGAGCGCAGCCTTTCGGTGGCCGGCTGCACCTGCTTGACGGCGGCCTGGGTCAGCTGCATCGGGTCGGTGCAGTTCAACATCTCGTGGCTGGCGTGCATCGATCCTTCGACCATCTGGCGCGCCAGCTTGAGGTTCATTTCGCTCACCTCGCGCAAGGTGTCGTACGCCTTCTGGGTAAATTGATTCATGAAATCGACCTGCGATTCGAGATGCGCGCGCAGGGCGGGGTTGTCGCTTAAAAATTGCATGATGTCCTCGGTCTGAAACAGTTCGAAATGGCCCCACCTGGGCAGTGGGCATGTCCATCAACGGACTAGAGGTAGACGTCGTTCGACGCGCCAAGTTCAGCCTATTTATGCTGCGGGCGGATTCGGTCAAGCGAGGGGGCGGGGCGGAGGGACGATTCAGGCAACCACACGTCGCTCCCGCGTAGGCGGGAACCCACGCTGAGTTGGATTGCACCTAACCGGGGTTAAGCATGCTCAGCATGGATCCCCGCCTGCGCGGGGGTGACGGTTTTGAAGCTAATGGTCTTTGAGAGCGTTACGCGTCGGCGACTTTGAGGACCAGTTTGCCGAAGTTTTTGCCTTCGAACAGCATCAGCAAGGCGTCGGGGAAGTGTTCGAGGCCGTCGACGACGTCCTCGCGGCTCTTGAACGTGCCTTCCTTGATCCACTTGGCCAGCGCGGTGACGCCTTCCGGATAGCGCGCGGCGTAGTCGAACACGACGATGCCTTCCATCCGCGCGCGGTTGACCAGCAGCGACAGGTAGTTGGCCGGGCCCTTCACCGGCGTGGTGTTGTTGTACTGCGAAATGGCGCCGCAGATGACGATGCGCGCTTTCAGGTTGATGCGGGTGAGTACGGTGTCGAGGATCTCGCCGCCGACATTGTCGAAGTAGACGTCGACGCCGTTCGGGCAATGCTCCTTCAGGCCGGCGCGCACGTCGCCGCCCTTGTAGTCGATGCAGGCGTCGAAGCCGAGTTCGTTGACGACGAAGTCGCACTTGTCCTTGCCGCCGGCAATGCCGACCACGCGGCAGCCGAGGTGTTTGGCGACCTGGCCGACGGTCTGGCCGACCGCGCCGGCCGCGCCCGACACCACCACCGTCTCGCCGGCCTTCGGCTGGCCCACTTCGAGCAGGCCGAAGTAGCCGGTCATGCCGGGCATGCCGAGCGTGTTGAGCCAGGTGGTCAGCGGCGCCATGCGCGGATCGATCTTGAAGAAGTTGCCGGCTTTGTCGTCGGCGGCGCCGACCCAGTAGTTCTGCACGCCGATGCCGCCCGAAACGAAGTCGCCGACGACGAACTTGGGCGACTTCGAGGCCACCACCACGCCGACGCCGCCGGCGCGCATGACTTCGCCGATGGCGACCGGGCGGATGTACGACTTGCCTTCGTTCATCCAGCCGCGCATGGCCGGGTCGAGCGACAGGTAGAGCGCCTTGACCACGATTTCGCCGTCGGCGATCTCGCGCACCGGCTCGCTGATCTGCTGCCAGTCGGTCGGTTTCGGCAGGCCGACCGGACGAGCGGCGAGGCGGAACTGCTGGTTGAGCATGGTGGTGGCTGGCATGGCGCTTCCTTTGGAATAGGGGTGGAGCGGCCAACTATACCGTAAATTGAACGGTCGTGCTATTTTTGCCATGATGGAAAATTGGCCGCCGCGTGCGACAATGACGGCCTCGCCCGCCACCCTTTTTTCAGCGCCGCCTTTCATGCCGCAGCCCGAATACATCCTGACCCTGTCTTGCCTCGACCAGCGCGGCATCGTCCATCGCGTGTCCGGCTTCCTTGCGCAGCACGGCTGCAACATCATCGATTCGGCGCAGTTCGGCGATGCCGAATCGCAGCTGTTCTTCATGCGCGTGCATTTCGCGCTGGAGGACGCGGCGGTGGCGGACGCCGACCTGCGCGCCGGCTTTGCCGAACTGTGCGCGCCGATGGGCATGACGTGGCAGCTGCACGACGCCCGCGCCAAGCCGCGCGTGATGCTGATGGTGTCGAAGATCGGCCACTGCCTGAACGACCTGCTGTTCCGCTACAAGAGCGGGCTGCTGCCGGTCGAGATCCCGGCGATCGTGTCGAACCATATGGATTTCTACCAGCTGGCGGCCAGCTACAACATCCCGTTCCACCACCTGCCGCTGGCGGCCGGCGCCGACGAGCGCGCCAAGCTGGCGCAGGAGGCCAAGGTGCTCGAACTGATGGCGAACCACCGCATCGACCTGGTGGTGCTGGCGCGCTACATGCAGATCCTGTCGCCAGGGCTGTGCGAGGCGATGCGCGGGAAAGCGATCAACATCCACCATTCGTTCCTGCCCAGCTTCAAGGGCGCCAAGCCGTATGCGCAGGCGCACCAGCGCGGCGTCAAGCTGATCGGCGCCACCGCGCATTTCGTCACCGGCGACCTCGACGAAGGCCCGATCATCGAGCAGGACGTCGAGCGGGTCGACCATGCGATGACGGCCGAGACGCTGACGGCGATTGGCCGCGACGTCGAATGCGTGGTGCTGGCGCGCGCGGTCAAATGGTTCGTCGAACACCGCATCCTGCAAAACGGCGACAAGACAGTCGTCTTCAAATAACCCTTACTTCATCGAGCATCAATGGCCCTCAAAGCTACCATCTATAAAGCAGAACTGCAGATCGCGGACATGGACCGCAATTACTACCAGCAGCACCTCCTGACGCTGGCGCGCCATCCGTCCGAGACCGACGAGCGGATGATGATCCGCCTGCTGGCGTTCGCCATCCACGCCAGCGACTCGCTGACCTTCACCAAGGGCCTGTTCGACACCGAAGAGCCGGACCTGTGGCAGAAGGACCTGACCGGCGCGATCGAGTTGTGGATCGAAGTGGGCCAGCCGGACGAGAAGCGCCTGATGAAAGCCTGCGGCCGCTCGGAGAAGGTGGTCGTCTACAGCTACGGCGCCACCAGCCATATCTGGTTCAAGCAGATCGCCAACAAGCTCGAGCGGGCGAAGAACCTGTCGGTGATTAATATCCCGTCGGATGCGGCGGTCCAGTTGCAGAAAATGGCGAACCGGAACATGCAGCTGCAATGCACGATCCAGGACGGCCAGATCTGGCTCACCGACAGCGTCGACACGGTGCTGGTCGAGCGCGAAGCGTTCAAGGAAGAGCGCTGATCAGGCGCATCGTCCACCGCCGAAATGACTAGGCCACAACAGTGCCGGGTAAGCACAATGAAGCGCTGCTGCGCGACGATCGCGGCCCTGTCACCGCACCGGCGTGGAATATAATGCAGGTCATGAAGAGTAAATCGACAAGTTGGCGCTGGACAATCTGGATCGCGTGTTTCGCGGTCCTGATGAACGCGCTTGCGCCGTCGATTTCACACGCCATGAAGACCGGTGTGCCGGCTACCTGGGAAATCTGCCGCGGCGGTGCCGGCGAGGCTATGTCCGCGCCTGGCAACACCGACCTGGTGGTGGTCGGAATGAACAAGGCGGCGCAAGACATGGCCGCCGCGATGGCCGACTGCGGCTACTGCCTGCCGCACGGCGGCAGCGTCGCGCTGATGCCGTCGACGATCACCGGCCTTGGCCTGATGGGCGGCCATGCGCTGCGCCCGTTCCTGTTCTACCGCGCGCCGCAGCCACTGCTCGCGCTGATCGCCGCTCCGCCGCGCGGACCTCCCGCCTTCGCCTGACTCCGTAGTAGCCTCCGAATCGTCGTTCCCGTGAAGACGGGACCTATGCTGAGT
>CXWL01022464.1_pt2 | contig 21017 bp, 21 predicted proteins | sample 590931 | NCBI WGS metagenome assembly CXWL01 (sample SAMEA3498368, study PRJEB10139) | groundwater metagenome | biome: water well; material: biofilm material | place: Germany | collected 2015-04-27 | reverse complement strand
TGTGGACCATGATGGAGCCCGGCATGAGCCGCTTCACGCCGCTGGCGGGTCTGTTTGCCTTCCTCTGGCGCATGGCGCTGACCACCGGTACCGGCTCGATCTTCGGCTTCCTGGTGGCGCGCCAGGCCTTTGATTCGGCCTTGCTGGCGCCGCTGTTCATTGTGCTGTCACTGAGCTACGGGCTGGCGGTGTTCCTGCTGGTGTTGATGGCCGCCGCCGGTGGCAGCGCGCGCCCGCTGGGTGATGCCCTGCTGGCACGGTTTGCGCGGCTGCAAGTGATCTTTGTCGCCGCCGGGCTCTACTTCGTGCTGGTCTACCACCTGACCAATTTGTACTTCACCAAACACCACGACTTCGAGCGCTTCATCTTGCTCGACGGCGGCTTGCACACCGCTTTGTTCTGGCTCGGCCAGGTGCTGCTGGGCGGCGTGTTGCCAATCATGTTGCTGCTACACCCGCGCATCGGCCAGATGCGCGGACGGCTCGCGACCAGCGCGGCGCTGGTGGTCGGCGGTGGCTTTGCACAGATGTATGTGACCATCATCGGCGGGCAGGCCTTTCCCCTGGTGATGTTCCCCGGCCACCAGGTCAGCAGCAGCTTTTTCGATGGCGTGGTCAACCCCTATGCCCCCAGTTTGCCGGAGTGGCTGCTGGGCTTGGGTGGCATCGCGGTGGTTGGCCTGCTCGTGACGCTGGCGATCAAGGTCATGGCTTTCGTGCCGGAGCGGCTGGACGACGACGCCATCCCCACCAGCCTGCCGGCAGCCCCAGCGGGTGTTTGAGAGCAGCCCCTCCATGGCACGTTTGCTGATCTCCGCGGCGCACAAGTCGTCGGGCAAGACCACCATCACGGTGGGCCTGTGCGCCGCCTTGTCAGCGCAAGGCCTGAAGGTCCAGGCGTTCAAGAAAGGGCCCGACTACATCGACCCGATGTGGTTGCGCCAGGCCAGTGGGCGCGACTGCTTCAACCTGGACCCGTTTCTGTCGCCAGCCGACGCCATCACCGCTTGCTTTCGTCGCCACGCAGCATCGGCTGACATCGCTATCGTCGAAGGCAACAAGGGCTTGTACGACGGGCTGGCGCTGGACGGCAGCAACAGCAACGCCGCCCTGGCCCAGTTGCTGGACCTGCCGGTGGTGCTGGTGCTGGACGCGCGCGGCATGACGCGCGGCATCGCCCCGTTGATCCTGGGTTACCAGGCCTTTGATGCGCGCATCCGCATCGCCGGCGTGATCCTGAACCAATTGGGCGGCGAGCGCCACGAATCAAAATTGCGTGCCGTGATCGAGCACTACACCGATGTGACCGTGCTGGGCGCCATCGGCCACGATCCGCGCTTGGCGGTGGTGGAGCGCCACCTGGGCCTGATGCCCAGCCACGAGCTCGACGACGCGGCGCAGCGCGTACGCGCCATCGGTGAGCTGGTCGCTCGCCAAGTGGACCTGGCCCGGGTGCTGCAGGTGGCTGCCAGCGCCGCGCCGCTGACACCACCCGTCGCCGCCCAAGTTGAGCTGACCAGCGTGCCAGCAGCCACTGCCGTCGCCCCCGCCACGCTCCACAGCCGTGTTCGCATCGGCCTGGCACGCGACAAGGCGTTTGGTTTCTACTACCCGGACGACCTACAGGCCTTACAAGCGGCCGGGGCCGAACTGGTGCCCTTTGATACGCTGCAAGACAGCGCCCTGCCGGCGGTGGACGGTCTGTTCATCGGCGGCGGTTTTCCCGAGATGTTTGGCCCCGAGTTGCAGGCCAACACCGGCATGCGCGAGAGCATCCGATCCGCCATCGAGGCGGGTCTACCGGTCTACGCCGAATGTGGTGGCCTGATGTACCTGGCCCGCACGCTGCGCTGGAAGGACGCGTTGCATGAGATGGTGGGTGCGCTGCCGGCGGATGTGGTGATGCACGAACGCCCGGTTGGGCGCGGCTACGTGGTGCTGGCGCCCACGGGCGACGCGCCCTGGCCCGGCGCTGCCAACCCGCAAGCCCGCCAGCCCCCGCCCATGCTGCGTGGCCACGAATTCCATTACTCCAGCCTGGAAAACATCGGTACCGACCTGACATACGCCTACCAGGTCCGGCGTGGTCACGGCGTGGATGGGCAGCGCGATGGCCTCGTTTACCGCAACGTGCTGGCCGCCTACACCCACTTGCGCAGCGGCGCCGGCAGTGATTGGGCACGACAGTTCGTCGCCTTCGTGGCGGACCGCAAAATCGATTCAGTTTCACGGACCTCTGGACCCATGCGAGCCCTGCTGGTCAACGGCCAGCCCGTCGCCACCGACGTGGAAGGTTATTTGAAGAACCTGGACGATTGGTCCGAGGCGTTTGCCAAAGCACAGGCCGAGGCTGAAGGCCTGGTGTTGTCCGAGTCACACTGGCAAGTGATCGCGTTCTTGCGTGCCTACTACGACGAACACCGGGTCCAGGCGCAAGTGCGCGCCATGATCTGGCATTTCGCCAAAATCTGGGGTCCCGAACTCGGCAACAACCACCACCTTCATGTGTTGTTCCCGGTTGGCGGCCCGCAGAAGCAGGGCAACCGCCTGGCTGGTCTATTGAAGACCAAGGGCGAGCATTGAACTAATTAGAAGGAGTCATGATGTTCACACTTACCCGCGCCGCGGCGCAACAAGTTCGACAAGCCGCCAGCGCCAGCGGCGCCAAGGAGTTGGCCTTGCGCATCGCGGCCAAGATCGATGCCGACGGCTCGGTGCAATACGGCATGGGTTTTGACGACCCGACGGACGAAGACATGAAGCTCGACCTGGACGGCGTGGCGGTGGTGATCGCCGAGGATTATCAACAGGTGCTGGCCGACATCGTGCTGGACTACGTGGAACTGGAGCCCGGGCAGTTCAACTTCATTTTCATGGACGCCCGCCAGTGCGATCCGCAACCCGGCGCGCAGAGCGGTGGCTGTGGCACCGGGGGCTGTAGCAGCGGCGGCTGTGGCGGTGGCGCCAAGGGGCCGACGCATTGACCACCCAGCGCACAGCCGCCGGACCCGGCACGGGACGGGTCTACCTGGTTGGCGCCGGCCCAGGCGACCCCGAACTGCTGACGCTGCGCGCCGTGCGCCTGCTGCAGCAGACCGAGGTGGTCGTCTACGACCATCTGGTGTCCAGTGCCGTGCTGGACTTTGTGTCGCCCAGCGCCGAACGCATCTACGCCGGCAAGCGCCGCAATGAACACACCATGCGCCAGGAGCAGATCAACGCGCTGCTGATCAAGCTTGCCCGAGAGGGCAAACACGTGGTGCGCCTGAAGGGCGGCGACCCGTTCATCTTCGGGCGTGGCGGCGAGGAACTACAGGCACTGGCGGCGCAAGGCATCGCCTTTGAGGTGGTGCCCGGCATCACGGCGGCGTCGGGCGTGTCCAGCTATGCCGGCATTCCTTTGACTCACCGTGATCATGCGCAGACTTGCCTGTTCGTCACCGGTCACCTCAAGGACGGCAGCGCCGACCTCGACTGGCCCGGCCTGGTGCGACCCAACCAGACCGTGGTGGTCTACATGGGCCTGGGCGGTCTGGCCGACATCTGCCGCCAACTGATGGCGCACGGCGCCGCGCCGGATCTGCCCATTGCAGTGGTGCAGGACGGCAGCATCGCCAGCCAGAAGGTCGTCACTGGCACCCTGGCCGACATGCCCGAGCGCGTGGCCCAACAAGGCCTGCGCTCACCCTGCCTGACCATCATCGGCCACGTGGTCAGCCTGCACGACACCTTAGCGTGGTTCACGCCGGCGCATGAACACCAGCCAACCCAGGCTCAGACCTAGCAGCGCCAACGTGCCGGGCTCGGGCACCGTGATCACCTCGAAGGCCATGTCATGGCCCCCCAGCAGGACCCACGGCCCCAAGTGGGGGTTGCCGCCCAAGGGCAGGTCCGCGTTGGCGAGTCGATCCGTTTGAACCGCGAAGTCATTGAAGTGTTGGCGGCTCTCATGCCAACCCCAGACATCGGCGGCCGCCGGGGTGCCAAACTGACCGGCAATCCAGGCAATGTCCAGCCACGAGACGGCACCGGGAACCGCCACCAGGGGCGTGTCGAGCCAGGCGAAATACTCGTAGACCCGTTCGCCAGCGGCCGTGCCCAGTGACCGAGGTTTGCTCAAAGTCATGGCGGAGCACGGAAAAACATCTGAAAGTTGACGTGCGAGCGCTAGAGCGCTTCCGCGATGCTGGAGAATGGCAAGCACCAACCGCACACTGAACCATGAGATCACGCAAGACCACCGACACGCGCAAATTGATGGACCAGGCGAGCGACTACGCCACCTGGCGCGCACGGGCGGCAGAGCTGGATGCGCTGCAGGGCCTGGACGAGTGGAAAGACAACCCGAATTCGACCTTCTACCAGTACAAGCTGATTCAGCAGCGCCTGATCAACCTGAAGAATTGGCGCAAGGCCAACGACTGGCCGCAGTTGATCTTCAGTCTGCGCGAGGGCCTGCACCGCAACCTGGGCAATCTGGCCAACCCGGAGTTGTACAAACACACCCACGTTGGCACTAAGGTCTTGATCGATGACTACATCACCGAAGTCACCGCCTTGCTCAACCATCTGTGCGACCACACCATCGCGGCGCTGCCTTACAACCAGAAGCTGCTGTTCTTCCGGCACACCGGGCAGAGCTTTGGCCGCTCGGCCCTGATGCTCAGCGGCGGCGCCAACATCGGCATGTTCCACATCGGCGTGATCAAGGCACTACGGGAACACAAGTTGCTGCCGCGCGTGATTTCCGGCTCCAGCGCTGGCGCGGTGGTGGCGGCGTTTCTGGGCACCAAGCGGGACAACGAGCTTGACGCGCTGTTTCGCGGCGATGACCTTGACCTGGACCTGTGGCGCCGACTCGGTGCGCGCGACATGCTGCGCCAGAAATCGCTGATGGACATTCGCCAGCTCGAACTGTACTTACGCAAGAACATCGGTGAATACACCTTTGAAGAAGCCTTCAAACGCACCAAGCGCATCATCAACATCACGGTCTCGCCGGTGGCCAAAAACCAGCACTCACGCCTGCTCAATTACCTGACCACGCCGCACCTGCTGGTGTGGAGCGCGGTGCTGGCCTCATGCTCGGTGCCGGGTCTGTTTCCGCCGGTCAAGCTGATGACCAAGGACCGCCTGGGGCACGAGCGGCCCTACATGGCGTCGATCCGCTGGGTCGACGGCGCGCTACAGAGCGACCTGCCGGCCCGACGCCTGGGCGAGTTGTACAACGTCAACCACCACATCGTCAGCCAGACCAACCCGCACGTGCTGCCCTTCATGTCTGACCCGTCGCGCAAGGAAGGCTGGGCGCGGTTCCTGACCGACCTGGTCAAGAGCGAAATGCAGTACCGCAGCAAGCAGATGCTGCTGCTCGCCTCCTACGGGATCGAGACTGGCATCGTCAAGGGACTGCTTGAGGGCGCGGTCGGGTTGGTCGACCAGCACTATTACGGCGACGTGACGATCCACCCCCACATGGCGGCCACCGACTACCTGCACGTGCTGGGCAACCTGACTCTCGACGAGTACAAACAATGGGTGCTGGCCGGCGAGCGCGCCACCTGGCCCAAGATCGCCATGATCCGCGACCAGACCATCATCGGCCAGACGCTGGAGGACTGCATCCTGCGCCTCAAGAAGCAGCGCAGCCGACGCAACCCGGACGCAGCGCCAGCCTGATCATGCGATCAGCGGACGCTCAGTTTCGAACTTCGCGGATCACGACTCATCGTAGCCAGCGATCACGACCGGCGGGCTGTGCGTCCACTCGATACGGGGGCGGGACTGTGGTTCATGGGGTGTCGCCGCTGTATGCCTTGAAGGTGATGATCAGAGCGACAACCAAGAGGCACCCTTCCAGAACCACGAACGTCACAGAACTTGCGCCCTGCGTTGCCTGCCGATACTGACTTGCCGCGAACATGCGAACGAGGCCAAGCGCAAGGAATGACCAGCCGCAAAGGGTGATGAGAACTGTCCAGTTTCGCGCCCAGACGTTGTGCGCTCGCACGACAGCCAAACCCGCGACGAAGAAGAGGACACCTGAGAGATAGATGACTGGCGGAATTTGAGCGTCGTAGAGGTTGGGCTGAACAAGCGGGAGCTCAGCGATAAGCATTGCGACCAGGGTGGGGCCCACGAGACCGCCGACTTGCTTGGAGTTCGCCACAGTAGTCTTCGAGGTTGGTTATTGTGGTTTAACGAGGCTGTAAAAAAACCTGTTATGCCACACGGCTCACCAGCGAATACGTTCGAGGCTTCATCTGTAGAAGCGCCTGCTCAAGCGATGGCAACAAAGGCAGTAGAGCGGACAGTTCATTTGACACTGCATCCATCACGATCACAGCTACGGGAAGCATAGTCAGGTTCTGCTGGTACGGTAGATTCTTGTCTACAGTAACAAATGCGTCGAATTCGTCAGCAGCGAGCGCAAGCAGTTTGCCGCTTTTTACCCCAGACCAACCCATCTCGACGACCGTTCGAACGTCGTGGTTCGGCAACGAGCGACGCAACTTGATGGGTATCGACTCGTCAAGCAGTAAGCGCATCGGCAGACAGTCGCTCTCGTGCCGCCTCAAGTACAGCAACGGCCTTTTCTCGGGATACTGAGGGGAAGTCTTCGAGAAAGCCTTCGAGAGAAGATGCACCCTCAAGGTAGTCAAAGAGGTTCTTGACAAGAACACGGGTACCCGTGAAGCAGAGCGCTCCACTCATTATTTCTGGGTTGCGACTAACGAGAGATGTGTTCATGACGACCTCCAACTCGGACAGTTTACTCGCTACCAGGCGAGTTGCGCTACTCAAGTGGGGCATAACGATGTCGACCTCACGGCCCGCAATGTAGCCAGATACGCCTCCGTGAGACGTAGTCGAAATGATCCGCCGCGACCCGTGACAGCTTAGGCCTCAGTTTCACTTGAGCGTGCCCCCTGAGAAGTGCAACTCGTAGACGGGTGAACCCGCGATGCTGATGAGCTCAGTTCCGTGAAAGCGAGCAAGCTCACCGGTGACTGCGCAAGAGTATTGAAGCTGCCCGGAGGTGAGGCTGGCCGGGCCCCGCAGCGGCAGTTGCGCAGGAGCTAGAAGCAAGGCGGCACGCAGGAACCCATAGATTTCCGCTGTGGCTGCCTCGGAGGCAGGAACGGTGACGCCACCGGAGTAGCTCATGGACCAAGCCGCTTTCCCTGACTTGTGGACCAATTCTTGGCCAACGAAGAATTCCATACCAGCATAGATATCTCGGTAGACGAACTCCCCGCTGGAGTATTCGAGTTGCTTGGTGTTTGGCAGCAGCGGGACAACAGAGGCTGAGTCGCCAGATGCGGCGTAGGTGGCCTGCTTTGCGACCTTGATGAAAGCGGCGAGGGCAAGTGACATGTGGGTTCTGAGGCCTCAACGTCAAAGTTCAGCAACGCGCTTTGCGCGACNNCCCAGCGCCTCCGCATACTTGGATAGGGTTGCTAGAGAGGGTGAATGTTTTCCACTGCCTGATTCCATCCGGGCCACCGCAGACTGCGTGGTACCGATTTTCTCTGCCACCTGCGCTTGGGTAAGCCCCTGCGCAGCACGGGCTTTCAGGAATTCATCCAAGAGCGCAAATTCGTCGCTCAGCTTTTCGAATTCGGTCTTTACCTCGGCGTTGCCGAGCGCCTTGGTGCGCAGTTGCTTATGAGTCAACATCTTTCCACTCCTTCATGCGCTTGCGCGCCAGGGCCAACTCTTTGGGCGGGGTCTTGTCCGTCTTTTTCACAAACTGATGGAGCATGACAATTTTCCGACCCACCAGAGTGCAGTAGAACACCCGCCCAATGCCTTCACGTGATTTCAAACGCAACTCAAACAAGCCCGCGCTCATCGCTCGCGTGTGGGGCATTCCCAAATCGGGACCAAACTCCACCATTCGATCAGTGCAATGAAAGTACCTTGCCAATATTCCCGCTGGCAATGCGAGCACCTCCGTCTGCAACTTTTCATCGTGGTATTTGATTTCCCAATTCATGTTGAATATATAGCATATTTGCTATAAATAACGAGACATGCCGCATCGCATAGACGTCGGATTTACAAGATTCACCCTGGTCGGTGTCGCCAACGTAGTCGAAATGATCCGCCGCGACCCGTTCTTGGCGGCGCCGCGGCGTCAGCCCCGCAGCTTTTCCCCCGCCTCGGCCGCCGCCTTCTGCCCGTCCGGCGAACTGCGGTATTCAAAGGCGAACACCGCCGCTTCGACGCGTGAGCGCAGGTTGAGTTTGTCCATGATGTGGCGCACGTGCAATTTGACGGTGTTGTGGCTGATATCCAGCGCCTGGGCAATCACTTTGTTGCTCTGACCACGCGCCACGTGTTCGAGCACCTCGCGTTCGCGCTCGGTCAGCGAGGCCACCAGGTCGCCCTTGACCGATCCCTTGGGGCCGGACTGCAGGATTTGCGCCAGCTTGAGGGTCATGGCCGAGGCCACCACCATCTCGCCGCGCGCCGCGCGGGCGATGGCGTCGATCATCTCCTCGGGTTCCATGTCCTTCAGCAGGTAGCCGCGCACGCCGGCGCGCAGGGCGGCTGACAGGTCGTCCTCGCTGTCGCTCATGGTCAGCATCACCACGGTGGTATCCAGCCCCTCGGCGCGAATCTGGCGCAGCACGCTCAAGCCATCGGTGTTGACCAGGCGCAGGTCCAGCACCACCAGATCGGGCTCGTGCTCGCGCAGCATCGGCACCACCCGCAGCGGGTCGCCGGTGGAACCCACCACGGTCATGCCGCCACGATGCTGCAGCAACTCGGTCAGGCCACTGCGGCACAGCGCGTGGTCGTCCACCAGCATCACCCTAAGTGGACTGCTCATGCCGCGGTCTCCTGCGGCTTGGCGCCGAGCGGCAGCACCAGGCGCACACGTGTGCCGCCGCCGTCCTTCACGCCTACCTCCAGGCGGCCGCCCAGGCGCTGCGCACGCCCCTGCATGATCTCCAGGCCAAAGTGGCGCGGTGGCGCCATGCCCTGCGCGCTGGTCACGATGGTCGAGACCGAGGGCGCGGTCAGCCCCAGGCCGTCGTCCTCGATCAGGAACTCCAGTTGCTCGGGGGTCCGGTCAATCGCCACCAGCGCGCGCTTGGCCATCGAGTGTTTGGCGATGTTGGCCAGCGCTTCTTGAATGATGTGGAACACCTGAACCTCCTGTTCATCGGTCAGGTGCAGATTCTGCGCCGAATTGCGCAGCTCCAATGCAATGCCGGTGCGGTCCTGGTAAGCCTGCACCAGACCCTGTAGCGCATGCAACAGCCCCAAGGGGTCCATGCGGGTGCGAAAGTAGGTCATGACTTCGCGCAAGTTGTCGTGTACCTCGCCAACGGCTTTCTTCACGTCCGACAGGTACTTGATCGAGTGCACGTCGTCGTGGGCCAGCATCGCATCGTTGAGCAGGGGCAGGCGCATGCGCACATAGGCCAGAGTCTGGGCCAGCGCGTCGTGTACTTCGTTGACCATCTCCTGGCGCTCTTTCATCACCGTGACACGCAGGCGCTCGCGCTCGATCCGCGCGTTGTGCAAGGCCAGGCCCAACAACTGACCGATCAGGCGCAGGATGGATTGCGTCGGCGCATCAATATGCGGCGTGTCTTCAAAGAACAGGTTGTAGATGCCCAGCACCTGGTTGCCGTGCGGCAGCGAGATCGCCAGCACGCTCTTGCACTGCGTGCCAAAGTAGTTGCCGGTGTTGTGTTGGGCGCAGGTGCGCACATCGTCCACCCAACCCAGCACATCGGTGCCGCTGGCCACGCCACACATGCCACAGCCGCGTTGCATCGAACGCTCGGCGCTTTGCACCTGTTCGGGCAAGCCGCACTGGGCCACCAGTCGCATGGTTTGACCATCGTCATCGAGGACTCGCACCGCGCCTGCTTGCGCACCCGCCAGCGGCAGGATCGACACCAGAAAACGCTCCAGCAAGGGCTCCAGATCGGCGCTGCCGTCAATCAGTTCGGCATTGAGCCCGGACACGACGCCGCGCGCCTGCTCGGCGGTAGCTCGAATGGGCACGATGGCGGCGGCTGTCATGGCGGGGCGGTCGATAAGTCATCCTACTATATAACCGAGCGCTGATATATCGTGAAAACCCGATGCTGCCACAGTCTGCGCGCGGCTGTCACGATTTTCGTCAACAACGATGCATCCGCGCTACCCATTTGGGTTACGCCGGGTCACCCGTGGCGGCTATAGACGGGTCTGCATGCCCTTGTCTCTAATAGGGTCAGTCTGCAAGCACCGCGCTCGCACTGCGGTCATGCGCAGTTTGAGACGCCCCGATTGATGACCTGTCCGCGAAAAACGAGCTCCCACCGCATGTCCGCCACACCGCTTCACGATCCCTGCCGAGCGCCGCTGGCCGATGCGAGCACCGAGACGCGCCACACCACGTGCTACATGTGTGCCTGCCGCTGCGGCATCCGGGTGCACCTGCGCAATGGCGAGGTCCGCTACATCGAGGGCAACCCGGACCACCCGCTGAACCAGGGCGTGATCTGCGCCAAGGGCTCGTCGGGCATCATGAAGCAGTATTCGCCGGCGCGCCTGACCAAGCCGCTCAAACGCAAGGCCGGCAGTGACCGCGGCGCGGGTGAGTTCGACGAAATCGAGTGGGACGAAGCCTTCTCCTTGTTGGAAGAACGCCTACGGAAAATCCGTGCCACCGACCCGAAAAAGTTCGCCCTGTTCACCGGCCGGGATCAGATGCAAGCGCTGACTGGCCTGTTCGCGCGCCAGTTCGGCACCCCCAACTACGCCGCACACGGGGGCTTTTGCTCGGTCAACATGGCCGCCGGGATGATCTACACCATCGGCGGCTCGTTCTGGGAGTTTGGCGGGCCGGACCTGGAGCGCGCCAAGCTGTTCGTCATGCTGGGCACGGCCGAAGACCATCACTCGAACCCGATGAAGATCGCCATCAGCAAATTCAAGCGTGATGGCGGACGCTTCATCTCGATCAACCCGGTGCGCAGCGGCTATTCGGCCATCGCCGACGAGTGGCTGCCGATCAAACCCGGCACCGACGGCGCGCTCTTGCTGGCGCTGATCCACGAACTGATTGCGCTCGGTCTGTACGACCGCGAGTTTCTGGTGCGCTATACCAACTCCGGCCAACTGGTCAATATGAACCAGGCCAACGACGAGTTCGGCATGTTCGTGCGCACCGAAGTGCCCGAAGAAGAAGGCTGCTTCGACCCGCAGAACAAGCTCTGGTGGGACCGGGTGCGCAACAAGCCGGTCGTGACGCACACCGAGGGCTGTGACCCGTTTCTGCTCGGCGAGTTCAAGCTCTCCGACGGCACCGCCGTCAAACCTGCCTTCCAGTTGCTCAAGGAACGCGTCGAGGCCTACACGCCCGACTGGGCGGCCGGCATCACGGGCATCCCGGCCGAAGCCATCCGCCGCCTGGCGCATGAGATGGGCATCACGGCGCGCGACCAGAAGATTGAGCTACCGATTGCCTGGACCGATTGCTGGGGCAAGGAGCACGACACCGTGACCGGCAACCCGGTGGCTTTCCACGCCATGCGCGGCCTGGCCGCCCATTCGAACGGCTTTCACACCACGCGTTCGCTGGCGATCCTGATGACGCTGCTGGGCACCATCGACCGGCCCGGCGGCTTTCGCCACAAGGCGCCGTTTCCGCGCCCGATCCCGCCCTGCGCCAAGACCCCCAACACGCCGCTGGCGATCAAACCCAATTCACCACTCGACGGCCTGGGCCTGGGCTGGCCGGCCGAGCCAGATGACCTGTTTGTGGACGACGACGGCAGACCGGTGCGCATCGACAAGGCCTTCTCGTGGGAGTACCCGCTGTCGGTGCACGGCATGATGCACAACGTCATCACCAACGCCTGGCGTGGCGACCCGTACCCGATCGACACGCTGATGCTGTTCATGGCCAACATGGCCTGGAACTCGACCATGAACACGTCGCAAGTGCGCGACATGCTCAACGACAAGCACGAGGATGGCGAGTACAAAATCCCCTTCCTGGTGGTCTGCGACGCCTTCCAGTCAGAGACCACCGCCTTTGCCGACCTGGTGCTGCCCGACACCACCTATCTGGAGCGGCACGACGTGATGTCGATGCTGGACCGGCCGATATCGGAATTCGACGGCCCGGTCGATGCGGTGCGCATCCCGGTGGTGCCGCCCACGGGCGACTGCAAGCCGTTCCAGGAGGTGCTGATCGAACTGGCGGGGCGTCTCAAATTCCCGGCCTTTGTGCGCCCCAGCGGCGAGCGCAAGTTCCGCGACTACCCCGACTTCATCATCAACTACGAAACCGAGCCCGGCTCGGGCATCGGCTTTCTGGCCGGCTGGCGCGGCAAGGGTGGCGAGAAGTTCATGCGCGGCGAGCCCAACCCGCGCCAGTGGGAGATGTACGCGCAGAACAACTGCGTCTACCACCACAAACTGCCCGCCTCCTACCAGTACATGCGCAACTGGAACAAGGGCTACCTTGAGTGGTCGCAGCGCAACCGCATCCAGCGCTACGCCGAGCCGATCATCATCCACCTGTACTCGGAGGTGTTGCAAAAATTTCGCATCGCGGCGCAGGGCAAAGGCATGTCGCGCAAGCCGCCGGAACACCTCAGGAAGCGCATCGAGACCTACTTCGACCCGCTGCCCTTCTACTACGAGCCGCTGGAAGCACAGCAAACCGACTTGGTGAAGTACCCGCTCAACGCGGTGACGCAGCGGCCGATGGCGATGTACCACTCGTGGGATTCGCAAAACGCCTGGCTGCGCCAGATCCACGCGCACAACCACCTGCACCTGAATCCGAACACCGCACGCGCCGCTGGCATTGAAGACGGCGGCTGGATGTGGGTCGAATCGGAATGGGGCAAGGTGCGATGCATGGCCAGCTATTCCGAGGCGGTCGAGCCCGGCACGGTGTGGATATGGAACGCCATCGGCAAAGCCGCTGGCGCCTGGCATCTCGCGCCCGGCGCCAACGAGTCGCAGCGCGGCTTCCTGCTCAACCACCTGATCAGCGAGGAGCTTCCCGGCAAGCCCGGCGAAGGCAGCATGTCCAACTCCGACCCGGTCACGGGCCAGGCGGCCTGGTACGACGTGCGGGTGCGCATCTACAAGGCCGATGCCACCGAACCGAAGACCACCTGGCCGCAGTTCGCGCCCGTGCCAGCGGCGCCCGGCACCGGGACGACGCGCTCCTGGCAGGCATTTTTTGCCGGTCGGGGGGAGTGGAAGAAATCATGACGCAGTTAGCGTTGGTAATCGACCTCAACGTCTGCGTGGGTTGCCACGCCTGCGTGACCAGTTGCAAGCAGTGGAACACCTCGGGCGCGGCCGGGCCGCTGGCGGACTTCAATCCCTATGGCGCAGACCCGACCGGCACGTTTTTCAACCGCGTGCAGACCTTCGAGATCGGCGAGTACCCCAACACGCAGACGGTGCACTTCCCCAAGTCCTGCCTGCACTGCGAAGACCCGCCCTGCGTGCCGGTGTGCCCCACGGGGGCGAGCTATAAGCGGGCCGAAGACGGCATTGTGCTGGTCGACTCCGACAAATGCATCGGCTGCAAATACTGCTCCTGGGCCTGCCCTTACGGCGCGCGCGAGCTCGACGAGAAGAGCAAGGTGATGACCAAGTGCACCCTGTGCGTGGACCGCATTCATGACACCACGCGCCCGGCAAGCGAACGCAAGCCCGCCTGTGTGCTGGCCTGCCCGACCAGCGCGCGCCTGTTTGGCGACATCCACGATCCTGAATCAGTGGTCTCGACCGCGATCCGTGACAACGCCGGGTACACGCTGATGCCGGAATGGGGCACCCATCCGTCGAACCACTACCTGCCCCGGCGCAAGACGCCGATGCACATCCACAAGGACGAGCTCACCCGCACCGACAACCCCTTGAAGATCGACGGCCTGCTGCCCAAGCCCGCCAAGTCGGAACCGTCGCTGGACGACGTGATGTCCTGGTAGGTATTGACCATCATGAAGCCCGCTTTCTCCGTCATCTTCCTCACCACCCTGATCGGCGCCGCACAGGGGCTGTTTCTGGCGCTGTTCACCGCGCAGTCCTATGCGCTGTTCAATCTGCTGCCGGTACAAAGCAGCCAGTCGTTCTACGCCGTCGGCACGCTGCTGGTAATGGCTTTAAGCACGCTGGGCCTGTTCAGCTCGTTCTTTCACCTGGGCCGCCCCGAGCGCGCCTGGCGCTCGGCCGCCATGTGGCGCACCTCGTGGCTGTCGCGCGAGGTCATCGTGCTGCCCGCGTTCATGGGCGTGGCGGCGCTCTATGGCCTGGCCCACTTCACCGGGTGGAATCCCACCGTGGCCACGCTTGGCGGTGGCATCGTGATCGACGCCAGCGTGGTCCTGGGCGTGCTGGGCACGGTGCTCGCCTTCGCGCTGTTTGTGACCACCGGCATGGTCTATGCCTGCATGCGCTTCATGCAGGAGTGGCACAGCCCGCTGACCGTGATCAACTACATCCTGCTGGGTGGCGCCTCGGGCTTCACGCTGGCTGCGGCCTTCGCTAACCACGGTGCACCGGCGCTGGTGCGCTTCTTCACCCTCTGGGCGCTCATCATCACCCTGCTGGCCTGCGCCAGCCGGGGCGCCTCGCTACTGCGCAACCAGCGCCTGCGTCCGACCTCGACGTTGCAAACCGCCATTGGCATCAAGCACCCACGCATCGTTCAGAAAGCGACCGGCTTCATGGGCGGCTCGTTCAATACGCGGGAGTTCTTCCACGGTCAGTCACGCGCCACTTTAGCGTTCGGTCAAGTGGGTGTTTCTCGCCGCCGCCTTTGCCCTGCCGGTGATGTTGCTGGCCGGCAGCCTGTGGGCGGCAACGCCTGGCGTGCTGGCACTCGCCTTCGTCGTGCAATACCTCGGATTGCTGGCTGAGCGGTGGTTCTTCTTCGCGCAGGCGAACCATCCTCAGAACCTGTACTACCAGGCGGTAACCTAAGCCCGCCACACACCATGAACCAGACCCAGAAAGGACCAGCGCCATGGCTTTAGTTGATCCACACGGTGGCGGCAATCTGTTGCCACTGTTGCTCGAAGGCGACGCCCTTGGCGATGAGATCAAGCGCGCCGCCACCCTGCCGGCGCTGCGCGTGAGTTCACGCGAAAAAGGCGATCTGATCATGCTGGGCATTGGCGGTTTCACGCCGCTGCCGGGATTCATGTCCCACGCCGACTGGAACGGCGTGTGCGACGACATGAAACTGGCCAATGGCCTGTTCTGGCCGATTCCCATCACGCTGTCGGCCACCACGGGGGAAGCCGATGCCATCGAGACCGGCAGCGAAATCGCCCTCACCGACCCGGACGACGGCAGCGTGCTGGCCACCATGCGCGTGACCGAGAAATACGTCATTGACAAGTTGCAAGAATGCTCAAAGGTCTTTCGTACCACCGACTGGGAACACCCGGGCGTCAGGTTGGTGATGCGCCAGGGCGATGTCAATCTGGCCGGCCCAGTCAAGGTGCTGTCCACTGGCGGCTTCCCAGAAAAATACGGCGAGCTGTTCAAGACGCCCAAACAAACGCGCGCCCTGTTCACCAAGCTCGGCTGGTCCAGAATCGCGGCGTTCCAGACCCGCAACCCGATGCATCGCTCGCACGAGTACCTGGCCAAGGTGGCCATCGAGACCTGCGACGGCGTGCTGATCCACTCGCTGCTGGGCAATCTCAAGCCGGGCGACATTCCGGCCGAGGTGCGTGCGCAGGCCATCGGCACCCTGGTTGACCAGTACTTCGTCCAGAACACCATCGTGCAGGCCGGCTACCCGCTGGACATGCGTTACGCCGGCCCGCGCGAGGCGCTGCTGCATGCCTTGTTCCGGCAGAACTACGGCTGTTCGCACCAGATCGTCGGGCGCGACCATGCCGGCGTGGGCAGCTACTACGGGCCGTTCGACGCGCACCACATCTTCGACAAGCTACCCCCCGATGCGCTTCAGACGCAGCCGCTCAAAATCGACGTGGCCTTCTGGTGCTACAAGTGCGGCGGCATGGCCTCGGGGCGAACCTGTCCGCACACCGATGCCGACCGGCTGCAGGTCTCGGGCACCCAGTTGCGCAAATCGCTGTCCGAGGGACTGGACGTTCCGCCCGAGTTCAGCCGGCCCGAAGTGCTCGCCATCCTGCGCAAGTACTACGCCAGTCTCGATGCCAAGTGAATCCCGTTAACCCCAAACCCTGAAAAGGAGATGAAAAATGCCAACCTATGTGAGAACCGATAAATGCGACGGATGCAAGGGTCAGGACAAGACCGCCTGCATGTACATCTGCCCGCACGATCTGATGGCGCTGGACAAGGACGGCTCGCAGACCGGCCACGCCATGAAGGCCTGGAACCAGGAGCCGGAACAGTGCTGGGAATGTTATTCCTGCGTCAAGATTTGTCCGCAAAACGCCATTGAGGTGCGCCACTACGCGGACATCGTGCCACTGGGTGGTTCGGTGCAACCCTTGCGCGGGTCGGACTCGATCATGTGGACCATCAAGTTCCGCAACGGCACGCTCAAACGCTTCAAGTTTCCGATTCGCACTACCGCCGAAGGCTCAATTGATCCCTACGGCGGCAAGCCGATGCCCAAGATGGCTGAACTCTCCACCCCTGGCGTGTACACCAAGGAAATGATGGTTGGCTACCGCGCCGGCCGGCCGGACGAACTGATCCGCCGCAAGTAGGCGACCACGTAACGTAATCGGAGTAAGTAACATGTCACAAGGTACTTTTGAAAATCCCACGATCATCCAGGAAGAACTGGACATCCTGTTGATCGGCGGCGGCATGGCCTGCTGCGGCGCCGCTTATGAAATGATGCGCTGGGCCGAGGCCGTCAAGGCTGAATCCGGCGTCGAACTCAAGATCAAGCTGGTCGACAAGGCCGCCATGGACCGCTCCGGCGCCGTGGCGCAAGGTCTGTCGGCGATCAATACCTACATCGGCCCCGATCTGGACCCGGCCGATTACGCCCGCATGGTCTCCAACGACCTGATGGGCATCACGCGCGACGACCTGACCTACGACATCGGCCGCAACGTGGACGACTCAGTGCACCTGTTCGAGGAGTGGGGCCTGCCGATCTGGAAGACCGATGCCGATGGCGTGCGCCACGACGGCGCCGAGTCGCTCAAGGAAGGGCTGCCGCTGCTGAAGGACGGCGGCAAGCCGGTACGCTCGGGCAAGTGGCAGATCATGATCAACGGCGAGTCCTACAAATGGATCGTCGCCGAAGCCGCCAAGAAGGCGCTTGGCTTGTCGCGCATTGAAGAGCGCATCTTCATCGTCAAGCTGATCAACGACAAGAACGACCCCTCGCGCATCGCTGGCGCGGTCGGCTTCTCGGTGCGCGACAACACCATCCACGTCTACAAGGCCAAGGCGGTGTTACTGGCCGCTGGCGGTTGCGTCAACCTGTTCCGCCCGCGCTCGGTCGGCGAAGGCGCAGGCCGTGCCTGGTACCCGGTATGGAACGCCGGCTCCACCTACGCCATGGCGGCCGAAGCCGGCGCCGAAATGACGATGATGGAAAACCGCTTTGTGCCGGCCCGCTTCAAGGACGGCTACGGCCCGGTCGGCGCCTGGTTCCTGCTGTTCAAGGCCAAGGCGACCAACGCCTATGGCGAGGATTACATGACCAAGAACAAGGAGATGCTCAACGACTACCCGCCCTATGGCCAGGCAGCCGTGCCCGCCTCCTGCCTGCGCAACCACCTGATGCTGCACGAGATGAAGGAAGGCCGCGGCCCGATCTACATGGACACCGTGACGGCCTTGGCCAAGCTGCGCGAGACCCTGTCGCCCAAGGAAGTCAAGCACCTCGAAGCCGAAGCCTGGGAGGATTTCCTGGACATGTGCATCGGCCAGTGCGGTATCTGGGTCGGCGAGAACATCGAACCGGAGAAGAAGAACTCTGAGTTGATGCCCACCGAGCCTTACCTGCTGGGCTCGCACTCCGGTTGCTGCGGCATCTGGGTCTCCGGCCCGACCGACCTGGGTGCACCCACGGCGGACGAAGGCGATTACGACGGCGTGCCGGCCCACCTGCCGCGCGGCTGGAACTGGGGCTACCGCTCGATGACCACGGTCAAGGGTTTGTTCACCGCCGGCGACGGCGTGGGTGCCTCCGGCCACAAGTTCTCGTCGGGCTCGCACACCGAGGGTCGCCTGGCGTCCAAGGCCATGCTTCAGTACGCGCTGGACAACAAGGACTGGAAGCCCGAACTCGACACCCCGGTGGAGCAACTGGCCGCCGAAATCTACCAGCCGGTGCGCACCTTCCTGCAGCACAAGGACTACAGCACGGCGATCGACATCAACCCACACTACATCACGCCCAAGATGCTGCAAATGCGCCTGCAGAAGATCATGGACGAGTATGTTGCCGGTACCTCCACCTACTACAACACCAACGAGAAAATGCTGGCGGTGGCGGAAGAGAAGCTGNNAACTTTGTCGATGAGGAAAACTGGCATTGCTTCGTGAACTCGATCTACGACAAGAACACCAAGCAGTGGACTTGCTTCAAACGCAAGCACGTGGACCTGGTGGACAAGTCGAAGCTGTTCAAGGCAGCAGCGCACTAGCCCGTCCAAGTCCGAAGCGCACTAGCCCGTCCAAGGCCGCGGCGCAGTAGCCCGTCATTGCGAGGCCCGAAGGGCCGTGGCAATCCATGGTGGAATACACAACACCGTGGATTGCTTCGCTTCGCTCGCAATGACCAATCACATCGAATCGACCCTGGCCCTGGTGCTCAAACAAAGGTAATCGCAATGACCGATGACAAGGCTCAACCCCCACCCCCGCCCGCCAACCCGGTGCTGCCGCAGACCTTTGATGACAGAAAGGTCATCCAGTTTCAGTGCCGCAAGGGCATCGCCTGTTGGAACGCCTGCTGCAGCAACATCGACATCTCGCTGACGCCCTATGACATCCTGCGTCTCAAGCGCCGCTTCGCAAGCAGCTCGGGCGAATTCCTCAAGCAATACACCGTCCCCTACGAGATGGAGCAGAGCAGCATTGCCGGCGTCAAGCTGCGACCGGTCACCCAGGGCACGGCCTGCCAGTTCATGCGGCCAGAGGGTTGCAGTGTGTACGAAGACCGCCCCACCGCGTGCCGCTACTACCCCGTCGCGCTGCTGTCGCTGCGCCGCCAGGACGAGTACACCGACCGCGCCTCCTACGCCCTGGTTGAGGAACCGCACTGCCTGGGCCACCAGGAGCCGCGCCGGATCAGTGTGGCCGACTATCGCAAGGAGCAGGGGCTGGACGAGTACGACGATCTGGCGCGCGGCTGGCGCCAGTTGATTCTGAAGAAAAAGTCGTCCGGCCCGAGCATCGGCAAACCCTCCAAGCGCAGCCTGGAGCTGTTCTTCATGGTCTGCTACGACATCGACCGCTTCAGCCAGTTCGTGGCCAGCGACGGCTTCAGCGACATCTACGACCTGCCCGCGCAAGAGTTGAAAGACATCCTGTGCGACGACAACGCACTGATGCAGTTTGGCTTTCGCTTTCTGCGCCAGGTGCTGTTCGGCGAGGAAACCATTGCGCTGCGCCAGGAAGCGGCGGATCAGCGCCGACTACGCCATCTGGAGCGTCGACAACGGCTTGAGACCGAGGCGGCGGCGCGGCGGGCGCTGGAACAGGACGAGATGTACCAGGACCCGGAGGCCTAGCAGGCCTTAAAGTTGGCGCCAGGGCAATCCACGCATGCGCCAGCCACCGAGTGTGCCGCGGTGGTGCTCGGGGTCCAACTCGCCCTCGAAGCCTTCGAGCACGTTGCGCACATTGGTAAAGCCATGCTGCTCCAGCGCCAGGCCCGCATCGACTGAGCGCTTGCCGCTGCGGCAGATCAAGATGATCGCCCGATCCTTGCGCCCGGCCATGCGCAGGGCCGAGTCGCTAAAGTGCGGGTTGACCTCGAAATCGGGCTCGGTGTTCCACTCGATGTTGACGGCATCCACCGGGTGGCCGACGTAGTAGAACTCGGCCTCGGTGCGGCAGTCGATCAACAGCGTATTCGGTTTGGCCTGAAGCTCATCAAAGGCTTGTTGCGGGGTGATATGGTCCATGCTTGACTCCTGATACTTTGCGGGGCAGACCTTTAGCTCTGTCCTCAACTGATTGTCGGATGTTGGCTGTCCACATTGTGCCGCCATGGTCTGGCGTAGTAAACAATAACTTTGTCATATCCATATAGCGCTGGCGGCGGACGTTCACGGGGTGCAGAGCTATCGTGCTGGACTCGCAGCAGGATGGGCGCACACGCCGCCGTTCGTGTCCCCCGCCCTGCGGGCTCCTCCTTGACCTCACTTTGGCGTGTACTCCCACCCTGCTGCTGCGAAGGACTTCTTTTCTCGCAGGCCAAAAAAAACCCCGCAACTTGGGGACAGGCTGCCTGGGTGTTCTGCGCAGGTCAAGGAGGAGGCCGAAGGCCGGGGGACACGGAGCAGAACATCCAGGCAGCCTGATCTCCGCGCCCGCCAATTGACGCAAGCCCTCTTTTGCACTCGATCCAGCCCCAAGCATTGATTGGCTACCCAACTGGGATTTCCTCAGCAAACACGTCCAGTAAGTGTCATTCGTCTTAAGGGCGGAAGGCTTGCCGGTGCCCTCAGGTGCAAGCCAAGTCGAATACGTTGAAGTCGCCGCATAGCGAGTCAATCCTCGCGGAGAGGCAGCGTCCAGCGAGACCCGGCAAACAATCACTTCTTCGAAGCAATCTCCTGCAACCTCGTCGGCTGAATCAAATGCCCATCCAAGCCGGCTTCCTTCACCGACCCACCGTACGCCACCGTCATCAACTGCGAGTAATACAGCACCGGCATGTTGAGCTTCGTACCCTGCTTGCGGTTGATCTCGGACTGGTAAACCTCGACGTTGGCCTGGCACAGCGGGCACGGCGTGACAATCATCTCGGCGCCGTGGTCGTAGGCTGACTCGACAATATCGCGGATCTGTTTTTGGCTCTTCTCTGGTTCGGAGAAGGCCAGCGCGCCACC
>CXWL01002826.1_pt1 | contig 21018 bp, 22 predicted proteins | sample 590931 | NCBI WGS metagenome assembly CXWL01 (sample SAMEA3498368, study PRJEB10139) | groundwater metagenome | biome: water well; material: biofilm material | place: Germany | collected 2015-04-27 | reverse complement strand
CAAAATCGTCGGCGAGATCATGGGTAACTACCATCCCCATGGCGACTCGGCGATCTACGACACTCTGGTGCGCATGGCGCAGGACTTCAACATGCGCTATCCGCTGGTGGACGGCCAGGGGAACTACGGGTCGATGGACGGCGATTCCGCCGCCGCCATGCGGTACACCGAAGCGCGCATGACGAAGCTGGCCGAAGAACTNNCCGAATCTGCTGATCAACGGGGCCGGCGGTATTGCAGTCGGCTACGCGACCAATATTCCCACGCATAATCTGGGCGAAGTTATCGACGGGCTGTTGCTCTTGATTGAGAACCCCGACGTGACCATCGCCCAACTGATGAAAAAAATCCCCGGCCCCGATTTCCCCACGGCGGGATTCATCTACGGGATGGGCGGGATCAAGGATGCGTACGAGACCGGCCGCGGCCTGCTGAAAGTGCGCGCCAAGGTCAACGTGGAGTCGGATGAGCGGACCGACCGTGAGCGGCTGATCGTCACCGAAGTGCCCTACCAGGTCAACAAGGCCAAGCTCATCGAGAAGATCGCTGAGCTGGTGCAGGATGAACGGATCAAGGGCATTGCCGACCTGCGGGATGAATCGTCGGACCGCGAAGGGGTCCGTGTCGTCATTGAGCTCAAGCGAGGCGAAATCCCGCTGATCGTCCTGAACAATTTGTTCAAGCACACGCAGCTGGAAACGACTTTCGGTGTGATCATGCTCGCGCTGGTCAACAACCGTCCGGAGGTCCTGAACCTCAAGCAGATCCTGTCGCACTTCCTCGATCACCGGCGCGAAGTGATCGTGCGCCGGACCGCGTTCGAACTGCGGAAGGCCGAGGAACGTGCGCATATCCTCGAAGGGCTGAAGATCGCTCTCGACAATCTGGACGCGGTGATCGCGCTCATCCGGCGTGCGCAGTCGCCTGACGAAGCCCGCGCGGGCTTAATGAGCCAGTTCGGCCTGAGCGAGATCCAGGCCTCCGCCATTCTGGAAATGCGGCTGCAGCGCCTCACGCAGTTGGAGCGCCAGAAGCTGATCGAAGAATACAAAGACGTGTTGAAGCAGATTGAATATCTGAAGTCCATTCTGGCGAGCCCGGCTCTGGTGCGGAAGATCATTCAGGACGAACTCGCGGAAATCCGCGAAGCCTATAAAGATGAGCGGCGGACACAGATCGTGAAAGAGGAAGCGGAGATCAATCTGGAAGATCTGATCGCCGAAGAGGAAGTCGTCGTCACCATTTCCCACACCGGCTATATCAAGCGGAACGCCGTCTCGCTCTACCGCGCCCAGCGACGGGGCGGCAAAGGCAAGATCGGGATGGGGATCAAAGATGAAGACTTCGTCGAGACGCTGTTCACGGCGTCGACGCACGATTCTCTGCTCTTCTTCACCGATGCCGGCAAAGTCTTCTGGCTCAAGGTCCACGAGATTCCTGAAGCCAGCCGCGGGGCGAAGGGCAAGGCGCTGGTGAATCTGCTGGCGTTGTCGAAAGATGAAAAAGTGACGGCGACCATGCCGGTGAAAGAATATCGCGACGATCGCTTTGTCGTCATGGCGACGAAGCAGGGTGTGATTAAGAAGACGGAACTGTCGGCCTACAGCAATCCGCGCCAGGGCGGCATCATCGCGCTCTCGCTGGATCAGGGCGATAAGCTCATCGCGGTGCATGTGACGGACGGGTCGCGGGAAATGCTGCTGGGTACGAAGCAGGGCATCACGATCCGCTTTAAAGAGGACGATGTCCGGTCGATGGGCCGGACCGCCCATGGGGTCAAGGGGATCACGCTGGAAGCCGGCGATGAAGTGATCGGTATGGAAACAATTACCCCTGATTCGACCACGGCGATTTTGACCGTCACCGAAGGCGGCTATGGGAAACGGACGCCGGTGAATGATTACCGCGTCCAGGGCCGCGGCGGCAAAGGCATCATCAGCGTCAAGACAACGGAGCGGAACGGCCTGGCAGTCGGCTTCCTGCAAGTGCGCGAAGGCGACGAAATCATGTTGATGGCGGCGAAGGGCAAGTTGCTGCGCTGCAAAGTCGACGATATTCGTGAAGTCGGCCGGAATACTCAGGGCGTGCGGGTGCTCGACCTGGACGGCGACGATGATCGTGTCGTAGGCGTTGCGCGATTAGCCGAAGTGGTTGAGGCGATCCCCGAAGACCAGCCGGAGGCCTAACCCGGCGGGCCTGTCTCGCCGCACAAGACGTTCATGCACGAGCAGGCACCTTCCTCAACCTCCCCTACCGGTCCCAAGGCCAAGAAGCCGTTGGACACGGTCGTCAAGCTGGCGCTCACGGTCTTCATCGGGTCGTTCGCGCTCATTTGGGGCGGGATGTATCTCAGCCGCCCGGACCGCTCGATTCCTCCCTATAGCGTCGGGTCGCAAAACGGCCAGCTTGTTGCGACGCACGTGCCTCCGGGAACCACGGATCATCAGATCGAGACCCTGCTGAACCGGTTTCGCAAGGTCGGGCACCAGACGCACGATTTCGGCCCCATGAAGATCCGGCCCACAACGCCGGACGATACCGGCAGCCGGTATCGACGCATGCTCATTTATGTATTCGATGACGACGGGTGGACTGATCCAGAGGTGCTGGCGAAATATGTGGCCGGGGACGTGACGGTCGCCAAAGAGTTCGAGAAGTCCGTTCGGGGATATTACCTGCTGCAGGATCAGGAGGAGGAAGGCGGGGTCGGCCCTCTGCCCAAGGCGGGCGAGCTATCGGCTGCAACGCGGGTGCTGTTCAAGGGACGCGTGACGGATCCTCTTCCGGCGGAAGCGGAGTCTGAGAAGGATAATTCGATATCACCTCTCTAAAGCGTTGGCGGATACCCGGGTCCTGAATGGCCGAGGCATGTGCTGCGAACTCGGCCAACTCTTTGTCAGAGGCAGCAGTTTTCTGAGGGGCGGGAGTCGTCGGAGAAGGTTCCGCTTCCCGCGACGGAATCTCGCCCACACGCAGGACGATGTCCGTCAGCAGTTCCGATCCGGCTTCGGCGTTCAGTTTAGCCAGAAGCGCCGGTTTGAGAAACGTCAGCTGCTGGAGCCAGACGGAGTTTTCGACGAGCAGATACAGTTTGTGAAAGCGGATCTGGACGGGCCAGGTGTGCGAGCCGATCGGTTCTCCGACGAGGGCAGGCCATTGCTGCTGGATCCGTACCTCGACGAGCCTGGTTTCTAAACCAAGTTGTTTGGCCACGCTGGAGAGGATCGTACTGAAGGAGACGAGCGGACCAGAGGTAGCCATAAGCCATCTTAGGCTTGGAGCGTGAAGAGGGTCAAGGCGTCGGCCCGGCAAGAGCGATATGTCGAAAGATAAAGAAGATCAATATAAAGCCGTTGTCACGAACCGGAAGGCCTATCACGATTACTTCATCGAAGAGAAGTTCGAAGCCGGGATTGTGCTATCGGGCACCGAAGTCAAATCTCTCCGGGACGGACGCGTGAATCTGCTGGACAGCTATGCGTCGGTACGTGACGGAGAGGTCTTTCTGCACCATTGCCATATCAGCCCCTATAGTCACGGCAATATGATGAATCACGATCCGCTGCGGGTGCGGAAACTGCTTTTGCACAAGAAAGAGATCAACAAGCTGCTCGGCAAGACGCAACAGAAAGGGTTGACGCTTATTCCCCTCCGCTTGTACTTCAACGAGCGCGGTCGTGCGAAGGTCGAACTCGGGTTGGCAAAAGGGAAGAAGCTCTACGACAGGCGGGAAACCATCAAGACTCGCGAAGCCGGACGCGAGGTCGAACGGGCCATCAAAGACAGAAAATAGAACCGCGAATCCTGTTTCATCCTTTTGCTGTCGCGCAAGCCCCAAGTCCCTCTCCCCAGGTCATCACTTTATACGTATTGGAATGTATGGGAGTTCTGAGTCTCATCGACCGGCGCGTTTTTGCCACTTGACATTAGTTCTAGTTAGAACTATATTCCACTCCTGACAGATCAGCAAATTCACCATGGGGGTGTCATATGAAAGCGTTCTTTCAAACGGATGACGGATGGACCGGGGTGATCTTGCGGTTGACGCTGGGGCTTGTGATGCTTCCGCACGGAGCGCAGAAACTGCTCGGTTGGTTCGGCGGATTCGGGTTCGACGGCACGATGGGGTTTTTCACCCAGAAGCTGGGCTTGCCCTGGATCATCGCCTTCCTGGTCATCATCGGAGAGTTTTTCGGGAGCCTTGGGCTGTTGAGTGGATTCCTGACGAGGTTCAGCGCCGGGTCTCTCATCGTGATCATGCTCGGGGCCATCACGATGGCCCATCTTCCCCACGGGTTTTTCATGAACTGGTTCGGGCAGCAACAGGGTGAAGGATACGAGTATCATCTGTTAGTGATCGGAATTGCGGCGGCGCTGCTGGTCACAGGGAGCGGCAAATGGTCGGCTGATCGTCTGATCGCCGAACGGATCGGCCACTAATTCGAAGGAGGGGTGACATGTTTGTAGTCTTGGGGGCGACAGGGAATACCGGATCAGTGGTGGCGGATACCTTGCTTCACCGCAAGCAACCGGTTCGTGTCGTTGTTCGATCAGCTGACAAGGGTGCCGCATGGAAAGCGAAGGGGGCGGAAGTGGCCGTGGCGTCGCTGGAGGATGTCCCCGCAATGACCAAAGCCCTGACGGGCGCGAACGGCGTCTATCTGCTGGTCCCGCCGAACTATGGCGCGACGGCCTGGCTGGCTGAGCAACGGCAACGCATGGATCAGGCCGCACAAGCGGTAAAGGCCAGCGGGATTCCGCATGTCGTCTTCCTATCGTCGATCGGCAGCCATATTGCGGAAGACACGGGGCCGATCCGGGCCGTTCGTTACGGGGAACAGGTGTTGGGCGCGGTCGCGAATCACCTCACCATCCTGCGTCCCTGCTATTTCATGGAGAACTGGGCGACGGGAATCGGCATGGCGAAGAGCCACGGTCTGCTGCCGACCTTCATCGCGCCGACGGCGAAGGTGCCGATGATCTCAACCAGGGATATCGGCCGCACGGGAGCCGAACGTTTGATGGCAGGCGGCAGGGGCAAGCAGGTTGTGGAACTCGCGGGGCCCGAGGAGTACAGCCCTGAAGAGGCAGCTGCGGCTCTGGGCGAGATTCTTAGGAGATCGGTGTCGACGCAACACGCGCCGCTCAGCGCGGTGGTGCCGACATTCACGTCGTTCGGCTTCTCTCAGGAAGCGGCCACCTTATTCGAAGAGATGTATACGGCATTCGCCAAGGGCGCGATCGGGTATGAACAGCCTGAGCAGCTTGTGCGGGGCACGGTGACACTTGCCGAGGCATTACGAGGGATGGCGTAAGACAAAGAAGGAGGGCATCATGGCCACAGACACAACAATCGTCAAACCTGTACTCGGTGTCTATCAGCCTGGATCTGCACACATGGTCGGCGATGGATTTCCTGTGAGGAATCTTTTTCCGAGTAATGATCTCGATCGAGCGGTCGATCCGTTTCTCATGCTCGACTATGCGGGGCCGCAGTACTTCCCGCCGACGGACCATCCTCGCGGTGTCGGAGAGCATCCGCATCGCGGGTTTGAAACGGTCACGATCGTGTATGAAGGCGTGCTGGCGCATCGCGATTCGACCGGCAGCGGCGGCGTCATTGGCCCCGGCGATGTGCAATGGATGACGGCGGCATCCGGGATCGTCCACGAGGAGTTTCACGAGAAGGCATTTGCGAAGAAGGGCGGCACGCTCCACGCCATCCAGCTCTGGGTGAACCTGCCGCGCGCGTCTAAAATGTCGGCGCCGGGCTACCAGACGATTCTGAGCGCGGATATTCCGGCCGTTGATCTGGATGGTCGCGGCACATTGAGAGTGATCGCCGGATCGTATCTCGGGCAGAAGGGCCCGGCGCGCACGTTTTCGACGATTCAATTGTATGACATTCAATTGAAAGCGGGAGGCCGTGCAGTATTGACAGTGCCTGAGGGGAACAACAGCTCGATCTTCGTGCTGCAGGGCCATGCGTCGGTGAACGGGTCACGCGAAGCCGGCGAGGCGGAACTTATCGTCCTTGAGCGGACCGGTTCGCAGATCGCCATCGATGCGCGGGCGGACAGCCGGCTGTTGATTATGAGCGGTACCCCGATCGATGAACCGATCGCCCGCTATGGTCCCTTCGTGATGAATACGAAGGCTGAATTGATTCAGGCCGTGCAGGATTATCAGGCCGGCAAGATGGGACATTTGTCATGACGGATCGCGGGCTCCGTGTGGAGGTTTATTCGGACGTCGTCTGTCCCTGGTGCTATGTCGGGAAGCGGCGGTTCGAGCGAGCGCTGAGGTCACTCGGCGGAGACGTGCGAGTGATCTGGCGGCCGTTTCAGCTGAATCCCACGATGCCGCAGGACGGGATGGATCGAACGGCCTATCTCGAAGCCAAGTTCGGGAGCCTGGATGCGTTCCGGCAACTGGAGGAGCATGTGCTGGCCGCCGGGGCGTCGGAGCGGATAACCTTTGCCTTCGAGAAGATCGCGCGCACGCCGAATTCGTTTGCCGCGCACCGGCTGATCTGGCTGGGCGAACGGGAAGGTTGCCAGGATGCGGTGGTCGATGCGCTCTTTCGCGGTTATTTCGAGGAGGGAGCGGATATCGGATCGATCGCCACGCTTGTACAGCTCTCCGCGCACGCCGGATTACACAGGGAGATCGTGGAACGGTTTCTCCAGAGCGACGAAAGCACGGCGGAGGTCAAGGCGGAAGAATCAGCCGGTCACAAACTCGGCATTCGCGGCGTCCCTTATTTCATCGTGAATGGGACGTATGCAATCTCGGGAGCGCAACCGGTGGACACGTTTGTGTCGGCTTTGAAGCGGGTGGCGGCGGACCGTGCTGAACGAAAGGCAGGTGTGTGATGGCTGTTCAGGTCTATGGCTGCAATCACGTGGTCATCGAAGTCACGGATGCCAAGAAGGCGGTGAAGTTTTATTCGGATGTATTCGGCTTGAAGATGTTGCGTGGGGGCGAGGGAGCCGCCTGGTGCAAGTTGGGCGAACATCAGTTTATGGCGATCTTTGAGGTTGAGACCTTGCAGCCGGATCGCGTGAAGCACTTCGGGCTGATGGTCCGCGACGCCAAACAGATCAAGGAAGTGCGACAGAAGCTGACGAAGAAGTACAAGCTGAAGCTGCATCCGGATTTCCGCTGCGACTTTCGCGATTCCTGGGGCAATCGCATTCAAGTCGGCGATCTGAGCGACGAGTCGCTCGTCTGGCTCCTCCCTTACCAGGAGGTCCAGAAGGCCGGCATCACGTTCGGGAGGTGAACCCATGAAAGCGCGCTATCTCGGCCACGTCGTGTTCTATGTGAAAGATCTGCAACGGTCGCTCGCCTTCTATCGGGATCTGTTGGGCTTCAAGGAGGTCGGGCGGATCTTCAACGGCGCGGCAGCGGCACTCACCTCAGGCCGCACCCATCACGAGTTGCTGCTGATCCAGGTGGGCGATGCGCCGGGGCCTCCGCAAGGCCGGCGGCGCGGGCTCTATCACATCGGTATCAAGGTCGGCGACAGCCTTGATGAGCTGCGCGCCGCGAAGCGGGAACTGGAACAAGCCGGTGTGACGATCGACGGCATGAGTGATCACACGGTGAGTCAGAGCCTCTATCTGCATGATCCCGATGGCAATGAAGTTGAAGTGTACGTCGATGCGGATGAGTCGGTATGGAGGAACGATCCGGCGGCGGTCGTGTCGCCGATCAAGCCGCTGTATTTATAATCTCACAAGGAGGGACAACGCATGGAAAAGCCGGTCATCGCAGCCAAGCAACCCGCGGTCTTGTCGTTGGAGCCGGGCACCTATTATTGGTGCCGCTGCGGACGCTCGAAGAGCCAGCCGTTTTGCGACGGGTCCCATAAGGGCACGGAGTTCACGCCCATGGAGTTTACGACGACCGAGAAGAAGCAGGTCGCGCTATGTCAGTGCAAGCAGACGAAGAACCCGCCGTTCTGCGACGGATCGCATAAAGGTCTCTGATGCCGTTGGGCCGGCTTCTATTCAGGTTGCCGTTTCCAGCGATTGTGCAGCCAAAGCCAGCTTTCGGGATGGCGACGGATGACCTGTTCGAATTGCGTGGTCATCACCTGAGTGTAGATCTGGATCCGTGCAGCGGGATCTTCGACCGGTGGAAAGACCACGGGTTCGAACACGAGGCGGAAGCGTTCCCCGTTTCGGACGAGATAGGCAAACATGACGGGCGCGCCGGTGCGGATGTGTAACAGTGCCGGCAGTGTCGTTGAGGATGCCGGGCGGCCGAAGAACTCGACAAACACGCCGCCGCTCGACAGGCTCTGGTCGATCATCATGCCGATAATGCCCTTGTTCCGGAGACATTTGAGCGATGCTTTCACGGCGTCTTTGGGGAGGATGATCTTCAGCCCGCTGGCGGTCCGCTTCTCATAGACCCAGCGATCGACCCTCGGGTTGCGGACAGGCCTAGCGATCACCGTCATGTTGCCGTAGACGCGTTGCACGAGCGCGCCGGTCAGTTCCCAGTTAGTGAAATGCGCGGTCAGGCCGACGATGCCTTTGCCCTCTTTGAGGGCCGCGTCGACGTGCTCACGCCCTTCGACTTCCACCAGGCGGTCGATCGACCCGTCGGTGAAGTCGGAGACGCGGGCGAATTCGACGGCGAGCCGGCCGAGGTTGCGCCAGACCTCGTGTGCAATATGCACGCGCTCGGCTTCGGATTTTTCCGGAAACGCCAGAGCCAGATTACGCAGCACGAGGTCACGCCGTTTGGTGATCACGTGCGAGACGATCAGACTGAGCTGTTCCCCTAGTCCGATGGCCCATGAGCGTGGCAGGACATGAAAGAGCAGCTCGGCGAAACGCACAAGGCTATACTCAAAAGCTTTTTTCATCGTACAAAAGTACCTACTCCTTGCGCATTGGCCGGTGAGCGGGTTGATTGCCCGGAGGCCAAGAATAGGTGAGTCGACGGGCTTCCGCAATCGTAAAGATCGTGGGACGGCATGCGGCACTGAGGTGGTAGAGAAACAGTAAAGGGAACAGGTACACTGACCCGCAACGGCATAATAGGCAGGGAATTCTCAATATGAAACCTTCATCTCCACAATCCATATTTGCCATACTGACACTGTTCTCACTGGGGAGCATGAGCGTGGGCTGTAAGCAGGACGCCGGTTCAGCGCCGGCGCCGCCGGTGGCCCAGGTCGAGGTCATCGCGGTCACGACACAAACGATTCCCGACGAGCCGGAATTTATCGGACAGGCGGAAGCCTCTCGTCCGGTCGAGATCCGTTCCCAGGTCACCGGCTTACTCAAGGCGGTGCTCTATCCGGAAGGACGGGACGTCAAGAAAGGCGACCGGCTGTATCAGATCGATCCGGTGCCGTTCCAGGCTGCCGCCGCCAGTGCGAAGGCTAAGATCGCCCAGGCGGAAGCCAAGCTGGTGCAGGCCAAGCAGGATCTGGAACGGGTGAAGCCGTTGCTTGCCGAACAGGCCGTGAGCCAGAAAGATGTCGATGATGCCGTGGCGCAGGAACTCTCGGCGAAAGCCGCTCTCCAGGGCGCTAAGGCGGATCTGATTAAGTCCCAATTCGATTTGGACAACACGCTCATTACGGCGCCGATCAGCGGTTTGATCGAACGGAGCCGCTACTACGAGGGACGGCTTGTGTCGGCGCAAACCGATTTGCTGACGGTGGTCCATCGCGTCGATCCGATGTTCGTCGTGGTCAATGTTCCGGAGAGCTTTATCTTGAAGCGCCGGCGCGACATCGAGTCGAAGAAAATTCACCATCCGGGCGTCTATCAATTGCGTGGCCGGCTCACGATGATGGATGACACGGCCTATCCTCATGAGGGTGTGCTGGATCTGCTTGAGCCGGGGTTGCGAACCGAGACCGGCTCACGCCAGACCCGCATCACGTTTCCTAATCCTGATCGATCTTTGCTGCCGGGCCAGTTCGTGAAAGTGCGTTTTACGGGAGATACCAAGACGGATGCGATCTTGATCCCGCAGCGCGCGGTACTGCAGGGTCCGCAAGGGCCCTTCGTGTACGTGGTGGGCCAGGACGAGAAGGTGCAGATCCGTGATGTGGTTGCCTCCACATGGAAGGGAGACCAGTGGATGATCGACGGCGGGCTGAAAGCCGGAGATCGGGTTGTGGTCAACGGCCTGATGACCATTAGTCCCGGTGCGCCCGTGAAGGCGGTCCCGTGGAAATCGACGGCGGTGCCGGCGGCGGATCCCGTTCCCCCCACTCCCCAACAAGGATAAATTGTGACATCGCACGTCTTTATCGACCGGCCGATCCTCGCGTCGGTGGTCTCCATCATCATTGTCGTCATGGGGCTTCTCGCCCTGCAGTTTCTGCCGGTCGCGCAGTTTCCTGAAATCACGCCGCCGGTCGTGCAAATCGATGCCGATTACCCCGGCGCCAGCGCCGAAGTGGCGGCCGAATCCGTGGCCCGTCCGATCGAGGTCACCCTCCCCGGCATCGACAATCTGCTCTATTTCGAGTCGACCAGCAGCAATGACGGCCATGTGACCATCAAGCTGACGTTCGAAATCGGGACGGACCCGGACATCGCCCAGGTTCAAACGCAAAACCGTCAAAAACTGGCGGAGCCGCAGCTGCCGACGGAAGTCATCCGCCAGGGGGTGTCCGTCAAGAAGATGTCTCCCGACCTCGTGGCGGTCATTGTGCTGAAGTCCACGGACCCCCGCCACGACGCCGTCTTTCTTTCGAACTACGCGACCCTGCGGGTCGTGGATGATCTCAAGCGGGTCACAGGCGTGGGCGACGCGCTGGTCTTCGGTCAGCAGAACTACAGTATGCGGATCATTCTCAATCCGCCGCAGATGGCGAAGCTGGGCTTGATCCCGAGCGACATCGCCGCGATCATCCGCGAACAGAATCGCGATTATCCTGCCGGGACCATCGGGCGGGAACCGGCGCCAAAGGGCACCGAGCTGACGATCCCGATCATCACGAAGGGCCGGCTGACCGATGTGAAGGATTTCGAGGAACTGATCGTGCGGGCCCTGCCGGACGGTTCTACGGTGCGGCTCAAGGATGTCGCTCGCATCGAGCTGGGTGCCCAATCCTATTCGCTGGAGGGCCGCTGGAACAGCACCCCCACGACGTTCATTCTCACCTTTCTATCGCCGGGGGCCAACGCGCTCGATACGATCCGTCGCGCCCGCGCGCAGATGGACGAGCTGGCCAAGAATTTCCCGCCCGGCGTGTCCTACGACATCCCCTATGACACGACGCGGTTTATCGAAGTCTCGATCAAGGAAGTGGTGAAGACGCTGGCGGAAGCCATGGTCCTCGTGGTGCTTGTCGTGTATGTGTTTCTCCAGAGCTGGCGCGCCACGATCATTCCGACCGTCGCCGTGCCGGTGTCGCTGATCGGCACTTTTATCGGGCTCTATGCGTTGGGTTTCTCCATCAATACCATTACGCTCTTCGGAATGGTCCTGGCCATCGGGATCGTGGTCGACGATGCGATCGTCGTCGTCGAAAACGTCGAACGCCACATGCGCGAAGATCGTGTCTCGGCCAAGATCGCCGCCAAGCGGGCGATGAGTGAAGTGACCTCTCCGATCATTGCGATCGTGCTGGTGCTGGTCTCGGTCTTTGTGCCGGTCGGGTTTGTCGGCGGGATCACCGGCGCGCTCTATAAACAATTCGCCGCGACGATCGCCATTTCGGTGACCGTCTCCGGGTTTGTGGCGCTGACGTTGAGCCCGGCCTTGTGCGCGATGGTGCTCCTCCCGCAGCATGAGGCGCGCGGCGGATTCTGGGCCTTCTTCGATCGAAACTTCGGGCGCACGCAGCGCGGATTTTCCCGTGTGGTCGGCTCGTTCCTGGCGAGGCCGGTTCTCGTCATGCTGCTCTTCGGCGTGCTGCTGGCCGTGTCGACGGGGCTGTTCAAGGCCTTGCCGAAAAGCTTTCTGCCGGAAGAGGACCAGGGCTATTTCATCGTCGTGGCGCAATTGCCTGACGGCGCGTCGAAGCAGCGGACCGATGCGGTGCTCGAACGGATCGAACGCTACTTCCAGGCGAATCCGGCGGTCCACTCAACCGACGCTCTGTCCGGCCAGAACTTTGTCTTCGGCACGCGCGGGCCGAATGCGGCGACGATGTTTGTCCCGCTCGTGTTGTGGGATGAGCGCCCAGAACCGCAGAATCATGCCAAAGCGCTGGTCGGTGCGGCCTATGCGGAATTCGCGAAAATCCCTGAGGCGCTGATCCTGGCCTTCAATGCGCCGGCGATCCGGGGCGTGGGGGCGGTCGGGGGATTCTCCGCGCAACTGCAGGATCCCGGCAGCGGGGACTTTAAGAAGTTCGCCTCGGTGGCCCAGCAGTTCGTCGAGCGGGCTCAGAAAGAGCCGGCGATCGGCCGGGTCGGGACGAATTTCCGTGTCTCCTCTCCCCGGCTGTATGTGAACGTGAACCGGGAACGGGCGAAGGCCTTGGGGATTCCGATCTCCGACATCTTTGATACCTTGCAGGCCTACTTCGGGAACTTCTATATCAACGACTTTGTGAAATTCGGCCGTGTGTACCATGTCCAGACCGAAGCGGAAGCGGAATATCGGGCCACCCCCCAGGATTTGTCGAAGATCTATGTGCGCGCACAAACTCCGCAGGGTACGAACATGATCACGCTCGATACGGTCGTGTCGACGGAGTATCAGAGCGGGCCGGATCCGGTGAATCACTTCAACGGTTACAATACGGCGCTGGTGCTGGGTGCGGCGGCGCCGGGCTTCAGCTCGGGGCAGGCGCTCGAAGCGCTGGATCGGGTCGGGAAAGAGATCCTGGTGCCGCAGGGATACTCGATCGACTACAGCAATATTTCGTTTCAGGAACGTCGGGTCGGCGGCCAGTCCGGCGTCGTCTTCGCCGTCGGGCTCTTGATGGTGTTCCTGGTTTTGGCCGCCCAGTTCGAGAGCTGGGTCGTTCCCTTTGCCGTGATTCTGGCCGTGCCTTTTGCGATCTTCGGGGCGCTCACCGCCGTCTTCCTGCGGGGGTTTGAAAACGACATCTATTTCCAGATCGGGCTGGTGACGTTGATCGGTCTCTCGGCGAAGAACGCGATTCTGATCGTCGAGTTCGCCAACACGCGCTATGAGGCGGGACGCCCGTTGATCGAGGCGGCGATGGAAGCGGCGAAGCTCCGGTTCCGTCCCATTATCATGACCTCGATGGCGTTTATCTTCGGGATGGTTCCGCTGGTGGTGGCGCGCGGGGCCGGTGCGTCGAGCCGTCAGTCGATCGGAACGGGCGTCATGGGCGGCATGCTTGCGGCGACGTTCCTGGCGATCTTTTTCGTGCCGCTTTTTTATGTCGTGACCCGTCGTTTGACCCAGCGCCGGGCATCCAAAGAAGCGGTTCTTGAACAGCCCCCTGTGTCTCCTTTATCGGAGGATGAGTCCTATCATGCGTAAGCCACTGGCTCTCGGCCTCTCGTTGCTGTTCGCGTCATGCGCGGTGGGGCCGGATTATGAGCGACCTAAGACGGATGCGGGCGAGGTTTTTCGGATGGCGGATGCTCCGGCTGACGCGCCGTCGCTGGCGAACCTGCCCTGGTGGGAGCTGCTGAAAGACGACCAGCTGCAGGCGCTGATCAAGATAGCGCTGGTTGAAAATAAGGACCTGCAAAAAGCCGTGGCCACCGTCGAAGAATTTCAAGCTCGCGCGCTGACGGCCAGGTCCGATTGGCTGCCGGGCATCACGGCGTCAGGCAATGCGCCGAACCTCGGCCGCAAGACGATCTTTCTCTTTCCCGGATTCGCCAATCCGTTCAACTACTATCTCCAGGGCAATCTCTCCTGGGAACTCGACATCTGGGGGCGCATCCGGCGATCGAATGAAGCGGCCCGCGCGGATCTGCTGTCGAAAGAGGAGAACCGGCGCGCGGTGGTCCTGCAGCTGGTGAGCGGCGTGGCCGAGAGCTACTTCAACCTGCTGCAGTTCGACGATCAGCTCGATATTGCCAAGCGGACTTTGCATTCCTGGGAAGAATCGGTGCGTATCGCCCAGGCCCGGCTCAAGCAGGGAATGACCTCCCGATTGGACACCGATCAATTTGAAGCGGAGCGGGCCAACGCGGCGGCGCGGGCGGCGGAACTTGAACGGCAGATGGTGCAGGCGGAAAATCAATTGAGTGTGCTGCTCGGCCGGAAGCCGTTTGCGATTCCACGCGGCCGGGTGCTGAACGACCAGATGGTGCCGCCGGCGGTGCCTGCCGGACTCCCGTCCGATCTGTTGCAGCGACGGCCCGATTTGCTGGAGGCGGAACAGCAATTGGCCGCTGCCACCGCCCGTATCGGCGCGGCGAAGGCTGAACGATTTCCCAAAATCTCTCTGACGGGACTGCTTGGCGCAGCGAGTCCCCAACTCTCGAAACTCTTTACCGATCCGGCCTCCTTCGGGGTCGGAGGAATGGGGTTTGCCGCGCCGCTGTTGAGCGGGCCGGTGCTCGGGTTTCAGCAGGAAGCGATCGAGGCGCAGGCGAAGCAGGCGTTGGCCCAGTACGAGAAGACGGTGCTCACGGCCTTTCGTGAAGTGGAGGATTCCCTCGTCGCGGTCCGCACGGCACGGGTGCAGAGTGAGGCGCAGATGCAGCAGGTGGCGGCGCTGCAGTCGGCGCTGAAGCTGGCGGAGCTGCGTTATAAAGGCGGCCTGGCCAATTATCTCGATGTGCTGGTGGCCCGGAGAAATCTGTTCGAAGCCGAGCTGTCCTTGACCGGAACGCGCCGGTTGCATGTCGTGTCAGTTGTTCAGTTGTATAAGGCGTTGGGCGGCGGATGGTCACCTGAGATGGACCGGAAGACGGAACCTCGCAAAGGATAGCGTGATGGACAAACCGGCGGAAACGCAATTTCCTCTTCATGATCTTCTGAAACGGCGCTGGAGTCCGCGCGCGTTCTCGGAGCAATCGGTGGGGCCTGATAGGCTGCTCACGCTCCTTGAAGCAGCCCGCTGGGCGCCGTCGTCCAGCAATGAGCAGCCTTGGCGCTTCGTCGTGGCGACTAAGCAAGAACCAGCGGACTATGACCGGCTTCTGGCCTGTCTGTTGGAAGGCAACCGCAAGTGGGCCTCTCGCGCGCCGGTGCTGATGCTGTCGGTAGTGCGCATGGATTTCGAGGACGACAGCCGACCCAATCGCCACGCCTTCCACGATGTGGGGTTGGCGACGGAGAATCTTCTGTTGCAGGCGACCGCGCTCGGGCTCGTTGCGCATCCCATGGCGGGTTTCGACATCGAGAAGGCGCGGGCCGACCTCAAGATTCCGTCCGGCTACGAGCCGGTCGCCATGATTGCGGTGGGCTACCCCGGCGAGCTGAGTGTGCTGCCGGACTATCTGCAACAGCGCGAACTGAAACCGAGAGAACGGAAGCCGCTGACCGAGATCGCCTTTTCAGGACAGTGGGGCCATTCCCTTCCGTCCCCGTTGGTGTGAGAGAACGAGTCGATGACTTCCCTGAATGGAAAGGTGGCGATCGTCACCGGCGCGTCGAGCGGAATCGGTCAGGCGATCGCAGAGCGGCTGGCGGCGGATGGGGCCATCGTCGTGGTGAACTATCTCCGGAGCGAGAGCAAGGCTCGCGCGGTGGTCGAGGGCATTCAGGGCAAGGGCGGGAAAGCGGTCGCGGTGCAAGCCGATATGAGCGCGGCGACTGATGCCAGGCGGTTAGTCGTGGATACGGTGGCTCAGTTTGGTCGCTTGGACATTCTCGTCAACAACGCCGGGAAGTTTGTGCCGAAATCCTTCCTCGATACCACCGAAGCGGACTTCGATGCGCAGATGGCCTTGCATGCGAAGGGCCCCTACTTTGCGATGCAGGAAGCGGCGAAGGTGATGCGCGATCAGGGGCGTATCGTGAACATTTCCAGTGCCGGGACGAAGCTGCACTACTACGGGGCTACGGCCTATCTCGGAAGTCGAGGCGCACTCGAACAATTCACGCAGGGAATCGCGCAGGAACTGGCGCCGCGCGGAATCACCGTTAACACGGTGGCACCCGGTTTCACCGATACGGGGATTTTGACCGAGCCGTACCGGCAGATGGGGATTCAGTTGTCGCCGTTCAAGCGATTGGGCCGGCCGGAAGACATTGCCGAGGTCGTCGCGTTTCTCGTCAGTGAGCAGGCTCGGTGGGTGACGGGGCAAACGATCCAGGCAGGTGGTGGCATTGTAATGTAGGAGGTGCGTGATGGCGGATAAGAAAATTATCGCAGTGGTCGGTGCAACCGGTGCACAGGGTGGCGGGCTTGTGCGGGCGATCGTGAACGATCCGGGCAGCGGATTTGTCGCCCGCGCCATTACGCGCGATGTCAATTCGGAGAAGGCCAGGACGCTGGCCAAACTCGGCGCGGAAGTGGTGACGGCGAATCTCGACGATGCGGAGAGCCTGGCGCGCGCCTTTGCCGGCGCCTATGGCGTGTTCTGCCTGACGAATTTCTGGGAGCATTTCTCGCCGGAAAAGGAGTATGCGCAGGTGAAGGCGCAGGCGGCAGCGGCCAAGAAGGCGGGTGTGCAACATGCCGTCTGGTCGACGCTGGAGGACACCCGCAAGTGGGTACCGCTGACGGACAACCGTATGCCCACGCTGATGGGCAAGTATAAAGTCCCGCATTTCGATGCGAAGGGGGAAGCCGATCAGGAGTTTACGAAGCTCGGCGTGCCGACCACGTTTCTCCTCACGTCGTTCTATTGGGACAATATGATTTCGTTCGGGATGGGCCCGAAAAAAGGACTGGACGGCACGCTGGCCTTTACGCTTCCCATGGGCGATAAGAAGTTGCCGTGTATTGCAGCAGAAGATATCGGCAAGTGCGCGCTTGGAATCTTCAAGCAGGGCCGTGAGTATATCGGCAAGACGGTGGCGATTGCCGGCGAGCACTTGACCGGAACCGAGATGGCGGCCGCTATGACCAAAGCCTTCGGTCAGCCGGTGCGGTACCATGCGGTGACCCCTGAGCAGTATCGGGGGTTCGGGTTTCCCGGCGCCGATGATCTGGGTAATATGTTTCAGTTCAAGCACGATTTTAACGAGGCGTTCTGTGGTCCGCGAAACCCGTCCATCGCGCGCAGCCTCAATCCCGCCCTCCTGACATTTGAGGCGTGGCTCGCACAGAACAAGAACCGCATTCCCCTGGCCTAACGACAATCAAACAAAGGAGTGAGCATGGCACGGCAGAATGTTTCCACCGGCGGTCCCTGGGAAGCCACGATCGGGTATTCACGCGCCGTGCGCGTCGGTGCCCATGTGCAGGTGTCGGGGACGACGGCGATGACGCCCGGCGGCCTGGTGGGTAAGGGCGATCCCTATGCGCAGACGATTCAGACGTTCAAGACGATCGAGGCGGCGTTGCGGCAAGCCGGCGTCTCGCTGGCCGATGTAGTGCGGACCAGAATTTATATGGCCAACATCGATCAATGGCAGGAAGTCGGCCGGGCGCACGGAGAAGTCTTTGGCAATATCCGGCCCGCGACGACGATGGTGGAAGTGAAACGATTGATCGATCCGGACATGTTGGTCGAGATCGAAGCGGATGCGATCGCGCCGCATAGCTAGCAGGTGCAGTCGACGAGCGCGCATTGTCTATGCAAGGGTCAGCCTCAGCCATCCGTCATCTCTCCTGCGTGGATCCGGTGATGCGCCGGTTGATCCGCGACGTGGGGCCATTCGCCCTGATTCCACGAGGTCGGCGCACCCCGTTTGAGTCACTGGCCCGGGCGATCGCGTTTCAACAACTTCATGAAAAAGCCGCTGAAAGTATTTTGAAGCGGTTCATTGCGCTCTTTCCCGGCCGACGGTTTCCCCGCCCTGCCGAACTGCTCACGGCCCATGCCGATGCCATTCGCGGTGCAGGCTTTTCAGGCGCGAAGGTTCTGGCACTGCGCGATCTAGCGGCCAAGACACTCGATGGGACGGTTCCGACCGGCCGTGAGATCAAGACGCTCGACGATGACGCGATTGTTGAACGGCTTGTCGAGGTGCGAGGGATTGGTCGCTGGACGGTCGAGATGCTGCTGATCTTCCAGCTGGGCCGGCCGGATATCCTGCCGGTTGATGACTTTGGTGTGCGCAACGGGTTTCGCATAGCCTATCGCCGCCGCACGATGCCGACGCCGAAAGAGGTGTTGCGTTATGGCGAGCGATGGAAGCCGTATCGAACAACGGCGGCCTGGTATTTGTGGCGCGCAGCCGATCGAGCGAAACAGGAGACGACGGTACTTTAAAGGAACTGCATGAAATTGACCGGCATCTACGAGTGGATTGATCGCAATATTCTTTCCCTGGGTCGAGAGATGCGGCTGTCGTATCTTCCGCCGCTTATGGTCTATATGGCGTACGGGATCTCCGGTCTGACCGGCATCGTCGGCACGTTCTTCGTGAAAGATTATCTGGGCCTCTCGGCCTCATTCCTGGCGGCGCTCGGATTCTGGGCCGGCATTCCCTGGGCACTCAAGATGCCCATCGGGCATACGGTGGATCTCTTGTGGCGCTGGAAGAGCTGGCTCGTCGGTCTCGGGGCGGGCTTACTGGCGGTGAGTCTGGGGATTATGGCCGCGCTGATCGGCAACCGCGAGGCGATGACGGCGATGCTGTCGGCCGAAGTCTGGTTCGTGCTGAGCGCGCTGCTCGCGCCGGTGGGCTATGTGATTCAGGATGCGGTCGCCGATGCGATGACGGTCGAAGCGGTGCCGCGTGTCGATGAGAAGGGCCAGCCGTTCGACGAGCCGACGCGCAAGCTCATGCACACGACCATGCAGACGCTCGGGCGTGTGGCCATTGTGGGCGGCGGCATTCTGGTGGCGATGATCAACGTCTATGTATTCAGCGGCACCGAGGGGTTGCCGCAGGCGGAGCTGGTTCGACTCTATCAACAGGTTTATCTGATGGCGCTGGTGATCCCGGTCGTCTCGGTGCTGGGCGTCGGCGTCGCCTGGGTGCTGCAGCGGCGGCATAAAGCCGCGCTGATTCGGCAGGGGTTCTCCGGCGCACAGGTTGAGGAGATGGTGAATGTCCGGGGCGATGGGAGCGAAGCGACGAAGCCCAATTGGTGGGTGCTCGGCGGGAGTCTGGCCTTCGCGCTGTTTACGGTGACCGTCGGATTCGGCGGATTTTCCTACAGCGAAGAAATCGTGTTTGCCGGTTCGATGGGGATCGTGCTGTTCCTGATGACGAAGCTAGTGCGGGAACTCGAACCGGACAAGCGGTTCACCCTTGTCGGGACGGCGGTCGTGGTGTTTCTCTTCAGGGCGATCCCGGGTTCTGGGCCGGGCGCGACCTGGTGGATGATCGATCAACTCCGTTTCGACCAGCAGTTTCTCTCGGTGCTGTCGCTGATCGGGAGCACGTTGACGTTGGCCGGCATGTTTATCTTCCGGCGCTTCATGGCGGAGCGGTCGATCGCCTATGTCGTCGGATTTCTCACGGTCATCGGGACTATTCTTTCTCTCCCGATCGTGAGCATGTTCTACGGGTTGCACGAGTGGACGGCGCGAATGACCGGCGGGTTCGTCGATGCGCGGTTTATTGCTTTGATCGATACGGCGTTGGAATCGCCGCTCGGGCAGATTTCCATGATTCCGATGCTGGCCTGGATTGCGAACTCGGCGCCGGCGAATTTGAAAGCCACCTTCTTTGCCGTGATGGCCTCATTCACGAATCTGGCGTTGTCGTTGAGCCAGCTCGGCACGAAATATCTGAACGAGATCTTCGTCGTCACGCGTGGAGTGAAAGACGTAGCGACCGGCGTGGTCCAAACGCCCGCCGACTACAGCCATCTTGGCTCACTGCTCATTGTGCAATTGCTTTTAGGATTAGCCCTGCCCTTGGCCGCGATCGTTTTTGCGAAGGTGACGCGATTCAAGAGCGCGTAGCGGTTCGGCCGAAATCGCAGATCCGCTGCTGCGACAAGCCTGGTCATAATTGAAATGACCAGGCCGACAGGCTCGTCGCTCAGTCTCTCAACGTACGATGAGTACGCCTCGTTCCCTCGCGCATCCGCGCGGCGGTCTCGCGACGCGGCTTCGTGATTTCCCCACGAACCGGAAGAATTGCTATCGACTATGCGTGGGTGCGGACGAAGCTGAAGAGCCGTCCCGGGAAGAACGGCGTGTTTCGCTCCGGTAGGCGGAGACGCCACTCGGTGCGCGCGTAGCCTTGAGCGGCCATGAGGCTGCTGAACTGGCTGCACTGGCTGCGGCCTGGATCGACCAGGAGAACTTGGCAGGCCGGGTTGGCATGGGCTGCGAGGAAGCCGGCGAGTAAGGCGGGATGGTCCTGCTCGTAGAGCAGGTCGCTGCCGATAATCAGATCGAATCGACCGCTATCGAGAGGTGGCTCCATCCACGCCGCTTTGAAAAAAGGGATCGGCGCGAGCGCATTCAGGTCGGTGTTGTGCCGTAAGAACTCTTCCGCCAGCGGATGATAGTCGGTCGCGGTGATGTTGGCGCCGCGTTGTTGCAGGACAAGGCTCGGAAGGCCGATGCCGCACCCGACTTCCAGGATGCTCTTGCCCTCGACGGAGAACCGGCTCATCTCTTCTGCCAGCGCCAACCCGGCCGGCCAGACCGTGCCGAAGTTCGGCCAGGAGGTTGCGGAAATGCCCGCCCGTTCCGCCGATCCGTCAGGGTCTGAGAACTGCCGCTGATCCAGCAGGGTCCGAATCTGAAAAGTGGCTGTTCCTACGCGGTAGCCGGTGGTCTTGACGTCGTAACCTGGCGAGTGTGTTTCCATTCACTCGTCAGCATAAACCCTTCTGCATCGCGGAGCTATGGTATTCATCGTCGAGAGGGGGGCCGGAGTCATTTCACGCGGTCCTGGTATCCCCTTGACCTGTGCGGTATGATGAGCATCTCTTAAGAAAGCTTAGATTGAAGGTCGAGGCTGAGGAAGCAGCCTCAACCTGAGCCTTGGCCTTAACTTTGTAGCGAAGAAAGGGGGCGACCGGTTTCGACGGGGATACTAAAGTCAGCGGTGCATGTCGAGCTCTCGGGG
>CXWL01004290.1_pt1 | contig 21034 bp, 11 predicted proteins | sample 590931 | NCBI WGS metagenome assembly CXWL01 (sample SAMEA3498368, study PRJEB10139) | groundwater metagenome | biome: water well; material: biofilm material | place: Germany | collected 2015-04-27 | reverse complement strand
GGGCGGGGGCTTCCCCCTCTCCCGGGGCGGGGGTGGTGGGCGGCGCGGGAGAGGGGGACCGAGGGGGTGAGGGCTCCCACCTCGAATACCTCGGCCGCATCGACTTTCAGGTCAAGATCCGCGGCTTCCGCATCGAGCTCGGCGAGATCGAGGCCGCGCTGGCTGCCCAGCCGGGGGTGCGCGAGGCGGTGGTCGCCGTGCGCACGGTGGGCGGGGGGCCGGCCCTGGTCGCCTACCTGACCGGCGCGGACCTGGATCCGGCCGCCTTCGCGCCGGCCCTCGCCGCGCGGCTGCCCGAGTACATGGTGCCCGCCCACTTCGTCGTGCTCCCCGAGCTGCCCCTGAACCCGAGCGGCAAGGTCGACCGCAAGCGCCTGCCCGAGCCCGAGCTGCGAGCGCGCTCGACCGAGCGCACGGCACCCCGCAACGCCCTCGAAACCGCCCTCGTGGCGCTCTGGGCCACGCGCCTCGCCACCGACGACGTCGGCGTCGACGACAACTTCTTCGCCTTGGGCGGCAACTCCATCGGCGGCGCCCTCCTGATCAACGAGCTCCAGGAGAAATTGGGCGAAATCGTCCACGTCGTTGCCCTTTTCGATTGCCCCACCCCGGCCACCATGGCCGCGTTCCTCGAGCGTGAGTATCCCGATTCCGTGCATCGCCTGAGCGCAGTCGGGAGCTTCGTGCCTGCTGCCGGCGATCTCACCGCCGGCGACTGGGGCGAAGGCGACAGCCTGCCCCTGTCCTTCGGCCAGGAGCGCCTCTGGTTCCTCGAGCAGTTGGGCGCGGGCGGCGCGGCCTATCACCTGCCGACTGCTTTGGCGCTCACTGGAGCCCTCGACGTGCCAGCCCTGGGCCGCGCCCTGACGGCCCTCGCGGCCCGCCACGCCTCCCTGCGCACCACTTTCGTGGTGGAAGCCGCCGGGCCGGTTCAGCGGGTGGTCGCGGCCGCTCCGGTCGATCTCGAGCGAATCGTGGCCTCGGACCCAGCGGCGGCCGAAGCAGCGGCCCTCGAGGTCGCCCGCCGACCCTTCGACCTGGCCACCGAGCACCCGTTCCGCGCCGCCCTGGTGCGGCGGGGGCCGGAAGACCACCTGCTGGTGATGGTCCTGCACCACATCGTTTCGGACGGCTGGTCCCTGGGGCTCGCCGTGCGCGAGCTGGCCGCCCTCTACGGCGCCTTCGTCGAGGGCCGGTCGGACCCGCTGCCGCGCCTGGTCGTCCAGTACCCGGACTTCGCGCGCTGGCAGCGCGGCCTCTTCGCGGGCAGCGAGCTCGGTCGCCAGCTCGACTTCTGGACGGCCTGGCTCGCCGCTCTCCCGCCTCTCGAGCTGCCCACCGATCGCCCCCGGCCGGCCCACCCTCGCTACCGCGGCGCTGAAATTGCCGGCGCCTTGCCCAACTCGGCGGCGACGGCGTTGCTCGAGCTCGGGCGGAGCGAAGGAGCCTCGGCGTTCCTGGTACTTCAGACCCTGTTCGCGACGCTGCTGGCCCGCTTCTCGGGGCAGCACGATTTCGCCGTCGGCACGCCCGTGGCGGGCCGCAACCGGCGCGAGCTCGAGCCCGTCATCGGCTTCTTCGTCAACACCCTGGCGCTGCGCCAGTCCTACACCCCCGAGGAAAGCTTCCGCACGGCCTTGGGCCGCGCCCGAGAAGCCTTCCGGGCCGCCCTCGAGCACCAGGACGTGCCCTTCGAGTTCTTGGTGGAAGCGCTTCAGCCCGAGCGCCACCTTTCGCGTTCGCCCCTCTTCCAGGTCATGTTCTCGCTTCAGGATCTGCCGGGCGGCGCTGTCGAGGAAACCGGATTGGCCTTCCGGCCCGTGGAGCTCGAGGTCTCGACGGCCAAGTTCGATCTCACTCTGGCGGCGATCACCGGGCCGGGCCGGGTGAGCCTCCGCTGGGTCTACGACACCGACCTCTTCGACGCCGCCACCGTGGAGCGCCTGGCGGCGGCCTTGGCCCTCCTGGCCGAGGGCGTCGCGGCTGACCCCGAGCGCCCCTTGGGCCAGCTCGATCTCCTCTCGGTCGCCGAGCGCGCCGAGTTGGTGGTGGCGGCGGCCCGCGCCGCGACGGCTTATCCCGCGGATCAGCCTCTCGCTCGGCTGATCGAGGAGCGGGTGGACCGGGCGCCCGACGCCGTGGCGGTCGTAGCCGGAGAGGAACGGCTGACCTTTGGCGAGCTCGACACCCGGGCCAACCAGATCGCCCACCGCCTGATCGGCTTCGGTTGTGGACCCGAGCAACGGGTTGGTGTGGTGCTCGAGCGCGGCATCGATCTCGTGCCGACCCTGCTCGGCGTGTTGAAATCCGGAGCGGCCTATGTTCCGGTCGACCCGGGTTTCCCGGCCGAGCGCATGGCCTTCGTGCTGGGCGACGCGAGCGTGCGGGTTGTGGTGACGGAGGCGGCCTTGGTGCCGAGCGTGGCCGCGTTGGTGCCGGCCGGAGCCCGCCTGCTGGTGCTCGGCCCGGGCGTGCTCGCTGGCGCGCCCACCGCACGCCCGGCGGTCGCGTCGGCGCCCGACTCCGTGGCCTACGTGCTCTACACCTCGGGCTCGACAGGCCGACCCAAAGGCGTCGCCGTGCCCCAACAGGCAATCGTCAACTTCCTCGTCGCCATGGCGGAGCGCCCGGGATTCGACACCGCTGACACGCTGCTCGCCGTCACCACCGTGTCCTTCGACATCGCGGCCCTCGAGCTGTTCCTGCCGCTTCTGAGCGGCGGCCGGGTGGTGGTGGCGACCCGCGCGGAGACCTCCGACGGCGACTCCCTTCGCCGCCTCCTCGAGTCGAGCTCGGCCACACATCTCCAGGCCACCCCCGCCACCTGGCGCCTGCTGCTCGAGGCCGGCTGGCGGCCCGCGCGCGGATTCACCGCCTTGTGTGGCGGCGAGGCGCTCGCTCGAGAGTTGGCTCGAGAGCTGGCTCGAGGGCTGGCTGAAGCCCACGGTACGCTGTGGAACCTCTACGGCCCGACCGAGACGACGGTGTGGTCCGCGGCCACGCGAGTGCTCGACGAAAGCGGCCCGGTGCCCTTCGGCGAGCCCATCGCCAACACCGAGTTGTGGGTGGTGGACCGGCCCGGGCTGCCGGTGCCTACGGGGGTCGCTGGTGAGCTTCTGATCGGGGGCGAAGGTCTGGCTCGAGGCTACCTCGGCCGCCCAGCCCTGACTGCCGAGCGCTTCGTTCCCGATCCCTTCTCGGGCCGGCCGGGGGCGCGCCTGTACCGCACCGGCGACCGCGTTCGGCGGCGGACCGACGGCCGGCTCGACTTTCTCGGCCGGCTCGATTTCCAGGTCAAGCTGCGCGGCTTCCGGATCGAGCTCGGAGAGATCGAATCGGCCCTGGCGGCCAACCCGGAGGTACGCGAGTGTGTCGTCTCGGTGCGCACGCTGGGCGGCGAGCCTGCTCTCGTGGCCTACCTCACCCCGGTCGGCAATGCAGAGATCGACCCCGGCGCTCTGCGCTCCGCCCTGCGTGCCCGGCTGCCGGAGTACATGGTGCCGGCGCAATTCGTGGTGCTCGCCGAGATGCCGCTCAACACGAGCGGAAAAATCGACCGCAAGCAGCTACCTGAGCCCGACCTGAGGGCCGGTGCCGCCGAGATCGTGGCCCCGCGGACGCCGCTCGAAGCCGCCGTGATGGCGCTCTTCGCGTCGCGGCTCGAGACCACCGAGATTGGCGTCGACGACAACTTCTTCGCGCTGGGCGGAAACTCGATCGCCGGTGCACTCCTTATCAACGAGCTTCAGCAGAAGCTCGGTGAGAGCGTGCGCGTCATCGCCCTGTTCGACGCCCCGACGCCGGCGGGCCTGGCTGCTTTCCTCGAACGCGAGTACCCGGCCTCCGTGGGTCGCTTGACGGCCACCGGCGAGCTCGAAGGCGAGTGGGGTTCGGATCTCGGCGACCGGCAGGGCGCGCCCGCGGGCTGGTTGATCCCGCGCGTGTGGAAGTCCGGAGACCTCGTGCCGCTGTCCTATGGCCAGGAGCGGTTGTGGTTCCTGGACCGCCTCGATCCCGGCAACTCGACCTACAACTTGCCCGCGGCCCTGCGCATCCGCGGCCCCCTCGACCTCCGTCGGCTCCAGGCGGCCTGCCAGCAGATCGTGGATCGCCACGTCGCGCTGCGCACGACCATCGTCCTCGGAAGCGAAGGCCCCAGGCAGCGAGTCGCGGATCACCGGGATGCGATCCTGCCCCTGCTCGACGCCTCCGCCCTGCCGCCCCGAGAGCGCGAGGGGCTCATGAAGGAACATCTGCTCGAGGAGGCCGACCGGCCCTTCGACCTCGAGGAGGGCCCCCTGTTCCGCCTCTTGCTCGTCCGCCTCGCGCCCGAGGAGCATGCCCTGTTGATGGTCTTCCACCACATCGTGTCGGATGGTTGGTCCTTGGGCATCGTGGTCCAGGAGTTGGCGGAGCTGTACCAGGCGGCCGGAGCCTCCCGTCCGCCCCGTCTGCCGGAGTTGCCGGTGACCTATCCGGACTTCGCGGTGTGGCAGCGCCAATGGCTCGCGGGGGATGATTTCGATCGTCAGCTCGCTTACTGGCGCGGAGCGCTCGAAGGCGCGCCGCCGCTACTCGACCTGCCCACGGACCGGCCCCGCCCGACCGTGGTGCGCTATCACGGCGCCGATCGCTTGGGCCGCTGGAGCCACGCTCTGACGGACGCTCTCGAGCAGCTCTGCCGGGAATCCGGTGCGACCCTGTTCGTCGGCCTGGTCGCGGTCTTCGACACCCTGCTGGCGCGCCTTTCGGGGTCGGACGACATCATGCTCGGCACCCCCACTGCCGGCCGCTCGCGCTCCGAGATCGAGCACCTCGTCGGCTTGTTCCTGAACACCCTGGTACTGCGGGTTCGGGTGCGGCCGGCGCAGTCCTGCCGCGAGCTGTTGGAGGCGTCCCGGACGTCGATCGTGGAGGCTTTCGCCCACCAGGAAGTCCCCTTCGAGCAGCTGCTCGGAGCCCTCGAGGTGGAGCGGAGCCTGGCCCACTCCCCGATCTTCCAGCACCTGCTCGTGCTGCAGAACACCACCGCCAACGTCGCTCCCTCGGCCGATCTCGAGTTCGAGTGGATCCACCTCGAGACCTCGGTGGCCAAGTTCGACTTCACGATCGGGGTCAGCGAATCGAAGACCGAGGGCGTGCTCTGGCACTGGAGGTACAACAGCGATCTGTTCGACGAGGTCACCGTGGAGCGCATGATCGAGCGCCTCGAGCTGATCGCCCAGGGACTCGTTGCCGATCCCGATCGCCCGATCGCCAGCCTGCCCGTGATGCTGCCCCGGGAAGTGAAGCAGCTGACCGCCTGGAACGCGACCGCGGTGGACTACGAAGGCCGCGAGGAGACCCTGGTTTCGTTGTTCGAAGCCCAGGTGGACCGGATGGGGGGGGCGGTCGCGGTGGTGATGGACACCCTCACCCCTGGCCCCTCTCCCGCGAGCGGGAGAGGGGAAGAGGGAGGGATGGGGGCTTCCCCCTCTCCCGGGTTGGGGGTGTTGGCCGGCGCGGGAGAGGGGGACCGAGGGGGTGAGGGTCTGACCTACGCGGAGCTCGACCGCCGCGCCAACCAGCTTGCTCACCGGTTGCGGCGGCTCGGGGTGGGGCCGGAGGTCAAGGTCGGCATCGCCGCGGAGCGGTCTCTCGAGCTGGTCATCGGCCTCTACGGAATTCTCAAGGCAGGCGGGGCCTATGTGCCCATCGATCCCGCCTACCCGGAGGACCGCATCGCCTACATGCTGGCGGATGCCGGAGTGCCCGTGCTGCTGACCGAGGCGCACCGCGTCGCCGAGCTTCCCGCACACGAGGCCACGGTCGTCCTGCTCGACGACCCCGCGCTGGAAGAGGAGCCCGCCACGCGCCCGCGCCCCCTCGCCACGGCCGGGCATCTCGCCTACACGATCTACACCTCGGGCTCGACGGGGCGCCCCAAGGGCGCCATGAATACCCACCGCGGCATCGTCAATCGCCTGCTCTGGATGCAGGCCGAGTACCGGCTCGACGAGACCGACCGGGTACTCCAGAAGACGCCGGTCAGCTTCGACGTGTCCGTCTGGGAGTTCTTCTGGCCGCTCCTGGCGGGTGCTCAGCTGGTGGTGGCCAAGCCCGAGGGGCACAAGGACCCGGGTTACTTGGCGGACGTGACCCGGCGCGCCGGCATCACCACCCTGCACTTCGTTCCGTCCATGCTCCAGGTGTTCCTCGAGGCTCCGGGGGTCGAGTCCTGCACCGGCCTGCGCCGGGTCCTGGCCTCGGGAGAGGCCCTGCCCGCGGACCTGGTCAGGCGTTACTACCAGCAGCTGGCGGCTCCCCTCCACAACCTCTACGGCCCCACGGAGGCGGCGGTCGACGTCACCTACTGGCCGACCTCCCCGGACGAACCGTCCGTGCCGATCGGGCTGCCGGTGGCCAACACTCGGATCCACATCGTCGATGCGAACCTGGGCTCGGCCCCCGTGGGCGTGGCCGGCGAGCTGCTGATCGGAGGCGTTCAGGTCGGGCGCGGCTACCACGGCCGACCGGCCTTGACCGCCGAGCGGTTCATTCCCGATCCTTTCAGCGACGTGCCCGGCGCACGGTTGTACCGGACGGGGGATCTGGCACGGTGGCAGACCGTAGGGGCGGGTCTGCGACCCGCCCCCGCCGGCGATGAGGGCGGCCGCGTCGAGTACCTCGGGCGCATCGACTTCCAGGTCAAGATCCGGGGCTTCCGCATCGAGCTCGGGGAGATCGAGGCGGCCCTCGCGGACCAGCCCTCGGTGCGCGAGGCGGTGGTCCTGGCGCGGGCCGATGGCGCGAGCGCCGGCCCGACGCTGGTGGCCTACCTGGTCGCGGAGGGCGCGGCGCCGGGGGCGGCGGAGCTGCGGGCCGCCCTCGCCCAGCGATTGCCCGACTACATGGTGCCCGCGGCCTATGTGGTGCTCGAAGCGATGCCGCTCAATCCGAGCGGCAAGGTCGACCGCAAGAAACTGCCGGCTCCCGAGCGGCTGGGCGAGGAGCAGCACGAGCGGATCGCGCCGCGGACGCCGGTCGAAACCTACCTGTTCGAGATCTGGAGCCGCCTGCTCCAGCGCCGGGATTTCGGGGTCCTCGACGACTTCTTCGCCCTCGGCGGCAACTCTCTGCTCGGCGCCATCTTCATCAACGAAATCCAGAAGCGGCTGGGCGAGATCGTCCACGTCGTGACCCTGTTCGACCGCTCGACCCTCGAGCGCTTCGCCGAGTACCTCGAGACCGAACACGAGACCGCGGTGGCTCATCTGGTCGGCACGGCCACCGGCCGGGCACCCCGCAGCCGGCCGAGCGAGGCCCGGGTCGACGGGACCAAGATCGAGACCATCCGCGCGCTCATTCCGCACCGCCGGGCGGCCGCGGGCCGGCCGGGGACGAAGAACCCGCGGGCCGCCTTCGTGCTCGCGCCGCCCCGTTCGGGCACCACGCTCCTGCGCGTCATGCTCGGGGGTCATCCCCAGCTGTTCGCGCCGCCGGAGCTCGAGCTGCTGCCCTACACGACCTTGGCCGAGCGCCGTGCCGCCTTCGCCGGGCCCCAGGCCTATCGCCTGGAAGGGGTCACCCGCGCCGTGGTCCAGCTCACCGGCGAGAGTGCCGACGAGGCCCAGGCCCGGCTCGAGCGGATGGCCGACGAAGGGGTCTCCGTGGCCGATTTCTACCTCTGGATGCAGAACCGGCTCGGGGGCCGGCTGCTGGTCGACAAGACCCCGACCTACGCCTGGGATCCGGCCACCCTCGCGGCCGGCGAAGAGCTCTTCGAAGAGCCGCTCTACATCCACCTGGTGCGCCACCCCTACGGCATGATCCGCAGCTTCGAAGAGGCCCGCATCGACCAGGTCTTCTGGCGCACCGAGCAGCCCTATACGCGCCGCGAGCTGGCCGAGATCCTGTGGACGGTGGCCCACCAGAACATCGCGTCGTTCTTCGCGGGCATTCCCGCGGAGCGCCGGCTCGAAGTCCATTTCGAGCAGCTCGTGCGCGAGCCCGAGGCGGAGCTCGAAAGGCTCAGCCATTTCCTCGGCATCGAGTACGTGCCGGCCATGGCCAACCCTTATGAGGACAAGAAGTCCCGCATGACCGACGGCCTGAGGGCCGAGTCGCGGATGATCGGCGACGTCAAGTTCCACCAGTATCGCGGCGTGGACTCGAAAACCGCCGACCAGTGGCGCACCGCCTACGACCACGACTTCCTGGGCGAGGATACCTGGGCCATCGCCGACTCCCTGGGCCTCGCCGGGGAGCGCGTCGAGGCGCCGGGGCTCCCCGCATCGCTCGTGCCGTTGGCCCCCGGAGAGGCGGGCCAGCCCCCGCTGTTCTTGATTCACCCGGTCTCGGGCGACGTCTTCTTCTACCGCCACCTCGCCCGCGAGTTGGGCGGAGCGGTGCCGGTCTTCGGCTTCGAGGCCCCGGGACGGGAGCGTCCCACGGAGCGCCTCGGCACGATCGAGGCCCTGGCCGAGCACTACGTCGACTCCCTGCTCGACTTCCAGAAGGAGGGCCCGTACCTGCTCGCCGGCAGTTCCATGGGCGGTGCCATCGCCTTCGAGATGGCCCGCCGGCTCGACGAGCGCGGCCGTCCCGTGGCCTTCGTCGGCCTGCTCGACGCGGTTCACCCGACCGATCTCGCCGTGGCCGATCTGGGCGAGGGGGTCCGCTCCGAGCTGGCCCTGTTGCGCTTCCTGACCGGTGGCGGAGCCGAGGACGTGACCGAGGACAGCTTGGCCGCCCTTGACGGCGAAGCGCGGCTCGAGTTGATCCTCGACCGCGCACGGACCAGCGGAGCCACCTTGCCGGCAGGCTTCGGAACCGCCGAGCTGGGCGCGTTGGTGGGCCTGATCAAGGCCAACCAGCGAGCCCTCGCCGCTTATCGTCCCGGTCCCTACGGCGGCCCCGTCCACTTCTTCCGAGCCGGGACCCCTCTCGCCTACCAGACCCGCCCGACCGAGGACGCCTGGCGAGAGTCGATCCAGGGCGAGCTCGAGGTGATCGTCACTCCCGGCACGCACCTCAGCATGAACTTCCCGCCCCACGTGGGGACTTTGGCGATCCGGTTGAGGAAGGCGCTAGCGAGGGTCTTGGAGGGCGTGGCGGTGGGGTGATGGAGCTCCCTCGATCTCTCGCCACAGCTGCCTCACGGCTGCTTCCAGCTCCTCGGTTCCGCCGTCGTTCCAGATCACCTGGTCGGCCCCGGCTCGCCGCGCCTCGCCGCTGCCCTGGGCGGCCATGCGGGCTCGCGCCTCGGGCTCGGACAGGCCGCGGTCGATCGCCCGGCGCAGCCGGCGCTCGGGGTCCGCTTCGATCGTGACCACCCGGTCGAAGCCGGGCTTGTAGCCGGCCTCGAGGAGGAGCGTCGCCTCGAGCACCACGACGCCCTGGGAGCGCTCGGCGAGGTCCTCGAAACGCTGGCGGACCAGGGGGTGGATGACCGCTTCGAGGCGCAGGCGGGCATTGGGGTCTGCGAAGATCCGCCGGGCCAGGGCGGGCTTGTCCACGCCGCCCTCGGCGGTCAGGAGCTCCGGACCGAACAGCTCGGCCACCGCCCGGGCGCCCGCGGCGCCGGAGGCATAGAGCTCCGCCACCAGCCGGTCGGCATCGACGACGGTGGCGCCGAGCCCGGCCAGCAGGCGCGCCACGGTGGACTTGCCGCTGGCGAGGCCCCCGGTCAGGCCGAGCTTGAAGGCGGCGGCCACGGGGACCTCAGCCGAGGCCCTGGCGGCGCCGGGCGGCGGCAAGGGTGTTGACCAAGAGCATGGCCACGGTGAGCGGGCCGACCCCGCCGGGCACGGGGGTGATGGCTCCGGCCCGGGGCGCCACCGCCGTGAAGTCGACATCGCCGACCAGGATCGAGCCCTTGTCGGCGAAGGTCCGGTGACGGGGCGAGGCCGGGTCCGGATAAAGCTTCTGGACCAGGGCCGGATCGGTCACGCGGTTGATGCCCACGTCGACCACCGTGGCCCCGGGCCGGACCGCGTCGGCGCCCACGAAGCCCGGCCGGCCGATGGCCGCGACCAGGATGTCCGCCTCGCGGCACACCGCCGGCAGGTCGCGAGTGCGCGAGTGGCACACGGTGACCGTGGCGTTCTCGCGTAGCAACAGGGCGGCCATGGGCTTGCCGACGATGGCGCTGCGGCCGACCACCACCGCACGGGCGCCGGACAGGGGGATCTGGTAGCGCTTCAGAATCTCGATCACCCCCGAGGGCGTCGCCGGGGCGAAGCCTTCCTCGTCCAGCCACAGGCGCCCGACGTTCTCCGGGTGGAAGCCGTCGACGTCCTTGTCCGGCCGGATGCGGTGCACGAAGTCCTTCTCGGGCAGATGGCCGGGCAGCGGCAGCTGGACCAGGATACCGTCGATCTCCGGGTCTTCGTTGAGCTCGTCGATCACCCGCGTGAGGGTCCCGTGGGAGGTGTCGTCGGGTAGCCGGACGGTGCGGCCGAGGATGCCCGCCTCCTCGCAGGCGCGGGTCTTCGAGCCCACGTAGACCCACGACGCCGGGTCGTCGCCGACCAGCACCGCGGCCAGTCCGGGGCGCCGGGCACCCGTCGCGGTGAGCCGCGTCACGGCCTCGGCCACCTCGGCCCGAATCTGGGCGGCGGTGGCGGTTCCGTCAAGAAGCGTCGTCATAGAGGCCTCCGGGCGCGGTAGAGACAGACCGTTCCCCCGGTCAGCTCGTCGAAGTGGGGTTCCACGAAGCCGGCCGCGGTCATCCGGGCGAGGAAGGCCTCGCGGCTCGGGAAGTCGACGACCGAATCCGAAAAATACTGGTACGCCGAGCCGCGGGGCGAAAACAGCCGGCCCAGCCGGGGCAGCACGTGGCGGAAGTAGAACAGGTAGGCGGGCCGTACCACGGCGTTCTGCGGCAGCGACGCCTCGAGCACCACCACCTGGCCGCCGGGCGAGAGCACCCGCCGCATCTCTCCGAGCGCCTGGTCGAGGTCGGCCACGTTGCGCACGCCGAAGGACACGGTGACGGCCGCGAACCGCTCGCTCGGAAAGGGCAGGGCGAGGGCGTCGGCGGCCAAGGGCGAGGGTCGCGGGCCTTGTTTTTGGCGCGCGAATTTGGGCCGCGCCAGGGCGAGCATGGGAAGGCAGAAGTCCGCCGCCGCCACCCGCCGGCCCCGACGGGCGAGTCCCAGGGCCTGGTCCCCGGTGCCGCAGCAGAGGTCCAGCACGGGGCCGGCCGGGGCCCGATCGGCCACCGCCGAGGCGCGCCGCCGCCAGAGGGTGTCGAGGCGGAGGGAAAGCAGCCGATTCAGGAAGTCGTAACGCGGCGCGACGCCCGCGAACAGGGTCTGGATGGTCTGGCCGCGCTTGTCGAGCGCCGGTGCGGTCATGGCGGCGCGTAGTGTATCCGCTCGGCTCGAAAGGCGTTGAAAGGCGTGTTTTGCGCACGGTGAATTTCGGCGGTTCGCTAGAAATGGGCTAACATGCGCAGGTTGAACGCCCCAGGAGCGGACCCATGACCGATCACGACGAACAGCATCCCAGTGAAGATTTCGCCGCCGCCTTGGCGGCGTTCGAGCAAGAACAGGAAAAGAGCGGCCAGAAAGCCGCTCCCAAAGTGGGGGATAGAGTCTCCGGAAAGATCTACTCGCTTGGCGCCGAACACGCCTTCGTGGACCTCGGCGGCAAGGCCGAGGGCTCCATCGATCTGGCCGAACTGAAGGACAGCGAAGGAGAGCTGAAGTACGCCGTCGGCGATCCCATCGAGGCCACCGTGGCCGCGGCCGAGGAAGGCGGGACCTACGTCCTGCGCATGAAGGCGGCCGGCGGCCGGCGCTCGGCCCCGATCCCCGGCGAGATTCGCCAGGCTTTCGAGGCCTCCGCCCCGATCGAGGGCACCGTCACCGGCGTCGTCAAGGGCGGCGTGTCCATCGACGTCCTGGGTGCCCGCGGCTTCTGCCCGATCTCCCAGCTCGACCGCCGATTCGTGGAGGACGCCTCGGGCTACGTCGGCCGGCGCCTGACCTTCAAGGTCGCGCGTTACGAGGAGGGCCCCCGGGGCTTGAACCTGGTGCTCTCGCGCCGGGCGTTTCTGGAACAGGAGGCGCGGGCCAAGGCCGCCGAGATGCGCGAGCGTCTGGTGGTCGGAGCGATCGTGCCCGGCACCGTCACCTCCCTGGCCCGGTACGGCGCCTTCGTGGATCTGGGCGGCGTCGAGGGCCTGCTGCACGTTTCCGAGATGGGCTACGGTCGCATCGAGAAGCCCGAGGACGTGGTCCAGGTGGGCCAGGAACTGAACGTCCAGATCACCAAGGTCGAGCCCGGCAAGGATGGTCAGGACCGCATCTCCCTCTCGCTCCGCGCCCTGGCGCCGGATCCGTGGGCCGCGGCTTCGATCGAGTACCCGGTCGGCGTGTTCCTGCGCGGCCGGGTCGCCCGGCTCCAGCCCTTCGGCGCCTTCGTCGAGCTGGGAGCCGGCATCGATGGCCTGCTGCACGTCTCCGAGTTGGGCCTCCATCGCCGCATCAACCATCCCAACGAGGTCGTCCAGGTCGGTCAGGAGATCGATGTCCGGGTCCTCGCGGTGGACGTGCCGCGCCGCCGGATCTCCCTCACTCTGGCCTCACCGGGCAGCTTCGAGGAGTACCACGGCGAGGAGCACTACACCGAGGGCTACAGTACCGAAGGCTATGCTACCGAGGAGTACGCGGCCGAAGGGTACGTGGCCGAGGAAGCGCCGAGCGACGACGAGGAACCGCCCCAGGGCTGACGACCGCAACGCTCGGGGAGGGGGAGCGGCCGAACCGGCAAGACGCGAGGGATTGAAATCCCTCGCTAAAGGTTCGTCCCCGAGGGACGATTCGACCGTCTCCCCGTCCCGCTAGGGACGTTCTGGTAGCGAGGGATTTCAATCCCTCGCGCTCTCTGCTCCCTGAAGTTCCCCCTACAGCTTCAACACCAACTTCGTCATGTCGTGCTGGTCCCCGTCCGGGTCCGTGCCGTAGGCCGGCACGGTGGTGGCGGTGAATCCCAGCTCGGTCAAGGTGCGCACCGCGTCGGCCTCGAGATCCGAGATCAGCAGGCAGGTGAGGTGGCGCAGGCCCTGGTCGCGGGCCGTCGAGATGAAGTGGTTGATCAGCAGGGTGCCGAGCCCGGCGCCCCGAAATTCCGAATCGAGCAGCCACTTGACCCGGCCCACCAGCCGCAGGGGACCGTGCTCGCGCCGGTGCAAGGTGGCGTCGGCCACGATCCGCGTGCCGTCGACGGCGAGCAGCGGGAAGACCTTCGCGTAATCCACGTTCTGTCCCCAGGCCTCGACGGTCGAGCGCTGGTCGATGCGGTCCCAGGCGAAGCGGCGGGTCGCAGCGGGCAGGCGCTGGAAGAACTCGTAGAGGGCGTCCACGTCGCGTTCGACGAAGGGCCGGATGAGGACGCGCCGACCGTCGCGCAGGACGGCCTCCTGGGGATAGTGATGGGGCATGGAATCTCCTCCGCGGTCGGTGAAAAAGAGGCGGTCGCGACGGGCGGCCCCGCTGTCGCTGGCGGCCGGCATATCTCGGCCCGGGGCTTCTCGGCGATGATAGCAAGCCGAAAGTACGCCCGGGGGGACCATGACCGAAAGCGCGGCCTTTTCGCTCGACTACCTTTTCGACGGACCCGTCGAAGGTCCGCCCGTGGCGCTCGCCCACGGGGCCGGGGCGCCGATGGACTCGCCGTTCCTGGCCCGGTTCGCCGCCGGACTGGCCGCCCGCGGCTGCCGCGTGGCTCGTTTCGAGTTCCCCTACATGGCTGCCCGCCGGCGCGGCGAGCGCCGGCCGCCGGATCGCGAACCGGTGCTCCGTGCCCGCTGGGCCCAGGTCGCCGAGGAGCTCAGTGGGGCCGCCGGGCTGGTCCTGGCGGGCAAGTCCCTGGGCGGCCGGATCGCCTCGATGGTGGCGGACGAGGTGGGCGCTCGCGGGGTCGTCGCGCTCGGGTACCCGTTCCACCCGCCGGGCCAGCCCGAGCGCCTGCGCACGGCCCATCTGGCCGAGCTGGTCACGCCGATGCTGATCGTCCAGGGTACGCGGGACCCCTTCGGTGGGCCCGAGGAGGTGGCGGGCTACCGTCTGTCGCCGCGGATCGAGCTCGCCTGGCTCGAGGACGGCGACCATTCCTTCGTTCCGCGGGTCCGCTCCGGCCACACCGAGGCCGGCCACCTGGCCGCGGCGGTGGAGCAGGCGGCGCGGTTCATCGCCCGGCTCGCTTGAGCTTCCGGGCCAGCCGGGCGGCGAGGGCGCGCGCCGCGTCCCGCTGGGGATCGGCACCGTCGGCGCCGGCCAGGCCCCCCGGTACCACCACGTCGGGGGCGACGCCGAGCCCCTCGAGCCGTTCGCCGTCGACATCGATATCGCGCACCGCCAGGTAGAGCAGGGAGCCGTCCGACAGCAAGAAGGGCCGGCCCGCGACCACCGCCCCTGCCGTGCGGGTCCCCACCAGGCGCGCCCGACGGGAGCGCTGGAGGGCGCGAGCGACCACTTCCTTGCCGCTGCGTGAGCCGCCGTCGACGAGGAGTACCACGGGCTTCCGCCAGGTGGGCGCGAAGGTGGACTCGGAGCCGTCGCGGTCGCGCGAGGTGAGCCGCGGCACGGCGTCGTCGAACAGTGCCACGAAGCGCAGGTCGCAGCCGCCCCAGCCGCCGCGCAGGTCGACGACCAGCGCCTCCGCTTCGGCCAGGTCGCTTTGGATCTGGTCCTCGAGCAGGCGCATCGGCGCTTCGCCGGCGCAGGAGTGAATCGTCGTCTCTCCCACCCGATGCCCATCGACCTCGACCAGGCGGGAGCTCCCGCGCTGAGCGTCGAGCCACTCCTGGGCGGGATTGACGCGCCGAGGTACCACGGAGACGGTGATCGGAGCGGCTCCGGGCCGGCGCTCGATCTCGAGCGCCAGGGGCCAGCCATCCTTGCTGGTAAGCGAACGTTGGGGATCGAACGGCGCGCCACCAGCCGCGACCACCCGGTCCCCCCGACGAAGACCCGCCGTCTCGGCCGGGCCACCCGCAAAGGTGCGCTCGACGAACCAGGAGCCGCCCTCGGACACGAAGGCGGCGCCGATGCGGTCGATGCTCGGGTCTCGCCCGAGGGTCCGCTCGAAGATCGCGAGCAGATCCCAATAGGCGGCGTCGGTATCGCGGTAGTAGCCGGTGTGGGAGGTGGCCAGCTCCTCGAGAGCGCGGCGAACCGAGCGGGCGAAGGCGTCGGGGTCCGTGATGCCGGCTCCCAGATCACGGTGGCTCGCGGCCCAGGCTCGAGCCCTCCCTGCGTCCAGGAAATCGGCCTCGACCCGGGCGACGATCTCGCCTCCCAGCGCCGCGAAGTCGCCGGGCGGCCGCATCGGCTCCGCGCCAGGAACGAGAGCGAGCAACAGGGCCCAGGCGAGGGGGATCATGGGCCGCGAACGGTAGCACGTGTCCCGGATCGCGCAGTCGGTTCCGTGCACGAACATCGGTTGCTTCTCTCGCTCCGGCTGAACATAATGATCCCGCTGCGCAAGGTTCGCTAAGAACATGATTTTCTCTTGCCCATGACCTCGGATTCCCTGACTCGAGCGGGGCGTGGAACGACCGGCGAGGCCGAGCCGGAGCCGATTCCAGGCCTGCGCCTCCCGGCCGCGATCCTGCGACTCTTCCCTCGCTTGCCCGAGGGGCGCCTCGACGAGCTCCGAGGAGCCCTACCGGCGCGCGTCGGGGTCCACTGGTTGCTCGAGGACCTGTGCGTGGTCCTCCCCGTGGCCGCCGATCCCGGCGTCGGCGATGTGGCCCTCCAGGTTGGAGCGGAACTGCTGGCTGCCTTGGGGACCCCGGCGGCGCTCCGGTTGCTCGTGACCCCGGGCCGCGTGGACCGAACGGGGGAGTCCCTGGAGGTCGCGCCGGACCCCTTGCAGGCCGCTCTCGACCAGAGCCCGCCCGCGCTCGGCCCCGGCCTGCACCTGACCGCGCGCAAGGCCCAACGCCTCGAGCTCGCCCGCCGGGTCACGCCCGCGGGCAGCTATCGGGGCGCGTCGTTGCCCCCGATTCCGCTCTTCCGGGCCGGCGCCGTGGCTCCCGGTGCGGTGCCCTGGCGCAGCGCCGAGATGCTCCGGGTGAGCGCGGCCTACGTGCCCCGGCCCACGGTGGACGCGGCGCTCGCGGTGCTCCACGAGGTGCCCGTGGCGGTGGTCCAGGGCGGCCTGGGCGTGGGCAAGACTCGGGCGGTCCACCATGCCCTCGGCGCCCATCGCACGCTGTGGGTCACCCTGCGACCGGCCCGGCATCGCGGGCCGAGCCTGGGCGCCCAGCTCGCCTGGGGCCTGGCCGCGGGTGGCTCCGAGGCGGCCCCGTGGGCTCGCGAGCTGGGCTTCGACGGCAGCGGTCGCTGGCTCGAGCCGGGCGGCGCTCCGCCCCAGCTGGGCGATCCGGAGCTGCTCGGGCACCTGTTCCCCGGATGGCTGCGTCGAGCCCCCGGTGGCGCGCCGGTGGTCGTCTGCGATGGCCTCGAGGGCACTGCCGAGGAGGACGGCCGCCTGCTGTCCCGGCTGGCCCGGTCGGCGGAAGCCGGCCATTTCCGCCTCGTGCTGGTCGGCCGGGGGCCCCTACCGGCGGTGGTGACCGCGGGACGCTGGCCGGTGGTCGAGGTGCCGCCCTTGGGCGGGGACGAGAGCGAGGCCCTCGCCCGCGGCGTCACGGCCAGGCTCGGCCTGCCCGCGCGGCGGTTCGAGGCGCTGCTGTCTCAGGCCGCGGGCTGCCCCTTCGCCTTCGAGGAGGGGCTGGCGGCCCTCGCCGAGCTCGGGTTGCTGGTCGAGCGCGACGGCGGGTTGCGCTATCGCGGCCCCGACGACGGCGAGTTCGTGCCCTCGGACCGCTTCGTCCGCCACGTCGAGGCCGAGGTCGCCCGACTCGCCGATCCGTGGGCCCTGCGCCTGCTGGCCTTGAACGAGGGGGCCATCCCGGACGACCGGCTCTCGGTCGCGACGGCGGGCGGAGGGCCGCGCCGCGAATGGGTGGCCGACGCTCTCGAGGCGGGACTGGTGGCGCCCGCCGAGTCGCCCTGGGGCGCCGCCGTGGACGTGCCGTGCCCGGCCGTCCGGGCTGCGATCCGGCGTACCGTCGTGCCGGGGTCGGTGGGGCCGCTGCTGCTCGAGCTCGGTCGCAGCCTTTCCGCCGCCGCCTCGCCGCGCGATGCCTGGCGGACCTACCCCATGCCCAAGGGCACCGAGGAAGGCTCGGGCGCGGCTCTCGAGACCGCCGCGGGCGACGCCGTCCCCACCGCCGAGCTCGTGCCGGCGCTCGCCGCCGAGCTCGGGGCCGAGCGGACCCGGGGCATCGCTCCCGAGGCCGAGCTCCAGCGGCTCTGGACTCTCTTGCCCATGGCCCGGAGGGTCGGCGTCCTCGAGACCTATCGCGGTGAGCTCGTCCGGGCCCTGACGCTGGCCGCGGGGGACCCGGTGAAGCGCTTCGCCCTGGCCGGTCTCAAGGCCGAGCTCGAAGAGGACTCGGGTCGCTTCGAGGAAGCCGTCGAGACCCTCCACGGCGCCCTGCGGGCGGCCGAGGGGGCCACGGAGCAGGGGCGGGCGGTCCTGGTGCTGCGCCTCGGCCGGCTGCTGGTGCGCCTGCACCGGATCGACGAGGCCCGCGAGCTCCTCGACCGGGTCGTGCCGGCGCTCGACGCGGCCGGGGCCACCTCCCTCGCGGCGAGCGGCCGCTTCCTTCGGGCCGAGATCGCGCGCCATCTCCACCAGCTCGACGAGGCCCGACAGCTGCACCTCGAGGCCCTCGCCGTTCGCCGCAAGGTGGGAGCCGCCAAGCCGATCGGCGCCTCGCTCTCGGCCCTCGGCGGGGTCGAGTTGCGGGCCGGACGGACTACCGAGGCCCTGGAGCGCTTCCGCGAAGCGGAAGAGATCTACCGGCGCGTGGGCGACGAGGAGGAGGCCGCCTCGGCTCTCCTCGGCATCGGCCAGGCCTTCACCCGGCTGGGCAACTTCGTCGGTGCAACAACGCCTCTGAGACGGGCGTTGGAGCTGCAGCGGGAGCGCGGGGACGAGGGTGGGGAAGCCCTCGTGCGACTCCATCTGGCCGAGAATCTGCTCGATCTCGGGCGGCCCCGGGAAGCCCTGGCGGAAGCGCGTCAGGCCCGGTTCGGCCTCGAGCTCCATTCGATGCGCGGGGCTTTGGCCCACGCCGAGCAGCTGCTCGGCCGGATCGCCCTGGCGCAACGGAAGCCGACCGAGGCCCGAAGCCACTTCCTGGCGGCCCGCGATGCGCACCTCGCGCTCGAGAGTCGCGAGCAGGCGGCGACGGACGTGTCCTGGCTGGTGGTCCTGGCCGCGGAGCGCGACCCCGACGAGGATGTCGCCGCTCGGGTCCGGGAGCTGAAGGCCGCGCTGCTCGCCTGTCCGGAGGCCGAGCGCCGCGATCTGCTCGAGTACCGGCTCTACCTGGGCCTCGAGCGCCTGTGGCGGGTCTCCGAGGCCCGCGGCCACCTGGAGCGGGCCTACCAGGCCCTGCTGGCGAAGACCGAGTACCTGCCCGTGGAGCTAAGGAATTCGTTCCTATCGCAGATTCCGGACCATCAGCAGTTGATGGCCGCGGCGACGAAGGTGCTGGGGGAAAGGATCTGAAGGACCGCAAGGACTGCAACGACGCCCCCGCCCTCGCGAGCCCTCGGGGTCTTTCGTCCTCGGTCCTTGCAGTCTTTGCAGTCCATGGGGTCCTTTGTTTCCCCGTTCCCGCCTCAATGCACCGTGAAGGCCTCCGACAAGGTGAACGGAGCGATCTCCGCCTCGAAGGACTCCCCGGATTCGGTCACCATTCGATAGGAGCCGTGCATGGAGCCGAAGGAGGTCGCCAGCGGGCATCCCGAGGTGTACTGGAACTCCTCGCCGGGCCCGAGCACCGGCTGCTCGCCGACGACTCCGGGGCCGCGGACCTCCTCGGTCCGGCCGTAGGCATCGGTGATGATCCAGTGGCGCGAGACGAGCTGTACGGTGCGCTGGCCGAGGTTGGCGATGGTCACCGTGTAGAGGAAGAACCACTCGTTGTCCTGGGGCTTCGAGCGTTCGGGGTCGAGCTCGGCGTCGACGTGAACGGAAACCCCGTGGGTCATGGCGTCGGACGAGAACATCGGGGTCCCTCGAAAAGGCGGTGGAAGGCGGATCTTAGCCCGGATTCGCGAGCGCGGCGCCCCGCTCCGCCAGCAGCTCCCGCAGCACCGAGCGGTGGCAGCGAGCTTCGTCGACACAGTAGCAGCCCACCGAAAAGTCGGTCTGGTGCGACAACGCCGCCAGCAAATCGAGCAAGCGTCCGGCGTCCGCTTCGCCCATCTCCGCGCGATACTTGCGCCGGAACGCCGCCCACTCACCTTCGCTCGCGGCCCCCTGGGCCTCCTTGACCAGCGCCGCGCTCGGCGCGAGCTGCGGCAGCCAGACGTCGTAGAAGTCGCGCGTGGCGAACTCCGCCTTCGGCACCCCCCGAGGCGGCCGCCGAACGGTGCCGAGGCGCAAGCCCTCGGCCGGGAGGCGAGGGGAGCCGAGTTGAAGGATGTGGATCATTGGAGCGGGACCTCTTCAGCCGTTCCAGCCACTTCGTTCGAGAACCCGGCCGCCTTCCTCCACGACCTGCCGGATCATCGGCGCGAGTAGAACTTTCGACCAGGCCGCGAGTCTGAGCTTCGTCGATTCCGAGAGCCCCGGCTGGAGGTCTTCCAATCGGGTGTCGAAGTGCGAAGCTCCGGCAGAGACCTCCAAACGGAAGAGCATCGGGTGGTGGGCGTCGCGGTTCACGAGGGGGCGAATGGTGACAGAAGTCGACGCGGCCGCGGGAGGCTGGCTCGCGACTGTCACCCCGAGGTAGACCTTGCTCGAGCCGAGGAGCCGGTAGCCCAGCGGCGGCGGCGCCAGACTCAAGGCTGCTCGGTTCTCGACCTGCAGCGAGAGATCCTTCGGTAGACCGAAAGACTCGAAGGCGAGCGTCAGTTCCTTACCCAGCTCCTTCAACAGCGTCTCGGCGAGCTGATCGGCTTGGCCGTGAGAGAGGTTCGGGCGTGTTCGGTAGAGGCGATCCGCTTCGACACGGAGAGATTCGGGGAGCACGGAGAGGGCCTCCTGCAGGCTCGTCACTGCCAAGTTCATCGCATCCATCGACCGATCCCGCACATACTTCGAGAACTCCCCCCACCCACCCTGATCCGCTCTTGCCAGGGCATCCAAGTATGCCGGATTCTGATCGGCGAAGACGACGAACGGAACGCTTGTGGCCCTCACCAGGTAGATCGAGGCCAGCGCCCTGGCCACGCGGCCGTTGCCGTCGGGGAACGGGTGGATCGTGACGAATGCGAAGTGGGCGTAGGCGGCCTGGACGGGGGCCGGCGCGGCGGCGAAGGCGGGGGAGGCCAGCTCGGCGGTTAGCCGCTCCATCTCTTCTTTGACCTGGAGCGGCGGAGCGTAGTGATGCTGGCGGCCGTCTGGAAGCCGCGGGTTGTTGGGGTGCCTTTTGTATTCGCCCTTTACCAGTTCCTGTTCCTGCCAGCCCTGTTCGGTCAAGACCCGATAGGTGTCTTGTGAGGCGCAGACCAGCTCGTGGAGCGACCGGATCAGGGCCTCGACCACCGGGAGCTGACCGGTCGCCGCATCGAGCACCAGGTCGAAAGAGCGCAACTGGTCTTCGAAAACTTCCCGCGCCTTTTCGCCACGCTCGTCGAAATAGTGCTCCCAGGCGCCGGTTTGAGCGGCCACCGAAAACGTGAAGCCGCGGTCGACCTGATAGAGGCCTTCGATCGCGGCGGTGTCGACCGCGGCGGCGCGGATGGCGAAGTCGTGGGCCGCCTTGATCGCTTCCGGCGTCGCTTGCTGGCGCTCGGCCTCGAGGCTTTCGAGGGCCTCGTGCCAGAAGCGCAGCTCGATCTCGGCCTTGGCCCACTCGGCGAAAGCCGGGGGCGAGCGATAGGCGTCGGTGGTGGTCATGGCGACCGGGAAACTATAGCGCTCGTCCGGAATCGGCCGGCACGGAGGCCGGCCGCGACACGGGACGCTGGTGGTGACGCGAAACGCACCGGCTCGATCAACACCAACCTACCGT